>Ga0164242_10002771_pt1 | contig 20222 bp, 13 predicted proteins | sample OricomgcompostMG_FD_108783 | JGI IMG/M metagenome (GOLD analysis project Ga0164242, IMG submission 108783) | Miracle-Growth compost microbial communities from Emeryville, California, USA - Original compost - Miracle growth compost (MG) ... | reverse complement strand
GCAACATGAAACTGAATATCTGCAGTAATACAAGCGGGCAAATCACCTGCCTCGGCCGCCTTTTTGCGTGCCGCTAAAAACCCTTTCATTTTTTTGATATCATCCGCTTCATAATTTTGGGCAGCCTTTTGGGCAATTTTAATCTCAAGGAGCTTTCTGACCTCATCCAACTCTCCATAGTCTGCCCTTTTAAGCCGCGTGCCTAAGGGTTCGCTTGCCGGTGTATGGTTTTCTACAAACGTTCCTTTTCCCTGTTTCACGCTTAACAGTCCTCTGTTGACTAATATTTTGATGGCTTCTCTTACGGAAGAGCGGCCTACGCCAAAAGATTTCATAAGATCCGGTTCAGTAGGGAGTTTATCACCTATTTTATATTGGCCGGTCGTTATTTGTTGTTGAAGCCCAGCTGCAACCTCATCTGCCAAAGATCTTTTTTGAATTACACTATTCATTTCCCCAGTTTAATATATTTGATTTTAACTATTCATCATATCATCTGATGAATTGACAAAAATAAGGATTATTAGAAGAATATCGTATTGCAGGTTAAAAAAAATCTTTGCCGGCAATCATTTTAAACTGTCATATAGGGCATAAATAGCTGCTAACCTGTTGGATCTGTTTCGGTGGTTAGCAGGCACCACTTAAAATAATTAAAAAAATTGGCCAAATGGATGTCGCTATTTCAATATCTATCTGCAATCTATGATGGTATTGGAATTTTTATTTGGCTAATCCCTCAGGGCGGTTCGTCATTACTGTTCATATTGCCTGGGGCTTGGTTTGTTATTTACCATATAAAAAAAGACAATTAAAAAAAAGACGTTTTTATCGCTCTTTATTTTCATTCCAATAATAACTGTCCGGATATTGTCTTTTGCCAAAGACGGCGGTCCCTACCCTAATGATTGTGGCGCCCTCTTCAATGGCAATTTCCAAATCTCCGCTCATGCCCATAGAAAGTTCTTGCATATGGACGCCGGGGATATTTAATCCATCGATCTGTTTGCTTAAATGTCTAAGAAGTCGAAAACAAGGCCGTATTTTAGCCGCATCTGCACTAAATAAACCAATGGTCATTAGGCCCTTGATCCTTAACCGGTCAAAAGAGGCTACCGCTTTAACCAGATTGATCGCTTGATCGGGCGCTACGCCAAATTTACTTTCCTCGCCAGAGGTATTTACCTGGATCAGGATATCCAGGTATTTATTTTCCAAAACCAGCCTTTGTTGCAATTTTTCCGCCAGTTCCAGACGATCCATTGAATGAAGGCAGGTAATATTGTATTTAAGAAGCTCTTTTATTTTATTGGTTTGTAAATGACCTATAAAATGACTTTCATGTTTCAGCACGCGGAGCGCTTGAAATTTTTCTTTTACTTCCTGAATTTTATTTTCCGCAATCAAATGACAATCAGCACCGATGGCGGCTAGAATTCTATCTGCAGTTACCGTTTTAGTAGCAAGTAATAATTTTACTTCTGTAGAATGCCGTCCGCTCTTCTTACAGGAATTGGCTATCCGGCTCCTAACCCATTCAATATTACGTTGTAATTCACTTTCCATTTTCATTTCTGTATAAACCTCAAGCTCAAAACAACTCAAAATTAATGCTTTTGCCAGGATAACTTATAATGAATGCAAACAATTGGGGATGTTTCTGCAAAAAGTGTTTACGAAAATTGATTTCACAAACAATGGTCAATCAGTTAATTAAAAAAAAATTTTTAATCTTTTTAATTAAGTATCTCTGGCATTCAAAAAATAATTCACTATGCAATTGATTGATAATTAAGAATGTGGAAATTTAATATAAAAATTGTAGCGCAAGAATTTGGTGTTAAAAAAAATAACCTAAATTGCACCAATAAACAACCAAATCAACTCAACCACCGGGTTTGATCTATTATAAGATAACCGGAATTAGAAGCGGGCTCAAATAGGCAAACGAGTGGAATAGTTTAACCCTTAAACGACATGATAATGCTTTTTGGAAAGAAAAAAAATCAGGAACGGGAGGCCGCTGGACAACAACAAGGCTTTAATGGTGGAGCGGAAAATCCATTTTTAAAACCCGGAGATATAATACGTCTTCGTTCAAGGGACGGCAAATTTCAGGTAGCTTCGACGGATCACGATGGGTTTACTGTACTCAGTTATCCAGTCAAGCGTCATTCAGCGTCCCCCATCCGGTGCCGCTGGGAGGATTTCAGGCATTGGTCCCGTCAATAAACTCGGTTGAATGGCGACATTTTGATCATGTCAAAATGTGCGAAACGTTTAAATAATGGCACTAAATGGTTATTTACTGCTTGGAACGAATTCCATAAAAGCAAAACCGTTCACTTGATAAAAATCTGTGAACGGTTTTGCTTTTAATTTTTACCGGTTTTATGATTGAAATAAAAAGTTAGCCATCATTAAAACCTGCTCTTTATCCAATTTTTGCGATCCCTCTTTTGTTTATAACTGGCGGATCTTTATATTTCTCCAGGCACTTGAACCGGGATGTTGTTGTAAAGCGATATGACCTTTGGCGACCTTGCCAAAATCTGCAAATTCCTTATTCGCAAACTTGCTGTTGGCAACCATTTTATTCCATTCAGGACTGCCCATCTGGCCTTCAAACGTCTTAATGCCATTCAGATAAAAGGTTAAATGGCCTTTGTTTTGAATAATCCGCACTTTATTCCAGCCGCCGACAGGAACAGGCTTGGAAACGGTAGCGTCGCCCGCCATATCATAAAGGCAACCCGCTAAATGGTTCTGTTTTTTATTATCGTCCGCATCAATATTATCCAATACCTGCATTTCAGGGCCGGTAAGGTAGGTGGCGCCATATTTGGGATCTTCCTGCACATCGAAAATAATACCGCTGTTACCTCCCTTAGAAATTTTCCATTCCAGGTTTAACTCAAAATTCTCATACTCATCATTGGTAACGATATCCCCACCCCCCGAAGCTGGTTGAGAGGGATCAAAAACCAGGTTGCCGTCTTTGACTTGCCATTTCGAACCAACCGTGTCTTTAAGGTATGTATGCCAGCCCTGCGTGTTTTTTCCGTTAAAAAGCAGTTTCCAGCCAGCTTTCTTTTCTTTTTTTGTAAGTGTGTTGGGCTTTTGTGCCAAGGCTACCGAACCGGTGAAGGCGAAAAACGCCCCGATGAGAAGTAATTTTTTCATTTTATTATTTATTTTTTAAAAGCTACATACCTAAATCCAGGTAATTAATAAATACAGAATCCATTGGTCTCAGAATTGACCCTGCAACAGGATAACTGTTATTGCCATTAAAAATAACGAAACTATTTTGGAGTCCTGCACCAGGAATTAAATTTTAGAATGTTGTGCAGTTTGATTTAGCATTAATTAACATTTGAACGAAGTACTTTGCCTCCTATATAATCTTTCCAGACAGTTATCCTTACTAAATTGGAGCCACCACTGCTTTGTCAAAAAAGGACCATCACACAAAATGGTCTGATTTTAGTGATGTTATGTCTGATTATATCTGCAGAACCTATCACATCTATGACTCGGGAAACAGGGTGTGTAAAGAGTTTGTAGTTATACCAAATTAAATAAAGACTTTTTAGAAACATCTTATCGTCTATTACCGTCCTATGATGCATCAAAGCCCCCACATGAGGCAAAAATCCTCAAAAAACCATATGGCCTATGTATTTAAAAAAGTTGGTCCCCAAAAAAGCATAGATGGCATTGGGCAAATAAACACTGGCAACTTTTTGCGGCGGCCTGATTTGTCAAGACAAATGGTTCAAACCCTCCTTTTTTTCCTAATGTTCCCGGTATTCTTTATTGTTGTCACACCGGTTTTGAGCAGGGGGCAAAGAACTTTAACAGCCCCTGACAGCATCCCAGATACGCAAAATAATTTGTTTAATCCCTCGGACAGTATATACCCTGGGCCTATTCAGCCACTCGCTGATAGTGAACAAGTGGATATTTGGGATCTTTACAGACAGCTATTTCATAAACACAGAGATTCCACCAAAGCACCATCAGCCATCACAGTTGTGCCTAATATTTCAGCCAATCCGACTATTGGGTTTCAAATTGGCATAAAGGCCGTCGCCGGCAAAGTCATAGGCCGTGACCCGAAAACATATTTGTCTGTAGCAGCTACTTCTGCCTCTATCACCACTAAAGGCATTATTTACTTCTATTTGACACATAATATTTTTACAAATGGTAATAAATACAATATCCAGGGATCTATGGTCGCTTCAAAATCCGTGACACCGGATTTTGGATTGGGTAGCAGCCCCGGGCCGGACGGTACACGAAAAGGCTATGTTTTTAATTCCCAATATTACCAGTTCAAGGAAAAAATTTATAAAGAGTTCCTGCCACATTTTTATGGAGGTGCCGGAATAGAGTTCGACATTCGCCGCGGTACGACCATGAAAGGGGGAGATATTGAAAATACGCCTTACGGTGAGTATAATACGCGTTATGGTTTTAAACAGGATAGGTATAACGCCAATGGATTTCTTTTTGACCTGCAATATACCACCAGGGATAATCAGAACAGGGCTTACAAAGGCATTTATGCCAATGCAGGCATCCGCCTGAACCAGTCATGGATCGGTAGTTCTCAAAATGCGACTCAATTGAACCTTGATTTACGTAAATACGTCAGCTTATCCAAAAAACACCCGGAGCACGTACTGGCTTTCTGGACCTGGAGTTCCTTTGTGCTGGGAGGCAGGCTCCCCTATCTGGAACTGCCAGGTACAGGCCGGGATATTAGTTTCCGCAGCGGCAGAGGCTACACGATCAGCTATTTTAAAGGTACGCAGTTTTTTTACTATGAAACGGAATATCGTTTTCCGATTACCCGTAATCAACTCTTAAGTGGGGTAACATTCTTTAATCTTGAAAGTGTCAATGATGAACCTACGGGGCAGGCCCTATTCCACTCCTTTCAGCCAGGCGGTGGCGCCGGCCTGAGGGTTTTATTCAATAAAGCGACCCGAACCAATTTGTGCCTGGACTATGCTTTTGGAAAATTCGGCAAAAAAGGCTTTTTCCTGGGACTCAATGAAGCTTTTTAGCCATTTAAACCAGGCAATTTCTTGTCAATAATTTTATTGTCAACGGATTCTATACGATGAAAAACCCTTATCACGCTTTTCATTATCGCCGGGCTATATATACTCGTTATAGAATATTGCCCGTTCAACATTCATTAATAATAACTTTACATAGCTAATTTAAATTCCACCCGGAGACTTCTATCCCAACATGATCAGCTGCATTGGATAATGTACGGTGAATGCTTTTTCGGACATCTTTCAATGCATATGTACACGTAATTATCCTGGACTCACCAGGTGCCAGTTCAATGAAATTATCACTATAAATAGCCGGCAGGATATCCATCCCAAAGGCGCCGTCGGATAGTTTTTCGGCTGCCCGCAACCGCAGCTGAAAAGCGACGGCCTTACCTGTATTTTTAAGCGTTATGGTGCGGCGTATTGAATCACCGCCGGCTTTTTGGGGTTTTCTGATTATTTCTCTGGACTTTTTTACCGTTATAGTGGTTGTAGGCATATTTTGTAAACTGGTATAATCGGCATAAGCGGATTGCGGTGTCATCCACCAGTTGGATTTGGCCCAGTTCAGGGCATCTTTCTTTTTGGACAGCCAGTACCAGTTAATGCTGACTGACTTTCCGGCTGCGCTTTTTAGTTCAAGCCTTAAAAAGTAAGTGTTAGAAAGACCTGCAATAGTACTGGGCAACGTGAGTACAGATTGCGTGCTATCCGGTCCGACACTGGATGGAATGAATTTATCATATATCTGCTCCCCTTGCAGGTTATACATCCTGACAGACACTGCGAGGTCTTTTTCCGAACGCAGTCTTGAATTTACCAGTGAAACAGCATTGGTTGCATAGGAGTACTGAACGTGTAGCGGCTCCATAGCCTTTTTTATTCCAAAATAAGTACCACCAGGGTTCAGATAATAATCAAAAGTATGCCAGATCAGGCCAGGCCATGGATTGGCCCCCATCCATTGTATAACGCCGGTAGCGGTGTTATACTTATGTAAACCATATGCCTCCATCATTGCCCTGTGTGCCTCATAATTCTGAGCCTGGGCCTTGTTGGCATATTCTTTCATATCATGGATTTTGCCATAACGAGCAAATAGGGCTGTATTAAAGACTCTGGTCGTCCCGAACTTCATCGTACCACAATGGTAGTTCCAGCTGTCGGAATCATACCAGAGTTCGTCCTTTGGCAAAAATCGCAGTAAACTTTCATATGGAGGAATCGAGGGGCCGGGTGAGATCTCTGTTGCGAAGCTCCAGGCTCCTCCATATGCCTTTTTGGTATCTGTTTCCCAATAAATGGGTGGCACCCACTCATATGGACCGGCCATCTTTACCCCACTATAGCCAGATACTTTGGATTTAAGTTCATTGGCGGTTGCCAGTATGGGATTGGGCCAATGCAGCGCGTTTTCAATACTAAGATATGCTCTTTCGACCGAAGGGTCCCTGGGAGGCATGTCACTGCCATTTAACCAGACCATAATACACGCTTTACTTCGCAGCCAATACATAATGGAACTGTCCGAAGCCATGGCTACGGTTCTCTCAGCAACTGTCCAGTTCTCCGGATATTGCCAGGCACCACAGCACATCCATCCGGTCATGACCAGCATGCCATTTTTATCACAGAGATCATAAAACTTCTCATCTTCAAACTTTCCTTCAGAACGGATAATATTCAAATGCATATCCTTGTAAAGCTTAATCTCCTGTTCCTGCCTTTCAGCGCTGCGCCGCTGAAAAATGTCCGGCGACCAGGCGGCACCTCTGAGCATGATCTTTTTTCCATTAACAAAAAACATTCTGGATTGATTATCAATTAATTTAGAAGTTATTTGTCGTATACCAAATTCATCAGAAACTTCGCTGCAACGTTTTCCATTCTGATATACAGATACCTTTATATGATTTAACAAAGGTTCTCCGTATTGCCAGGGCCACCATATCCGGGGATGTCTGAAATTAAGATTGTGAAATGCTTTTGGAGAAAAACTGACATCTTTTTTTTGCCCAGGTACTAATGTCACCATTTGTTTAACGGAGGTATGATTATTGATCAAAGCTTTTACTTCCACCGTTTGTGCCTTGTCCGTATAATTAGTAACCAGTGCATTTACAGTCAGGTGTGCCACTTCAAGAGAAGGTAAGTCAAAGTTCGTTATTACCTGTGGATACTGGACGCCGACTTTATTATAGCCTTGAATTACTACTTCATTGACGATGCCGCCATTATAGTCGGGCGGATAGTGAATCCAGTCAGCGTAATCAATAGCCAGATCGCCATCCTTTCTGTTGGGATTAAAAGGTCGCAAAATTTCCAGCGCAAGAACATTTTTTCCAGTGTGGCTCTCCTTTGTAATATCCAGATCGATAATTCGCATGGGCCCTTTTATTTTTGAGGAGTCAGCGATTAAATGGCCATTTAGCCAGACATTTGCCTTATAATTTACTCCCTGTAGCTTCAGGATAATTTTTTTACCGGCAAAATGGCTCCCTAATTCAAACGTCTTACGAAACCACCAAGGCTTGTCCATCGAAGGATCTGCGAGCTTTTTAAAGTTTTGCCCCATAAATGGATCGAAATCGTAGTAATTATTGGCCAATAGCCCACCTATAATTGTGGAAGGCACTGAAATAGCGAACCAACCTTTAGGGTTGTAATCAGTTTTAGACAGATCGGCGCCATTTACCGATATTTTAGTGGAGGACTGCATATTCCAGCCGTGCTTTAATATAATTTGATTTATACTGTTTAAAACTTCCTTTTCGGCGGATTCCGGCTGGCAGGCACCATATAATCCCAGGAAAGAAAAACAGATAGCAATAAATCCTTTCAAATGTTTTATCATAGTATTGGACATGAACGTAAAAGAATAAGATAAAGAAAATAAAGATATTTTATTGGAATATCCTTAATTCAATGGCTGTAATAGGGACAGCCAGGCGTATGCATTCAAAAATAACCAATTTTGCACACAGCTCTATAATTTTGAACCTTTATATTCTTATCGACCTTGAAAGTTTAATTAATTGTTGAATCAAATCCAGGCTCCTATAAGCGAGCGTCGGTCTATTGAGCGGTATCCAATGTTATGTGCCTGTGTCAATCCTTGTTTACCAAAGCATGTAACCACTTTTTTATTAACCAGTAACCCATTTTCACAACCTAAGTAACCATTTTCTCCATTCCGGGTAACCAATTTTTTGTCAGCAGTTAACCAGTTTTTATATAGTTACTAGCCAATTTTTAATGACGAGATAACCACTTTTTCATTACAAGTATCTACAGCTGTGCTGCTCCAACTTTTGAATCAGCAAGGATTTTCATTTGTATCAGACCCCTGTATAATTGAGATGTGTGAACCTGAATATAAATAAGGTGAACGCTTTTTTTGGGAGCGGGCAATCATCTAATTTTCTATAAACAATTCCAATGGATCAATAATTTATTTTCGTTAAACGACAAATCGGGGCGTTTAAAGGGATATTAAAAATATTTATTAATTTTTCACGTAATCAAAATATAAGGATGCTGCACCTAAAATAGCACTGTATTTAAGCTTTGAAGGATAGATTTTTATTTTTGTCAGAATTCCCGGATAATCAAAATCCTGCATGGCAGTACTCATCGACTTTGCAAAGAAATTAAAGGCGTTGCTTACAGATCCTCCAAGGATAATAAAATCGGGATCGTAGGCATACATAATAATTTTAATCGCTTGTCCAAGATGATAGCCAAACTGCTGGTATCTGACTAATGCGGTTTTATCACCTTTTTGCGCCAACTCGAAATAACCTTTTCCGTCAAGACTGTCGTTATTGAAAAAAGCGCCACTAACGTAGCGTTCCAAATTGCCATCCAGATAGGGAAAACATCCGATCTCCCCCGCCCCGCAATTTGGTCCGCTGTATAATTTACCATTTAGGATCAGGCCCGCTCCCAGCCCGGTACCAATAGTCAGGCCGACAAGCGAGCTGGCTTGTTTATCAGAACCGGAATTTAAAGAATTTGCAGGTGAAGGGCCCACCTGTGCCGCTTTTATATGGCTGGCCATTGCTTCCTTGTAACTTTTCATTGCAGGCTCTTGATCGGGGACATTCCTACCAGACCTTGTGTTGGAAAATTTATGAGATGGAGAAAACCCCGTCTTTGAATGTGGACCATTTTGACAATAATTACCAAAATAATATTCTCCCAATGCAAATGCATTGGCATCATTATTTATAAGGGTCAATACATCAAATTTATTTTCAATTAAACTACCTAAGGGAAGAGATTTACAACTCGGTATATGCTGGATATCAAAAACAGTCCCGGTTGCCGTATCTACGACGCTCGGAACCCCAACACAAATAGCCGTTGGCAGTTGCCCATTATTTTTCAAAACTATGGACCTGATCAAATCAGCTAGTGCCTGCCAAACATCCTGCCAGGTGCCTTGGCTTGGTGTCGGGCTGCTTGCTAAATGCGTAAGCCCGTGTTCCGATACCAACGCAGCCCTTAAGTTGGTTGCCCCGAAGTCTATTCCGATAATGCCACCACCTTTTAAGGCGGAGGTTGTATTGTTTAAAATATTTTTTTTACCATAGGTAGCGTTATCTTCCATCTCTGTCTATTTTATTAGCGGTGATTGTTGCATTATTAATTAGCGGTTTTGCCCAAAATCCAATACTGAGTATATATCCCATAGTCAAAAACAATACGATCATGCCTGAGGTGAGTCCGAATTGGTCGCTTATGGCGCCCATAATTAACGGAATCAACGCACCACCGATAATGGCTGTGACCAGGATGCCGGCAAAAGAACCGTGATGTTCGCTCACTGAGTTTAAAGCCAGGGAAAATATAATAGGGTACATTACAGATATAAAAAAACCAACCATGGGAAATGCATATAAAACGATTAATCCCGATCCGAATAACCCTATACTCAGGCTGATCATTGCCAAAATAGTAAAAAGTTTAAGCAAGATCCTGCTATCCATTACCTTTAATAATAATAACCCCAGAATATTACCGACAGTCATATACCCCCAAAAATTGCCCAGCGTATCCGCTGCCGTAACGGGATCTATACCGTGTAAGGTCTGCAACATCAGGGAAATATTATTATTCAATCCTTGTTCGGTCCCTACATAAAAGAAAATCCCCAGAAAATATAAAAAGACCACTGGCTTCTTTAGTAGGGACAAATGCACCTTTAGTGAACCTGCCTTTTCATCTGCATTCAACTCAACTTTTGGAAACTTCATAAGGGCAATAATAACAATCATAATAAGCGCAATAATGGCAAAAATCCAATATAATGCGATCCATGACATTCCCAAAGGGATGATTTTCCTGTATTTTTCACCAGCTTCACCTGAAAGTCGCTGCACAACATAAGTGAATACTCTTGGGCTCAAAAACGAAGCAGCACCAAAAATAAGTTGCGCTAAAACAGAAGTAAAGGCATAGTTTTTTTCTCCTCCGGCCGTTCTAAGCAGGGGATTAATGACCACTTGCAGCATTGCCATCCCGCTGCCTATTATAAATAATGAAATTATTGCTGTCAGGTAATTAGGCCAAATGGCCAAAACCAGAGAGCCGATAAAGGCGGTGATAAAACCAAAAATCATTATTTTCTTTTCCCTGAACTTTTCCAGTAGTATTCCTGTTGGAATGGACACCAGTCCATAGGCAATAAAAAAAGCAAAGGGAAGTAGCGCTGCAAGTGTCAGACTTAAATGAAAATCATAAATAAAATCAGGATTTAAGGCTCCGATGATATTAGTCAGAAAGGAGATCACAAAAAATGTAAGCATAATGAGGGCTACGATCGTATAACTCCTTTTCATCCATATAGTTTTAAGAAATAAATAAAAAATGAAAATATTACCCTTCCAACCCGTCATTTTGATTCGCCATCACTCCTAAGGGAGTGACCATTTTGTCTGATCATTTTCCACATATCTTCAGATCCATTGACAAGGGTAGCTCGCAAGTAATTACTTATAAAAATAAGGGCAATAAAATAAATTACAAAATAATATGTATTTAAAGCCGGCTTTTTAATTAAGATATGCAAAGGAGAAATAAGCCATATATTCACATGCAATAAAAAATTATTTGAATATTTTGTTTCAAATAAAGAATCGTAATTCTAAAAATTCGTTGATTTTAGTGTGCACAAAGGCTGACCTAAGTAATTAAACGAACAGATTTATATTTAAATCATTTTTATAACAATTTATTATAATATAATGAAAAACATTAAATCGTCAAAACTGTTATCATTTTTTTGTCAAAATGAATTACAGCAGAATATATTTATAAATAACTAATAACCCGGTTATTAACACACAAAACAACGATATGCGACCATGCGCTGTAATTAAATTTGCTCCTGTAAAAACCATTTGAAAACCAATAACATTGCAACAGAATTCCTTAGTGAAATAATTGAAATCTATATATTCATTTTATTTGTCTTATGGCCAGTAAAAAACAAGAATTAATCGCTAAAGGACAAAAAATCAAGGACTTCAGGTTAAGCCTCGGCTTTTCAATGGTTAATCTGGCGACGCTATCGGGCATCAGTCCGGCCACCATATCAAGAATTGAAAATGGCGGGAAATATACCCCCAAAAAACTGGAAACCATTTGCGAATTATTCGGTATCCAGGTCAATGAACTAGAGAAAAGCGATTTGTCCAAAATATCTAAAGACGATATTTATAAACGCATTTCAGATCAGGTAAAAAGGACAGGCATAACGAGGACAGAGTTTTCACTCATTAGAAAAGAAACAAAAACATTTCACGGGCCTTCTTATTTGATTAAAATGAGTATAGAAGATGGTTTCCTTAATAAATTTCGAGAAGTCGGCGAGGTTCAAGATCATATTCAAAATGAATATGGCGTACAGTTATTATCTTCCAGTATTACTAATGCTTTAATGCGCAAAGATGGAATTATTTTCCAGCCCAGCGGGAAGGCCAACTACAATAAATATAAGTTTGTAAAAAGCAATACAAAAAAATAAGGAAAGAGAACGGCTCTCTTTTATAATTGTATTAAACAAACTCAACCTCCATTTCACCTCTTTCATTTGTCCGGCCTTTGCATAAACTATTCAAGACCTTTTTTGTTATTTAAACATAAAAAACGTCAGAATATGTTTTTGATAAAAATTCTCTAATTCGGAAACTGCGACACTGCTTAATAAAGCTTTTCCATATATTATTTCTCCGCCTTCCCGAGCAGCTTTCGGTTCTTTTTAAATTTTAGCCTTCTTTATCTGATACCAAAAAACTGCTAAGGTCATAGTAATTACATTAAATTATAAGGCAAATTGATTATTCGCAACTGTACACCTAAAAAGAAATTGTCATAATATTACTACAAGCCTTTCCTCCAATTACTACAAATGAAAATTACAGTGTTATCTAGTTTTGTGGCAAGATGATAATTACTGATAACCTTCATTTTTTAGCAATTTTGGATTGAAGTAGGTTAAAATTATGTACCGGGTAGTAGCAATTGCAACCAACATGGATCAACTAAAAACCCTTTAAATACCCGGTACTATAATATCCCCAGCAACTTCTGAAGGCTAATCTTAGGTTCTTATATAAAAAGATGTTGTACAATTATCGGTGAAAAATATTAATGTCAAATTTTGTTCAAAGCCAGCGTGCAAAGCTAGACAAAACCTTAGCCATCAATATTGAACCGTAACGGAAAAAATACAGGCCTGATCTGAGTGGACCAAAGTCAGTTGAATATATGATTTCTGGTACCTCAAAAAATGCAGGCTCAAACTTGTACCCGCTGTAAAATCAGCCCTTGATTCCCTATGTAAACCACCTATCTTCCTTTGCTTCCATATGAAATAAGATATCTGGTAGATTTTAATCAAAACGTATATAGATTATTTCAATAAGCTGGCATGGTCACTATTGAAATTTTTTTTGAGCGGCAAACACAAGTACAATTAATATAAAACAAACATGCTAATAAAATGTATATCAGTTAAAAGTTAACCAGAATAATAATGCAACCAGCGGATTATCTCACTATTTTTCTTGTATTTTGTTGTTTAGTGATATGTTAAAGGTTATTTTCGCGAAAAAATGGCTTTCATCCATAATATCCAAAATGCCAAATAATCAACAATTCCATCGATCTTTTCCTAATTTTATAGAAGCGCCACTTTTCCGTGAACTGATTTTAAAAAAAACGAATCATCAAAGACTTGGATCCTTTTATAAAAAAGTATGGAAAAGCTTAAATGAAACTGTTGATGCAAATGAAATATGCGATGATGCGCAATGGCGGCTGCAACATCTGACACTTCACTACCAAAACAAATTAACCAAGGAAAACACTGCCAATGTAGAGCTGCAGTCGACTTATTATTTGAAGGCCCTGAAGTTCCTCAATGATTTTCAAAGTGAACAAACGGAAAATCTTTCTATCGACATCCGCCAACAGGTTGAGACCTTCATATATACCGCCCTGTACGAAAGTATGGACTCCTGTGAAGATAGCCCTTCCTTTAAGATGCTTTTTAAGCAAACCGAAGGCCTTGAATTTGATTTATGGGTAACAGAAAGACTTGCCCAGATATTTTTGAAAATGCAAGAATATCTCAGTAAAGCACATGGTATTTCCATTAACGTCGACAATCTCCCCGGGGATGAAAATGAACTATTTATTTCCGTCAAAGCCCAGGTTTCAACCAAATTGATGGATATTGATATGGTAGCCCTGACAATTCCTTTCAATAAAGCCGAGGAAGAGACAATATTAAATTGGAGCATTAATGGCTGTAATTCACGCCTCCGGAAAGGTTATTTTAGACATGCTTTTAAATTAGGCATTTTCATCAATACACAGTCAGAAGATATTGCATACGGAATGGGACTGTCCAGGTTGGGTAATTTATTTACTGCCGATGCCATAATGCTTAAATTGGCATATAAGGACGCAGGCGACAAAGAAGAAGTTGAAAACGAGGTATCATGCCTTAAATTGAACGTTGGAGATAAAAAAGAAGATATTCAATACTGGACCAGAATGGCAAAACGGGTTCAGGATGTGTTTTATAAGTTAGACGGCAGCAATTACGCATCACTAGAAAAAATCGAATCGGAATGGTTTCAAAAATTAGTAGCGGCTCCTGACGGCTCTTTACCCCCAGTCATCGTAAATGCTTTTTGTCGCCTACTTAATTTTCACAAAAAACTAAAATTGAGGCAAGCCAAGCGTTTTGAGGTGGAGGGTAATTTCATCGCTTTTCCAAACCCTAATTTAGACTATAAAACCCTCACGGAAGACGAGTTAGAAGCAGAAATCAACAGAGTAAAAAAAGATAATAAAACATTAAAAAAAGAACTTAAGGTTATGGAGAGTTCGCAAGACGCACTATTTCAATTAATACGACAAAAAAGTGGCAATGCCCCTTCCTAATTCCCAAGGGCCATTGAACCGGGTTAAGATCAATTTTTTGACAGGGACAAAAAAATCTTTTTTGAATAGAAGTGGAAAATCCATTTGGCAATTACATTCTGACAGGTTCTTCGACAGTTGCGAATGAACGTGATTTATTAATGAAATTTAAAATGCCGGTTTGTTTTAAGGAAGAAATATTTTGGCATGAATGATGACGCTATGATTGCAGATAATACGGATGACTGGTGAGGCCAGGTAGAAGAACCGCGAAGGATAAAAACATTCCTGACAACGAATAATTTGTAACCCTGATTGTCCAATTTAATACCACAAAATACTATATTCATTTAATGCCAACAGAGAAGAAAACCAATAAAAACAATACCGCTAATACATCCAAAAAGGCGAAATATAACGAATTCAAACCCATCCAAAAAGGATCCACTCAAAAAGCGGACAATAAGAAACAAACCGGGCAAAAAGTTTCTTGTCAAAATCAGACATTCATAACCACGCACCCCTTGCTGTTCAAAAATGAACAGAATCAAGTTTTAAGTCCAGGACAAAAAAAATTTAATAGGCAGGTTAAGCAACTCGAAAATTTACAAAAACGGATAAAAAGCAAAATAATTGAAATGGACAAAATGCTTGATTTTTATGTCAAGCAAATTTATCCGGTCCAGACAGAGGAAGCTCAGATTTCCATTATTTATGTAAAAACGCTTTACCTTTTCTATAAAAGAAAAAGAAGGGAATTGAGCCAGTCAGAACACCAATTGCTTGGAATGCTGGTCAAATTAGAATTTGAAAGAATCCAGCAGGAAATTATAGATAAAGATTCTGAATTACAGGCTATCTGGAAAAAGCTGTATAAAAAGAGTTATGAGGATTCAGTTGCTGAGGATCTTAATGAATGTAAAGCGGAGGCCATTGCTCAATTATCCATGATGGGCGTTGATTTTGATCCTATCGAAATTGAAAATATTAAGGATTTTCAATTTTTGAATGAACGGGTTTGTCAATTGATCCAGGAATTTCTCAGTCAACAAGGGTCTGAACTCCATAAAAACATGCAAGAGCCTTTTGAACAGGAGCCGGTGCATAAAAAAAATGGAAATCACCAGTATAAACAGCAATCATTTGATTTTGGAGATTTCACCTCATTTGATGGACAGCCGCCAAAAAAGAAAACTGAGGCACGGCGTAAAAAGGAGCTAATAGCCAAAGAGAAAGAAGCAATTAAACAAAAAAGTATCAGTTCAATTTACAAACAATTGGCCAAATTATTCCATCCTGATCTGGAAAGGGATGAAAGCAGGAAGTTAGAAAAAGAAGAACTTATGCAACAACTTACACAGGCTTATAAGCACAAGGATCTTCATACACTTTTAAAACTTGAACTGGGTTGGATACATAAAAAAGAAGACGGTATTCAGCAAATGGCCGAAGACAAACTGGAGGTCTATAATGAGATCCTTAAGGAGCAGATTGCAGAATTGAAAATGGAGGAAGATCAAATTGAATCCCATCCTAAATATGAAGCTATTATGTCCATTGATGATTTTGATTCCCCGACACTTCCTGTACTTAAAAACGAATTGCGCCAGTTAAAAAGACGGCAAAAAGTAATAAAGAGCCAAGTGGAAATTCTCAATATGGATAATCCAGCTTCAATCGCCCTACTAAAGGGGATTTTGCATGATTTTGACGTACAAGCTGACAGAATCCTGGGATTGGACGATTTTTTTTCCTTGATATAATAGTATCAAATGGCGATTTATTTTATTCGAATGAATCAATGGAATATAAAAATATTCGAATAGATTAACTCAAATAAAGGGCCTGTCGTTTTATTGCACTTCTCTCCTATAACAAGGTGTAAATGTCATAAACTCATTCAGCTAAAATTCCGTATTAAAGTTTAAATTTATTTTTTCAGACCTTTTCCTAGCTGTTGACAAATTTATTAAAATTACTCATCTCGCCGTCCTCCGTTGTATCCTGATACAAAAATTGTAGTCCTTCTTTATCAAAGATCTGGAAAAATTTATCCCAGGATATTGGCTCCAGTGAATTGTCTCCGCTGTACCCTGGAAAATCAATGCGCAATATTCCGCTATCCTCGCTTTTGGAAGCCCGTACTATGCTTGGTCTTCCTTCCCGGGCTTCCACCCATGCTTTTATGGCTTCATGATTAGTCGTTTTCTGTGAATGCATTTGTTTTTCGTTTTTAGGTTGATTAATTGTGTTTAATAGCTTTTTAATTAAATGAGGCCGATTTATTCCGTTCAGATTGCATGCCAGAATACCGCTATTCTTTATCTCCGCTTTATGACATTTATGAATCCATGCATAGTTTTTTATCACTATATGATCCTTCTAATGAAGGTTAATTCGAAGAATGCCATGAACAATCATTAATAATGAAAGGATTATAGTCAAAGGAAATTTTTTAAGTTATAAGAATCTTATTTAAAAGGCCTCCAGATCTGCAAAATCAATGTTCTCATTTGCTGCTCCCAGTAACTTTATAACCAAGTTTGCAACAAGCAGACTTTTTAAATTTCACCACGGGGCATATTAGGGGTTTAGCCTCCGCACTCTGTACTATAATTGCTACAATTTTTTCGTGTCCAAATTTCAATAAATGGTTTATTACCATACTTTTAAAATAACGAATTTGTAAAAATTGGATTCATATTCCCCGTAAGTCAAGGAATTTCAGGTAAAGGTAGCGCCGGTTGTAATGCACCATGGAAAGAACAAGCAACCCCAATCACAATTATGGACTTAAATTAGTATTACTCATTAAAGAGCAAATGCTCTGATTTGCTTGTCATTCATTCATAAACGATAAATAATAATATATGAAAATTGCACAAATTGCCCCTTTAATTGAATCTGTTCCACCAAAGTTCTATGGAGGAACAGAAAGAGTGGTTCATTATCTGACTGAAGAGCTGGTAGCAATGGGACATGAGGTTACATTATTTGCAAGTGGGGATTCCTGTAGCAGTGCAACACTGATTCCGATCGTAGGCAAATGTCTTAGAATGGATACGCAATGCACCAACCCAATCACTTACCAAGTCATTCAATTAAAAGAGGTTATGGCCAGGGCGCACAATTTTGACTTACTTCATTTTCACACGGACTTTTTGCATTTTCCCTGGCTCGAGAACAGCGATATACCGCATATCACCACGCTCCACGGCCGACAGGATATGATGGAGAATATAGCTATTTATAGAAATTTTCCAAATGAACGCATTGTATCTATTTCCAACAATCAACGCAAACCACTGCCCGCTGCAGGATGGTTATCCACTGTTTACCATGGACTTCCCACGGATTTACACCGTACAGGTAATGGCCAGGGCGGTTATCTTGCCTTTTTAGGAAGAATTTCTCCGGAAAAAGGAATTGAACAAGCCATCGAAATTGCCATTAAGGCACAAATGCCGCTGAAAATTGCCGCTAAGGTTGATCCTTCAGAAGTAAATTATTTTGAAGGGTTTGTTAAGCACCTATTAAATCATCCATTAATTGATTTTGTCGGGGAAATAACAGAATCAGAAAAAACGGACTTTTTGGGCAATGCAAAGGCCCTGCTTTTCCCCATAAGTTGGGAGGAGCCCTTTGGGATGGTGCTCATTGAAGCCATGAGCTGCGGAACACCCGTTATAGCTTATCCAAGAGGTTCGGTTCCTGAAATCATCAAGGATGGCATAGATGGATTTTTAGTAAACACGCCAAAGCAAGCCATTGACGCCATTCAGCGTGTAGGTCAGCTAAACCGAACTGTTATCAGGCAGGACTTTGAAAACAGATTTACTGCAAATAAAATGGCGACCAGTTACGTAAATGCCTATCATAAAGTCATTGCATCCATGAAGGAAAAAACCAGGCCCTTTCCTACCAGAAATCAGAAATGGAATGAAGTAGTAGCGCATAACCTTGTCACTAAAGCGATATAAAGAATTTAAATATTATTAGCGATGGATTTATTATCTAATAACACAGCAGATACCCGGTTAAAATCCCAACAGGAACATAAGCTAGACCGGGACAGGTATCACATTCAACCAGATAGTAAACATAGCGGAGAACACAGGCGGGTGCTGAATTATGCAAATAGCTTTGCATTAATGGATGCATGGGGGAATATTTATCCTGCAAAATCGGGTTCTGACGGGATTTATCACAGGGGTACGCGCTATATCAATGAATGGGTTTTAACTATTGACGGAAAAAGGCCCTTACTCTTAGGTAGTACCATTAAACAACATAATAATATTCATTCTGTAGATTTGACTAATCCGGTATTGGCTGCAGGTAAGATTCCGGAAAATACCATTCACATTTTCCGTCACCAATTGGTTCTTGATGATGGCTATTATGAAAGGATAAGCTTTATTAATTATAACGAGAGTGATATTTCATGTTCTTTGTCTTTATATTTTGATGGTGATTTTAAAGATATTTTTGAGATTCGTGGCACCAAAAGACAATTGAAGCCAGGACCTGTGGAAAAGGTTTGTAAGGACAAAGAAGCGATGGTTTTTATAGAATATATGGGCCAGGATGACATTAAAAGAACGGCTATCATAGATTATGAAGGCAGCATGAAAGCCGACTGCCAGGCGCAAAAGATTGTAATACCTCTTCACCTGCAGCCTCACAAACAACAACAGTTTCAGATAGCCGTCCATTTTGTTATCGGCAAAATCCCCAACTCAATGCGTTGTTTTGATCAGGCCAAACAGCAGATACTAAAGGAGCGTTCAACAGGAGATCGGCAATCGACTCAAATTACCTCAAATAATATTAACCTCAATAACTGGCTCGACAGATCGTATACTGATTTGTTTTCCTTGTATGCAAAGGTGGGCGATAACCATTATATTTATGCCGGGGTTCCATGGTATAATACTCCCTTTGGCAGAGATGGCCTCATAACAGCGATGGAATTATTATGGATCCAGCCCCAAATCGCAAAAAATATTTTGAAGTTTCTGGCTCATTGGCAAGCCCATGTATTCAGTAGTCAAAACGAGGCGGAACCCGGTAAAATTCTTCATGAAGCCAGGGAAGGAGAAATGGCAAATACAGGCGAAATACCCTTTAAAAGATATTATGGCACCGTAGATGCCACACCTCTTTTTATAATACTTGCCGGAAAATATTATAAAAGGACAGCGGACCTGTCAGGTATAAAATCAATTTGGCCTGCAGTCTTGGAAGCGATTGAATGGATGGATCTTTATGGTGATTTAGATCGGGATCTTTTTGTGGAATATAAATTCAAAAATCCAGATGCGCTGACTAATCAGGGCTGGAAGGACTCAGTTGATTCTATTATGCATGAGGATGGCACACTGGCAAAAAGCCCGATTGCCTTATGTGAAGTACAGGGTTATGTTTACGAGGCTAAACTTCTGGCCGCCGATATGGCAACGGCACTCGGAGAGTCGCAGTTATCCCAAACTTTAATGGATGGTGCAGCCAAACTCCGACGCAAATTCAATAGCGTTTTTTGGGATAGTCGCCTTAAATCCTTTGTGCTTGCCCTGGATGGCGAAAAAAAACCTTGCAGGGTATGTGCATCGAATGCAGGTCATGCTTTATTTACCGGAATTGCTGATAAAGATAATGCTGTCCACACAGCCCAAACCTTGATGTCTGCAAAAATGTTCAGTCTGT
>Ga0164242_10002770_pt1 | contig 20222 bp, 14 predicted proteins | sample OricomgcompostMG_FD_108783 | JGI IMG/M metagenome (GOLD analysis project Ga0164242, IMG submission 108783) | Miracle-Growth compost microbial communities from Emeryville, California, USA - Original compost - Miracle growth compost (MG) ... | reverse complement strand
TTTATTTGGCGCAGGCTGGCCGATACGGCTATCCGGATTAGCTATGCGGCTGAAAACGGCGTTCCCTTTTCGGGAAGAGTGAGAGATGAGAACCGGAATAAATGGCTGCCGGGATTGAATATCTCGCTTTTTGCAACCGGGACCAGGGGCAACAAGATGTTCCCGGCCCGGTCTGATTCGCTGGGACGATTTAATGTGGACGGAATAGTAATGTATGGTAAGCAACCCATCAAGCTATCCGCTGTAAATGATAAGGGTGAAAACAAAGGGGCCCTTACCGTGGATACTTTATTGCCCATGCCGGTTAAGCCGCAAATTAAGAGGGGGATTATAAAAACGATGGGGGATTCCGTTATCGCCGCCATTGTGAAAAAACAAACCACGGCCAGGTCTGCGAAAGTTGGCAAGATAACCAAGCTGAACGAGGTAAAAATAAGCGATAAAAAAAGCAAAGGCATTCTTTTAAGAGATGGCAGTGCCTATATGCCTTGGGGAACAGACCAAACCCTTATTATAACACCTAAGGATTATGAGTTTAAAACATTAACATGGTATTTGTTAAATAATGCCAAAGGAGCCAAAGCAAGCCAATCAGTAGACACTCCCGGCGTTGGGTTTATAGCAGACGGGAAGATGAAGTATCCTATACTTTTTATCAACGGCATTGAGCCGTATAGTGTGGACCGCAATTTGTATTTTAATATGCCTATTGATAAATTTAAAAGCATTACAGTTAAAGAAGTAGCCGAACAGGCTTTCGGGTTGCCTTTAAAATATCTTTTATACTTAAATTTAAAGGACAACTACCTGATAGATAACCCGGGGTTTTTGGACGCCATTGTGCAGGGCTACTACCAGGCCCGCACCTTTTATCAGCCCCCGCCAGGTGCAAAGCCATCGTTAGCCGATTACCGTAGCACCATACACTGGGAACCCCATATTAAAGCCGATGCTACAGGCAGGGCGACAGTGAGTTTTTACAACGCGGTGCCGCAAACGGATGTACGGATAATTGTGCAAGGCGTAACCAATACAGGCGTGCCATTAGTTGCTATAACAGGATACGAAGTGAAAGAAAGATGAAGAAAATATTTCAAAGAAAACGGGGAGGCCATAGCAACCGATCAGGCTAAAATTAAACAAAGTTTAATAAGCAGCGATTTACAGTAGGCTTTATTATAACCTTATTGGTTTACCGATTTAAACTATTTGTTTTTTGGCAAATAATAAATGAATATCAACACAACATTTCTGCTGTAAATGAAAATGTTCAGGTTATTAAAAAAAATCTTATCCTCATGAAAATGATCAAATCGACAATTGTGGCCCTCTCAATATCTGTAAGTACGGCGACATCGTTAAACGCGCAAAAACTTCCAAATAAACAAGAAATTAGTTTAGAGGCGCCTGCCAATGTTAAAATCGATGGAAAAATGAATGAATGGGGCGACAAATTGCAAGCTTACAATAAAGCTACTTTAATTTATTACACCATGGCCAACGATGCAGATAACCTTTACCTGGTGGTAAGGATAAAAGATCCCGGTGTTATTAACAAAGCGATATCGGGCGCTATAACGTTAACCGTTAACCCTGCAGATAAAAAAAGCGATGAAAAGTGCCCGGCCGTCAGTTTCCCCTTGTTGAACTTTGCCAGCACAACGGCCATCCGTACTAACGCAAGCCTTCTTAGCGGATTTGCGAAGCGTGTGGAGGACGCCATCAACGCAGAGCATTACAACACAAACCTTAAAAGCACGAATACCCCTAAGGATTCGCTTTTACGGGTCGCCAATAAACGGCTAAGCGAGGATACCAAAGAGATCAAGTTTTCGGACATTGACGGGATAACCGATACGGTAACCGGAACACATACCAACAAATTGAAACAGTTCAAATTTTATCCTTTATTTGTTATACCCGGATATTATATCCCGAAGGAAAATAACTTAGGAATTAAAACTGCCGCAAGTTTTGAAGGCGACAGGAAGTATACTTACGAATTGGCGCTGCCGTTAAAATATTTAAAAGTGCAACCCGGAAAAACATTCAGTTACAACATCAGGTTGAACGGCCCTATGTATAAAACTGGCAAACCAACGGGCGGATACACCGTAAGATTTAGACTTGTAAACGGAAGGGCTATAATGGAAGACCGGGATTTGGTGGAAGCGACAGATTTTTGGGGTGAGTATACGCTGGCCGGCAAACCTTAACATTTGCGTTCCCCCTGCTACAAACAACAAAAGCAAATTAACCTTATTCCCTTATAAACCGGAAGTAGGTGGGTGGAAGAGCAGATTATACTTGTCCATCAGCTTATACCGTGAGTTACAGCCAATGGTGTGCCATTGACTGTAACTGCCATATATAAGGTAAAATAGCCTTTATTTCTGAACGTCGGTATTAAAAAGTTTGGCTTTGTCCACCTTTTCTACTGCCATGCTATCTGTCAGTGTTTTTGATATAGCCTCAAACGGCGCCGATACTACCTCTTCTCCGCCCTTCAGTCCGCGTAGTATCTGGATATAAGTATCGTCCTGGATCCCGGTAATTACAGGCACCTGTTTTACTTTGCCGTTTGCGTAAACAAATACGTAAGTTATAATATCCGAATTGGCCTTCTGCTCTTTTTTATCATTATCCTGGCTGGCGGCAGCGGTAGGGTCAACTATCGTCTTTTTATCATCGCGCGTAGTTACCGATTGGATAGGCACCGACATGGCTTTGGCCGAATTAGTTTGAATATCAACCGTTGATGTTAAACCCGGGCGAAACGGCGACGGGTTTTTAGCCGACTTATTGATCAGCCCCTGGTACGATGCGGAATCAATACGGACCTTAACCGTAAAGTTGGTTACCTGGTCGGCATTGGTACCTACCACATTGGCCGAGCTGCCTATTTCGGTTACCGTTCCGGTAAATTTCTTCCCTAAAAACGCGTCTATCTCAATCTTAGCCGAGTCGCCAATGGCCACGCGGTTAATATCATTCTCGTTCACATCCACGTTCACATCCATTTTACTCAGGTCGGATATGGTCATGATCTCGGTGCCGGCAAATTGGGCGGTACCCAGCACCCGCTCGCCTTTTTCAACCAATAATTTAGAAACAACCCCAGCAACCGGCGAGTAAATGCTGGTTTTAGCCAGGTTATCCTGCGCTTCCTTTACCGACGCGGCTGATTGAGCCAGGCCGTACTTTGAACCTATTACATTTTGCTTTGATGCTTCCAGGGCAGCTTTGGCGCTCATATAATTAGCTTTGGCCGCGTCAAACTCGGCAGCGGTTAGCACTTTTTGGTTAAACAGTTCCTGGCTGCGTTTATAATTACTGGCCTGGTTATTAAAAGCGGCCTGCGCCTGGTTAAGCATTTGGGTTGAATTACCCACGCTGGCCTTTTGTGTTTGATACGATGCCAAGGCACGCTCATAACCCGATTTTAATATATCCGGACGGATACGCACCAATAGCTGCCCCTTCTTTACCACATCGCCTTCCTTAATAGGCAGCTCAACAATTTCGCCCGATACTTCCGAACTGATGCTTACTTCAATTTCGGGTTTAATTTTCCCGCTGGCCGATACCGTTTCATTAATTACGCGCACGGCCGCTTTTTCGGTAGCTATCTGTGTTTTTTTAGTTTGTCCGATAATGCCCGTGGCCTTGCCTATCAGCAATAATACGATAAGGATGCCGGCTGCATAAAGGATGTATTTAGTAGTCTTTCCCATGGGAGAATGATTAAAGTTTAAATTATAAGGTGATAGGGTTACCCAGGTAATAGTCAATTACTTTACTGCGGAATACCATTTGGTAACGGGCTTGTATCATACTGTTTTCAGATGTATTTAAGTTAGTGAGCGAGGTATTATAATCGAGCGAATTTACCAAACCTACATTATAACGCTGCTGTATCACATTAAAAGCATCCTTATTAGCCTGGTAAGTTTGCTGGGCCGACTGGTACTGATTGGCCGACGCGCGTGCATCCAGCACAGCCTGGTAAATGGTTTTTGTCAAATTGTTTTTAGCTATCTGTGTGCTTACGGAAGCGCTCTCAAAATTAATTTTAGCCCTCCGTACATTTGTACGCGCGTTAAAACGATTGAAGATCGGTATCTGCAGGCTTAAACCGAAAGTTTGACTAAAGTTGTCGCTTAATTTGCTCGAAAAGGTATATGGCCCATAAATTGGCTGGCCGCCACTGGTTAAACCAATAACCTTCTGATTTGCTGAATTGGAATAATTGGAATTAAGGCTTCCGAACATACTGAGTGTAGGGTAATAACTGCCTTTTGCAACTTTTATAGCCTGTTCATAAACCGCTTGTTGAGATTCGGCCAATTTTACATCCGGATTTACATTCATGGCTGTAGCCACAATACTTTCCGGATCGAATTCCGTTTTCACATCAGTTATTTTGCTGATATCAGGTTTCTCCACCTCAATTGCTGTGGCTGGGCCAATCTCCATGTATTGTTTTAATATCAGGATGGATAGGTCCAGCTGGTTTTGGGCATTGATCAGATTTAATTGCGCGGTAGATAAACCGGCTTTAGCCTGCGACAGATCGGCCAGCGTTTGGTTGCCTACTTTAAAATTAATATTGGCCCTGTCCAGCGTTTGGTTGGCAATATCAATTTGTTGTTTGGCGGCGGTTACCAGGTCCTGGTTGGTTAATATTTGCAGATACTCAATAATTACATTCAGTACCAGGTCATTCTTGATTTTGGCCGTATTTGATTTATCGGCATCCAGCAGTAATTTATTTTGAATGATCTGGTTACGCAACTGCCCTCCCTGGAAAATTGTAGCCTGCGAATTAACACTGGGATTAATAGCCAGTATTTTTTTATTACTGCTGTACTGGTATGTGGTTACATCCAGCGCCCGTCCAAAATTTTCTGAGGATTGAACGCTTGATGTTAAACTGGGCAGCCGGTTGTTTTTGGATTGTTGTAAATTGGCTTCATCCAGCGCTTCGGTAAAAGCCGCCTGTTTAATGGTCAGGTTACGTTCCAGTGCCATGTCAACCGCCTTTTGCAAGCCAATTTTCTCCTGCGCCGTGGCGGTGGACAGCAGGCCGCATAACAGCAAGGCGCAACCGCTTAATGGCTTTAATAAAAATAATAGTTGTTTCATAATATAAGTTGATAACACGGCGCGACCGTGTTATACATGTGAAATTTGTTTAGATATGCTGAAACATTTTTAGCTACTTTGTAAAATGTACCTGGTTAAAACACCCTGGTTATTAAAAAAACTGTATCCGGCACTCACCTGGCACAAAAACCAGGACAGCCGACGCATATACCTCACCTTTGACGACGGCCCTATACCAATTGTTACACCCTTTGTATTAAATATTTTAAAGCAATATAATGCCCGCGCCACCTTTTTCTGTATTGGCGACAATGTAAACAAGCATCCTGATATTTACAAACAATTATTAGCCGAAGGTCACAGCATTGGCAACCACACCCATAACCATTTAAAAGGCTGGAAAACCAGCGATGAAACTTACGTGTCCAATTTTTGAAATGCGATGAGTTATTGCATTCCAGCTTGTTCCGCCCGCCCTATGGCCGTATTAAGCGTTCGCAGATAAAGAAGCTGCGCCATATTTATCCGGATTTACAAATTATAATGTGGAATGTACTGAGCGGCGATTTCGATCAGCAGCTAAAACCCGAAACCTGCTTAAAATATGTGGTGGGGCATACCGGCAATGGCTCCATCGTAGTATTTCACGATAGTCTGAAAGCTTTCCCGCGGTTAGCATATGTATTGCCCCGCGCCCTGGAACACTGGAGCAGGCAGGGTTATACATTTGAAGCATTGTGATGATTTCCCACTGTAGAGACACGATACTTCGTGTCTTCTTGAAATAGAAAGGCACACGAAGGCGTGCCCTCCAAAATGCTTTCTGCATCCAAATAAACCTATAAATTAACCCTTGCAATTCTTTAAGCACGAAAAACAGCATTTTTAAGTCCTGTTTGTGTTAATTATACAATAAATGTTTTCAGCGTTTGGCTTAAATGTTTTAGTTTTGTAGCTGTTTTACAGATTGGTTTACATGGATCGTCTTAATTATATCAATAGCGGAAACGCGGCCTATATCAACTCATTATACGAAGCATATCAGCAAGACCCCGAATCGGTTGATTTTGGGTGGCAGAAATTTTTTGAAGGGTTTGATTTTGGAAAGAGTTCAGAAGGAAGCGCAGCTACCGGCGCGACAGGTTCGGCCCCCGAACATGTTCTGAAAGAAATTAATGTGCTGAACATGATTGACGGGTACCGTTCGCGCGGCCACTTGTTCACTAAAACAAACCCTGTGCGCGATCGCAGGAAATATTTCCCCGGCAAGGAACTGGAAACCTTTGGCTTAACCGAGGCCGATATGGATACCGTATTTAATGCCGGTGTTGAACTGGGCTTAGGTCCGGCAAAATTGCGCGATATACGCCAGATGATTGAAGACACCTATTGCCAAACCATAGGTGCCGAATATAAGTATATCCGTAACCCCATAAAAGTAAAGTGGTTTGAGGAGCGCATGGAGAGCAAGCGCAATACGCCCAACTTTACCACCGATGAAAAAAAGCAGATCCTGAGCAAACTGAACCAGGCTGTAATTTTCGAAAGCTTTCTGGGTACCAAATTCCTGGGCCAGAAACGCTTTTCGCTGGAAGGCGCCGAAGCGCTGATCCCGGCATTAACCTCGGTAATTGGTAAAGGCTCGGAGTTGGGTATAGAGGAATTTACCATTGGTATGGCGCATCGGGGCCGTTTGAACGTGCTGGCCAATATCATGGAAAAATCGTACAAGGAAATTTTCTCGGAATTTCAGGGTAAAAATTACGATGCCGAATCATCATTTGGCGGCGATGTAAAATATCACCTGGGCTACTCCACCGATATTGAGACACAAGCCGGTAAAAAGGTACATTTAAGCCTTTGCCCTAACCCATCGCACCTGGAAGCGGTAGACCCGGTTGTGGAAGGCCTTACCCGCTCAAAAATTGATTTTAAATACAACGGCGACTTTACTAAAATAGCGCCGATACTGATTCATGGCGACGCTTCTGTTGCCGGTCAGGGCATAGTTTACGAAGTGCTGCAAATGGAAAAGCTGGACGGTTACCGTACCGGCGGTACCATTCACCTGGTAATTAACAACCAGATTGGTTTTACCACCAACTATAAGGACGCCCGCTCAAGCACTTATTGTACCGATGTAGCTAAAACCGTATTATCCCCGGTTTTTCATGTTAACGGCGATGATGTGGAAGGCCTGGCCTACGTAATTAACCTGGCCATGGAATACCGCCAGACGTTTAACAGCGATGTGTTTATCGACATATTATGCTATCGCAGGTACGGACATAACGAATCGGACGAACCCAAGTTTACCCAGCCGGTATTATACAAAGCCATTGATGCACACCCCAATCCGCTGGAGATATATAAGCAGAAATTAATTAAAGAAGGCGTGGTTGACGATGCCGCCGCTGCCCGGCTGGAAAAAGATTTCAGGGGCGTATTGCAAAAAATGCTGGACGAAAGTAAATCGGAAGAACGCTTTACCGAATCCAAACCCATGTTTTTGGGTGCATGGCAGGGTTTTCATATCGCCACCGAAAATGAGGTTACAGCATCGCTGGATACCGCCATTTCTGAAAAGGATTTACTGGAAATAGGCCATAAACTTACCCAGCTGCCAACGGATAAGCCATTCTTTAAAAAGATAGAAAAGCTGTTTGAAGAACGCCGCAAAATGGTAGACGAAACCCGCGTTTTTGACTGGGCTATGGGCGAACAATTAGCTTACGGCTCCCTGTTAAAGGAAGGCCACCCGGTAAGGTTAAGCGGCGAGGACGTAAAACGCGGCACTTTTTCGCATCGGCACGCGGTGCTAACGTTAGTTGATTCTGAAGATGAATACACCCCGTTAAATACGTTAGATGCCCAGGCTAAATTCTGTATCTATAATTCCCTGTTATCTGAATATGGCGTACTGGGTTTTGAATACGGTTACGCGCTGGCTAACCCGCATGCCTTAACCATTTGGGAAGCGCAATTCGGCGACTTTTTAAACGGCGCGCAAATTATTGTAGACCAGTATATCGCCAGTTCCGAAACTAAATGGCAGCGTGGTAACGGTTTGGTAATGCTGCTGCCGCATGGTTACGAAGGCCAGGGCCCCGAACATTCATCGGCACGTATTGAACGTTTTATGGAACTTTGCGCCGATAATAATATCCAGGTGGCTAATTGCACCACCCCGGCCAACTTCTTCCATATCCTGCGCCGCCAGCTAAGCCGCGATTTCCGTAAGCCGCTGGTTATTTTCTCGCCAAAAAGCTTACTGCGCCATCCGCAATGCGTGTCGCCTTTAAAAGATTTTACCGAAGGCAAATTCCAGGAATTGATTGATGACAGCTACGCAGATGCTAAAAAAGTAAAACGCGTATTGTTTGTTTCGGGCAAATTATATTATGAGCTGCTGGATAAGCAACAACAGGACAAACGTAAAGATGTTGCCATTGTACGTATCGAACAATTATACCCTACGCCGGTTGCCCAAATGCAAAAGGTAAAGGCGAAATACAGTAACGCTGTCGATTTTATATGGGTACAGGAAGAGCCGGAAAATATGGGGGCGTGGCCATACATGGTACGCAAATTCCGCAACAGCGATTTAAACCTTGATGTAATTTCGCGCAAGGAAAGCGCCAGTACCGCTACCGGTTACGCCAAGCAGCATACTTCGCAGCAGCTGTATATTATCAGCAAGGCTTTTGAAGCTCCTGTTAGCAAGCAAACTAAGGACAGCATCAATAAAACAACAACAAAAATGGCTAATGTTGTGGCCGACTAAAGGTTGTCCGTAATATGTTTTAATTAAGGTTATACGTGGTACGTTTTACGTAATACGTTAAAAATGTATAACTGATGTCAAAACACGAAACGTATAACGCAAAACATTAAAACACATACAACTACTAAAAATATGAGTTTAGAGATCAAAGTTCCGCCGGTGGGCGAATCTATTACAGAAGTAACCCTTTCGCGCTGGATCAAAAAAACCGGCGACGCGGTGGCCATGGATGAGGTGATAGCCGAACTGGAATCAGACAAGGCGACCTTTGAATTAACCGCCGAAAAAGCCGGAACTTTAACTGCGTTAGTAGCCGAAGGCGATACCCTGGCTATTGGCGCTCCCGTAGCTAAAATTGAAGAAGGCGCTGCAACAGGAAAAGTGGCAGCAGAAAGTAGCAATAACACTCCTGTTGCGGCCGCTTCTGCAACTGCCGCTAAAGAAACATCCGCCCCCGAAACAGGCGCTGCTGCCGCTGCAAAATCAATAGATATTAAAATACCAGCCGTTGGCGAATCCATTACCGAGGTAACCCTTTCGCGCTGGATAAAAAAAGACGGTGAACAGGTAGCCATGGATGAAGCGATAGCCGAACTGGAATCGGACAAAGCTACTTTTGAACTGACTGCCGAACAGGCAGGCACCCTAAAAACATTGGCCAAAGAAGGCGATGTTTTGGCTATTGGTACCGTGGTTTGCGCTATCCAGGGTGGAAATACGGTAGCAATCAATAATACCACTCCTGCTGTAAGCGCACCTGCCGCTGCTTCTGCAGCTAAAGAGAGCGCCACTTCCTACGCCGCCGGCACGCCATCGCCTGCCGCGGGTAAAATACTGGCCGAAAAAGGCATCGAACCGGCATCATTAAACGGCACCGGAGTTGGCGGCCGTATAACTAAAGCCGATGCCATTAGCGCCGAGAAAATAAGCGAAAGCCCGCAGGTACGTACATCCGATACCAAGATCCCTATCCCAGCCGCTACACCTGCTGCCCCGGCTGCTAAACCCGACGCGCGCGGCGAAAGGCGCGAAAAAATGTCGGCACTGCGCAAAACAGTTGCCCGCCGGTTGGTAGCGGTTAAAAACGACACCGCCATGCTCACCACTTTTAACGAGGTGGATATGTCGCCAATTATGGAACTGCGTGGCAAGTACAAAGATAAATTTAAAGAAAAACACGGTGTTGGCCTGGGCTTTATGTCCTTCTTTACCAAAGCCGTTACCGAGGCGCTTAAAGAATGGCCTGCCGTTGGCGCGCGTTTAGAGAACGAAGAAGTGGTATACAGCAATTTTGCTGATATCTCTATCGCCGTATCAGCTCCTAAAGGTTTGGTTGTTCCGGTTATCCGCAACGCCGATGCCATGAGCCTGGCTGAAATTGAAAAAGCGATTGTTGCGTTAGCTACCAAGGCCCGCGAAAATAAACTGACACTGGAAGAAATGACCGGCGGTACCTTCACCATCACTAATGGCGGCGTATTCGGCTCCATGATGTCGACCCCGATCATTAATTCGCCGCAATCGGCCATATTGGGTATGCACAATATTGTGGAGCGCCCTGTTGCCGTAAACGGACAAGTAGTTATCCGCCCCATGATGTACCTGGCCCTGTCCTACGATCACCGCATTATTGATGGCCGCGAGTCGGTAAGCTTCCTGGTACGTGTTAAGCAACTGCTGGAAGATCCTGCCAGATTATTATTAGGAGTGTAAGCTGCCTGAGGGGAGCGAAAATTAAAAATTTGTCATTGCGAGGTACGAAGCAATCGCGAACTATGCCGGCCATTTTCAATACTACGAGATTGCCACATCGCTCCGCTCCTTACAGCAATGACATGGTTTATGTTGCCTGCTTATCTGCTCTAACCCGCATTTTCACCAGCACCAATAAAACAATCAGTATAGCCAGCAAGCTGCCAGCCTTGGGCAGGTAATCGCCGTAGGTTACATAAAAAGTAAGATCGGAATTGAGGTTGATATTCTGTTTCAGGGCCGTCCGCGTCCACCATTTGGTGCGCTGCACAACATCGCCGCGCTGGTTAATAAAGGCCGATATGCCCGTATTAGCCGACCGGCAAACCCACCGGCGGGTTTCAATGGCACGCAGCTTGGCATAATCCAGGTGCTGGTCCTTGCCCGATGTATTGCCCCACCAGCCATCGTTGGTAATAATAGCGATGAACTGCGCGCCTTTACGAACGGATTGCGCCACATATTCGCCATAAATGGATTCATAACAGATCACCGGGTCTACCCCGATACCGCTTTGCGAATAAAATACCTTCGCTTCCCGGTCGCTGCCATAGCTGCCCGTCGCGCCGCCCAGGTGTTCAAACACAGGCTTTAAAAAGGACAGGATGCTGCCGAAAGGTAAGGATTCGACACCAGGCACCAGCTTTGATTTATGGTAAAATTGCACCTCGGCAGAGTTTTCGATAGCCACAGCGGCATTAAAATTATCATAAAACTGTCCGCTGTTATCATTAAACGGACTGGCAGTAGCGGTGGCCCTTTTGTTGTATATCTTAAAGCTTTCTATGCCGGTAATTACATTTCCGTTAGCGTAGCGGTGTAAAAACTGTTGTGTTTGCAAAAAATACCGGTTGCTGCGTATAGCGTCTTCGTTGGTTTGGTCGGCAATGGCGGTTTCGGGCCATATAAAAAATTCGGTGTTTACCTGCGCCAGCGAATCGGATAAATGGGTAAGTATTTTTAGTTGGTCGCCGGCAGGAATAGAGGATTCTTTGGCATATGGATCAATGTTGGGCTGCGCAACTACAATGTTCGATGGATCGTTTTGCTCCTGGTAAGTATAATATCTGTAAAGCGAAACCACCAGCGGCAGCAAAAAAGTAATTACCGCTGCGCTGATGAGTTTAAGGCGCGTGTTTTTGCTTTGTGCTTCGCGCAGGCCCATATAAACCAGGAAAATAAAGATATTCACCAGCCATATCCAAAGCGTACCGCCATACACGCCGGTATATTCGTACCATTGCACCCATTGATGAGTGGTGGCAAAACCATTACCCAGCGTCATCCAGGGGAAGTTAAGCGCCCAGTTCTGGTGCAGGTATTCATATCCTATCCACAGGCAAACTAAGCCGGCTAAGCCCCAGGCCCGGCTCCTGATCAGCCTTAACCGGTAATACAACCAGCATGCGGTTGACATAAGCAACGGCCCCAGCGAATACGGAATGAGCGATACCGGAATGGCCGCTATTTCGCCCACATCCTTCAGCGCGTTATATACCCAATATATGCAAAGCGTGTTCCACAAAAAGAATCCCACAAAGGTTATCCAAAAAATCTTCTTCCCCTTCTTTTTAACATCCGACCGGATAATGTTTTCCATGGCTACCAGCATCGGCGCTAATCCCACAAACAACAAAAAAGTGCTGTAGTGTGTAGGCGGCCAGGCTATCCACAGCAATAAGCCGGATAATAGGGATAAGATGATATTTTTTTTCATTTAGGGTTAAATTCTATGTATATGTTATTGCGAGGAGCGGAGCGACGCGGCAATCTCGTCACATGTTTATCAATCATACCAGCCCCCACTCAAGGCACTCCACGATGGATTATCTTGTATTATCAAATCAATTTTCTTCTGTCGAGATCCTGCCTTTAATTGTTTTTCTCTTTCAATAGCATCCTGTATCCACTGAAATTCTTCAAAATAAACGAGTTTGTTGCACTCATATTTTGCAGAAAAGCCTTTATATACTTTCTGTTTGTGCTCCCATATCCTGCCTTGTAAATCGCTGGTTACGCCGATATAAAATACAGTGTTTACTTTATTGGTTATAATGTAAACAGCATAACTATGAATTTTCATTGGCGATATGTTATAACTACGGGATTGCCACGTCGCTCCGCTCCTCGCAATGACAAAAGAAAGAATTGTCATTGCGAGCGTAGCGTGGCAATCCCGTAGCAATGTATGAATAACAATTCCTTTATTCTTCCTCCAAATATTTTTCCTTCGAAGCTTTAGCTACCGCCCCCGCTACGCAAATCACAAATTCCCCTTTAACCGGGTGCGTTTCAAAATAGGCCTTTACCTCGGCTACGGTTCCGCGTACGGTTTCCTCAAAAACTTTGGTTAGCTCGCGCGATACGGATAGCTGCCTGTCGGCGCCGAACCAGCTGGCCATTTCTTCCAGGGTTTTCATCAGGCGGTGCGGCGATTCGTACAAAATAATGGTGCGTTCTTCCGTTGCTAAAAATTTATAACGTGTTTGCCGGCCTTTTTTTAGCGGCAAAAAACCTTCAAAACAAAACCGGTCCGTCGGGAAGCCCGAATTAACGAGGGCCGGGACAAAGGCCGTGGCGCCGGGCAAACATTCCACGGCTATATCGTACTTTAAAGCCTCGCGCACCAGGAAGAAGCCAGGGTCGGAGATGGCGGGCGTACCGGCATCCGATACCAGCGCGATGTTTTTGCCTTCCAGTAAAAACTTAACAATTTCACTGCTGGATTGGTGCTCATTATGCTGATGATGCGCAAATACCCGCCCGCCGATCCCAAAATGCTTCAGCATGGGCGCGGATGTACGGGTATCTTCCGCCAGTATCAGGTCGGCCTCCTTTAAAACGCGGATGGCCCGGTAGGTCATGTCCTCCAGGTTGCCGATGGGTGTTGGTACTAAGTAGAGTTTGCCGGGCATATTACAGTAGCAGTTTTAAGTAGCAGTAGCAGTGAGATAACAGGGCATTTTTTCTTAAATGTAAAAAAAACTACTACTGCTACTTAAAACTGCTACTTAAAAAATATCTTTGCCTAAAAAAATAAATAATGCTGCAAGTTAGTTATATCCGCGATAACAGGGAAAAGGTTTTGGAACGTTTGGCTGTAAAAAATTTTAAACAGCCGGAAATGGTTGATGAGATCATTCAGTTAGATGAGCAACGCCGGTCTTTACAGATCGCGAGCGAAGAACTGCAGTCCAAGGCAAACGCTTCTGCCAGGCAGATAGGCGAGCTGATGCGTACAGGTAAAAAGGATGAAGCCGAAGCATTAAAAGGCCAGACCGGAACCTGGAAAGAAGAAATCAAAAAACTGACGGAACAACTGGCGGCTGTTGATGAAACCTTGCAGCAAAAAATAGTATTGCTGCCTAACCTGCCCCATACATCGGTACCTAAAGGTTTAACGCCCGAGGAAAACGAGGTGGTGCTTGAAAATGGCGCAAAACCCAACCTACCTGCCGATGCCCTGCCACATTGGGAACTGGCCGCCAAATATAACCTGATAGATTTTGAGTTGGGCGTGAAAATTACCGGCGCGGGTTTCCCGGTTTATAAAGGCAAAGGGGCTAAGTTGCAACGCGCGCTGATCGGTTTCTTTTTAGATGAGGCCGAAAAAGCGGGCTATGCCGAGGTTATGCTCCCATTGCTGGTAAATGAAGCTTCGGGCTTTGGTACCGGTCAGCTGCCAGACAAGGAGGGGCAGATGTATTTTGTTGAACTGGATAACCTGTATCTCATTCCTACCGCGGAAGTGCCTATTACCAACTTGTACCGCGATGTAATATTAAAGGCTGATGAACTGCCGGTTAAAAATTGCGGTTATACGCCATGCTTTCGCCGCGAGGCGGGTTCATACGGAGCGCATGTGCGCGGCCTTAATCGTTTGCACCAGTTTGATAAGGTTGAAATTGTACAAGTAGTACAACCCGAAACTTCTTACGAAGCATTGGAAGGTATGAGCAAGCATGTGCAAAGCCTGCTCCAAAAGTTAGGCCTGCCTTACCGCGTGCTGCGCTTGTGCGGCGGCGACATGAGCTTTACATCAGCGTTAACTTATGATATGGAAACCTGGAGCGCGGCACAGCAGCGCTGGCTGGAGGTATCGTCTGTATCCAATTTTGAAACTTTCCAGAGCAACCGCCTTAAATTACGCTTCCGTAATGCCGAGGGTAAAACCCAACTGGCCCATACCCTGAACGGGAGCGCCCTGGCCCTGCCGCGCATTGTAGCTACACTGTTGGAAAATAACCAAACGGCAGACGGCATTAAAGTACCAGAGGTTTTAGTGCCTTATACTAAGTTTGAGTGGATAAGGTAGCCTTCAAAAAATTTCGTTTTCGCTGCTATCGGGTTTAGGAACTACGACTAATCCAGTCCAACTCCAATCCGGGTAGCCCTGGTCCGGGCAAACTTAATAGCTCGGATCGACCAATGATTTTGTCACCGCGCCTTCCAATATTTTACTCAGGGATTTTACCTTTTCATGAGGCTGTTTGGTTTGCTTCTCGTCTACTGCGTAAATAAAATGCTGTACGCCAAGAGCTTGCAGTAAGCCGTCTTCCTTGGTATGCGGGCGCAGTTTATAGCAGTAAATTTTTATTTTACTATAGAACGCATTACCCGTAAGCCGTCGTAATATTTTTTCGGTATCGGTTCCAATAAAAGCATAATCCAGCACTATAGCTCCTGGTTGCAGCTCATGTATGGCCGGAAATATCCGGGATACGTTGTTAACATGAAAGGTCTGCTTTTTAGCAGGGAATGGAATACTTGAGGAGGCCGGCGCGACTACAAGTATGTTGTCTGATTTAATTCGCATCATGATCAACAGTTAGGTCGAATTAAAGGTAATACACAAAATGCAGTTTGTCAAGCACTTAGTGTATAAAAATTAAAAACTAACCGTTGAACGTCTCTATTTAACTTAAATGTTACATTAAAAACAGATAGGCAATAGTTAAAACCATTGCTTATCTGTTAATGATTATTAGTTACTTAATAATTTCAAATACGGCATGTACCTGGAAGCTTAATTTTATCTTCTTAATATCAATGTCCGATTCGGCCGGTACAGGCGCATCGGCCACGGCGGCTTTTGCCATGTACATTACCGGGCGCGGATAAGGGTTATAGCTGTTGTCCTCGTTCTCGACTATACTGATGGCTCCGCCAAGTTTTTCACCAATCCCGTTTAATAAATAGGTGGCTTTTTCCTTTGCAGACAATAGAGCCTTCAATTTCAACTCGTTTTTTAACGCGTCTATTTTAGAATAATCATAGCTATTAATATTGGTTGATTGTATGCCCTTGGGGTCAATTTTGCTTAATACCTGGTTAAAGCGGTTTAAATCGTGAAACCGGATCAGGTATTGTTTACTGGCCAAAAAGTCAGGGGTTTTCTTTTTCGGGTCGATGACATTGTAGGATGATAAATTATTGATCGTAAAATCTTCCTTCGCAATGCCCGCTTCATTAATAGCCTTCTCTAACTGGCTTTCGAGTGTGCTGATTGTTACCTTCTTTTTACCGTCCAGGTATTCCTTTAACGAGATAGATACATTAATAATATCGGGGGTTACCTCTTTTTCGGCTGTGCCGTTTACTTCAATTTTACGACGCAGGTCAACACCCTGTGCAAAACCTGTTACTACACTTATCGCTAATAGCGCAATGATGATACTTGTCTTTTTCATGATTTCTTTTTATTGATGGATGCACAATAATGGCAGATTCCATAAGCCTAACAATAATTTTTTCATTATTGTTGGAGGGAGCGCTTAGAAAAAAGACCTACGAAGTTTTTAAAACTTCGTAGGTCTGAAACAAAGATGTCATTGCAGAGGAGCGGAGCGGCGTGGCAATCCCAGGGAGCGGATCTGCCAATCGGAGATTGCCACGCTCCGCTCGCAATGATATATTAGGGCTGATATTATTAATTATTCAATAAAAAATGCTTAAACGCATCAAAATCAGCTTTCAGCGGTACTGATAGCCTGTTTTTATGCTGCAATTCGGCCACTTGTGCCGGTATTTCAACCGCGTTGCTCATCTCACCGGTAAATACATCAGGGAACTTGCATGGATGCGCGGTTGACAGGAATATACCTGTCGCGTCGCTGTCAGGGTGTTTGGATTGCCAGTCGGTTAATGCCAGCCAGGCAATGGCCGTATGCGGACAAACTACGTAGTTAGCGGCCCTCCCTAAATCTCCCCCTGCAGGGGCGACTTTATATTCATTATATATCTTTTTAATGGCGCTTACGGTATCCTCATCATTAAAACTGTAACCTGTAATCAGTTTTTTAAGTTCGCCGATATCATTTTTAAACAGGTTGGCAATGCGTGTCCAGTTGCTCGGGCTGCTTACATCCATTGCGTTAGATAGCGTAGGAATGGTAGGCTTAGGCTCATAAACGCCGGTTTGTAAAAACACCGGAACGGTATCGTTTACATTAGTAGCGGCTATAAATTGTTCCACCGGCAAGCCCATTTTCCAGGCCAGTAATCCCGCTCCTATATTGCCGAAGTTGCCGCTTGGCACCGAGAAAACCACTTTGTGTTTACCCTCGCGCTGTAATTGCGCATAAGCGTTAAAATAGTAGAAGGTTTGCGGTATCAGCCGGGCTATGTTGATGGAGTTAGCCGAGGTAAGCCGGAGTTTTTCATTCAGTTCGGCATCGGTAAACGCTTGTTTCACCAGGGCCTGGCAATCATCAAAAGTGCCTTCAACTTCCAGCGCGCGAATGTTTTGCCCATTGGTGGTCAATTGCAGTTCCTGTATCTCGCTTACTTTGCCTTTAGGGTATAAAATAGTAACACGGGTATTAGGCACACCTAAAAAGCCCAGCGCCACCGCGCCCCCGGTATCGCCCGAAGTAGCAACCAATACGTCCAGCTGCTTTTCACCGTCTTCTAAAAAATAAGCCATTACGCGGCTCATAAAACGTGCGCCGAAATCCTTAAAGGCTAATGACGGGCCGTGGAACAGTTCCAGCACGTAAGTTTGCCCGGTTAGCTTAACAATAGGCGCGGGGAAATTGATCGCGTCGTCAATAATCGCTTTCAGGTCGGCATCGGGGATGGCGCCTGCAAGTACATTTTTAGCAACAGTGAAAGCTATTTGTGGCAGGGTGTATTGATGCAGGTTCTGGATAAATTCCTGCGACAAAGCGGGGATTTCTACCGGCATATAAAGCCCTTTATCCTGTGGCATGCTGTTAAAAACAGCATCTTTAAAAGATACGCTTGAGTTCGGGTTATTAGTGCTGTATAATTTCATTTTCGATTTCGGAATTTTTCAGATGTTGTTTGTATTATAAGGCCTTCAAGAGGGCTTTGCCGTTCGGATGTTCGATTTCGGATTTTTCTTTTCTAAATTCTTTCCTGTTGTCATTGCGAGCAAGCCATTGCGGGGGGAATGGTGTGCGAAGCAATCTCGTCACTTGTTATCTGCTTGAACCGTGAGGAGATTGCTTCGTCACTCTCCAGCACTATCCCTTCCCGCTCCTCGCAATGACAATGTGATTTATTTTATTTGCACATCTGCATATTTACGCATCTGCACATTAGGGCTTACCCCGTTACCTTCGGCCCGGCATCATTAATGGTTGATACGTAGGCGTTGGATGCTATTTTCAGTCCGGTTAAAAAAGCCTGTAGTTTTTGAGTAACCTTGTGCGCGGTCTGCTCATCGCGGGTAAAGGCAAAAACAGACGGGCCCGAGCCGGAGATACCGAAACTCACCGCGCCAAGCCCCATAGCCATTTCGCGCATCTGGTAAAAGCCGGGGATCAGCATGGAGCGTACCGGTTCAACCAGCACATCCTGCATACTGCGGCCAATCAGGTCAATATCATTCATAAACAAACCGCTTATCAGTCCGGCCACATTTCCCCACTGGGTAACGGCATCTTTCATAGCTACCTTATTACGGATGATCTGGCGGGCTTCGCGGGTAGGTACATCCACATCAGGGAACACAATGGCGCAATACAGATCCTTAGGATGCGGTAAACGTACCACGTCCAACGGCTCATAACTGCGGATCAATACAAAGCCGCCCAGCAACGCGGGCGCTACATTATCGGCATGGCCATGGCCGCAGGCCATTTCCTCGCCTTTCATGGCAAAGGGTAATAGTTTTACAGGGTCGCTGTCATCGCCCAGCAGGGTTTTGGCGGCAAACAAGCCCGCTACGGTACTGGCCGAACTGGAACCCAGGCCGCTGCCAATCGGCATTTTTTTATGCAGTTCGATATCCAACCCTAAATCCTGGCGGTTAATGGAATCCAGGTAATGGCGCACACTTACGCTCACCGTGTTCCTGGCCGGGTCAAGCGGCAGGCGGCCGTTATCGCCGGTAATTTTACTGATAGTGATACCCGGTTTATCCTTAACACGCATAATCACTTCATCGCCGGGCGCGTCAACAGCAAAGCCCAGTACGTCAAATCCGCAAACCACATTGGCTACAGTTGCCGGTGCAAAAACAGAAATTGAGCCCCCCCCGCCCCCTGAAGGGGGCGCTAATATTGGAGCCATTTTAGCTTCTTGTACGTTATTATCTTTCATATAATTTCAAAAATAGTTCCCCCTTTAGGGGGTTAGGGGGTTAATTAGCGCCCACGTTTATTAAATCGGCAAATACGCCGGCGGCGGTTACTTCGGCGCCTGCGCCAGGGCCTTTTACTACCATTGGCCTGTCTTTATACCGGTCGGTTTTAAACGAAATGATATTATCGCTGCCTGACATGGCGAAGAACGGATGCTCCGAATCCACCATTTGCAGGCTGATGCTGGCCTTGCCGTCCTCCAGTTTGCCGATATATCTTAACACCTTATTTTCGCTTTCCGCTTGTTTTTTCAAGTTGTCAAAATAAGCGTTTTCGGTTTTCAGTGTCTCATAAAAATCAGCTACTGAGCCTGCTTCCAGGCTGGCCTTGGGCAGGATATTGTCTATCTGCACATCAGCAGCTTCCATTTTATAGCCCGCGTCGCGCGCCAGGATCAGCATTTTGCGCATAAAGTCGGTACCACGCAGGTCATCACGCGGGTCGGGCTCGGTATAGCCTTTTTCCTGGGCCATTTTTACCACATCGTGAAAATTGGCATCGCCATTAAAGTTATTAAATATAAAAGAAATGGTTCCCGAAAGGATGGCTTCGATTTTTTGCAGCCTGTCGCCGCTGGCAATCAGGTCTTTCAACGTGCGGATAATTGGCAGCCCTGCGCCTACATTGGTTTCGTAAAAGAAATCGACCCCGTGCGCGCGGGCGGCAGATTGAAACGCCTGGTAACGGCTATATGCCAGCGAATTACCAATTTTGTTGCAGGTAACTACTGATATGTTCGATTTAAATATCTCCTCGTAAAACGCTACCGGTTTGGGGCTGGCGGTATTATCCACAAACACGCAGTTGGGCAGGTTCATACTCTTCATTTTGGCGACAAACGCGGCAAGGTCGGCTTGTTCGCCTTTTTCCTGCAAGGTATCCGCCCAGTTGTCCAGCGCGAAGCCTTCGGCATCAAACATCATTTTGCGGGTATTGCTGATGCCTGCTACTTTTACCTGTATGCCATTGTT
>Ga0164242_10002769_pt1 | contig 20227 bp, 14 predicted proteins | sample OricomgcompostMG_FD_108783 | JGI IMG/M metagenome (GOLD analysis project Ga0164242, IMG submission 108783) | Miracle-Growth compost microbial communities from Emeryville, California, USA - Original compost - Miracle growth compost (MG) ... | reverse complement strand
GCGTATGCCACGCCGGTCCACTGGGTGATTGAACAGGGCGCCCTGGACCTGTCCGGCATCACCGGTGGCGTGGCTACCGACAGCTTGTCAGGTACGGGCGGTAGCCTCGATCTGGGTAGCAACACGCTCACGCTCGTGACGTCGGCCAGCCATACCTTTGCCGGCGCGGTGAGCGGCGATAACCTGACGCTGCAGGGCAGCGGCACGCAGATCCTGGATGGCCAGGCGACCTTTGCGGCAAGTACCACGATTGCCGGCGGCACATTGGAGATCGGCGACAGCGATTCCCCTTCGGCCACGCTCGCCAGCCCCCTGGTTCTCGTGCAGAGCGGCGGCGTACTGCGCGGTCACGGTGCGGTGATCGGCAACATTACCAACGGCGGTGACGTCCGGCCTGGGGGCTCGGTCGGTGTGCTGACCGTCCATGGCGACTACACCCAGGACGCCGCCGGCATGCTGACCCTCGACGTGACGCCGACCCAGGCATCCGAACTGAAGGTCGCCGGCCAGGCTCGTCTCGCGGGCACCCTGAACCTGGTCTACGCGCCGGGCACCTATGCCGAGCACACCTACACGCTGGTGCAGGCCGATGCGCTGACCGGCCGCTTTGCCACGACGACCACCACCGGTGCCACGCCCGCGGCACTGCTCTCCGACGTGGTGTACAGCCCCACCGCGGTCTATCTGGCGTTGACCACGATCCATCCCGCGGACGGCGCGCTCTATGGCAACCTGCAACGGGCCGCCAACCTGGCGAACCAGCAGACACTGGGCACGGTGCTCGACGCCGCCTTGGGATCGAGCGCACTTCCGTCGAGCGTCGCACGGGATGCCCACCATCCAGGCTTATGGGTGCAATCCAGCGGCAGTAACCTGTCGCTGGATGGTTCGCCGGGCCTCGACGGCACGGGCTTCGGCCTGCTCGGCGGGTTCGACGCTGCGGTGACCGGGGCATTGCACGTGGGCGTGGAGGCCGGCGTGAACCAGCTCAATGCCCATGATGCCCCCGGTGGCAATGGCCGTATCCAAAGTGCCCACGCAGGCCTCTATGCCTTCGCCGATGCAGGTCCGCTGGTGATCTCGGCGACGGTGGACGGGCAACACCAGAGCGATCGGATCGAGCGCGTGACGGGTATCGGGAAGGCCGCCTCCTCGCCGGCGGGGCATGCCCTGACGGGTGGTCTGCAGGTCGCGTGGCCACTGCAGGCCGGCGGCTGGCAGTTCACGCCGAAGCTCGGAATGCTGTATCAGCATCAGGTGCTCGATGCCTTCACCGAAACAGTGGCGAGCGACAGCCCGGTGGCCTCGGCCTACGGTGTGACCGGTGCGCGCAGTACCTACGACACACTGCAGCCCTATGCCCTGGTGACCCTGGCGCATGCGTTCCAGGTGCGCGGGGTACGTTACGTGCCACAAATCGACGTCGGTTATCGCCACGACCTGCGCGATGGCGTGCCGACCGTGATGGCTACGGCTGCGGACGGCACGGTGTTCGCGCTGCCGGGCACGACCCTGGGACGCGACATGGCCACGGTCGGGGCACGCATGACGGCCGAAGCGGGACGCCACTGGAGCCTGTTCCTGGATTACCAGGGACAGTTCGCCCGGCATCTGCATGACAACGCGCTGAGCGTGGGTTTCACCAGGCACTTCTGAGTGTTGCAAGCCCGTTTTCCCCGGGCCAGGGAGGGCCCACCCCGGCAGGGATGCGCAATGAGCCGAAGTGGCCATCCGGGGGAATCCTTCATGCCCATGCCACCATAGAAAATCAGGGGACACATGACACACCGGATCCACTTCCTCTCGGGCCTTCCGCGCTCGGGTTCCACCCTGCTGGCCGCCTTGCTGCGCCAGAATCCTCGCTTCCACGCCGGCATGAGTGGTCCACTGGCGGGGATGTTCGCCACGATGCTCGGCGAGATGAGCGGTCGCAACGAGTTCTCGATGTTCATTGACGACGCGCAGCGCCAGCGGATACTGCGCGGCCTGTTCGAGAACTACTACGCCGACACGCCGCAGGACGTGGTTTTCGACACCAACCGCGCCTGGTGCACACGCCTGCCGGCCCTTCGGCAGATGCTTCCCGACAGCCGCGTGATTGCCTGCGTGCGCCACGTGGGCTGGATCATCGACAGCATCGAGCGGCTGGTGCGGAAGAATGCGTTCAGTCCGTCCGCGATCTTCAGCTACACCCCGGGCGGCACGGTCTACACTCGCGCCAATGGCCTGGCCGGCGGCGAGGGCATGGTGGGCTACGCCTACGATGCACTCAAGGAAGCGTTCTACGGCGAGGATGCCGATCGCCTGATGCTGGTGCAGTACGAGACCCTGGTGAGTGATCCGTCACGGGTGATGGGGGCCATCTATGGCTTCCTCGGAGAGCCGGCTTTTGACCACGACTTCGAGCACGTCAGCTATGAGGCCGAGGCGTTCGACCAACGCGCCGGTACACCGGGGCTGCACGTCGTGCGATCCAGGGTGAAAGCAGTGGAGCGGGCCACGATCCTGCCACCCGATTTGTTCCGGCGGTTCGAGAACGATGCGTTCTGGCTGGATCCGCGGGCCAAAATCCGGGGCGTGCGCGTGGTCTAGGAGTGACTGCCTCTGGGCCAGATGGAAAAGGCTTGGCTTGTTGCGCGATGGTACGTGGCTGGCCCCCATCGATTTGCGCCAAACCAGCCTTCCAGCACAAATGCAGGTTGCCATCCCGTTGGCCATAAGGCTGAAGGTCGAATATCGACGACTCGGGCCGGTTAGCCAGGACTTTGCATTACTGATCTTCACCAGCACGGTGATCACGTTTCATGTTCGCACAGTGCACGCATGATGATCAGGCTGCGTGGTTACTTGCTTTGCGTTTTGCGCGAAGGTGGCCTCAGTGGCAAATGCGTATCATCGTTGCGATGTCGGATGGCATCGAGGTAGTTGTAGATCGTGAAGCGGGTGACACCGAGTGCGGTGGCAGCGTGCTCTACGCCACCTTTTACGGTAAACAAGCCCCGCTGCAGCATGGCTTCCACTGCGTGGACTTTTTCCTGTTTGTCCATGGCCCGAACCGGCTTGCCGAACTTGCGCACCGATTCGGCAATGATTTCCCTCATGAGCACATCAATGCCGGGCGGCGCCACCCCTCGGGCTGGCCCAGGTTCGTCGGGCTTGTGCAACATGCTCTGCAGCAGGGCGTGGGCCTGGATCACGGTGGACATGTCGGCGTTGATGCAGAGACTGGCGAAGGGAACGCCCAGACTATCCCGGAAGATCACCGTGGACGACCGAAGGGCGCGTCCGTCCCGCGTGAATGCTTGGTAGTCGGAGATCAGCAAATGCGGGACGTGCTCACCTTGCGCCGAAAGGCTGCGTTGCAGCTCGACAAATCCCTTGTCGTGATCCGGACCGCTAAGGATCGAGTCGCCGGGAGAGCGTCCTGAGACATGACCGTTGACGATCTTGAGGATCGAATGCTCCGGTTTTGTCAGGTCGTGCAGCACGATTTCGACGTGGCTGCCGACGGCGATGCCGATGATGTCTACCACCGGTCGTAGCATCGCGAAGACTGCTTTCCGTTCCGCACGTACAGCAGGGGATGTCTTGGAGACTTCCCCCAACAGGGTTTGCTTGGGCCTTGCATCAGTGCGTCTGGCTGCCATCGGTCGACATCCTGTTGTGGTGGGCGGAGACGTCCGGGGCAAAACCGTGGACTTTGCGTCGCGCCATGTTTTTTGCCTCTGGGGTCTTCCGATCATACCGTGCGGATCACTATGCGTAGCCCGTGGCGCGATGTCCGAGTGGTCTTCACGGGCTGCCAGATGGTGGATGCCGGAGCGCTGCCGGGCTGCGGCGCATGAGGAGATATCGCAGTGTTGTGCGCGATGGCTCTTGACATGAACTGTCTCTTGCTTTAAATCAACATTTAGTTTAATCATTCAACAAAATGTTGAAGATAAGTCGGGTCGTGGCAGTGCCCGATGGGGCATGGCCTCGGCGTGGCGGCATGATGACGAAGCGCACGCGGTTGGCTTTTATCTGCAGGTTTCGGCAGAACAAGAATGACGGGAGTGATGCATGGGTGACATTGAGGGGCGTCTGGCCGCAGCGGGGCTGGCATTGCCACCGTCGCCACAGGCGCCGCAGGGTGCGAGATTCCCGTTTGCCATGGTGCGGCAGTATGGGTCGCGATTGCTGATCTCGGGCCACGGTCCGCAGGATGCGTCCGGCGGCTTCCATGCGATGAGGGGCAAGCTCGGTGAGGAACTGGACGTGGAGCAGGGCTATCTTGCCGCGCGGCTCACTGCCCTCTCGATGCTGGGCAGCATCAAGCGAGAGCTGGGCGAGCTCGACCGGGTGGTCCGCTGGATAAGGGTTTTCGGCATGGTCAATTCCACGCCTGCATTTTTCGATCACCCGGCGGTGATCAACGGGTTTTCCGACTTGATCCTTTCACTGTACGGAGAGGATCGTGGTGCACACGTGCGCTCGGCGGTGGGGATGATGCAGCTTCCCTTCAACATACCAGTGGAAATCGAGGCGGAGGTCGAGGTCGATGTGGACCGAGCCGGAGAACACGATGACGCGTGGCAACCATATTCGTGACGCAGCCGGACAGCATGCGCAGGGAGAAGGCACATGACGGTATCGCGGCGGACGTTGTTGAAGGGCATGGCGTTGGCGCCGGCTGCATGCCTGGCGTCGAAGCCCATCGCCGCCGAAGTCGCCGGAAAGCCGGGGGCGGGCGCTGGAGGTCTCTCGTTCCAGGTGCGCCGCTACGAGACCTGCCTGAACAATGCGCGCTGGCACCCACTGAGCGAGGGTGCGCGAGCGCAGGTAGATGCCTACCAGACGTACAAGGAGCGTGCGACATGGCGTTCGCCGGATCTGATCGGCCACCTACAGCAAGGCGTCAAGAAGGATTTCGCCCGTTTGATCCATGCCGATGTGGGTGAGATCGCTTATGTGAACAGCACCACCGCCGGCGAGACGTTGTTTGTGTCGAGTCTCGGGTTGCCTGACCACGAGGGCAACATCGTCACCGATGCGCTGCATTTCGAGGGTTCGCTTTATCTATACGAGGCGCTTAGGAAGCGTGGCATGGACGTGCGCTGCGTGCGTCCGGACCGGGAATGGCGCATCAACCTCGAGGATATGGCACGGGTCATCGACGACAAGACGCGCTTGGTGGCGATCTCTCAAGTCTCCTTCATCAATGGTTTCCAGCACGATGTGAAAGCGTTGTGCGAGCTGGCCCATTCGAGGGGCGCGCTGGTCTACGTGGACGCGGTGCAGGCAGCTGGTGCGGTGCCCATCGACGTGCGAGATTCCAGCGTCGATGCAATGGGAAGCGCCAGCTACAAGTGGCTGATGGGTGACTTCGGTCTTGGCTTCCTCTACGTCAACCAGCGTGTCATTCCGCGGTTGCAGCGCGTGGTCCTGGGGTATCGCCAGTTGAACAACTTCGACTATCACGCCTTTCCGGGCGACCCGGCCGGACCGTACCCGGCCTCCTGGTCGCAGCACGATGATGCCTCGGGGTTCTTCGAGATCGGCACCTATGCCAATGCGACGCTAGCGGCCTTGTCCTATTCGCTTCCGGCCATTCTCGATCTCGGCGTAAACAGCATCCAGAAGCATGCGCAGCAACTCATTGGCATCTTGCAGCGCGAATTGCCACGTATAGGTTATCCGTCGATGACACCACCTGATGCCGGTTCGCCGATCGCGACTTTTCTGGTCAAGGACGCGGCTGCAGTGGGCGGGAAACTGGAACGAGGGAACGTCGACGTGTCCCTCGAGAACGGACGCATGCGAATTTCGCCATCGATCTACAACACCAAAAGCGATATCGAGCAACTGCTGGAGGCGCTGGCGTGAGGGCGTAGGTCAGGGCAGGCATACCGCGCACGCATGCATCGATACCCGCGCCGCCTGCGTGGGTTGATCACGGAACATCCGGGCCGGGTCCGGAGCAGGAAGTGCTCCCGCTTGAAACACTAAGGATCCAGAAAACATCGGCATTCGCCGCGTTCAAAACAGAGTTTGGGGAGTCGTCATGAACAAGCAAGCATCTGTATCGCCACATCCGAAGAGACTGACATACGCTGTACGCACTGTGCTGCTTGGAACGTCGGTCTGTGCACTGCTAGCCCTTGCGGGCCCGACGTTGGCCCAGGACAGCCTGTCGTCGAAAGGCTCCAACGCAGGGCAGGTAAAGGCCAAGAATCTTCAGACGGTCACCGTCACTGCAGAGAAAAAGGCGGAATCGGAACAGGACGTGCCGATATCGATGACGGTGGTCGAAGCGTCCCACATGCTCAATACCGGTGCGTCGAAGCTGGACGACTACTATGCGCAGGTCCCGGGCTTGAGCGTGAACGACCGCGGGGCGGGTCGCACCACTTTGGTCATGCGGGGTATCTCCGCCGGTTCCGAGCTCAATCCCACCGTCGGTATCATGATTGACGATGCGCCGTTTGGCTCGTCCACCACGGATTATTCGATTCCCGACCTGGATCCCTTTGATCTCGATCACATCGAGGTGCTGCGTGGTCCGCAAGGAACCCTGTACGGCGCCAGCAGCATGGGCGGGCTGATCAAGTTCGTCATGGCTGATCCGGATACAGAGGCGTTCAGCGGGCGCTATCAGGCCGGCGTCTCGGATACGGCGCATGGTTCAACGGGGTATGTGACGCGGGCATCCATGAACCTGCCGTTGATCACCGACAAACTGGCGTTGCGGGTCAGCGCCTTCCATCGGCGTGATCCGGGGTATATCGACGATCCCGGGCAGGGCAAACACAATGTCAACGACGGCACGGCCGACGGCGGCAGGATATCCGCGCTATGGAAAGTCAATGACGACTTCACTGTACGCGCATCGGCCATGGCGCAGAACGATTCGGCCAACGGCAGCGCGCGTGTCGACATGTTGCAGAACAGCTACACACCCGAGTTCGGACCCTACGAACATGAGCGCCTTCCGGGAACCGATGGGGCTTACGTGAAAACGCGCATCTACATCCTTCGCCTTGAAGGACACTTGGGCTGGGCGGACTTCCATTCGATCAGCAGCTACAGCCAGTACAGCCTGGCCGGGCCGCAGGATGTGACCGGCACGTTCGGTGGACTGACCGCTCCTATCTACGGGCTGCCCGGACTCGGGGTCAAGATCGACAACGACAATCGGACCGGCAAGTTCACCCAGGAATTCCGGCTCTCGTCACCCGATGACGGCCGGCGCTTGAGCTGGCTCGGCGGCGTGTTCTTCACCATGGAGCACACTTCCGGTGTGCAGCAGATCGTTGCGGTGGACAAGGCCAGCGGCGCGGATCTCGGACTGGGCTCGATGTACAGCGGCTTGTCGCCCTCGACTTACAAGGAAACGGCTGCGTTTGGCAATGTCGACTATCGCTTCACCGACGCCTTCGACGTGCAGTTGGGTGGCCGCTTTAGCGCGGTACGGCAGGCCTTCGCCAACAACTATTCGGGGCCACTCAATGGCGGCACCTCGTCGGACAGCGAAGGCGCGCGCAACAACGTCTGGACCTACAGCTTCAGCCCGCGCTACCACTTCAACGACGACCTCATGATGTATGGCCGCATCGCCAGCGGCTATCGTGCAGGCGGCGCCAACGCGTTGCTGCTGGAGGACAAGGGCAACTTCCCGGGACAGTACACGTCCGATTCGCTGACCAGCTACGAGTGGGGTATGAAGGGAGATTTCGCCGGGCATCGCCTCACCCTCGACGCGTCGCTCTTCTACATCGACTGGAGCAACATCCAGCTGGCCGAGATATCGCAGGCCACGGGGGACACCTATTTCGTCAATGCCGGCAGCGCCAAGAGCGAAGGTGCGGAGGCCAGCCTGAATTGGCGACCGGTGCGCGGCCTCACGATCACCGGCAACGCATCGTATACGCATGCGGTGCTGACCCGGGACACGCCCGACGGCACCTATGGCAAGACTGGCGATCGCCTACCTTATTCACCGGTATGGTCGGGGACCGTGGGTGCGGAGTATGCCTTCCCCCTGACCGGCGCCTGGGATGGAAACCTCGGCGGCAGCGTCACCTATATGGGCGACCGCATGAGCAGCTTCACCTCGTCGGCCAGCGCGCAGCGGTTCCGCTTGCGCGCCTATACCACGGCGGAACTTCACGCAGGCATCCAGTCCATGGACTGGGGCATCAACCTCTACGTGAAGAACCTGACGGATGCCAGGGGCTACCTCAGCGCGACGGCGCAGAATGCGACCACTGGCGTCAGTTCCTACGGACTCCTGCTGATCCAGCCGCGGACCGTCGGCGTCTCCGTCACGTACTCGTTCTGAGCGACCGTCCGGATGGTTTGTCACCGATTGACCAGGAAACGCACATGATCACAAACGACGAGAGACATCGGGCCGGTGGCAAGGCGATCACCTTCGGGTTCCTTGCACTGCTGGTGCTTCTGTCCATGCGGGTCGTTGCAGGTACCACGGACGGCGGAACCATCGTGGTCAGCCTGCGGCCATCGGCGCCGGACCGGTCGGGGCGGATTGGCTGGGTCGAGATCGCCGTGCGCGAGCCCGTCTCGACAGATGCCGCGGGCAAACCGCTGGTCCGGATGCCGCTGGTGACCAGTAACGTGCGGACGGTCGCCTCCGTGGTGCGGGACATCAAGGCCCGCGATGCGGATGGACCGCTCGCACTGACGTATCGCGACGATCCCGCGGGCCAGAAACCGTACAGGCATTGGATCGCCGCGCGCCCGGTGCATGGGCCCGTGACGATCAACTACCGCGTGGCGATCAGCGATGCACCCAACCCGCTGGGTGCGGCACCGCCGTTCGAGCTGCGCAGCGAAGACGCGGTCTTCTCGGGACTGACGGGAGCTTTCCTCATCCTGCCCGATATCGACCGGGATTATCGTCTGGCATTGCATTGGAACTTTGCCGGGCTGGGTGGGCATGCGCTGGGTGTTTCCACGCTGGGTCTGGGCGACCGGACCAGCACCGCCGCCGAAAGTCCGGACCGCCTCGAATCGATCTTCGTGATGGGAGGACGCCTCGCGCATGAACCGGACCGGCCGGCTGCCGACGGCTTTTTCTCGGCCTGGCAGGGGACCCCGCCTTTCGATGCGCGGGCCTTGCTGCAATGGACGCATCGCCTCTATGCGTATTACCTGAAATTCTTCCATGCGAGCAATACCACCTACACGGTCTACCTGAGGCGCAACCCGATCAACCCGGGTGGCGGTGTCGAGGTGCAAAACTCGTTCGTCGGTACCTTCGGCCAGCACACGAAGGTCGGCGACTTCAAGCTGACGCTGGCCCATGAAATGGTCCACACCTTCGTCGGTGCGCTGGACGCGAAAAGCGTGAAGGACGAGCTTGCCGACTCGTGGTTCGCCGAGGGGCTGGCGGTCTACTACCAACGGTTGCTGCCATGGCGGGCCGGCCAGATCAGCCGTGCCGCCTACCTCAGGGACCTGAACGCCACGGCGGCGCGCTACTACACCGACAAGCTGAATACCACGCCCAACGACCGGATCGCTGACCGATTCTGGCCAGATACTCGGGTCCGCGTGCTTCCCTATGACCGGGGCTCACTCTATTTCGCGCAGCTCAATGCCGAAATCAGCAAAGCATCGGGTGGCAAACGGTCGTTGGACAACCTGCTGTTTGCATTTTTGCGTCGTCGTGCCGGTGGGAAGCCACTGACGCAAAGCGCCTGGGTCGATGTCGTGACGCGCGAGCTCGGCGTTCGCGGCAAGCAGCAGTTCGACGACATGATGAGCGGAAAGCCGATCATCCTGAATTCGGATGCCTTCGGCCTCTGTTTTCGGCGCGTGGTTGTGCCGCTGCATCGCTACCAGCTCGGCTTTACGCCGGACGTGCTGATCGAGCCGAGGCGGATCGTGCGCGGATTGATCCCAACTTCCGCCGCAGCCAGGGCAGGGCTACGCAATGGTGACGAGATCATCAGGCCGGTGCCTCAGGACGGGATCCAGGCGGATCAACATGCAACATTGACGCTACGCGTACGCCGCGGGAAGAAGGTCATGGACATCACCTATCTCCCCAGGGGCAAGGTCGTCGATACCTATCAGTGGGTCGAGTCGGGTGATAAGCGATGCCGCACCTTATCGCCTTGACCCTCACGGTCCTGCTGGGCTTGATCCCAAGAGTGTAGCTGCGCGGGCAACAAGTGGCTTTGTCGCTACTGAATGGTGGCGAGAGCCTCCGGACGGACTACGTCGGGCTCAGCATCACGTTGGAGTGCAAGCCAATCCCCATGTTGCGTGCAGAATAGATGTACTCGAAAAGGTAGCTACCGATATCGAAAGGCTGGCTGCATCTCTTGCACGGTCTATTGGTAAAAGTTTACGTCCTTGATGGCTACAGTATGAGGAGATCGTCCTTAGGGGTGTCCATGCACCAGATCGTTGATGGCTGATAGTGCAGTAGTAGTTGTGCTTAAAGGGGTTGGTAAGCGCACATACCGTTTCTGCATTTTGATGGTTCGAAGAAGAGCGAGATCGACTCATAGGCAGGCCGGCGAAGGTGACTTCGCTGGCCTTTTTTATTGTGCTCGGAAAAGGGGTAGTACGTCATGGCAAGTTTTCATCACCAACTGAAATCAGGCGGGAAAGGAAAGGGTGCGCAGTAGTCGGACTACATCTCCGGTGAGGGGCGGCACAGCAGCCGTGAAGATGTCATCGAGACCGGATACGGGAACATGCCAAGCTGGGTTGGGAACGATCCGTGGCGATTCTGGAACGCGGCGGATACGTACGAGCGCAAGAATGGCTCGGTCTATCACGAACACGAGATCACGCTTCCTGGCGAATTGACCTTGGAGCAGCAAATCGAGTTGGCACGGAAGCACATCGTTGACATTGCCGGCATGAATCCATTCCAGTACGCCATCCACCAAAAGCTTTCCTCGTTGGAAGGCATCGTCAACACCCACCTTCACCTGTTGGTATCGGGTCGTGCACCGGATGGGATCGAGCGTTCACCAGAGCAGATGTTCTGCCGCTACAACCCGAAGTACCCGGAACGTGGCGGTTGCCGGAAGGCCAGTGGCGGCATGAACCGGATGGAGTTGCGAGAATCGGTGCGTGGACTGAAGAAGCAAACAGCGATGGCTCAGAATGAAGCCCTGGCTCGCTATGGGCACGAAGCACGCGTGGATCATCGATCGCTGAAGGAGCAAGGTGTGAATCGCAAGCCGGAGCGTCACCTGGGACCTGCGCGCATCAGGGGCATGTCGGCACAGGAGAAATCCGAGTACGTTGCTGTACGAAGTGATGGCCGGACTGTTGAGCGAAATGGTGCATCCACGCATCCTAAGCGTTGATCCAGCTGAGACTGACAAGCTTCGATGTCAGACTGCACATGGCGGTTCCGGATGACGTACCTTCCCTGCTGAAACCGACGCGATATGCGATGCTTGTAGCGTTATCGCACGCTGTGCAGACGTGAGAAGCTCCTAGAGCGTAAAAAAAGCCGCCCTCACGGGCGGCTCGGTTGGTTGGATCAAATCGAGGGATTACGAGGCGGCGGAATCTGGCTGAATACGTGCGGATTAAGATAAATCAACAGCCTGCTCCTACGTCTGCCTGTCTGCTCGGGCCCCACATAGATCGCGTCTTCCGCGGTCAAGTGCTGGATCGCCGCCTCAAAACGCCCTTGGTGGCGGATCGGGCCGGACTTGCGGACTAGATTGCGCGGCACTGCATCGTAACCAGGAACCCAATAGCGCGAGTGGAGGTACATGCCGAGGGTGTCAACATCTTTCTGTTCCTGCGGTATGTCATTGTGGTTTCCGAACAAGTGGATGTACTCGTTGAAGTAATACGCGACCACATCCAGCGCACGATCCGTAGTCTCCATGCTGATGACATCGCCCGCCAGACCTTCGAAGTGGTGCATGCACGCAGCCAAGCGGCCCACGATTTCCATAGATTTGGAGGCGAAATCGCGGACGCTCTCTAGCTCACCGCCTTGCTGCAACTTCGGCTCGATGGTGTTCTGCACCTTAACCCACAGCTCCTTGGCTTCAGGCGAGAAGGACAACGTTGTCCGCGTGGTGTCACCTGCTTTGCGACGGGCTGCAGTGGCGCAAAGTAGCGCGTCCATGCGCTGGTGAAACTTGGGCAGGTGATCCCACACTGGTTCGTCCAGCGACATGTAACGGAAACCTTGCGTGGATGCTGGCCAACAGACCAAGAAGCGTGCAAGGAAGCCGGATTCGCGTGCCATCACGCTACGCTTTTCCATGAATTCCTGGAACACCCTTTCCTGGACCATAAAGCTCACCGTCACACGTGGATCACGCACCTCAATGCTGTCGTCGGCACGGTCGAACGTCAGCAGGCTGGGGCCATCCCAGGCTTTATTGAGCGTCGCCAGCTTGTTGGTGGCGCCGCCATTGAGCACGATGCTGCCTTCGTCGCTGAGGATAGCGATGCACTTGCCATCACCCTGCAATGCTTCCATCAGCGGACGCTCGGTAACGCTTTGGTAAACAATGCGGTTGCGCCGCGGCTTGCTCGGCTCCGCTTCAGCATGTTCCTTCAGTTCACGGCGAAGCTGTTCGGTATCCTCGTCATTACTGATGGCCTTGACGAGCTTGCGCTGGATGGCCGAGTCCTTCGCGTTCCAGTAGCGAATCTCTGCTTGGTATTCGATCAGTGCCTTCTTGTACTCAGCCGCCTGCTTGGCATCACGTGCGTAGATCGTGGCCAGCACGATCTTGTCGGTGGCTGTCTTGCGCTCACCCGAGTCAGCAATTGTCCCGACGTAGAGTGCGCACGGGCTGACCTGCCCAGTCGGCAACAGGACGTTGACATCGCCTTCGGCGCAGATCGACAGGCCAGTGAAGAACGCACCCGCGATGAGACCGTCGGGCGCCTGCAGATTCGTGCGTACTTCCTCCAGCGCCAGGCGGATGCTGTTATACAGCGCATCGACCGGGAAGCCCTTCCGGTAGTAGTTCTGGTTCATGCTGCGCCCTCCTCTGCAATGGCTTTGCTAGCACTTGCATTGGCTTCAGTAGCCATCATTTCCTTGAAACGCGACGGGTGCAGCTTCAGACCCATCTCGTTAAGCTTCTCCAGAATTGCCTTCTGAGTGACGCTCTGTTCCAGCATTTCGACGATCACCGGATACAGCAACGAGAACAGCTGATTCTTGCGGTGTTGCTCGTTAGGCTTCAGACTACGCAGCGCTGCAGCGATGTCGTCGGCGTGCATCTGCACGTCATGATTGGTATTGCTCATGAATCTGTTCCTTGCACTTGTGGTTGAGTGCGCCACGGAGCGTCCGGGCGCAAGGGTGCAAGTCGTGGATGTCGGATCAACCCGCGACCTGCGCGCAGCCTTCCTAGAGAGGCACGCAACAGCCGCGTGGTCAGTTCCCGACATCACCTCCACGGGCCAGCATGAGGCCCCGGATGTAGTTGTCGATCTCCTGTTCGACGAAACCGACCATCGACCCGATACGCACAGGGCGAGGCAGTTCCGGCTTGAACTTGGATGACTTTTTGTCGAGGAATACGTACAACGTCGAGCGACCAATGCTCAGTCGCTTGGCCGTTTCACGAACCGAGAGAACCCTCAGTCCAGAAGATGTTTCGTCCAGCATCGCAGTGCCCACGGGTGATAGTGGACATGCAATCTATAGCTCCGATTCACAGCGATCATCACGATCTGCGCGCAGACGGGGTGTTCTCACCGCTTGATGGTTGGCTCAAACCACTAAGGCGCCGGCTGTTGGTTAGCGCGCCAACTTGGCATGAACTAAAGAGTGTCTTATCTATTTATTCCGCGTCTTGCCCCGACCCTTTCCCATGTTGCGCTTGAAAGGGGCGAATGCCTCAACGATCTCTGGGTAGCGACTACTCGTCGCCATCCACGTCTGAAGGTTGTTCCGTAGGCGATCGCTTGGCTCGCTTGGCACCTTGCTGAGCTTTGGCTTCTTCGTCCCGGCCGGCGTTTTGCTGTCGAATTCGAGAAGGATTTCCTTGTATCTTGTGTTGTTCTCGATGATCTCGACAACGAGATTAATGGCCGCCGAGGCACTTTTTATGGACCCATCCTTAGGTATAGATCGCGTAACTTCGACGATCAGGCTTCGCAGGCGATCGCCAATATTTGCACTTTTCGTTCTCGCGGCGTCGGAAGCTGATTCCTGTACAGTTGTTGGCGACGAATTCATGCCAAGATAATAATAGGCCATAGTAAGCGATGACCATGCATCATCACGAGCATTTTTTGCTAAATGGTTTTTAGATTCATGGAAATAAAGGGCTGAAATCATCAATCCCTTGTGAGGGAAGCTGGAGTCATTTTTACAGTAATTAGGTTTTAGGTTGTCATTGAGTATGAGTGGCTCGAAATTCATCGCCCTTGGCTCTGCATGATCTTCAGTAAAATTCCCCATTTTTACAGAGCTTTGCCCGATCTCTTCATTTGTATTTTCCCAAGTAACTATACCGCGATAGCCGCGTTCTTCGTCGGTTACTTCGTCGTATATTTCATTGGCGTTTCTTATTCTGTTTACGTCCATGACGCAGGAGGCAAAATGCCATAGGCGCTTGAGATCCATTCCAGGCCTAGACCTGGTCCCCGCCTCCTCATTCCAAAGGCGAACACCATTGTCAATAAGCTTCTCTAATGTCGGAGTGGTGTCGTAAATAAATACGCTTCGTTGCACCGGCATGCTCCCTTTGTAAATCCCCAAAGAAGATATATTTGATCAACCAGTCTTGCGCTTGAGCGTCATCACGGAGCAAATCGCGCGTAGTTTGTCCAGATAGTCGGCCCACGCTCGCATGATCTTCCGACGCTCCGGTAGATGCTGTGCTTTGTTGTAGACGCTTATCACGCCTGGCTCTTTATGAGATAGCTGACGCTCCAATGCTTCGGCACTCCACCCCTGCTCCTCCAGCAGTGTGCGCGCCATGTGGCGGAAACCATGACCGGTGATGATGCCCTTGTAGCCAATGCGAGCCAGAGCGGCATTTACTGCGCCATCTGACATGTGGCGGCGAGGATCACGCGCCCCGGGGAAAAGATACTTGCCGCGCCCAGTGAAGACTTGCAGTTCCCGCAAGATGGTTACGGCTTGCCTTGATAGCGGCACGACGTGTGGTGGCGTGGTCGGGTTTTCCTTGGCAGCCTTTTTCAACTTACGGATTGCAGCGGGCACAGTGTACGTAAGGTGTTCACTGTCTAAGTCGAAATGTCCCCATTCGGCCATGCGAATCTCACCCGGACGGCAGAACCACAACGGAGCCAACTTCAACGCGCAGTGCACGGAAAAGGTTCCGGTGAAACCATCAATGGCACGCATCAGCTCGCCCACCTATAAGTGGTCGATGATCGTCGGGTGGTTCTTCGGGTTGCTCACGTTGGGCCGTAGTTCACATGGCACGGTAGAGGCGTTTGAAGGTAAGGTACCAGTTTGGTGGGGGCGTTGTAGTCTCGTGTATCCGCAAGCGTCCATAGGTGTCTAGGCAAGTCTTTTCAATGAGTTGTGGGATCCTTACCGACAGCAGAAATACGTTTGGGGGCATGGTTGGGGGCAGTTATAACTCTCTGTGAACCCTATCTACCTGTAGGCAGTGGATATTTTTAACTCGGTTCGAATCCCTCCGGGCCATTGACACTCAGGGAAAGCCCCTGAGTGTGGACAAATCGGTATAAAGCGCCGCTTTTGATGCTCTATGCCCTTTCGGCTATTTGCCGCACCTATTTTTATCATTTGCTTGTGGAAGCCTTGGAACGAGGCAGCCGGAGCCGCTTTGAATCCGTAGCCTTCTTCGAGGCATTTTGCGAGGGCGGTTTCGCGGCAAGGGGTCCGGCGAGGATCCACTGCCAGTACTTTCCAGGGCCGCGATAGGCTGCTCGATCGTCTCGGTATGTGCGGCCACTCTTGGGCACTTCCGCCGTTGCCTTGTTCTGGTTCGGGTTGTGGCTACGGCTTCCTTGTTGCTTTGTGCAACCGTTTTGGCGGTTTGCAGGCCGTTCAACGCATTGGTACCTTCGAGGAAGAAACCGGGATTGACCTGGTGGCAGTACGCAAGGGGTGCTTCGAACTCGAGGCTGGGCTGACCGGGCTGGAAGAGCAGATGGCGGGCTACCCGAAGGAGCTAGGGCATGAGTGAGCGCAAACCCGCGGGTAAGCCGGCGCCGGTACAAACAGGGAAGGCGATGGCGCCGCGCCTTTCTGAAGGCGAGCTGGTGTTGTATGCCAGCGAGGACGGGCTATCCCGGCTCTACCTGCGGGCCGAGGACGGCACCGTCTGGCTGACCCAGGCCGAGCTGGCTGAGCTGTTCCAGACCAGCAAGCAGAACATCAGCTTGCATATCAAGAACATACTGGCCGAAGGCGAGCAAGCTGAATCAACCGTCAAGTTTTACTTGACCGTTCATACCGAGGGCGGGCGGCGGGTTCGGCGCAAGGTCTTCCTCTACAAGCTGGACATGATCCTGGCCGTCGGCTATCGGGTGAAATCCCCGCGCGGTACCCAGTTCCGCCAATGGGTCACCACCCATCTCAATGAATACCTGGTCAAGGGCTTCGTCATGGACGACGAGCGCCTAAAAGACCCGGTCGGCTGGGACTACTTCGACGAACTGCTGCAGCGCATCCGCGAGATTCGTGCCTCGGAAAAGCGGTTCTACCAGAAGCTGCGTGACCTGTTCGCACTGTCGACCGACTACCAGGATGACCCCGACGCCACCGGCCGGTTCTTCGCCACCGTACAGAACAAGATGCTCTATGCCGTGACCGGCAAGACCGCCGCCGAGATCGTGGTGGAGCGCGCCAACCCAAGCCGACCCAACATGGCGCTCACCAACTGGAAGGCCGGCCGCGTGCGCAAGACCGACGTGGTGGTGGCGAAGAACTACCTGCGCGCGGACGAGCTCGATGGGCTCAACCGCATCGCCACCATGTTTCTCGACTACGCCGAGGATCGTGCCAGCCAGCGGCAGAACCTGCGCATGGACGACTGGCGCCAGTACGTGGATCGTTTCGTGGAGTTCAATGAGCGGCCGCTGCTGAAGAATGCTGGTTCGGTCAGCCACGAGCGCATGCAGCAGGTGGCGCACGAGCGCTATGCCGAGTTCGACGCCAGGCGGCGTAAGGCCGAGGCCCTGGCGGCGGATGCGGAGGACATGCGGGAGCTGGAGGCGGTGGAGAAGCGTGGGCGCAAGGGAGGCAAGCATGCTTCCTGAAGGTTGGCGACGCCGGCCGCCGTCTGCCAGTGCGGGGCCTGTATCCAATGGAACGCCGAACTAAAGACACACCTGAATACTGGGACGGAGACTTTCCTCGGGTTCCTTTTCGAACAAATTGCGCAGAAGCCTGTTTGGCCCTGTCGTGGGCACGGATGGCAGAGCAATCTCCACCTTCGTGTCCGCGGGAATGTGGCCCGGTATAAAGTATTAATGGGGCCGCCGCGCTTGCCGGGCAGCGGAAGAGAACATCGGTTGGGAAGCTGCAATGCGTGCCCACGCCGTGTCATGGCCCGCAGCGGTTGAGGGGCGGCAAGATGGTTGATCGAATGAAAAGTGGTTCGATGGCGATGCTGCAGGCCGAAGTCGCCAGACTGATCTCGCTACTTGAGGCGAACGGTATTGAATGGCGCCTGCCGGCCGTATCGTCGTGCGCGCCCGCCATTCCAGCCGAAGTCGAGTCGTCGCCACTGGGCACCGGCGAAAAAGTGGCGCTTTTTCGCCGGCTGTTTCGAGGACGGGTCGATACCTATTCCGTCCGGTGGGCCAGCAAGGCCACCGGGAAATCCGGATATTCGCCGGCATGAGCCAATGAATGGCTTGCCGGTGTCTGCGAAAAGCCGCGCATCAAATGTTCGGATTGCCATCATCGCCGGCTGCTCCCGCTGTCGGATGCCGTGCTCTATGACCACCTCGCCGGAAAGCATACGGTAGGTATTTATCCGTTGATGCCCGATGACACCTGCCACTTTCTGGCCGTTGACTTCGATGAAGCGGAATGGCGGGACGATGTTCTGGCCTTTGTACAGTCTTGCGATGACCTCGGCGTTCCTGTCGCATTGGAGATCTCCCGATCGGGCAACGGTGCCCATGCCTGGGTATTCTTCGCCGGTCGTGTCTCGGCTCGCGAAGCCAGGCAGCTTGGATCGGCCGTCATAAGCCACACCTGCGCGCGTACCCGGCAACTGAAGCTGAGCTCGTACGATCGGTTGTTCCCTAACCAGGACACCATGCCCAAGGGCGGCTTTGGCAATCTCATCGCCCTGCCACTGCAGAAGGAGCCGCGCGAGCATGGCTGCAGCGTGTTCGTGGATCGCACCCTTCGCCCGTACCCTGACCAGTGGACTTACCTGGCTTCGATCAGCCCCCTGCATGCGAATGACATCGGGTCGATCATTCTCCGCGCCACGGGTGGCACGCATCCACTGGATGTGACGTTTATAGACGAGGAAGACCGGGGGGAGCCGTGGAGGCAGTCGACATTGCCGTCCAACAAGCTGAATGGGCCGCTACCGACATCGCTTGCGGTGACCTTGGCCAATCTCGTTTACGTCGAGAAGGTGCAACTTCCACAATCGTTGGCCAACCGCCTGATCCGCCTGGCCGCCTTCCAGAACCCCGAATTTTACAAGGCGCAGGCCATGCGCTTCGCGGTGTGGGACAAACCACGCGTCATTGGTTGTGCGGAAAATTATCCCCGGCATATCGGGCTGCCGCGTGGCTGTCTGGATGCAGTCAAGGAATTGTTTGCTGCCAACAACATCCAATGCAATCTGCAGGATGAGCGCTTTGCGGGCCAGCCGATCGAAGTAGCTTTCGCAGGGACACTGCGTGTCGAACAGGAAGCAGCGGCCGTCGCCATGTTGCAACACGAAACCGGTGTGTTGTGTGCGCCAACGGCCTTTGGCAAAACCGTCACGGCGGCAGCCCTGATTGCTCGGCGGGGTGTCAATACCTTGGTGTTGGTGCACCGCACTGAATTGCTCAGGCAATGGCAAGAACGCTTGCAGTTGTTCCTTGGTATCAGTAAAGGCATGGTCGGCACGATCGGTGGCGGCAAGGCCAAGCCGACAGGCAAGATCGACATCGCGGTGGTTCAGTCGCTATCACGGCATGGTCAGGTCAACGCAATGGTCGAAAACTACGGGCATGTCGTCGTCGATGAGTGCCATCACGTCGGCGCCGTGTCCTTCGACGCCATCCTGAAACGGGTCAAGGCGAGGTACGTGCTTGGATTGACCGCCACGCCGATCCGGCGGGATGGCCAGCAACCGATCGTCTTCATGCAGTGCGGCCCGACGCGATACACCGCCACCCAGCCGGCGACGGCGCCGCACGATCTGGAAGTCATCCTGCATTTGCTGGACGCGCCCATTGATCTTCACCAGGAGGCAGGCATACAGGATGTGTTTCGCCATCTCGCCAGCGATTCTGACCGGACAGCGACGATTGCAGCGGCGATCCAGGATGCTTTTGTGCATGGCCGCAAGGTGCTGGTGTTGACCGAGCGTACCGATCACCTCGATGCCATCGCCACGGCCCTGCTCGACAGGGTGCCAACGCCCTTCATCCTGCACGGCCGGATGTCGAAGAAGCAGCGAACCAAGTCAGTCACGGATCTCGACGCGTTGCCGGCGAACGAGCCACGTGTTTTGCTCGCCACGGGCAAACTGGTGGGCGAAGGTTTTGACCATCCGCCACTCGACACGCTGATTCTGGCGATGCCGGTGTCGTGGAAAGGTACCCTGCAGCAGTACGCGGGTCGGCTTCACCGCGAACACGCCAGCAAGACCGATGTGCGTGTGATCGACTTCGTCGATACGGGTCACCCTGCCTTGCTCCGGATGTGGGACAAACGTCAGCGCGGATACCGTGCCATGGGTTATCGGTTGGCCACGTCGAGCCTGTGACAGGCTGCCTCTGCGGAGCGCAACCCTGTGCGCGAATGCTTTTCGTCACGTAGCGAAGAGCGTTCGCGCACAGGGTGCGCTCCGAGCCCGGGTAGGGCGCTTATGGCGCGTAGCGCAGCGTCAGGTACCAGGTGCGGCCCAGCTGGTTGTAGTAGTAGGCCGTCTCGTAGTCGTGGTCGAAGGCGTTGGCGAGCTTCGCCTCGACCTGCCAGCCCGGTGCGAAGGTGAAGCTGGCGCGCAGGTCGGTGGTGGCGTAGCCGCCGAGGCGGCGCTGGTTGGCCGCGTCGTCGTAGCGCTTGCCGGAGGCGAAGAACGTG
>Ga0164242_10002768_pt1 | contig 20229 bp, 22 predicted proteins | sample OricomgcompostMG_FD_108783 | JGI IMG/M metagenome (GOLD analysis project Ga0164242, IMG submission 108783) | Miracle-Growth compost microbial communities from Emeryville, California, USA - Original compost - Miracle growth compost (MG) ... | reverse complement strand
TGCGGGTTTTCGAAAGCGACAATCATACCTGCAGGCAGACACAGAATTAGCACGACACAGACTTATACGTTTAACACGATGAGAGTGACAAGGTGTCGAAAACCTACCATCCACAGCGGCATACATGCCCAACCCGCACATAGCAAGGGACGCGAAGAAGTAGATGACGTGCCAGACGTTAGTAGCGATCTGCAAAGGACCACCGCTCAAGAAGCCACGCACCAAGCGCCTGACGGTGCTGCTTTCGGCCCTGACTATCTGGCCAGTGACTGGGTCGAATCCCTCGCCATAGCCCGCCCGGACGGCGTGCTTTTGGCAGTCGAAGCCGAGAGCGAACAGTGGTGGCAGAGTGTACGTCAGGTTCAGCAGCATGGACGCAGACATCACACTGACGAAGCCAAAGTAGTCGGGAATGGCCGCTGCGATGATAAATGCTATGATCCACCAGAACGGCACGAGAGCGGCGTATATGAACTTGCCCCGCCGGGTGGTGAGGGGCGGCGACTTGAAGAGGTCAATGAAGATGTTGTTGTAGAGCACCTTGATGCCGATGTTGCCGTACAGCCCGGCCGCGATGAGGGCAGAGACTAGGGAGATAATGTTGCCCGCGGTCTGCCAGCCATAGTGGCTGACGCCCATGTAGCTGGGCTGGAAGGCGTACTGGCCCTGGAAATGGTAGACGTAGCATCCATAGATGAGATAGACACTGTAGATGAAGAACTGCGCACCCCACATGGCCTTGATGAAGTCGCGTGGCCGCCGCATCTCGGCCATGAATTCCACAAAGAGCTGGGCGCCGGCGTACGCCAGCACGCCCGACAGCAGACCGTTGATCGAGCCGACCAGCCCGTTAGGCGGGAGATTGTTATAGTGCATGATCGGCGGATAGGTGCCGTTCTTGTCGGGCGTGATGGTGCTCGGATCGACGGCGCTCCCCGCCGAGCCCAGCGTCGCGATGGCGTAGTTCGGGGGCGAGTGCGCCATGACTCCCATGGTGATGAAGATGACGAGCAGATTGATCCACACGGCAAAATTGGCCACCCATCCGTAGGCTTTGAGAGTGCGGATCTGAGTCACGAAGAAGCCGGCGCAGGCGAAAATGACCGGGCAGGCGATATAGCACAGCCGGAATTTGGATACCTGCGAGATGTTCTCTCCAAACTGGATCGTAACCTGGCCCACGATAAGCAGCAGCGCGATCGCCTGGAATATGTTGGTGATGTAGCGAAGGATCGGCCCCCATGTGCGGAAGGCAAGGTCGCCGTAGTTCCTCGCCGGGAATTCATAGCTGTCTACGCCCAAGAAAACACGCCAGATCAGATATCCAGAGTACCCGGCCATGAGGCCGAACACGGTGTAGAACGCGATGCCTGAGAGGTTGATTAGCTCACATGGATCAATGCCCACGAGTAGGTTATCTTGGCTCACCCGGGCCCCAGCCCAACGTGCCCATCGCGAAGCCTGCCCCATACGGGCCGAGGATATCTGTGGTGATCAAGAAGAAACCTGATTATGAAGATATCAGTAAGCGTAATTACCATTACTTACCTACTTATTCATTCTTCAAAGTCCCTGTTTCGCTACTCACATGCACCCCATGATGCCGTCCTGAAGGCGCGACTCGCATTCGTCCACTCCTCGTCCGAAATCTCGAGTCTCCTCTCGCGGGTGGCAAAGTCTGCCTCAACAAGATTGCTCTCTGGCAGAACCATGTGCCCTGTAGGCGCCGATTTCTCCTTCTTCCGCTGCAGGAACTCGCGCCAATTTATGTGAGGGGATTCGAGGGTCGACTCTTCCTTTCGCGTCTTGTCTGCATAGTAGTGGTACTCCTCAAAGGTGACATCTGGATCGTGAACTTCGCGACCTTGGGGTTTAATGTAGTTGAAATTCGTGCCCGGCATTACATTTTGTGTACCGGTAAGGCCGGATTCCCCTTCATACTCCTTGTTCTGCTCCATCGAGGCAATAGCTGTGGCGGGATAATCGAGAATTTGAGGTCGGATAGCTGCGTGAACAAGTCAACTAGAAAGGATCATTCCACAAGACGGGATAGCGAGGACAAGACTGAAGACCAAGTGTAACTGCCGCTCACGTGCAAGAGGTTTGGGATGAGGAAGGTGGCACGAAAGTGCGGGGACCGCTGCCACCGACGTGATGATTTGCCACTCTCCCCGTCCCTCGCCACAAGGCTTGATTAATCTTGGCAGGGGTTGCGATCCTCAGCCCTACCTAGGTACATTTGATGTCATACATAACACACGGGTATGCGTAGAACCTCAGGTTTCCAGATTAAGCATAACCAGAAGAAGTAGAAAACAATAAACGCAGCTAGGAAGGCCCAAAGAGCATCCGACTTCAGAAAGACAGGAAATGGGTTGGTAGGAGCCCTAAATGCCAATTATATTTCCCGTGGGTGTATGCACGAGGGCGCATCGAGCTAGCAAAGAGGTATCTCGTTGGCCTAGCAGGACGTATATCTACGCCTTTGCCGCATATTGTCCCGCTCTCATCTAGTCCTATCCACTCCTTGCTCCACAAGGTCTTTCTAACAGCGTATCTCCTCGTCTTTCTTCGGCTTTCCAACAGGTGCCAGAGTGCAACCGCGACGGGGGTGACAGGAATTGTTACGTCCCAGAATGCAGGAAGTAAATTGAGATAACTGTCCGCATCCGTACTAAATTTCGCAACCATACTGATGTACTCCGTATGTCACCGTCTATTAGTTCAACAAACATCCTCCAGTCCTGGTGTCAACCACTTAGGTTCTTTCAACTTTCTGATACATTTAGCATGGCTCAGCCTTGTTCTATGCCAACGTCGCACACCTGAACGTGCACGCATGAATGCAGTCAGAGCGTAACACCTCATTCAGGCAATACTAATTACTGGTAACCAGTCCAGTCTACCCGGTAGGGCAGACGAGAATCACCAATAACGTAGCGACTATACCTCTGGGGGAATAGAGGATTTCTTCGAGACGTTCTAGAACCCTCTCAATCACGTTGACTCTGGGTAATGCTGCGCGGGAGGAGGAGAGCCCCTGAGGCGATTCAGACTTACAACTTGGAATCCCGCATACTGTGTCACGTAACCTTTGAGTTACTCGAGTTGTTTGCATGGCCCAAGTTGGCCAGCTTGGTTGCCAAATAATTGTTGGACCACAGAATTTCAGGCTTGGTGCTACGGCGCGCTACGCCCGTGCTATCTCTATTATTGCGAGACTACAAACCTCGACAGCCCCCTAAACGTAACCCACTCTGTTCGGCCTCCGCATAGAAAACGGGTTACTAGACCCGGGAGTTCCACGGCAGATATCTAGAAATCCCATCTCGGTAGTGATAGGTATACTTGTACACGAACCAAACGGTACCCCTTTTTCTCTACTCACATCAACAGTCAGGCACACTAACAGGGATGTGCAGCGGAACACTCGTAGCGAGCCCGCTAAGACTTGTCTCCTTGAACTCGTCACGCATGCCCAAGGCGGTGACACGCATGGCCCGGATCGCATCGTCAAGGCGGACCTTTGGAGTCCCCGAACTGGTTAGGGCTAGGTTTGCGCTTGAGATAGCCTTAATGGCGCCGAGGGCATTTCTCTCGATGCACGGCGCCTGGACTAGCCCGCCGATCGGATCACACGTGAGACCTAGGTTGTGCTCAATGCCAATCTCGGCTGCTTGCTCAATGATCTCGGGGCTTGCGCCCATGCAAGCTGCAAAGGCACCTGCCGCCATGGAGCACGCAACGCCAACCTCGGCCATGCACCCTCCTTCTGCAGCAGAGATGCTAGCACCGCGCTTGTACAGCATACCAATAGCTGCAGAAGTCAGAAGGAAGGTTGGGACATCACGTTCCAGGTCGTCGCTAATGAATTCGATCAAGTATTTGAGCACGGCCGGGATGATACCCGCAGCGCCATTGGTCGGTGCCGTTACGATGCGACCACCAGCCGCGTTAGTTTCGTTTACCGCTATCGCGTAAACGCTGAGATGGTCCATCGCCGGAAATGAGGTGCGGCGCATCGGGGAGGGTAAAATGGGATGTTCAAAGGAGCCGTGAACAAGAGACCCGCCGCGTTTCGCTCCAGCCCTTTTTCGAAGCAGTGACGTGGTTGCCGCTGATACGGTGAGCGCATTCTCTCCTAACGCCGAGCCACTGTCTTTGCTGTTACTGCTGCCGCTGTTGCTAGAAGACTGCTTCGCCTCGTAGAGTCCTCTCGTCAGCCGCCTATACAACCCCGGCGCTCGTCTGTGAAGTTTAAGCGAACCAGGAAGTATCGACTCAAGAGGCGCCTGTACGCCTTGATATATGCTGTTGTCCATGACCTCCCAGATACGGAAGATCTTCTCCAGAATTTCGACTTCCGTATAGCCAAGGCTCTTTTCGTTTTCGAATACGAGCTGCGCAATCGTCAAGTTGTGTCTGTGGCATAGGACTAGCAAGCTTTTCGCGTCATGGAATGGATAGCGAGGGTGGTGTGATCCATCCTCATCTGAGGTTTTGTCGATGGCCGTTGTATCCGCATCGTGAGATACCATGGATACCTCCTGCTGACTAGGCGCCGGTAAAGCCGTTGGCTGATTGGCGGCAACCTCGTTATGCGCCTTGATCTCGGCGCCAGTTCTGCGATCCCCAGCTGCATCCGCTCGCCTAGTTTCTTTGTAGTACATGTTCTCTGCCAGGTCGGGTGGGTGTGCGTGTGCGCCGCCGGCCGAGGCATCAGTAGGGCCAAGCAAGTCACTTCCCGTAGCTTTGCTTGACGACGCTGCCGTAGCGGCAGTAGATAATGCACCATTGACAACGAAGCCACCGCCTACGCTGAAGAGGTCATTGGTCGCCAGCATATTACCCTCTTCGTCAAACACGGTTAGGCGAAGGCCGTTGCTGTGAAGCTCAAGCTTCGTTCCCCATTGCCATCGGAAATCGCGTTCGTAATCGAAGGCAATCTCCTTGCCCTTACCACCAGGAAGCCCATTGCCTAAGATCAAAGTCTTCCCCTTTTTGATCTCCTCAAAGCGCGCTGGAACGTACGATGTATCAACCGTTTCCACGTCAGCACTTTCGAGGCCTAATAGCAGCGCCGAAGGCGTCATGTGCCCTTCGCCTGTGAGTGCCAAGCTGCCGTAGAGCGAGATGTGAATTTTGTGAACCTTGTGCAGCAGATCAGCCTCAACTAGATCGGCCACAAAAATGTTCCCTGCTCGCATAGGCCCGACAGTGTGCGAAGACGATGGCCCGATGCCGATGGAAAAGAGGTCGAAGGTTGAGATGACGGCATGCTCGTGATCCGCCTCGCTATACGTTCCCGGCTTCGCCTCATCCTTATCGTAGGAGGCCGGAGGCACTGTGCTGAATTGACGAGATTGTCGGAGAGGAGCGTGTAGCAATCCTTTGCCGTGCTCACTCGTACGAGTTGATGATGATCGCCAATGGCTCGGCTGCGATTGGCGGAGACATACTCCATTAATGGCAGCGGCTCGGAGGTGGCTCGGCGTTCGCACAACTGCACGCCGCATTTTGCGCGTTTGTAACGCAGTAATTCTCTCTGTTCCGTTGCCCGTAGACGTGCGGCTTGCTTGTTAATCTTCAATGTGTTTTTCCTGTCTTTGTTTTGGAGAACATGGGATATTATTACGTGTCAAACGGACAAGGGATAAAAAGACGGGAATCCACACCGAGGCATTCGGAGTGTTCCGCCGGGTGGTTATCGGAGGCGTTGAGCTCCACCCACCGATAAGGAAGGCGAGTTTCGGCCGAAGCTACCCGGCGGCACCTGGACCGTGCCGCCAACAAATTTGTCTTGGCATGGAAATGCAAGGTCTCGGTATGGGTCTCATTCCGAAGGACGAGCTTTTGAGACTGGCGGGCATTCCCCATAACCCGAATCGTTCTCAATCGCTCTCATTTGTCCTGGAATTTGTGCTGGGAGAATGATGAACGTCCTCATTGTGTTTCTTCCATAGCTAGAATATACAACGAATACTCCCGGGCTCTAACTAAGTACCTTATTCTACTAGCGTGGTGTTCGGTAAGGACGGTCTCTCAGTGCTGGTCAAACAGAAGCATACAACAATGGCCCGTCACATATCACAAACTGGGGCTAATTACTCTTCCTCAAAATTAGGCGATCAGCATGGTGTCCGTTCATGTTCGTCTGAAGCTCGGATAGGCCACCAACGCCCACCCCTCCCTGCTTAACCCTCCAACTTACTTTAACCCACCTTTCTCCAGACACTTATCCAGCCAGTTCTTCACCTTAGGCATGTCCCTCTTTTCTTCTAGCCCCCACGTCTTCCATGTGCCGTCAGACGTCGTCGCCTCCGTGACGGCCACCGATATCGCCGCCTCAGCCCTCGTTTCCGCAACTCGTGAGTGTAGGGTCTTGTTGAGGCCGCTTCCCGCGTGTTGCCCGACAAGCTTCATGTGCGCTGCCTCAACGTTGAGTACGCGCCGCCGCTCCTGCTCCATCCGTTTAGCAGGATCCTTGCGGAACCAGCTCAGTGCTCCGGACGAGGTTGAGCTTGGCGTCTCCGGCGAGACGAGGTCGTGACCTCTTCCAGGCGCCGTGCTGGTTGTCGTCACTGAGGAAGCGACAGACCGACGACCCATCCAATATGCCGAAGGGGGTCGGTCTAAGGCCGTGGGGGGCTGGTCTAGGAACGAGTACCTTGGCGCCTGGTTCGGTTGTGGAGTGCGTAGATCGTAGGAAGCGAGCTCAGCGAGACGGGGGGTTGAGCCGCCGAGGGGGAAACCGGCAGCATTGCCTTCCAAGGGAGCGAGGCCATTGGCGGCAGCACTATCACCAGGTTAGCTTTGCGTTTGCTTAGGAGTTTGACCGTGCGCAACCGGCGGATCGGTAAATATATCATCTTACTTCTTCTCATCGAGGTAGCCGTTCATACCCGGAGGGTAGTTCATTCCTCCGTTCTCGGCATCATACGCTGCCCTCATCATCTCGTCAATGATCCCCGACTCGGTCCGAGCCTCTGGTTTCCGTAGACCCAGCCAGGATGGCCCCGTCAGTCTAGTCCACGGCCGTTCTGGATTCCCTCCGAGTTCATTTACAGCTCGGGTTGAGCTACCGTCGCTTGTTGGTCTTCGTCGCTTGCGCCACTTGTATAGACAAAAGCCCAGGCTTACGACGACAGCAATACCGGCTAGTCTGGTTAGTGGCGTGGCACGTCAGGTCGTCGCAATGGGCTTTGCTACTAACCTATTGAACCTAAGGCAATGCCGGCCTGGGCACCCATACGTGACTTTGCCGACGGGGGTTCTGTTGATTGGATACCGCCGTCCTGTGGCTCGGGCGTTGATGAACTGTCCACGCCAGACGGCGGTGGTGCCCCTGTCGCGATGGGCAAAGAAGTGCTGATACTCGAGATTTCGGGTAGTGGCGGGATCGTGGATAGGATAGTTTGCATTTGCGACATGGAACCGAACACCGTGGATGTGGAAGCGAGTGCTGGTGGCACGGAAATGGTCGTAGATGTGGACGTGGACGTAGAGCTGGGAGTAGTAGAAGGAGCGGAGGTAGATTCCGTGGTAGCTAGCTGAGGAGGCGTCGTCGGTATGGTTTCGGCCGGGGGCAACGACTTGGTCGCAGGTGGGGCAATGGATGGTGGTTCTTCCGTGGAAGTAGGTGCGGCCGCACCCAACGCCCCAGACGGCGCAAGTTTTGTCGTCGTCACAGCCGGAGGGAAGGTTGTTGTTGTCGGGGACGGGGAGTCGATATCCGAGTCGGCCGAATCATCGCCGTCTGAGGATACCGACGATGCCGCCGACGGCAGGTCCGACTCAACATCATCGTCACGTATCTGGATTCTAAGATCAGGTCGGAATCTTCGCCCCCATCTCCGTGCCGTGCGGCTGTCTGGATGTTAGCAGGCTTCGCAACCATCGGTTATCATGCGTTGGGGGTTTGGATCATTTACCGTATACTTGACGGACTAGACTCGGCCATTGCCTCGACAGTAAGACAGAAGAAATGCAACTGGGAAAGCCAAACCAAGGGAAAAAAAAGTTAAGAAAAGATTTTGTACAAATACAAACTACAGACAGACCAGCTGTTGTGAAGAATGGAATGAGATATAGAACGAGCTGGTGGACGGCTCGGAAGCCCAGCGGGAAGGGTGGGAAGCAGGATGGGATGACAGCTCACGCACGAAAGCTGGGAGGGCTTTCCTTTTCAGTCATGATTGCCAGATCATCACGAGCCAGACTAATTATTCCTTGCCCCCTTGATCCCTCCCAGCCTGAGGCGCGATGTTTCAACCCCATCAAGTGTTGACGAGTTGGGTGCGTGTCTGTCAAGTAGGGAGAACAGGAAGGGGCTAGCGTACCAAGGGCTATTTACAGCCCTCGGGTTAGCCCTGTGAGCCCTTCAGTGCACAGTGTTTCAGCGCATCGTCATGGTGGAACCCCGCGGTAGGATTGGGGCAATCACAGCACTTCCCTCTCCCACTGCCAAGCCATCTGAGTCGAGAATGCGAGTTTCGCCCTTTGAAGATCAGAAATACTGTTGAGTTTCTGGGCTCGATAGCCGCAAACTTCTGATGGTTGAGATACCGTTACACCTGCAGGGCCCAAGGAGGGCTCGCAGCCGCCGGCCTGAATTACGGACACTCGACACATTTCCTAGAAAGGGGTACCGCCAGAAGTCAATGGACGCAGCGTATTGTAAAAACCTCCGCTGCAACGCAGCGAGTGTTGACGATCATAAAACCTCGAACGAGAGGTTCTGTGAGGAGTGGAGAGTGCAAAACTTTCCCGGAAACCTGTTCCATTCTGAAACCATGTTCCTCAGCCACACCTCTGTGGCGCCGCATTAGAGCCACCCTCAGTCAAGGACTCAAGATCGTGAGACAGCATGCGACAGCGCCCAGAGGCTCGGCGCCTCCAGAATATCTGATCGTCGATCGGCGGTTTGAAGATGTCCAATAGGCGTCCCAGGGCTTGTCGAGCTGTCAAATGTCCGACACCGATATCCCCATGTCGCTCCTGCAACGGGGCTAAGCTTTCCTGCCAAAAGCTTATTTTGCTGTTCCAGATCTTCCTCCGGATTGCTATTACCTGGCCGAGAAAGGCGAATGGTCTCGTGCCCAAACTTGCACGCGTTTCTGATCTGCTCTTCAGCGCCCAAACGATCGCTGAGCATCGCTTGGTGTTTCTCCGCAACGAAAGCTTGTGAACTTGACTTCTAGCTTATGGTTGAGTGTCTCGACCATGCCAAGTTGCTCCGTGTCCGCTCCTAGAAACAAATGAGTGTTTATTGGATGGCAGTTTTGTCCTTCTTCAAGGCCGGGCTCTGAACTCTCTGGGTTTAACATTGCATCGTCGAACCAAGCCGCAGCTTTGAGACGCCACATCGCCGAGTTGCAATTAGCAGATATGCCCCCACCGGGTATAAGCTAGTACCCGCATGTGCTGGGTCAACTCCACGAATGGCAGGGGTTGGAGGCTGGATCGTTATGTCAGCATCCCAAAGCAAGCGCTGTTCGCGGCAAAATCCAACTGCCGAGTTTCTGAGAGGCCCCTACCCGAGATCCGTGGTCGGACCGAGGCCTCGCACGATGAGATTCGTTAAAAGTCGCGATCTGGAGTTCTAACTCCCAGCTCGACGTCCTCAACGTGTTCAACGTGTTTGACCAGTTTTGACGCGGACGATCCGGTACAAAGATAGCTTCAATGGCCGCTACCAGTACTGCCTTGTCGTACTCCGGCGCTCCACCGGGCAATGTCCGGCGGGCCAATGCATTCGATTGGATATTTGGGGACCCGTTCCAACAAGAGAACGACCATACTTCATCTGAAAGACGGCTACCGAAGATCGACGAAGATAGGCCAATCTTTGTGGACAACAAAACAGGTAAGGTATTTCCTCTCGACCACTACAAACATGTCCACCGGCGACATCTACCGTGGCCTCGTCGTACCGTCTACGATGCACCTTCCCTACACGATCTCATCACACACCTAATGCCTAGAGATGGCCAGCTCCGCTAACAAACCACGTCGCAAGACCGAACCCTCACATACTCCCGGATCAGACAGGATGCCCTTGCTCTGGCAGAAGGCCTTCGCCGCCTTGGATTGGACCCCAATGAGCTGCATGTCCTTCCGCCAACCCCTTCATGCCCGGGGCCGGAGATTGCACCCGTGGTGTTGATCCAGCTCCCAAACTGCTTGCCATTTGCCCCAATTTTCACGGGAATCCTCGCTTCCGGCCTGACGGCGACGCTGGTGTCGCCAGCGTTGACGAGCACGGAGATCGCTTGGATTTTGCAGAATTCCCGGCCACGTGTCATCATCACCGCTCAGACATGCCTGGCTGCCATGCAAGAGGCTGTCGGCCAGCAAAAAGACATGGCATTTTTCGCAAAGATACCCGTCTTTACCGTCGATGTTGCCGGTGATGAATACCCAGTGCAACCCGCCAAGCGACAGCCTACGCCCGGTACCTCGGACTGGAGGCAACTACTCGCTCCAGCCTCGAAGGTCCCATCTCGAACAGCGTCCCCCTTCTCTCCGGAATCTTCACACACTCGCACCGCCGTGATCCTCTGGTCGTCCGGCACATCCGGCCGGTCCAAGGGCGTGCTTCTCTCGCACCACGCCCTCAACTGGAACTGCGCCGCGCTCTGGCACGATGCCGACTTCTATGGGGGCCAACCGCAGCGCTGGCTGGGCTACGTGCCCTACTACCATGTTTTCGGCTTGTGCAATATCTTGCTGTTATCCATCTGCACGGGTTCCACAGTCTACAACTTCCCGGCCTTTAGCCTCGAAGGCATCCTGGCTGCCATCCCGCGCCGCCGTATCACCTACCTGCACATGGCCCCGCCCGTCGCAGTCATGCTCGCCAAAGCCGCCATCGTCGAGCCGTACGTTCAACAGGGTGCGTTCCGCTCCATTGTTGGCGGTCTGACAGGTGGCGCGCCCCTAGGCCACGAGGTCATCGTCGCTGTCCACCGCCGCCTCGGCTTCCGCGTCCGTATGGGCTACGGCCTGTCCGAGACATGCAGCACTACCATGCAACGCGGGCTTACCGAGGAGGAGATGCATGCCCATGCCGGCGACAGCGGTCTGCCGCACTGGGGTGTCGAGGTTCTGATTGCCGCCGAGGACCAGGAAAGCAATGCCGCCACCACCAAGGCCGCCGCGATCGAGACGCCCGGCGAGATCCTCATCCGGTCGCCGGGTTTGATGTCGGCCTACCTTCCCTTCGGCGGGCTCGATCCGGGCGCCAAGCCCGACGTGTCAACGAGCCTCGAGGCGCTCACCAAAGACGGATGGTTCCGGACGGGTGATGTCGGCACCATGGATGCCGCAGGCCGGCTGCGCATTACGGATCGGCTCAAGGAGCTTATTAAAGTGCGCGCCTACCAGGTAGCGCCCGCGGAGCTTGAGGCGGTGCTGTGCGGCCACGAAGCGATCGCGGACGCTGGTGTCGTGGGCGTGTACGACGAGTCGCAGGCCACCGAGTGGCCGAGAGCATTCGTGGTCGCGCGGCGCCAGGAGTCCTCGAAGGAAGAGCTCCAGAAATTAGCACAGGAGATCAAGGCGTACACCGAGAAGCAGACCGCGAGGTACAAGTGGCTCGTCGGCGGTATTGTCTTCGTCGAGCAGATCCCCAAGTCCCCGAGCGGGAAGATCCTGCGCCGTATCCTGAAGAGCGGCTCCGTCAAGGGCTACGAGGTGTCGGTCTACGAGCGGAAGAAGAGAGATGTAAAGCTGTGATAGAAGGATGTATAGACTATGGTAGGCGGTTCTTTTCTAGTGTTGTTTGTAGTGTGGATAAAGTTGCATTGAGCGCGAAGCGAAGTAAATATATCACGTATAGATCCAAGTACGAGGTTTGCTACCTCCCGGTACAATTTTTTCTTTGGTACCTATGATGAGGTGAAATTCGGGAGTCTAGTATCCCTAGGCTAGCGATCCTTCGTGTTGGCCCTTGGATTGCTCAGCCCCTGTCGGAGTCCTCTAGGAGCATAATTCACCCTAGCGGAAAACAACAAGGGGTAAGCGCGGGGAAATACTCCATTGTCGACCACGTGGAATAAGACGTATATTTTCAGCTGATTGCCTAGGATATAGATATATAAAGTAACCGAGAATCTCAGGGTCGGGTTTGGGACCCAAGCTAATTGGCAATTATCACCACAAACCTTCACACGAGTTAACTAAGGTACCCAATATCCATACCATGGACACTCCCACGGAACAAACCCCCCACCTGAAGCGCATTATTGGCGCCCTTCTCGGCCTCCACGCCGGGGACTCCCTCGGCGCGACCCTTGAGTTTTGTTCCTGGTCGTCCATCCAGCGCGACTACCCGCGCGGCCTGCGCGACATCGTCGGCGGCGGGCACTTCAACTGGGCCGCCGGCGACGCAACCGACGACACGGATTTAACGCGCGCCGTGCTCCTAGCCTATCAAGATGCCACACGCTCCGGCTTGCCGCGCGCCGACTTCGACATCTGCCGCGCCGCGGGTACTCACATGCTTGAGTGGTTCGAGGGCCGGTGGCCGGGTCGCACCCCGGGCCGCCGCCCCGTCGACGTTGGCGGCGCGACAGCCACGGGTTTGAGCCGGCTGCTGCGGACTGGGGATCCGGACCGCTCCGGGGCTGGTCGAGGGCGGGCAGGTAACGGGTCGTTGATGCGGTGTCTGCCGACAGGCTTGTTCCGGCGGGACGAGCAGGCCATAGTCGCAGATTCAATGCGCATCTCAGCGATAACGCACGATGATATCAGGTGCACAGTGGCTTGCGCGGCGTACAACGCTGTTGTATGCAAGCTGGTTGACGGGGGCTTGCCTGAAGCAGCTGTAACTGCAGGACTGGAATTGGCAGAAAGCTTAGCAGCGGAACAACAATGTGGTCCTGCAGTCCAGGATGCAATCGAGCTAGGGAAGAGTTTGAGTATCTCCGACATGGCTGAAAATGGCCCCAAGGCTTTGCCTGGAAAAGGGTCAGGATATGTGCTAGATTCCCTAGTCATTGCCGTGGCCGCGGTGATGGACCCGAGGCCCCTTGTCGATGTGCTAGTGGATGTTGTCCGGATAGGAAGTGATACGGATACTAACGCCGCCATCGCCGGCGGCTTGCTTGGCGCAAGAGACGGGGCTGATGCCGTGCCGGTGGAGTGGGTGGAAGTGCTGCAATTTGCTCGAGAGTTCACAGAAATAGCTACCGAGCTGGCTGACGAAAGAGAGAAACCATTGCGGCTGTGAGACTATTCATAGTTAAATTCGACCTATCTTAGAAGTTATGGGAGGTATTATTAAGGTACAGGTTTAAACTTTGGCATATTGCTCAGCACCTTTCTTTTTATTCCCCGGTATATAACATCAAGTGCATGAGGATCGTACAAGTGGCATTCAGCTACCGAGAAAGCCTATGTTGTGTATGTCTTCGGCATCATTATTACTAACGAGTTTGGTTTCCACAGTAAAAGGAATCTAGAGCAATGAGCCTTGAAATTGGTGAGACACTAGACTATTAGGTACGGCAAATGTTCTCAAGTCCCTATTCAACCACAACCACAATTTCTCCTTCGCCCTGCGGAATGTTGAATCCCCGAATGTAACCCCTTAATACGTCTCTCGTAACCCTATACTGAGGGTCTCCATCGGCGCCTCTTCCTTCCTTCTCCCGTTGGAGCCATTCGGCCCCTCGTTGCTCGATACGCGCCCATAGGGTCTCCTCAGTTGCTTGGAAGAAGACTAAGACAACTTCATTGCAATATCAGAAGTATGTTAACTCAGTGAACAATAAATCAAGTGTCAGGGATAAGGTTAGAACACGGCCCCTGACGAAGGTTTTAAGGGATGAGACCTTACCCTGGTAGTCGCCTCCACCCTTAGCGTTGACAAGCTCCCGATACTCGTCTCTATTCTCTTTAGACCAGAAAGAGTAGTCAATCACAAGGTCCTTAGACTTAGCCGCCAACACCTGCTTGATTTGTTCCTTCAGGGCAGCTTCCGCCTCATCTTGGTACGGCTCATACATCTCAGGTGGGAAGTCTTTCTCGTGGAGACCGTGATGGTCAAAAATGTATTTGTCAATGGACAGACGAGTAAAGGAGGGAAAAGTCTCCGTAATGGCTTTTGCGAGGGTCGATTTTCCCGACCCTGAATGTGTACTCTCGAGGGATGGGGGTTAGCAATGACAAGGAACGAAAAGCGAGCCTAACGCGCCAACAGAAAGCAACCGTATTACCGCGTACCTGAGTTCCCGCAGGTCATGACCACGGTGCGTTGTCCTCGTGCCACGGCCGATGAGAGGACTGAGAATACCTCATTAGGAATGGATCTGACTGGCGTGCCGTCGATAGAGCCTGAGGCCATTTGGGCCGGTTTGATATCCATGTCCATCGTGCAATAAAAACTTCACGTGAACGGAACTCCAGTTTTTCGACAGTAAATAGTTCCAAAACTCGGCGAGGAGGAGGTGCATGTTACATGCCTACCCTTTGTGCTTGTATAAAGAATGAGTCACGTAGAGATAGTTGATTGGTTCATCCCAGGCCGCCTGACGTAGCCGTTTGGGTTGATCACCAAGAGATGGTCAGGCAGTCGGCCCGCAATAAATTCATCAAAGCTGCAATTCCTGCTCTCACAGTAGTTGCCAGGTTCAGCCCAGTCTCCAATATTCAGTTTTCCTGCGACAGTACGGCTGTGGATTGGAAGTCCAAGTCTCAGTTCTGAGTCCCCAACAGAATGTTTGCGCCTTACCAGGAAGCTTGTGCACGCCAACGTCAACTCATGGGTAGACACGTCTCGGTTACGAATCTCGGAGCTAAATGCCAAATCTAGATTTTGATTATAGCTGGAGTTCAGATCCAACTTCCTCCTTTCCAAACCTGGCTTTCGTCCACATTTCAGGCCCCAGGTGCGCCAAATCCAACCCAGTTATCCGCAGAGAGCCACCGCCCCGACATGGGCTGGTGGCTGGTTTAATCGCACTCCGACCTTGTTCTAATCACACTATTCAATTTAATAATACCTGTTCTTAACAATTAATCGTCTATCTGGGTGCTGAAGCAGAGTGCCACCAATTAATCTTCCCCATTTCAATATCTGGGCTGTTGGGTCTGTTGTCCAGAATGTCCTTGTCCCTGGGTGCTTTTAGATTTTGGACCCTTCCAGGCTATACACCCTTTTTCCATTTGAGAACTTGTAAGTCACCACCTTCAACTTGAAAGAAACGGAGCGGGAGACATCCATGTTGCACTGGCTGCAGCGAACTCGGGAGCGGGGCAGCACGGTGGACCTTTCCGCGAGACCCGAACCCGTTTCCATGTCTTTAGCGTCTTCCTGAGGCATACCGCTCCGATACTGCCTGAGAAGTGTCCCTCCTCTTTAGACCCTTGTGTTACTTCAGGGGTTATCAATAGATCCGGACTGAACAGACCCGATATCAAATAGCAATGGGATTGTGAAGGAGTGGGTTATTTTGTGACGAGTTAGCATGATATGGAACTGTACGCCGTCGGCCGAAGCGGCCACCCCCATGTGCAGGGAAGGCGATGAATAGCAAATAATGTCACCAAGTCTCTAGACACAATCGCGTGTGTTGGGGATACGGCCTGGCCAAGGTCAAGAATTATTCAACCATGTCGCGATCTAAACTACAGGTCATCAGACACCTGGATAGCGGTGGCTGGATTCGCGGTTACGCTAGCATCAAGGGCTTCTTCATTCATGACATTCTACCTACCTACCTAATGTAGGATAATTAAGAACAACTTAGTTAGAGATGGAAAACACACAGAGTGTATGGCTTAGTGCTTATCCATTTTTTACATGTTCCTCTTCAAACGAAAGACGAATGTATAGGTAATGCCGACTGGTCGTGTATTCGAAATAGACAAGATTATCCTGGCCTGCTTTGACATCCGGGAGACAAGGAGGTAAAAAGGAAATGCGCCATCCGGAATTCGAATCCGAGCCTCAACTTTGGAAGAGTTGAATCCTAACCACTGGACCAATGGCGCTTTGTTAGTAACTGAGATACACTTCTATCGGAAATAAACATGTAGGCAGGTATTCACCCGTTTGCTTGCTAACAGTATGCTCACTACTGACCAGGTTTGTTGCCACGGCAACGTGGCACTTGGATAAGTAGGTAATTACCCCTGAAAAAACCCAACCGACAAACTCAAGACTGAGGTTTCTGATTAGTGGACAAACTCCCTAAAAAGTGCTAGTTGACTGTAGAACGCCGAATACTATCATGGCTTGTTTGGGCCTAGGTTAGTGGACTGGAGTTTGGAGGCACCACCAGAAACAAGGATATCATAAGGTCGGTGCGTTGTAACACCTCATGAGTAACTTCCCACCAGAGCTGCCTACTACCTTCCAACAGAAAGTCATTGCCAGCCTACCTATTGCCTCGGTGCTAGATTGGCATGAGGTTGAAGACGTCGGCGAAAGCGACGATGAAAGTGGACAACAACATGATGGTACAAACAAGGAGTCCCGGGGACGCTCAAGCAGCAAGACCCCTCTGGGTTTGCAGACTCAATATAAGCTCTGACATATATGAGTTTCCACCTCGACTTTTTGCGAGATGATGGTTTTTGGACCACTTCCATGCATCCTCCCCGACCTTGCCCGAGCCTATGCCTTGCTTCGTCGGCGAGAAGCTGCCTATCCCCGTTCCGGTAGTTAAACTGCTCAAAGTAATAGACACCGCGTTCCTGGATGCCATACTTCGCCACATCCGCCCCAAGGACTGAGATACGTTCTTCTTGGGTTACATGCAGTTCAAGGCGCTTGGTATCGCTGTCATCTTGGGGCTTGCAAGAGACGCCAAGTCTATCCACATTTCGGCCACGGTCGTCGTGATCGCAATCCGGATATTGCAAATGTATACTGCGCTGGGCCAAGCAACTTATCAACTGACGACTTCACCAACGAAGTTTACCGACAACAGCGAAGATACCGAATACTACAACATGGTAGGCTCAGCTATGCTTTTCGTCGTTCGTACCCTCGTTATTCGAGGGTAAACAACAAGAGGGCAACGTGGTCTTCGCGATTCTTGCCGGCGGAGACTAGCAGTGTCCCGCGTAGGTTAGATTGGAATGGCTCGGTCGTGTAAATTCAATCTTTCCATGTGCTGGTGGCTAGTTATGGCTCTGAGTTGATTTGACGGCGTTGCTAAACCCCTACACTCCTGTGATGCGTTGGGAACTAAGATTCTGTTGGCGCTCCACAATATTAAGGACCTACTTCGCATAAAAAAAGGGTGGTAACCCTCACCGAATGATACACTCTTCGAAAAGAGAAAGAAGGTAAGAATAACGCCATTGTCAACGGCCAGGAGGTCAAGGGCAGCGCCTGGAAGCCTAAATTTGGCTTATTTTGCGGCTTGATTGATCTCTCATGAGGGATATCGTGTTGCACATATCCAAGACAAGCCCTACCAATATTTCAACACCGGGGGACCATGTACCGTGCCAATCCATTGGTGGTCTGGGAAACACCTGCCGGCCGCTTGTGACAGCAGGAGATAACAAACAACTCGCTCCAGTCGTCATGCACCAGGATATCACCGACATGTTTGGCAACTACCTGAACCGCCTAGTCGACGAAGCTCAGCTATAATGAAGCACGCACACGATGGACATAGACATTGCAATTGGCGGCCATGCCTCGGGCTAGTGACAACGATGCAATCTCGCTGCGGTTACAACTTCCGTGCTCTCAATACTTGGCAAATAGGTAAGAAGTTTGAAGAAAGAATAGATAAGATCAACGTCCTTAAAGATACGTGCCTCAACCCCCAACCCAACAGAACGCCAGAAAGTGTGTTCCTTCGCATCCCAGTGTGACCTAGCCAGTAGCCAGAGCAACCAACCGATCGTGAGCTCCATTGAAAATATCCGAGTCACCACCATACGTGTAAGAATCCTTATTCTGCCAGATAGTCTGATAAGGCCATCCACCTGGGATAGTACCCGGGGAGCTTCCCCACCTCGCCAGTACGAGCGGGTTGGTGTTCACGAACGCATTGCTGTTACCCGTGCACTCCGTCCACCACGATGGGCTCGTGTAGAGCATGGGGTAACGGCCTGTCTTGCTGTGGTACCGGTCGCTGAAGGCCTTGATCCATGACACCATGGCGCTGTGGGACAGGCTCCAGCACCCACCCTCCAGGTCCAGCATACCCGGAAGAGTGATTCCGTCCCCACTCCACCCCCCGCCGTGCGCGAGGAAGTAGTCAGCCTGGGCGGCGCCGGTAGTCACACCAGGGTGGGCGTAGTGGTACCCGCCCCTGATGAAGCCAGCTTTGGTCGCTCCGGTGTAGTGCGAGTTGAAGCTGGGGTCAATGTAGTTGGTGGACTCTGTCGCCTATAGATATGTTAGGTTCTGGGAGGACGAGAAGCGGATATCGGATAATAGACCTTGATGATCACGAAGCGCGCTCCGGAGGAATAGGCAGCGGCAAAGTTTACGGTAGGCTGCCAGTTGGAGATATCAAAGCCCTGTACAGTTGCGCGAACTGCAGTCGCGAGAGCAACGGTGGCGAGGATAGAGAACTTCATGATATCTTGGCAGGCACCCTGATACTTTCTTGTTGAGTTTAACCAAAGGAAGGGCTAGTTCTAAACCTAGAGGAGATTGTCAAACGTCTTATACTCTGAGGCCTAGTACAACCGGGGGCTCAATGACACTCCGTCTTACTTGAAGTCGAAGATAACCTGCTAAACATTGCATCGCTGGAACGCTGTGTGGCTTGCATCAAGCCCTAAGCCGGATAGGTTCGTTGAGAGCCGATCGTGCCCCATCTTGCACTGGCTTGCGCGACTTATCAGCCACACCGTTCCTTCCTAGCATCAGTTTTCGCACAATGCTCCAATAAAACTATCTCGTTCAGACATGCCTTGGCGATAGTGTTTTTTGAATGGGTTGTCTAACGTTTCCTTGCATAACCCCCCCTTTCCTGACGGAATTTACGCCATCCAAAACAACTGCATTAACCTTTGCCGCAGTCTAAGTTTAGAAGAGGGGTGTAGTAGTGAGGCGAAGCCTCAACCTGACATATTGCCAAGGATGTAACCTCATGCTCCAGCCAGTCTTTTTGATTAGTTGAGGGAGGTAAACCTCGGCTGGGATCTTCTAGAATATGTCCGAAGAAGCAACACCTGCAACCCTGTTCAAGACCGCAAGCACGCTTGTTATAATCGCGTTTCTAATTGAGTGCCGTAGATAAATTATCTCAAGGGGAATGAACTCTACTATAGCGGTTCATCATGATTCCGAGGAACTACCTAACAACCAGCTATCTAATACCTAAATATTCTTCAATCATCACCAGGTGTAGGATCAGTCACGGTAGGTCCTGCATTAGAGTTAGCGCGCGTGTATCTTTGAGAGTAGGGAAGGGTGGACATACTCCTCGAGATCATCTGCTCGGGCTCTGAGGAAGGGTCCGGTTTTGTAGACATCGTTGCGTCGACACTTTCTGACCGCTGCTCGCCAGCTGCAGCTCTGCCCTCCTCCCCTGCTAGATGACTAGCCTCAGTCGTCTTCAGTGGCCTAGCCTCCCTCTCTCTGTCTTGGAACCCCCGTCCCTTACCTTGCTCCTCTTTCTTAGTATCTTGGACCTCGAACACTACCGGGTCTCCTCTCTTTCCTCTCAGCGTCAGATTCCCTATATAGTTTTCGCCGGCTTCCTCATTGTCGGCCTCTTCGCCATCTCGGTCGCCAGTAAGGATAAACCGCTCGACAGGGCGGAATTTTCTAGAAATGTGCCCATCCGGATCGATATTGCCAGAGTGGCGTCGCCTTGATGTTGCTGCTCTATCTTCCGGCAATGACGATGATACTCGGTCCATCAACCTAACGCTGCCGTGCTTTCGGTGCTGAGTGGGCGAAGAATTACCAACTTCCTGTATAATGACCTTAGGCCGACCGCTAATTCTCCTAGCATGTCTTCTTCCTGACATTTCGTCCCATGCATCCCAGACGCCTGTCGAACCCCACCCGCCAGCTGGAGCATCGTCCCGCCCCTCGGAAGGTCTCGAAGCAATTTCAACGCGTTGTTCGGCTACCAGGTTATCCCAGTCGGTCGTAGTCACTTCTCCATGGCTGCCCTCGTCGCCGGCATCCTTGTTATCTGCAGGCTTGTGAGGAGGCTTGTGTCGACTTGGCCTCATGGGGGTTGCGGCGCGTCTCGAAATTCGTTCGTTTTGAGCGGCCACCCTCGTGGCCACCGTGCC
>Ga0164242_10002767_pt1 | contig 20236 bp, 19 predicted proteins | sample OricomgcompostMG_FD_108783 | JGI IMG/M metagenome (GOLD analysis project Ga0164242, IMG submission 108783) | Miracle-Growth compost microbial communities from Emeryville, California, USA - Original compost - Miracle growth compost (MG) ... | reverse complement strand
GCCGTTATCGATGGTTTGGAGGGGAATATCTTCAGCAATCTTTTCCACCTTTTCTTCGCGGATCTTGACCATGAGCTCATGATTCTCGGGATCATAACTGACGTTCCCGGTAATGTTTTGCTTTTCCAGTCCGCCGATGCGATGCTCCAGCCCTTTGGTTCCCGGGATCGCCCAGGGGCGGACCAGCTGCTCATTTCTGCGGTAGGGTTGGAAGTCTTCTTCGTCAGGCTGGGCCGGCGGCTGGAAGGAAACCTGGATCTCGGGCAAATCTGCCGTTTTGGGAAAACGCCAGGGCTCGGCGCCATTGGCAATATAGCCGTCGCTCAGGAAGATCACCGGTGTCATATGTTGCACGGCCAGGCGAAAAGCTTCAAAAACGGCCGAAAAACAATCCGAAGGCGTGCAGGCCGCCACCACGGGCATGGGGCACTCCCCGTTGCGCCCGTAATAGGCCTGCAACAGGTCGGATTGTTCGGTCTTGGTGGGCAGCCCGGTTGAGGGTCCGCCACGTTGGATGTCGATGATCAGCAGAGGAATTTCCAGCATCACGGCAAGTCCCATGGCTTCCGACTTGAGGGCCATACCCGGCCCTGAGGTCGTGGTCACGCCCATGTGTCCGCCGTAGGAAGCCCCAATGGCGGCGCTGATGCCGGCAATCTCATCTTCAGCCTGGAAAGTACGTACCCCGAAATTTTTATGCTTACTGAGTTCATGGAGAATGTCGGAAGCAGGAGTAATGGGATAAGTCCCTAAAAACACGGGCAAGCCGGACTTGTGGGATGCAGCGATCACCCCGTAGGCGAGCGCCATGTTTCCGGTGATGCTGCGATACCGCCCCGGTTCCATCTTGGCACGCTTGACATGGAAACGGGAGGAAAACGTTTCGGTAGTGTCTCCGAAGTTATACCCCGCCTTGAGCACCCTGACGTTGGCTTCCATGATTTGCGGATGCTTGGCGAATTTTTCCGTCAGGAAGTTCACCGTGCTTTCCATATCCCGGTCATACATCCAGTAAAGGAATCCCAGGACGAACATATTTTTGGACCGGTCCTTCTCCTTGGTGCCGAGCGGGCTGTCTTTGAGCACCTCGCGCGTCATCTTGGTGACGTCCATGGTATAGAGCTTATATCCTTGCAGCGTCCCATCTTCCAGGGGATTCTCCCCATCGGGATAATTGGCCAGGCGGAGGTTCTTGGCATCGAAGCCATCGGCGTTGGCAATAATGACCCCGCCTTTTTTGAGGGATTTTAAGTTGGTTTTAAGCGCGGCCGCATTCATGGCCACCAGCACGTCGCAGGCATCGCCCGGCGTATAAATGCGATGGCTGGAAAAGTGGAGCTGGAAACCGCTGACACCCGGCAGGGTACCCTGGGGGGCACGGATCTCGGCCGGAAAGTCCGGGAATGTGGATAGATCAATTCCAATCAGCGCAGTATTGTTGGTAAACTGGGATCCGGTTAACTGCATGCCGTCCCCGCTATCTCCGGCAAACTTGATGACCACATCTTCAAGCTGCTGAGTGTCTTCCGTATTCATCGGTTGCACGTTTTGATCAAGGGTTTAAAAAAATCAAGCAAAGTTAGTCATTAAAATATGAGTATGGTAAGTCTATAGGATAACCTTCTCTGTGCTGAAGTGTTAGTGTAGCGTTAAATTCGACGCATTTCGCAAAAAGGACGGTCATTTTTTTAGCGAATTACCCGAAAGGGTGTAATTTTGAGTGTACAATTTAAAAATGTAAAAATTATGGCCCTGATAGAAAAAAGTGGAAATCCGACCTTGTCGGAGAAGATATTCCAGCGGGCGGCTCCGATAGCCGGCCAGGATGGTGTCATGAGTCTCCGGGGTACCCTGAATAAATTCGGCTTCATCTTTCTGATGATGATGTGTTCCTCGGTATATTCCTGGATGGCCTTTAGCCGTGGCCAAAACGTCACGCCGATGATCCTCATCGGCGTATTTGGAGGCCTGGGTCTGGCCATCGCCATGTCTTTTAAAATGGAGTGGGCGCGGTACCTGGCTCCGGCTTACGGGATCTGTGAGGGGTTGTTCCTCGGAGCGATTTCCGCCATGATCAGCACCATGTTCGCCGAAAAGGCCCCGTTCATTGTGATGCAGGCGGTGCTGCTCACCTTTGGGGTGGTCATCGCCATGTGGACCCTGTACCGGACCCGCGTCATTAAGGTAACCCGTAAACTGACGATGGTCATTGTGGGCGCTACGGCCGGCATTTTTGTGTTCTACCTGCTGACCTGGATCCTGGGTTTCTTTCATGTGTACATTCCTTTCATGAGCCTGACCAACGGCTCTACCTTTAGCATCGTCTTTTCGCTCATCGTGGTGGGCATTGCAGCCCTGAACCTCTTGCTGGATTTTGACATGATCGACAAAGGCGTGATGTCGGGTGCACCCAAATACATGGAATGGTACGGGGCATTTGCGCTGACCGTCACCATTGTGTGGCTCTACATTGAAATCCTCCGCCTGCTCTCCAAGCTGAACAACCGCTAAGCAGCGGGCGGTATATTTACGGGATCGCATGTCTGAATTCGTGCACGACAAACGGGTCTTTTCCCTCACGGAAGTGACGCGCAGCATACAGCGTACGCTGGAAGGACGATATACCAGTGCTTTCTGGGTGCAGGCGGAGCTGGTCAAACTCCATCCTTATCCGTCCTCGGGACATTATTATCCCGAACTCGTCGACCGGGCCGGGGGAAAGATCACCGCCCAAATGAGGGCCTTTTTGGCAAAAAACGATTTCGCCCGGATCAACCGCCAGTTTCTCGAAGTCCTGAAAGAACCGCTGAAAGAAGGGATCAAAATTCTCTGCTCCGCGCGGATCGCTTATCACCCACTGCGCGGATTGTCGCTGCAGATCACCGACATCGACCCGGCTTTCACCCTGGGGGATCTGCAGCGGGAACGGCAGGCCAGCCTGGACCGGCTGATTGCAGAAGGACTGCTGGATCGCAACCGCAGTTTGGCCTTACCCCTGCTTCCCCAACGGATCGCGGTGATTTCCGCACCCACCAGCAAAGGCTACGGAGATTTCTGCCAGGTCACACAAAACAACCCGCAGGGATACCGCCTGGCTCACCAACTTTATACCGCCACCCTGCAGGGAGACCATGCCGTAGCTTCAATCGTAGGGCAACTGGTCCGGATCAGGGCCCAGGCTTCCCGCTTCGATGCGGTGGTGATCCTGCGGGGCGGCGGCGATGATACCGGGCTATCCTGTTATAACCACTACCGCCTGGCCCGCGAGATCGCCCTGTTCCCCCTGCCCGTCATTACCGGCATCGGGCATGCCGCCCACGACACGGTCGCAGGCCGGGTAGCATTCCACGATGCCATCACTCCTACCCGGGCTGCCGAATTCCTGCTGGACAAATTTCGGGGCTTTGCCCAGGCCCTGGAGCGGGCTCAAATCCGTATCCAGGTCCGTGCGCATCAGATTACGGCGGCCGAGCATAGTCGGTTGGAGGCCACCGTCCGGCTTTTTCGGACGGTGACCCACAGTCAGCTGCAGACGCGCCGCCACGGTCTACGCCAGTCGATTACAGCCCTGCGCCAGGAGGCAGGCTTTCGCAGCCGCTACCACCGCCAAGCCCTCGGACATCTTCTCGTCCAACTCCACAAGGAAGCGCCGCTGGCCTGCCAACGCGCCTGCCATACCCTGGACGGACAAACACAACGGCTGGTCCGGCAGGCACGGGCCCTGCTCCGCCAACACGAAGCGCACACGGAGGCAAGCGCCACCAGCATCCGTCAGATGGACCCCCGCCAGGTACTGAAACGGGGGTACAGCATCACCACCCGTCAGGGCAAGGCGATCACGTCGGCCGAAGGACTGGCGGAAGGCATGGTGGTGCATACCCAGTTTTTTGAAGGCCGGATCTCCAGCCGAATCACTTTCTCAAAACCGTCTGCCCATGAGTGACCAGCCACGTTACACCGAAGCTTTTGCCGAACTGCAACAGATCGTGCAGGAAATCGAAGAAGGAGAAATTTCCGTAGATGACCTTTCCGAAAAGGTAAAAAGAGCCGCTCTGCTCATAGGCATCTGCCGGGACAAGCTCTCTGCAACCCAGCAAGACGTAGACAAAGTCCTGGGTGCGCTCGATGGACAGGCACCGCTCCCCCCGGAAGATTAAATACAGGAAGGACTCGTGGTATGGATTATTCGAACAAGTCGCTGCTGAGATAACGGTCTCCCCGGTCGCAGACAATGAAGACGATCAAGCCGTGGTCCAGCGTGGCGGCCACACGCAACGCTGCGGCAGCGGCACCCCCGCTGCTCATTCCCGCAAAAATGCCTTCCTTGCGGGCAAGGTCCCGGGCCGCCTGGCGCGCATCGGCCTCGGAAATGTCGAGGGTCTGATCCACCCGGGAAGGATCAAATATTTTGGGCAGATAGGCTTCGGGCCAACGGCGGATGCCGGGAATAGAAGCGCCTTCCGTAGGCTGGCAGCCTACAATTTGTACACCGGGTTGCTGTTCCTTCAGGTAACGGGACACTCCCATGATGGTACCGGTCGTTCCCATGGCACTGACAAAATGAGTGATCTTTCCGCCGGTGTCTTTCCATATCTCGGGACCAGTCGTCTGATAATGGGCCAGGTAGTTATCGGGGTTGGCGAATTGATTGAGTTGAAAGTAATCTTGCTGGGCGCCTTTTTCATCGGCATAGTCGCGGCAGGCTTCAATATCTTTGAGCAGGGTGACTTTCGCTCCGTAGGCCTGCATGGTGAGGGTACGCTCACGCGTGGAGTTCTCGGGCATGACCAGTTCGATATCCAGGTCAAACAAACGCGCGATCATGGCCAGTGCAATCCCGGTATTGCCGCTTGTCGCTTCGATCAGATGGGTATCCGGCCGGATCTCTCCCCGCTCCATCGCACTGCGTACCATATTGAGGGCCGGGCGGTCCTTCACGCTTCCGCCTGGGTTGCTGCTTTCCAGCTTGGCAAAAATCTTGACTTCTTTACGGGGACTCAACCGGCTTAATTCAACCAAGGGGGTGTTTCCGATCCAATCTGAGACAACTGCCATAATAAGTTTATTCTACAATTTTATTTTTGATGACCTGGATCATCGGCTTATGATAAACCGTGGAATGGGACGGCACGCTTTTGGTCAGCCATACATTGCCCCCGATGATGCTGTGGTCGCCTATGACGGTTTCTCCGCCGAGAATGGTAGCCCCGGAATAAATCACCACATGATCCTGCACTGTGGGATGCCTTTTGACATGCATCATGGCTTTGTCCACGCTCAGGGCGCCCAGTGTGACTCCCTGATAGAGCTTGACATGATCGCCGATCACGGCCGTCTCGCCAATGACAATGCCGGTGCCGTGATCAATGAAAAAATATTCTCCGATCTCCGCGCCGGGATGAATGTCAATACCGGTATGAGAATGCGCATATTCGGTCAGGATGCGGGGCAGCAGCGGCACATCCAGCTTCAGTAGCTCATGGGCCACCCGGTAAAAGGAGATGGCAAAAAATCCCGGATAGGTCCGGATGACTTCAAACTCGTTGCGGGACGCCGGGTCTCCTTCCAGGATAGCCTCCGCATCTTTATTCAACAGGGCGTAGAGCGCAGGCACCCGCTGGAAAAACTCCCGGGCCACGCCTTCGTTATTGCAATCGCAACAAGCCTTTGTGGCGTTGAGAATGCCCACCAGGGCCTGCTCCAGCGATCCGAACTCATCGCGGATCTGGGCTACTTCCGTATAATGCCGTTTGGACTGTTCAGGGTAGAGTAATCGCAACAACCGCACTGCCCAGGAAGCAATCACTTCGTTAGGCGGAACAGCTTCTACCTCCTGCTGCTTTTCTAGAATATGCCGGTAAAAGGATTCCTCCATAGCGTTGCCGGGCAATTTATCACTCATAGTCGTTGTAAAAGGATGTAAAATTACTCAAATCAGGGGAAAAGGGCGGCGGGAAATTCTCCCGCGACACCCGCGGACGCCGGACGGTGTATACTCCGGATCAGCGGAAAAGCACTTTATCCATGTGGTAATGGGGCAGGGTCACTTCCGTAAACATCGGCCCGCGGCGGCGGTAGCCCAGCCTTTGGTAAAACGGCACGGCCTCCAGACGCGCATGCAGGAAAAGGACCCTGAATCCCCGGGCTGCAGCCCGGGATTCGGCAAAACGGACCAGGGTGCTGCCCAGACCCTGGCGCTGGTGGCCTTCGGCCACCGCCATCTGCCGGAGCTGGATCCGGTGTCCCCGGGGCGTCAGAATCGCACACCCGAGCAGTTGTGTCGGAGCATGGACCGCAAAGCCGCCGATCAGCCAGTCATGGGCTTCCTCTGCAAGCTGTGCCTGAGTGAAAGACAGTCCCAGGGGCTGACGGAGCAGCCGGTCCCGGAGGGCGACCATCTGGACATAGTCCTCGGTCTGGTATGTAATGTCCCGGATGTGATACATGGCCCGTTGCGTTAAAACTGTAGCTGGAAGCTGCCGAATATGCCGAACTTTCTGGCCAAAGGTTCGTGATGCTGCGCTTGGGGAAGCACCCGCCACACAAAATCGATCCGCAGCAGGTGAAGGATATTGGCCACACCGGTGCCCAGTTCCAGATAGGGATTTCCTTCCAGGGTCTTGAAGGGATAGTCGCCCTGGAAGTTCAACATCTGGTTATCCCCGGACAGGCGGCCGATTACGCCCTTGGCGGTCCAGAACTGCCGCAGCTTCAGTTTGCGGACCCCTGGGATATAGCTGAACACCCCGCCTCCGAATTCATGCTCGATATTGAAACCCGCCCACTGGTCGCTGAGGAACTCGTAGCGATTCATCATATCGAACGCATAGGAATCATAGTAGTATAGCTCGTTACCCGGATGCACTTCCAGCATGGGGTAAGGAAGCTCGCCGAATATTTTGCCCCCGTAAAAATTATAATAGAGCTTGCCCAGAGGCGGGATAGCTACGTGGTCGGATATACTGAGTTTTAGCTTCTCGTACCGATAGGCGCTCCCCAGCACCCCTTTCACGCCGAGGGCGCCGTCCAGGGTCAGGATCGGATAGGGACTGCCAAGGCTGATGCGGTAATAGTTTCCTTCCAGGAATTTTTCCCGCCAGGCAAACCGCAGGGTCAATCCCGCTTCCGTATTGTCCAGGGTATGGTATCCTTTGCCGGCCTCCCCGAAATAGGCCTTGCCCGGCAGGGGAGCAAACGGATGGTATTGCGTATTGGTCATAGTCCAGTGCATGGAAAAACCGCTGTACCATTCCTTATAGAACTCCAGGCGTTTTTCATCGATCATCATGAACTTCTGCGGGATGTCTTTCTTGCGGATGGCCAGGGTAAAGATATTGTCCGTACTGATCTGGTTGCTATAAAGGCCCCCGTTATCCAGATCGTGGGTGTAGGAGCCGTAGAGATACATGCGCGGATGGCGTTGGAGCAGCCACAGCCCCGAGAGATGCTCTTTGAACTGCCGGTCGCCGAACCCATAGGCGAGGTAGCCATGCAGGTAAATGTCTTTGAACAGTTCCGGCGTAGTGCCTACATCAAAGCGCAGGCGAAACTTTTCCAGCTCGTTGGTGCTGAACAGGTAATAGTACGGACCCAGTTCGATGGGGCCCAGTGCCTTGGTGCCTGTCCCCACAAACTGAATGATGCTGGAATATTTCTGATACAAGGGCATTTTTTGCAAGGTGTCCATCATCGCATAGATCGCCTTCTCATTTTTACTCAGCTCTTCATGGCGGTGAGTGACCCAGAAGCTGTCCGGCTTTTCCATGGCCTCCGGCCTGATATAGATGTTATTGGCCCTGTACTGTTTTTCGTCGAAGATGTTGGTGGCCGCCGTATCGTTGACGGCAATGTCGTAATAGGCCGTGGTTTTGCGGCCGATCAGCCCGGCCTTCTTTTCACCGATGGGGGTAAAATTGGCCACAAACTTATCCTTGACCAAAAACCAAAGGGTATCGCCCAGGGGAGCATATTCCTGGACCAGGCTTACCCGGTGCACAAAGTTCAGGTTGGCATCGGCCGACACCTGCATGGTCATTTTCTGGATGGCAAACGTGGTGTCGTTAACCCAGAAATCGCCGAAAAAGGTATTGCCGCCTTTCCTTTTCGGTTCGAAGGTCAGGTGAAAGCAGCGGCGGTTGTCAACATATTGCGTGTCTACGAGATTATAGTGGTAATATAACGCCGCCACATTGGCGATGGGGCTGATAAACTGTTTATCAAAAACCGGGATAAAATTATCGTAGACATTCACGTTCTGGTACATCGTGCCCAGGAACTGGGTGAAGCTGCGATTTTTGATCCCGGAGGTCTGGCTGGCCTGAATGATCTCTTTCTGCCGTTTAGGCTGCTTTTGATAATAGTAATCCGACAGGGTCTCGGTCAAAAAGACCGGAAGAAACGGCTCGTCTTCCGAGGTGGTATCCATATTCTGGAAAACAAAGGCGAAGGGACGCAGCAATTTGGAACGGCGGAGCTTTTCTTCGTGAATATGGTCGAGGTCTACTTCCAGCTTATTATAGACCTTATAGGCATAGCTGGACAGGCGGTTGGGATCATTTTGGGGCTTATGGGCGATGATCTTTTTCAGGATGATGAGCGCCGGGTTCACTCCGGCATGGATGACAAATTCGTTGAGCCCGTATTCTTTACGCACCAGGGCAAAATCCACGGTCTGGGAATCCGCCGTGGGATCCACCGCCTTGCGGGCCATCTCATACCCGATTACCCGGACCAGCAGGGAGTCAGCCGGCAGGCTGCTGACCTGAAAACTGTAGTTGCCATGTTCGTCCGTGGTCGCCCCCATGGTGGTGCCGATCCACTGGACGGCGGCGAAAGGAATCCGTTCATCCGTATTCTTGTCCCGCACGGTCCCCTGGATAATTTTGCTTTGTCCCCGGGCGAGTCCCACGCAGGCAACGAGAAGAAAACAGGCAAGATATAACGGTCTCCTCATAAATATCGACAGGCAATTTAGCATTTTACCCCTTTAAAACGAAAGTGCCGCCAAAATAAGATTTGGCAGACTCAGTTTTTTATTTGTACTTTGTAATACAAAGTGCTTTTTATTATGGAAAACAAGCCTTCTGAAACCTTATCCGATATCCGGCGCCTGATGGAGCGCTCTTCCCGTTTTTCCCTGTTGAGCGGCTATTCGCTCATTGCCGCAGGGATTTGCGGGCTTGCCGGGGTCTGGCAGGCTCACCGCGAGGTGATGCAATGGCGCATGCATCCGGGCGGGGAACACCTGGCCGACAGGCTGATCCTGACCGGTTCGCTCACTCTCGTCGCGGCGCTGGCCCTGGGATACGCCTTTACCTGGGGTAAAGTCCGGCGCCAGCAGGTGCCGCTCTGGGATGCGGTGGTCCGCAAAGTATCCATCCATTTTGCCATTCCCTTGTTCACCGGGGGTGTGTTCGTGGTCGGCATGATCTACTGGGGGCAATACCAATTCATCGCCACGGCTTGCTTAGTGTTCTACGGACTGGCGCTGGTTAACGCCAGCCATTTTACGGTCCGCCCCATCCGGATGCTGGGTCTGATGCAACTGTTGCTGGGATTTATTTGCCTGTTTACCGGATACAACCTGATCTGTCTGATGCTCGGGTTTGGGATAATGAATATACTGGCGGGCTGGCTCATCCAGGTAAAAAAGCCGTGAACGGGGAGGTCTGGCATGAAAAATCCGATAGAAAAGCTCAATAAAGTATTTGAAAGCCGCATCCGGCTGGGAGTGATGAGCGTGCTGGTCGTCAACGAAGAAATGAATTTCAAAGATCTCCGCCAGTTGCTGGAGGTCACCGACGGCAACCTGGCCACGCACCTGAACGTCCTGGAAGAAAACGGCTTTCTGCGGGTACACAAAGGATTCATTGGGCGCAAGACCCACACGACCTACCGGATCACTCCGGAAGGAGAACGGGCTTTCCGGAGCCATCTTGCGGCACTGGAACACATGATCCGTAAACTTGAATAACCACTCCTAAGACGGCTTGTATGGACATCAATTTTTCTTCATTCTGGAAAAAGAGCCAGCTGGTGATCAAGGCCGGCTTCATTGCCGTACTCACGCTGCTGCTTTTAGTGCCGATGTCTTTCATCTCCGGACTGGTCGGAGAACGGCAACAGCGGCGCAATGCGGCCTACCGGGAGGTCAGCGATAAATGGGCGTCGGACCAGACCCTGGCAGGGCCGGTCCTGATGATCCCCTACCACAGTGCAGAAAAGAACTCCGACGGAAATACGGTCTCCACGACCCGTTACGCCTATTTTCTCCCGGATTCGCTGGACATTACCGGTACACTGGCGCCACAAAAGAGGCACCGGGGAATATACGAGGTAACGCTCTACCGCTCCGATCTTCGCCTGTCGGGACGTTTCACGCAGTTGGATGCCGTGTCCCTGCATGTCGCTGCCGGCGACTGGATGCCCGATGGGGCGGTCCTGCTGCTCGGCACCCCTGATCTGCGCGGGATTGAAAACCGCCTGTCGGTGGACTGGAACGGCACCACGACATATTTTGATCCCGGGCTTCCGCCCAATACGGTGCTGGACCAAGGTGTCTCTGCAAAGGTGCCGGTGGATCCGGAGGCGTTCACCCAGGGAAGCTTTTCGTTTTCGGTGCAGCTTGCCTTGAAAGGATCTGGCTCCCTGCAAATGGTGCCCGCCGGAAAGAGCACCACCGTGGCCCTGCGTTCATCCTGGCCCTCTCCGAGTTTCACGGGCCACTTTCTGCCCGCCGCCAGTCACATAGATGCCCGGGGATTTTCGGCGCGGTGGACCGTTTTTAACCTCAACAGGAACTTTCCGCAGCGATGGACCGAGGGAGCGTACGACCTTAACGATTCTGCCTTCGGAGTCGACCTGATGCAACCGGTGGACTTTTACCAGAAGACGATGCGGTGCATCAAATACGCCATCCTGATCATCGCCCTGACCTTTACGGTATTTTTCCTGGTGGAAACCAGCACCCGTCAGCCGGTACATCCCATCCAGTATCTGTTGATCGGACTGGCCCTGTGTGTATTTTATACCCTCCTTATTTCCATATCCGAATACCTGTACTTCGCCTGGGCCTACGGGATCGCCGCGGCTGCCACCACCGCGCTGATCACGCTGTATGCCTGCTGGGTCTTCCCCGGCCGCAGGATGCCGGTGGTGGCCGGGTGCTCCCTGGCCCTGTTGTACGGGTATATTTTTGTGCTGATGCAGCTGGAGGACTTCGCCTTGCTGGCCGGAAGTATCGGGTTGTTCCTGGTCCTGGCCGTGCTTATGTATTTCTCCCGGCATATCAACCGGGATTTTGAACAAGAAACCGTAAAAGAAAAAAACCTGACTCCGCCGGCATAACAGCCGGCGGACCGGGGGCTTAATTGCTGTTGTTATGATGGACCAGATGCCTTCCAAACCCTCGGGGGAAAAACCTGACCTCCGCTTTTCCTTCCGGGCACGCCTGCGCAGTTTCACCTATGCCTGGGCAGGGCTGAAACGATTTTTCCGGACCGAACACAATGCATGGATACATGCGATGGCGGCTCTCGCCGCCCTGATCTTGGGGGCTTTGTTAAAAATCTCGGCCGGAGAATGGGTTGGCGTGTTATTTGCCATAGGGCTGGTGCTGAGTGCCGAAGCATTCAACACCTGCATCGAACGGACGATGGACCGCCTGTTGCCTGAGCCCGACGATGCGGTCCGCTACATCAAAGATCTGGCGGCCGGCGCGGTGCTGGTGGCTGCGATCACCGCTGCGGCAATCGGCGGGATTATTTTTCTGCCGAAAATTATTCCTTAATCGGATAGTGTGTTATGAAAGAAAAGAAAGGAAAAATCAGTTTGGGTGTGATCTTAACCGCTTCTGTGTTGTTCAGTATCGGGCTGGTAGCAGCACGAATCTGGTGGACTGATTCGCTGCGGTATGCGAGTCTGATTTGGAATCTGTTTTTAGCCTGGATCCCTTACGGGATCGCCCTGGGTGTGGTGCACCGGCGAAGCTGGTTCCGGCATCCGCTGGTCTTTTACTTCACGGTGGCTTTCTGGCTGATTTTCTTTCCCAACGCACCCTACCTGATCACCGATCTGTTTCACCTCAACCAGCAACCCGAAGTACCGCTTTGGTATGATCTGACGCTGATCTTCTCGTTCGCCTGGAATGGCCTGGTGCTGGGATTCGTCTCTTTGATGCATATGGAACAGGAAGTGCAGCGCCGGCATGGCCAGCGCCTGGGCCTGCTGTTCAGCGCGGTGGTATTGGCCCTGGGCGCCTACGGGGTATTCTTGGGGCGTTATCTTCGCTGGAACAGCTGGGATTTGCTGGTCAACCCCTTCAGCCTGCTGGCCCATATGGCGCAGATGATCCGCCATCCCCTGCACTTTCCGGGCGTCTGGGGCATGACCTTGCTGCTATCGACCCTCAGCGGGCTGATTTATCTGACGTTAAAATCACTGGGAAGAAAAAGGCTGCCGGGCTGATACCGGCATACCGGCCGGACCTTAATAGTCTCCGATTGTTTCGGGCAGCTGCGCCAGTGCCTGATCGAGTTGTTCTTTATTGGGAGCGACGCCGTGCCAGTGAAAATCCCCTTCCATGAAGTCCACACCCTTACCCATGACAGTATGCATCATAATGGCGATCGGCTGGCCTTGTCCGCTTAAGGATTTGGCCTCTTCGAGGGTCTCTATAATGCGGTCGACGTCGTTGCCTTCCGGCAGAGAGAGGACCTTCCAGCCAAAGGCGGCGAACTTGGCGCCCACGTCGCCCAATCCAGCCACTTCTTCGGTAGGTCCGTCGATCTGGGCTCCGTTCCGGTCGATCGTGCAGATGAGGTTGTCCACCTTGTGATGGGCGGCAAAGATCGCTGCTTCCCAGATCTGTCCTTCTTCCAGTTCTCCATCGCCATGCAGGGAAAACACCAAGTGGTCGTCTCCGTTTAGCTTCTTGGCCAGGGCGGCGCCTATGGCCACGCTCATGCCCTGTCCGAGGGAACCGGTCGCCACGCGCACGCCGGGCAAATGCTCTGCCGTGGCCGGATGGCCCTGCAGCCGGGAATTCAACCGGCGGAAGGTACGCAGCTCTTCTATGGGAAAATAACCGCTGCGGGCCAGGGCACTGTAATACACCGGGGAAATATGGCCGTTGGACAACACAAAGACGTCTTCACCCTTGCCGTCCATCTGAAAATCGGGACGATGACGCATCACTTTAAAATACAGGGCGGTGAAAAAGTCGGTGCATCCCAGGGAACCTCCCGGATGCCCGCTTTGTACGTCATAAACCATCCGGACAATGTCTCTGCGGATCTGGGTAGCGGTGTCTTGTAATGTGGCCATGTGGTAGAATTAAAATCGCGGATCAGGCCGCGGAAAAAAGATAACCGGGTAATGAAAAAGTCCCTGAGGACCGCCTGCTTCACCCGGTCCGCAAACATACGAACCCTCCGGGAAAAACAAAAAAATATTGGCCCGCCGGCACCGGGAAAGGCCGTCTGCCGCGGCCCTTGCCCTATCGGGCTGAGGGCCGCCGGTTTGAAAGTGTTGCCCAATCTCTGTACCTTTACGGCCTCAAAAACCTTTTTACCGCGAAAATATATGTGGCAGCGACTCGCCGGTTTTGTGCTCAAAAACAGAATTTCCCTGCTGATCGGCCTGCTGGCGGTGACGGGTTTTTTAGGATACCAAGCCACCCACGTCCAGCTATCTTACGACTTTGTCAAAGCCATTCCTGTCCACAATCCCCGGTACCAGGAATATTTGTCCTTCAAGCAGGAATTTGGCGAGGACGGCAATCTGCTGGTCATCGGCGTGCAGACCGACCGGTTTTTCGAGACCGGCTTTTTTAAGGATTATCAAACGCTGGTGCATCACCTGCAGCTGATCCCGGCCGTGGAAAATGTGCTGTCGATCCCTACGGCCGTCAATCTGGTAAAAAATAACCAGACCCACCGGCTGCAGCCCGCCCCCGTGTTTGATTCGATGGCCGCTGCCGATTCCCTGCCTGCCGAAAAGGACCTTTTCCTGTCCCTGCCTTTCTACCGCGGACTGCTGTATAACCCGGCTACGCATACCTACCTGATGGCCATCCGGATCAACAAGGAAGTGCTCAACACTTCCTCCCGCGTGCAGGTGATCGGCGCCATTACCCAGGCCGCCGAGGCCTTCGGCCAGAAACACCACATAGCCGTCCACCTCAGCGGACTCCCGCTGATCCGTACGGTTGTCACCGAAAAGATCGCCCACGAGCTCCGCATCTTTCTCATCGTGTCGTTTTTGCTGACCGCGTTCATCCTGCTGGGGTTCTTCCGTTCGCTCAGCGCAGTAGTGCTTTCGATGATCGTGGTGGTCATGGGGGTCATCTGGTCGCTGGCCACGGTAGTGCTTTTGGGGTATAAGCTCACCATACTGACGGGTCTGATCCCGCCGCTGATCGTGGTGATCGGCATCCCGAACTGCGTATATTTTCTGAACAAGTACCACAGCGAATACGCCGAGCACGGCAATAAGATCAAAGCGCTGGTCCGCATGGTGCAGCGGATGGGTATTGTGACGCTGTTTACCAACCTGGCCGCAGCGATCGGCTTCGGGGTATTCTTTTTCACCCAAAGCGCCATCCTCAAGGAATTCGGTATCGTGGCAGGCCTGAACATCATGTTCATCTTCGTCATCTCTTTCATCTTTCTGCCAAGTATCCTGAGCTTTTTGCCGGCACCCCGCACCAAACATACCAGTTACCTGGACAGCCGGCCGATCCGGCAGGTGCTGGTCTGGTTGGAAACCATGGTCTTCCGGTATCGTCCCCTGGTGTACGGCGGAACTGCACTGGTGGTCTTGCTTGCGCTGGTGGGCATCTGGCGGCTGAATTCGGTGGGCTACATCGTGGATGACATCCCTCACTCCGACAAAATCTACCGCGATCTGAAATTCTTTGAAAGCAATTTTCAAGGGGTCATGCCCCTGGAGATCCTGGTAGATACCAAACATAAACGCGGCATCTCCCAGCTTCGCACGCTGCAAAAGCTCGATACCTTTACCCGGGAGATCGCCCGGCACCCTGAATTCTCGCGTCCCTTGTCTTTGGTGGAAGGGCTTAAGTTTGCCCGGCAGGCATACTACCTGGGGGACAGCAGCAGTTATGCGGTGCCTAACCAGTTTGACCTGGCTTTTCTGGCGCCTTATTTACAGATGAGGGGAGACAGCACCTCCAATTTCTCCAAACTGCTTTCTTCCTTCACCGATTCGAACCGCCAGATCGCCCGGATCAGCGTCAATATGGCTGACGTAGGGACCGAAGAATTACCCGGATTGATCGATTCGGTAAAAACTCAAGCGCAAAATATTTTCGACACCTCCCGTTACCACATCACCTATACGGGGACCAGCATCATTTTTCTGGAAGGCAGCCGTTACATCATCAACGGGCTCATCGACAGCATTCTGCTGGCCTTTGTATTGATCGTGTTTTGCATGCTGTACCTGTTCCGCTCCTGGAAGATGCTGCTGATCTCTCTGATCCCGAATATGATTCCCCTGATTGTGACGGCCGGCGTGATGGGATGGGTCGGTGTACCGTTGAAGCCTTCTACTGTGCTGGTATTTTCCATTGCACTGGGGATCTCCATTGATGTGACGATCCGTTTTCTGGTGAATTTCAAACAGGAACTGCATGCGCACCGGCACGATATTTCCGCGACGGTGAAAAGCACGATCCATAATACCGGACTCAGCATCATTTTCACCGGACTGATCCTGTTTGCAGGCTTTCTGATCTTCTGTTTCTCGGGCTTCGGCGGCACCCGGGCGCTGGGTTGGCTTACCTCCCTGACCCTGATCATGGCCATGATCACGAACCTGACCATCTTACCCGCGCTGCTGCTGTGGATGGAAAAATCCCTGCTGCGGAAATCCGAAAAGAACGAACCCCTGTGGGACACCTTCGACGAAAAAGAAGTAGCCCTCAATGAGTTGGGCCTTGAGTCCCTGGAACAAAAATCTGATCAATCCTGACGTCTTATGTTTGCATTGAAACTAATCATTGCTTCTACCCGGGAGGGACGCAGAGGGCCGGCGGTCGCCGATTGGTTCCTGACCCAGCTACGCAACCAAAAGGATTTTGAGGTGAGCGTACTGGATCTCAAAGAGATCAACCTGCCGTTCCTCGATGAACCCGAACATCCCCGGTTAAGGCATTACCACCACGCGCACACCAAAGCCTGGAGCCAAATGATTGATGCGGCCGATGCTTTTGTCATCGTGACCTGCGAGTATAATTACGGCTATCCTGCCTCCCTAAAAAACGCACTGGATTATCTGTACCATGAATGGGCATACAAGCCGGTAGGCTTTGTGAGTTACGGCGGGATCGCAGGAGGCACACGCGCCGTGCAGATGCTCAAGCAGGTCGTCACGGCCCAGCAAATGATGCCGTTGGTCGAAGCCGTCCACATTCCTTTTTTCGCCCAGCATATCGACGACGCAGGCGTCTTCCGGGGAAACGCCGTTTTGGAGGACTCTGCCCAACAAATGATCGCATCGCTGGCACGCTGGACCCGCGCATTGCGCTCCTTGCGCGATTCTCAAACCTGATTCCGTGTCTCGGGTATGCGCTATCCCCCTGAGGACTTTTTCCCGCCTTGGTCCCATCCCGTGCGATTCTTATACTGATTTTCATAGAGTTACAGAAACAGTAAAAAAATTTATCATAAAAAACTTGGCAGGGAAAGGACTTCTCTCTACCTTTGCCGTCCCTAAAAAAACGTACCAACGATTTATATTTTACGATAATGAACACGTTAAGTTTTAAAACCCAGTCCGCCAATGAAGCCACCGTGGAACACCGCTGGCATGTCGTGGACGCCACCAACCTGACTCTGGGAAGAATGTGCGCCCGCATCGCGGCCGTACTCCGGGGCAAAGACAAGCCGTATTTTACGCCCCATGTGGACTGCGGGGATTATGTGATCGTCATCAACGCCAGTAAAGTGGTGCTGACGGGGAACAAGCTGAACGATAAAAACTATATCACGTTTTCGGGTTACCCGGGCGGTCAGAAAAAAGAAAGCGCCCGTAACCTGTTGGGACGCCGGCCGGAGGCCGTGATCGAGCGCGCCGTCAAAGGCATGCTTCCCAAAAACAGACTCGGCCGCCAGCTCTACAAGAAACTTTATGTATATGCCGGCAGTGAACATCCCCATGCCGCCCAAAAACCACAGCCACTCACTTTTTAATTTTCATTAGTACATGGAAAAGCAAAACAATACCCTGGGCCGCCGCAAAGAAGCCGTAGCCCGCGTATTTCTCCGCAAAGGCAACGGTCAGATCGTCATTAACGGAAAGGATTATAAAAGTTATTTTGCGCTGGTCTATCTGCAGAATCAGGTAGAATTGCCGTTGAAGACCATTGACGCCACGGAGAACTTTGACGTGACCGTCACGGTGAAAGGCGGCGGGGTCAAAGGGCAGGCTGAAGCCATTCGGCTGGGTATCGCCCGCGGACTTTGCCAGATCAACGAAGAGTGGCGTCCGGCCCTCAAACATGCCGGCCTGCTCATGCGTGATCCCCGTGTGGTAGAGCGTAAGAAGCCGGGACAGAAGAAAGCCAGGAAAAACTTCCAGTTCTCCAAACGTTAATTATCCTGCTGGCGCGTACACTTCGTGCTCACCGGCATCATTCAGTGTTCAATTTTACCTTAATATATCATGGAAGATAACAAGACTTCTTTGCAGCAGGACCTTCTCGAAGCAGGTGTACATTTTGGTCACCTGAAAAAGAAGTGGAATCCCAAAATGCTGCCTTATATTTTCGCCGAGAAGAAAGGCATCCATATCATCGATCTTAACCGCACGGTAGAGTCCCTGGAAGAAGCCGCCGCAGCCCTGAAGCACATCGCCCGCAGCGGAAAAAAGATCATGTTCGTGGCCACCAAGAAGCAGGCCAAGGACATCGTGGCCGACGCCGCCCGTAAAGTGAATATGCCCTATGTCACCGAACGCTGGCTGGGAGGCATGCTGACCAACTTCTCCACGATCCGTAAAAGTGTGAAAAAAATGCAGAGCATCGAAAAGATGCTGGGGGACGGGACGCTGGAAAACATCACAAAAAAAGAAAGGCTATCCCTGCAAAGAGATAAGGACAAGATGGAAAAAGTGCTGGGAGGAATATCCCAGTTGGCCCGCCTGCCGGCCGCGTTGTTCATCGTGGATATCACCAATGAACACATTGCCCTGGCAGAAGCCCATAAACTGAATGTTACCACCTTTGGCATGGTCGATACCAATTCAGATCCTTCCCGGGTGGATTTCCCGATCCCCGCCAACGACGATGCCACCAAATCCATCGCCATCATCACCAGTTACGTAGCCGCCGCGATCGCAGAAGGACTGCAGGAACGAGCCCAGGATAAGGAAAACGAAGTGGTGGAGGAAGATGAAGAAACCGAACGGAGCATCAAGAGTCTGGAAGCCGACATGGAAGACGACGGCCGCCGGGGTAGCCGCCGCAGGACTAAGGACAATACCGGCCAACCGAAACGCCGCTCCGCCGCTCCGGGGCACGGAGGACGGAAGCCCGCACAAAAACGTTAATTTTTTTTGATCCCCTCAGGAAAACGGGATTCCCGCACGGAATGCTGTTTCCTGACCTAAAACCAGTCACATCAAAATGGCAACTATAACCGCAGCCGACGTAAATAAGCTGCGCCTGCAAACAGGCGCAGGCATGATGGATTGTCGCAACGCCCTGGTAGAGAGCGACGGTGATTTTGAAAAAGCAATTGATTATCTGCGCAAGAAAGGACAAAAGGTCGCCGCCAAACGGTCCGACCGGGAAACGAAAGAAGGTGTAGTGATCAACAAAACCTCCGCCGACGCGAAAAGCGGCGTGGTGATCTGTTTAAGTTGTGAGACCGATTTTGTCGCCAAAAATGACGACTTTGTTCAGTTTGCCCAAGCGGTAGCCGATCTCGCGTTGAACCAGCAGATCGAAGGATTGGAAGCCTTAAATCAGGCGGTGCTGGACGGAGAGACCGTGGCCGACAAGATCAATGACCTCGTCGGAAAGATCGGCGAAAAAATTACGTTGTCCCGATACGAAAAACTGGATGCGGGTTATGTCGCTTCCTATACCCACGGCAATTACCGGATGGGAGTACTGGTGGGCCTCTCCAAACCTGTATCCGAAGAAGCGGCCAGGGACATTGCCATGCAGATTGCCGCGATGAACCCGATAGCCGTAGATCAGGACGGGGTGCCGGCAGAGGTCATCGCCCGTGAAAAAGAGATCGCAGTCGAACAGGTTAAAGCCGAAGGCAAGCCTGCTGAAATGGCCGAGAAGATCGCCCAGGGTAAACTCAATAAATTTTTTAAAGAACAGACTTTATTGTCCCAGGCTTTTGTCAAGGACAACAGCAAGACCATTGCCGCATATCTGCAGTCCGTGGATTCTGAAGCAAAGATCACCGGATTCAAGCGGGTAGCGCTCGGCTAAGTCTCTTGAGAGACCCCGGGTTAATTCCTTCAAAAAAGGCATTCTGCGGAATGCCTTTTTTTATGCTTTTGCACTGGGCAGGCCATCTGCAGTTCTTTACCTTTGCTCCCAAATATTTGGCTATGGTATACAAGGTGATCGGAATAATGTCCGGCAGTTCACTGGACGGATTGGATATGGTCTTTGTGCATCTTGACGAACAAGCTGGCCGGTGGAGTTATGAAATCAAGGCGGCTGTTTGCTACGATTATCCGGCACCGTGGCGCGAAAAACTGCGCAGTGCTCCCCAGACCAGTGCCCGGAAATACTGCCGGCTGCACAGTGCATATGGGCATTATCTTGGAGAATGTGTCATGCGCTTCAGCCGGGAATTCCAGATTGAATTGCAGGCCGATCTGATCGCTTCCCATGGCCATACGGTGTTCCATGAGCCTGCAGCGGCCATGACCGCACAGTTGGGGGATGGAGCAGCCTTGGCCGCCGAGACGCATATGGCAGTCGTGACCGATCTTAGGGCGCTAGACGTCGCCCTGGGCGGCCAGGGCGCCCCGATCGTCCCACTGGGGGAGCAACTGCTTTTCCCCGACTACCCGCTTTTTCTGAACCTGGGAGGCATCGCCAACCTTTCTTTGCACAGGCCCGGCGGCGTTGTCGCGTTTGATGTCTGCCCCGCTAACCGGGTGCTGGACCACCTGGCTTCCATGCTCGGGAAGCCCTTTGACGAAGCAGGAGCCTGGGCCGCCCAGGGACAGGTCAATCCGGCCT
>Ga0164242_10002766_pt1 | contig 20239 bp, 17 predicted proteins | sample OricomgcompostMG_FD_108783 | JGI IMG/M metagenome (GOLD analysis project Ga0164242, IMG submission 108783) | Miracle-Growth compost microbial communities from Emeryville, California, USA - Original compost - Miracle growth compost (MG) ... | reverse complement strand
TCGATCATCGTCCGTCATCTCCTCGGTCGGCGCCGGGTCCTTTCCCCCGGCACCCCTAGCCTTCTGCCGCCAGGGCCCCGCGTCGTCGTACGGCCAGCGGCACCCGCCCTGCTCCCGCGGGAGTAGCCGGGTACGGCCGTGTGCGGCCCTGGGACGACGGGCGCTGTCGGTGCCCGGCTCTAGGGTGCTTGCGTAGGGTGCGGTCGCCGCTTCCCCGCGCAGCCCGGAGGCGGCGGCCGGTTCGGCCGGGCCCGCCGGGTGTCCGAGGTGGACGGCGACCCGGGTGCTCGCGGGACGTGGGGAATCGCAGGTGTGGCGGTGTGGCGGAGTCGGATGGCGGCCGGACGGGCCCTGCTGGCGGTGGTGGCATCCGCAGCACGGCCTGCGTTCCAGCCCCCTGCGGGTCGGTGATCGGGTGGGCTTCGCGCTGGCCGCGGACGCTGACCGGCGCTGCGCGGGCGTGTGGCGGGCCGGGCGGCAGCTGCCGTGCCCGTACCGGTCGGCGCTGGCCCCGGGGGCGCGCCGGGACCAGTGCGAGCCGTGCGCGGCCTTGGACCGCAGCGCCTCCGTGGCGGCCGACACCGCCCCGGACGACCCGCGGCCCTACGCGGTGTACCTGGCTTCCTTCGGGCCCGGGCTGCACAAGGTGGGGATCACCGGGCTCGCCCGGGGCGGCCTGCGACTGCGGGAGCAGGCCGCGGTCGGCTCGGCGTTCCTCGGCGAGGGTCCACTGATGGCGGCGCGCCGCACGGAGGCGGTGCTGGGGGCGGCGTTGGGGCTTCCCGACCGGGTGCGGGACACCGCCAAGCGGGCGGCCCGGCACCGGCTCCCCCCGCCCGCCGACCGGCTGCGCGACCTGGAGAAGCTGCACGTCGAGGTGACGGCGCTGCGCGACCGGCTCCCCGACGCGCTGCGGCTGCGCCCGTTCTCGTACGACGACCACACCGGCGCCTACGGCCTGGACGCCGATCCGCCACCCGCCGCTCCGGCCACGGAGGTCACGGCGCTCGCTCCGGGCGGCGCCATCACCGGCACGGCGGCCGTCGTCGCCGGGCACGACGTGGTGGTGGCCACGCCGTCCGGCCCGGTGCTGCTGGACGCCCGGCTGACCTGCGGCTGGCCCCTGCGGCGGGCACCGGCCGCGCCGGGAGAGGCGGGGGCTGAGCCGGGGGCCGAGCCGGTAACGAAGGTGGAGCCGTTCCCCACCGCTCCGGTGCCGCACGCCGAGCCCCCGCCCCCGTCGCTGTTCTGACCTTGGGGCCAGCCGCGAACGGGCGTCTGCGGATGGCGCGTCGGTGCGTCCGGGGGTTCGGGGATCGGGGCTCGTGCGGCCCGTCCGCGTTCCGGGTTTCGAGGGTCGTCGTACGGCACGCGCGGCTGGGCAGGCCGCCTTCGGGGACCGCCGGGAGCGGCCGGACTCGGCACCGGCACCGCGTCCACGTGCGCCCGGCGACGCGAACCGGGCAGGCGGGCTCCGTACGCCGGCACGCAGCGCGCCCGAGGCCGGTGGAGTCTGGCGGAACACCCGCCACCGTCGGGCCGTTCAGGGTGAGCGGCCGGCAACTCCCCGCGATCTGTGGCCAACCGGCGGTAGCCGGGCGCCCGGATCGAGAGAGCGGCCCAGTCAGACCGGGACACCCGGTACCAGCCACCCCAGCGGCCGGTACCCGTCGCCGGCCGCGCCGGGCGTTTGCCGGGACCGATGATCCGGGCAATTCGTAGGCGTCGGAGAAGAAGGGGGCACCGTGATCATCTGGGTGAACGGCGCGTTCGGGGCGGGCAAGACCGCAGTGGCCCGCGAGATGCTGGACTTGGTACCGGAGAGCACCCTGTTCGAGCCGACGGCGCTGGAGGAGTGCCTTCACCGGCTGCTGCCCGAGAAGAAGCTCCACGAGGCCACCGAGGTCCAGGAACTCCCCATCTGGCGGCGCCTGCTGGTGGAGTCCGCCGCCTCCCTGCTCGCCGAGGCCGGCGGTGTGCTGGTCGTCCCGGTCACCCTGCTGCGCCAGGAGCACCGCGACGAGGTCTTCGGCGGCCTGGCCGCCCGCGGCGTCGAGGTGCGCCATGTGCTGCTGGAGCCTGGAGAAACGATCCTGCGCGAGCGCGCCCTCGCCACTGCCGGCACCACGCGGGCCGATCGGGACCGGGTACTGCGCCGGCTCGCCGACTACGCCGCCGCACGCCCCTGGCTGCTGCGGGACGCCCATCTCGTGCGCACCGCGGGGCTCACCGCACGCCAGGCCGCCGCGACCGTCGCCGAGGCGGTCGGCGCGGGAGCCGGCGTCTGCGCCATCGTCCAGACGCCGGAGCCGCGGGCCGAGACGGTGGCTGCCGGGGTGCTGCTCTTCGACGACGCCGACCGCGTCCTGCTGGTCGACCCCACCTACAAGCCCGGTTGGGAGTTCCCGGGCGGCATCGTGGAGCGGGGCGAGTCGCCGACCAGGGCCGGCCGCCGAGAGGTCGCCGAGGAACTGGGCATCGAGGTCGGCGACGCCCTCGACCTGCTCGTCGTCGACTGGGAACCACCCCGCCCGCCCGGCCACGGCGGCCTGCGGCTGCTCTTCGACGGCGGTCGCGTCACCCCGGCGACCATCGGCCGCCTCCTCCTCCCCCGCGACGAGTTGCGCGCCTACCGCTTCGTCACCGAGGAGGAGGCCGCGGAGCTGCTCCCCGCCGCCCGGCTGGACCGGCTGCGCTGGGCGCTCCGGGCCCGCGAACAGGGGCACCCGCTGAACCTGGAGGCCGGCCAGCCCGCCCGGTAGCGCCCGCGCCGCATCGCGGGTGGCCCGGCGGTAGTGCCCAACCGCCGTGCCGGGCCCGCCGTTTGGGGGTGCAGGTCCGTCAGCTCCCGGGAGACGGAGCCCGCGGGCCGGCGCGCCCGTCCCACCTCTGCGCGGCCTCGGCCGTGCGCGTGCAGCACTCCTGGCCGGGCCGGACCCGGGGCGCGGCCGGGTCAGGCGGAGGACCGGGCTGCCGCGTACCGCTGGAGGAAGAGCGCCTCGGCCAGCGAGAGCCGCTCGAACTCCTCCGGCGACACACTCTCGTTGACCGCGTGGATGTGGGCGTCCGGCTCGCTCAGCCCGATCAGCAGGATCTCCGCCTCCGGGTAGAGGGTGGCGAGGGTGTTGCACAGCGGGATGGAGCCGCCCTGGCCGGCCACGGCCATCTCCTGCCCGTACGCCTCCCGCAGCGCCTCACCCATCGCCTCGTACGCCGGGCTGGTGGTGTCGGCGGCGAACGGGGCGCCGCTGCCTCGCCGTTCCACCTCGACCTTCACTCCCCACGGCGCCGCCTTCCGCAGGTGGGCCTCAAGGGCGTCGGCGCTGGTCGCCGTGTCGAAGCCCGGCGGGATCCGCAGGCTCACCAGAGCGCCTGCCCGAGCCTGTACCGACGGCGTGGCCCCCACCACCGCGGGCGCGTCGATCCCCAGGACCGTCACGGCCGGGCGCGCCCACAGCCGGTCGGCCAGCGTGCCGGTGCCGAGCGGCTCCACCCCGTCGAGCACCTGGGCGTCCCGGCGGAAGTCGGCCTCGTCGTACTGGATGCCGGGCCAGGTGCCGTCGGCGTCCAGCCCGTCGACCGTAGTGGCCCCGGCGCCGTCCCGCAGCGAGGCCAGCATGGCGATCAGCGCGGCCAGCGCGTCGGGGGCGGCCCCGCCGAACTGGCCCGAGTGCAGGTTGCCCGCCAGCGTGGCCACCCGCACCTCCATCAGCACCATGCCGCGCAGCGACGAGGTCACGGTGGGCAGCCCCAACCGGAGGTTCCCCGCGTCGCCGACCACGATGGTGTCCGCGGTCAGCAACTCCGGGTGCTCCTCGGCGTACCGCTCCAGACCGCCGGTGCCCTGCTCCTCCGAACCCTCCACGACCACCTTGACGGTGACCGGCACACCGCCGTGCTCCCGCAGCGCCCGCAGCGCGGTGACGTGCATCAGCAGGCCACCCTTGCAGTCCGCGGCACCGCGGCCGTACCAGCGGCCGTCGCGGTCCGTGAGCTCGAAGGGCGGCGACAGCCAGGCCGACTCGTCCAGCGGCGGCTGCACGTCGTAGTGGGCGTACAGCAGCACGGTCGGCGCCCCCTCCGGCCCGGGCAGGCAGCCGTAGACCGACTCGGTGCCGTCCGGCGTCTCCAGCAGCTCGACGTCCTGGAACCCCTCCTCCTGCAGCAGCCGGACGATCCACCGGGCGGCCTTCTCGCACTCGGCGCGCGGATACACCCGCTCGTCGGCCACCGAGGGGAACGCGACCAGTTCGGTCAGCTCGCGTTTGGCGCGGGGCACCAGCGAGGCGACGGTCTCAGCGAGCGGAGCGGACGTCATGGGCAACTCCTGACGAGGACGACGGCACGAAGCCGGACGGATAGGGGTCGACGAACACACGTGGACACAGCATGAGTGGACACGGGCGGAGCCGGCGAAGGCAAACCGGCGGGGTTGCGGCCCAGCCGCCGCCGGGCCGATCCCGCGACCGGCGAACTCCGGCCGCCGGAGGTCCGACGAGGCACGCCGGGACACCCTGGGAGGACCCGCCGCGCGGCCTGCCCGGTAAAGGCAAGCACGGACCGGCCCCGCGCCGCCCACCGGGGTCCCGCACCCCCACGCCCGACGGCGCCCGCCGTCCCGTCGTCCGTTCGTCCTCCTCGCCCCACCGGCCCGGGCAGCCCCGCCCCGGGCTCCCCCTACCCGGGTCGAGGCACAGGGCCCGCGGCCCACCGGCAGGTCCGCGCCGGCCGGAGCCGCCTTGGGCCGCGCGGCCCGCCGGTCCACGCCGCGCCCCGACCGGCACCCGGGTCCGCCCGCCCCGGGGACCCCGGACCCCGGCGCCCGCGGCGATCCCCCGCCGCGGGGCGCAATAGGATGCTTCCGAATGAGCCCTGAACAGCGAGGACGAGCCGAGGTCAGCCGGCGTGGCGAGCGGGAGCGAAAACGACGTGAGCGGTGAGCAGGCGGCGCAGGACAGCGACGCGGCGGACGGCGGGGCCCAGCCGGTCTGGGACGTCGTGGTGGTCGGTGCGGGCCCGGCGGGTGCGTCGGCCGCCCACGCGGCGGCGCTCACCGGCCGGCGGGTGCTGCTGTTGGAGAAGGCCGAGCTTCCCCGCTACAAGACGTGCGGCGGCGGCATCATCGGCCCGTCCCGGGACGCCCTGCCGCCCGGATTCGAACTCCCGCTGCGCGACCGCGTGCACGCGGTGACCTTCAGCCTCAACGGCCGACTGACCCGCACCAAGCGCTCCCGCCAGATGCTCTTCGGCCTTATCAACCGGCCCGAGTTCGACAACGGCCTGGTCGAGGCCGCCCGCGCCGCCGGCGCAGAGGTCCGCACCGGCGTGACCGTCTCCCGGGTGGAGCAGCACGGCCCGGGTGTCCCCGACCGGCGCACGGTGGCGGTGGTACTCGGCAGCTCCGGCAAGCGGGCCGACGAGGAGACCGTGTACGCGCGGGCCGTGGTCGGCGCCGACGGCAGTGCCAGCCGCATAGGAGCCCACGTCGGGGTGAAGCTCGATCAGGTCGACCTGGGGCTGGAGGCCGAGATCCCGGTGCCGGCGTCCGTGGCCGACGACTGGGCGGGCCGGGTGCACATCGACTGGGGGCCGCTGCCCGGCAGTTACGGCTGGGTGTTCCCCAAGGGTGACTCCCTGACCGTCGGAGTGATCTCCGCCCGCGGCGACGGCGGGGCGACCAAGCGGTACATGGACGACTTCGTGGCCCGGCTCGGCCTTGCCGGGTTCGAGCCGAGCATGTCCTCCGGACATCTGACCCGCTGCCGCTCCGACGACTCCCCGCTCTCCCGCGGCCGGGTGCTGGTCTGCGGTGACGCGGCCGGACTGCTGGAGCCGTGGACCCGGGAGGGCATCTCCTACGCGCTGCGCTCCGGACGCCTGGCCGGCGAGTGGGCTGTCCGCATCGCCGAGGCGCACGACGCGGTGGACGCCCGCCGCCAGGCTCTGAACTACGCCTTCGCCGTCAAGGCGGGTCTGGGCGTGGAGATGGGGGTCGGCCGGCGCATGCTGACGCTCTTCGAGCGCCGCCCGGGCTTGCTGCACGCGGCCCTCACCACCTTCCCGCCCGCATGGCGGGCCTTCGCCGGGGTCACCCGGGGCAAGCGGTCGCTCGCCGAACTGGTACGCACCCACCCGATCGCCCGGCGCGCACTGGACGCCGCCGACCGCGCCTGACGGCGCCCGCGCGGCGGCCGGGCCCCCGGGCCGCCGCGCGGGCCGGTCACCGCTCCTTGGTGGAAGCGATCCGGAAGACCGGGTGCCGGGGGGCTATGCCCCGCAGCTCGGCGTCGGTGGAATCCGGCCCGACACCGCCGAAGAAGACGCCGACCTCGCTCTTCCAGCGCTTCAGGTAGGCCCGCAGCACCGCGACCTTCTCCTCGTCCCCGACGACCTCGGCGGCCGTGAACTCCTCCACGCGCCGGCCCAGCAGCAACTGCCCGCCGCCGGCCGCCCGCATGTTGTACGTCCACTGGACGTGACCTCGGGGAGCGACCAGGTACCGCTTCCCGTCCAGGCTCAGCAGGTTCACCGGAGTGCGCCGCCACTCGCCGCTCTTGCGGCCGCGCACGGCCAGCACGCGGGAGCCCCACACGCTGATCCCCCGCCGGGTCAGCCATGCCACCGCGCGGTTGAGGACGTTGACCGTGAACCAGCCGGGCTTCATGACGTGCGGCGCGGAGGCGACCGGGGTGGTTCCGGACATGATGGCTCCCTCGTTCGACCGCCCCGACGTGTGAGCGGTGCTCTCTCTTGAGAACAGTGTGCACGCTTCGCCGCGCGATGGCAAGAGCACCGCTCTCGTTCTTGGTCGGCGCTCGCACGCGTGGCAGGATGACCCCATGAGCACCATCCGGGGAGCCAGGGAACGGGCCAGGGAAGAGATCACCGCCGCCATCAAGGAGGAGGCGCGGCGCCAGTTGGGCGTGGAGGGGCCGTCGCGGCTGTCGCTGCGGGCCGTCGCCCGGGAGCTGGGCATGGTCTCCTCCGCCCTCTACCGCTACTTCCCCAGCCGCGACGACCTGCTGACGGCGCTGATCATCGACGCCTACGACGCGATAGGAGCCGCCGCCGAGGAAGCGCTCGCGGCGACGCTGAGCGGCGACCCGGTCGAGCGCTGGGTCGCGGTGTGCCGCGCGGCCCGTGACTGGGCCGTGGACCACCCGCACGAGTACGCCCTGGTCTACGGTTCGCCCGTACCCGGCTACGCGGCACCGACCGACACCGTGGTCCCGGCCTCCCGGGTCGGCCTGGCGCTGGTCCAAGTGGCGCTGGACGCCCAGCGGGCGGGGCGGCTGGGCGCGCCCGCGGAGTCCGCGCTCACCGCGCCGGTCCGGGAGGACGCGCGCCGGCTGGCGTCCGAGCTGGCCCCCGACCTCCCGGTCGGCAGCGTGGCGGCCCTGATCGCCGCGTGGGCGCAGGTCTTCGGTCTGGTCAGCTTCGAGGTCTTCGGCCAGTTCAACCGGGTCGTCGAGGCGCCCGGGCCGTTCTTCGACCTGGCCGCAGCCACGATCGCCGCCCAGGTCGGCATCCGTCCCGCCGCACGGCGCCGGCCCGGCGTCGAGGTGTCCGTCGACACGCGGGTCGGCGCAGCGGACCGTGCGCAGCCGACCGACACGCGGCCCGGCAGCCCGGCCGACCGGACGCCGATCGATTCGTAGCGCTTCCGCCCGGTCGGTCGGCCCGCCCGGTCGCCGGCCGCTCCCCGGGGCAGGGCTCGCCCGCGTACTCCCAGCGGAGTAGCCGCCCCGCCCCCGATCGTCGGACGCCCGGGGACGTGAGCCGGGCTAGCGTGGGAGCCATGGCGTACGAGGAGGTGCCGGGCCCGGGCCGACGTGGTCCGACGGGCCGGCCGGTGTGGACCGTGCCACTGGCGCTGGCCGTCCTCCAGGTGGTGGGCACCGGCGTAGCCGTGCGCCACCAGCACCGCGTCGACCTGGACGCCCTCGGGTACGTCCTGCTGCTGGCGGGGCCCGCGCTGCTCCTGTTGCGCCACCGCCGGCCGGTGGCGATCACGGCGGCGACCGCCGCGGTCACCTTGCTCTACGTGGTGCTGGGATATCCGTACGGGCCGGTTTTCGCATGCCTGGTGGTGGCGTTCTTCAGCGCGGTCGCCGCCGGCCACCGCCGCGCCGTGCTCAGCGTCGCGGGCATCGGCTATGCCGGATACCTCCTGGTGCTGCTGTGGCTGTACCGGTGGCTGCCGCCGGACGGCGACCACCGGGCCACGTGGGGCGAGGCGTCGGGGGTGGCGGCCTGGCTGCTGGCGGTGCTCGCGGCGGCGGAGCTGTTCCGGCTGCGCCGTGAGCAGATCGCCCGGGACCGAAGGGAGCGGGCGGCCGCCGCCCGGCGCAGGGTCGACGAGGAGAGGCTGCGGATCGCCCGCGAACTCCACGACGTACTCGCGCACAGCATCTCGCTGATCAACGTCCGGGCGGGGGTGGCGCTCGAACTCATCGACGACCATCCGGAGCAGGCCCGCACCGCGCTGACCACGATCAAGGCGGCCAGCAAGGAGGCCCTCGGGGAGGTGCGCCAGGTGCTGGGGACACTGCGCGCGCCCGGTGAGGCCCCGCGCACCCCCTCCCCCGGCCTCGACCGGCTGCCCGAACTGGTGGAGCAGGCCGGTGCGGCGGGCCTGCGCGTGGAGGTGGCCGTGGAGGGGCGGCGCGGCGCGGTCCCGGCCGGCGTGGACCTGGCCGCCTTCCGTATCGTCCAGGAGGCGTTGACCAATGTGGTGCGGCACTCCGGGGCGCGCACCGCCCGGGTGGCCTTGCGGTATCCGCCCGGCCGGCTCGAGCTGGCCGTGGAGGACGACGGCCCGGCCGCCTCGGCTGCCGGGGGCGACAGCGGGGGCGGCAACGGCCTGGTCGGGATGCGGGAGCGGGCCGCCGCGCTCGACGGCACGGTGGCGGCCGGTCCGCGTCCCGACGGCGGCTTCCGGGTGCACGCGGAACTGCCGCTGCGGCCCGGCGGCAGCGGTGGGGGCGGCGGTGCCGCCTGTCCGGCCCCGCCCGCGGTTCCCGACGGGGGACTGCCCGGCTTCCCCGGGGCGAACAGTCCGACGAGTGGTGCGGACGGCAGGCCCCGGCCCCCCGCGCCGTTCCGCGGGGGCCGCGCGGGCGGCGCCCGACGTACCGACGACACCGCCTCCGAGGAGCGCCCGTGATCCGTGTCCTGCTCGCCGACGACCAGGTCCTGGTCCGGGCCGGCTTCCGCGCGCTGCTCGACGCGCAGCCTGACGTCGAGGTGGTCGGCGAGGCGGCCGACGGCGGCGAAGCGGTTCGCCGGGTGTGCGAACTCACGCCCGACGCCGTCCTGATGGACATCCGCATGCCGGCGGTGGACGGCCTCGCCGCCACCCGTGCCATCACGTCGGATCCGGCGCTGGCCGACGTGAAGGTGGTGGTGCTGACCACGTTCGAGCTGGACGAGTACGTCTTCGAGGCGATCCGTTCGGGCGCCTCCGGCTTCCTGGTGAAGGACACGGAACCGGCCGAGCTGCTGCGGGCGGTGCGCGCGGTGGTGGCCGGCGACGCGCTGCTCTCGCCGAGCGTGACCCGGCGGCTGATCGCCGAGTTCGCGGCGCGCTCCAAGGAGCCGGCCACCGTGGACCGGCTGGACCAGCTGACGGTGCGCGAACGCGAGGTGATGGCGCTGGTGGGCATGGGCCTGTCCAACGAGGAGATCGCCCGGCGGCTGGTGGTCAGTCCGCTCACCGCGAAGACGCACGTCAGCCGGGCGATGGTGAAGCTCGGCGCCCGGGACCGGGCGCAACTGGTGGTGATGGCTTACGAGTCGGGGCTGGTCCGGCCGGGCTGGCTCGGCTGATCGGGGCTGTGGGCCGGCTGCCTGCCGACGGAGCCCTCGGCGGGCGGGGGCGGCTCGTCCACGTTCTGCGGGTCCCGCCAGCGCAGCCGGTCCTGCCGCTCGAAGCGGCGCAGCGTCAGGGCGACGCGGCCGCAGAAGAGCGCCGCCGCGAGGATGACGGCCCCTGTCACGCAGCCCTTGCGGGCCGGGCCGTGGACGGCGCCCGCGAGGACCGGGCTGAAGACGGCCACGAAGCCGGCCGCGGCGAGCAGGGCGCCGGTGAGGGCGGCGAAAACCATCTCGACGGTTGTCGCGTCGCGTTCCCCCTCTGTCCGACTTCGGCGCATGCCTCCCCCTCTGCTCCCGGTCCCTCAGTCTGCCACTCATCATCCCTGACGCGGGCCCGGACCTGACGCCGTATCGGGCCCGCTCGGCCATCCGATCACCCCCGACGAAGGGAGCTGACGCAGGGTTGGACGCTCGCCGGCCCCTGGGCGTTGTCCGGGGCGCAGCCGCCGTTCCGTCGGGCGCTTGGCACGGTGTCGTCCGAAAGGAGACGGCCGGTCTCCCGCCGCCGCAGTGGGCGTGGCAGACCGGCCGTCCCGTACGGGCCCCCTTGGAGCCGTCAGTCGCGCAGCAGTGCGTCGGCGTCGTCGCGGTCCGCGTCGTCGGAGCGGGCGCCGGCTCGCTTCGCGTCCTCGCCGGAGAACGGGCCGTCCTCGGAGGAGGCGACGAGGATCCCGTACGAGGCCCGCCGGCGGCGCAGTCCGGACAGCGTCAGCAGCAGGCCGACCGCGCCGATGCCGGCGACCACCCACAGGCCGGGCCGGTAGCTGTCGAGCACCGCCTGCCGGGTCGCGTGGCCCGTTCCCTGGTGGGCGGTCACCACGGCGGTCACCACCGCAAGGAAGATCGCCCCGCCCACCTGGAAGGAGGTGTTGAGCAGTCCGGAGACCATGCCCTGCTCGCGGTCCTCGACCCCGTTGGTGGCCTGGATGTTGAGCGCGGGGAAGGCGGTCGCGAAGGCCGCGCCCAGCAGCAGCATGGACGGCAGGATCACCGCCGGGTAGCTCGGGTGGAGGCTGATCCGCAGGAAGAGCAGGTAGCCCAGGACGAGGGACGCGAAACCGAAGGCGATGACCCTCGGGGTGCCGAAGCGGTCGACCACCGGGCCCATCCGGGTGGAGAGCACGGCCACCAGTCCGCCCGCCGGCAGGAAGGCCAGGGCCGTCTCCATGGCGCTGTAGCCCAGGACGTTCTGGAGGTACTGGGTGACCAGGTACTGGAAGGCCACATAGGAGCCGAAGAAGGTGGCCGCGCCAAGGTTGGCGCGTACCTGGCCCGCCGAGCGCAGCACGCCGAGCCGCACCAGCGGGTGGGCGGTGCGCCGCTCCACCGCGACGAAGGCGGCGAGCAGGACGACGACCCCGGCGAAGGAGCCGAGCGTCCGTGCGGAGGCCCAGCCGGCCTGCGACGCGGACACGACGGTGAACACCAGCAGCAGCATCGACCCGGTGCCGGTCACCGCGCCGGGCAGGTCGTAGCCGCGGCCCTCGCCCTTCTCCCGCGGCGAGCGCGGGATGAGCCTGAGCCCGGCCAGCAGGGCGACCACGGCGACGGGGGCGGGCAGCAGCATCGTCCAGCGCCAGCCGGCCTCGGTGAGGAAGCCGGACAGCACCAGGCCCATGGAGAAGCCGGTCGCGCCGCAGCTGGAGTAGATCGTCAGGGCGCGGTTGCGGACGGGGCCCTCGGCGAACGTCGTGGTGATGATCGACAGGCCGGCGGGGGCGGTGAAGGCGGCGCTCAGGCCCTTGACGAAGCGGGTGGCGATGAGCAGGTCGCCGGAGTGGACGATGCCGCCGAGCAGCGAGGCGACTGCGAAGACGGCGAGGGCGGTCAGGAAGACCCGGCGCCGGCCCAGCAGGTCGGCCGCCCGGCCGCCCAGGAGGAGCAGGCCGCCGTAGCCGAGGACGTAGCCACTGACGACCCACTGCAGCGAGGACGTGGACAGGTGCAGGTCGGAGCCGATGGACGGGAGGGCTACGCCGACCATCGACACGTCGAGGGCGTCCAGGAACAGGGCGGCGCACAGGACGAACAGCGTCCCCCACTGGCGGGCGCTCCACTGCGCGGCGGCGGGGGCGGGGACGGTTGGGGTCACGGATGACGGAGAGGTCATGGACGACAGATTACATGCACCTGCATTCAATGCAAGTACATTTAATGCTCACGCATGGGAGCGTGAATTCTGCTACCGTTACCACATGAACGGCGAGAGCACCGAGCGCGCGCTCGTGGCGGAGTGGCGGGACATTCTGGCTGTCCACGCGCGCACGGCCTGCGAGATCGACCGCGAGCTCAACCAGTTCGGCTTGTGCGCGAGCGACTTCGAGGTGCTGGACATGCTCGCCACCGGCTCCTCCGACGACGGCTGCTCCTTCCGCGTGCAGGAGCTGGCCGACCGGGTGCACCTCAGCCAGAGCGCCCTCTCCCGCCTGGTGGCACGGCTGGAGAAGGAGGGCCTGGTCGACCGCGGCGTGTGCAGCGAGGACCGGCGAGGCGTACGCGTGGCCATCACCCCGGCCGGCCGGGAGCGCTACGAGCAGGCCCGCCCCGGCCACCTTGCCGTCCTGGAGCGGATGCTGCCGTCCGGGCGGTCCAAGGCCGCCGCTTCCGCCACGGCTGACAGCACCCGCTGACCCTGCCCCACCGGCGCCGGGGAACCGGGCGCCGTCAGCCGATCGCCCCGGTCCGCCGCCACAGGTCCACGAGCGCGCCGTCGCCCTCCACGTCCAGGTCCGCGTAGGAGCCGCGGTTCCACAGGGCCAGGTAGAGCCGCTCGGCCGGTGCCGACACGGTGCAGTCCGCCTGCCGGTCGGACGCCGCCCCTCCCCGCTCGGTCCGCGGCGGCGCGTCGGACAGGTGCACCAGCCACTGCGCGCCGGCCACGTCCGGCGCGGATATGCGCAGGGTCCGCGGCTCGTCGGTGCGCAGCCTGCTGCGCTTCCTGCTGTGGAAGCCGGCGAGCAGTTCGTCCACCCCGTCCGCAGCGAACTCCGCGGCCACCGGCGAGGGCCGGCCGCCGAGCGCGAGCTCCGCGTCGACGCGGTGGACCGTCGTCTCATGGGCCTGGCGGCGCGACCAGAAGTCCTTGGCGGAGGGGGCGGAGAAGAAGTACCAGCAGTCCAGGTCGGCCGGTGCGGCGCCCAACGCCTCCAGCAGCAGGCGGTGCGACGTGGCGTACCAGGGCAGTGCCTCCCGGCCGCGCGGGGCCGCCTGCGCCACCTCCTCGTACGGCGGCACGGCCGCCGCGCCGGACACGAATCCGGCCGCCCAGCGGTGCACCGCCCCGGTGTGCCGCAGCAGATCGGCCACCCGCCAGCCCGGGCAGCTCGGCAGGGGCGCGTCAGGCCCCGCCTCGCCGGCCGCAGCGGCCAACCGCTCCCCCTCCGAGCGCAGAACGGCCGCGTACTCCTCGGGCGAGCGGCGCCGGTACCCGGGCGTGCTCATCGGACCGCCCCGCTCCGAAGGCGCACGGCCACCGCACCGACCGGACGGACCCGGCATCCTCCCGCCGACGTCATCCGCACGGCCCCCCGCCTCCTTGCGCACCCGCGCCCGCCTGCCAGCCCGTAAAGGCTCTTGCGGCGTCGATCCTAGGGGATCGGCCGCGACCAGGTCGGCCGGTTCGGCGGCGCAGGGCGAACCGGAGCCGGCCGCCGGCCCTCAGCCCGTCGCCGCCGCCTGCCCGGGGCCACCGCGAGCCGCAGCAGATCGTTCCCACGATCACCTGTGCCAGGGTATGGACGGGCTTCCGCGGACGGAACCGTTGACCGATCGCCGACCGCCGCCCGCTCAGGGGGCCGGCCGCTGTCCGGCCTCCGCTCCCGGCGTGCCGCTGCCCCGCACGAGCCAGGCGATGCCCGCCGCGAGGGCCGCCAGCGCCGAGACGGTGGTCAGCGCGACGGGCAGCCCCACCGCGTCGGCGAGGAAGCCGATGGAGGGCGGCCCCATGAGCATGCCGCCGTAGCCGAGGGTGGAGGCGACGGCCACCCCGCTCGGGCCGGTGAAGGCGCCGGCCCGGGCGATGGCGGTGGGGAAGAGGTTGGCCAGGCCCAGCCCGGTGACGGCGAAGCCTGCCACCGCCAGCGCGGTGAGGGGGGCCAGGGCGCCCACCAGCATGCCCCCGCAGGCGGCGAGCCCGCCCAGGACCAGGGCACGGGTGTGGCCGAGTCGGGTGATCAGGGCGGTGCCGCTCAGCCTGCCCACCGTCATGGCCAGCGTGACCGCGCCGTAGCCGGCCGCGGCGACCGCGGGACCGTTGTGCAGGTCCTGCTGGAGGTGGAGCGCCCCCCACTCGGCGATGGCGCCCTCCCCGTAGGCCGAGCAGGTGGCGATGAGGCCGATGACGACGACGTGGAAGGCGGTGCGGCGCCCGTGCCCGCCCCCGGTACGGGCCGACGCCGGATCGTTGCGCGCGCCGCCTACCGGGCCACCCTGGGCGCCCGATACGGTCGTACGATCACCGGTCCGGGTGTCCTGGCCGTCCCGCCGGTCCTCCCGCCCACTCGTCGCGGCGGCACCGGGCCGCCGCGGTCGGCCGAGCGGGTACGCGAGCAGCACCCGGCCGGCGGCCAGGACGGTCAGCAGCCCGACGGGGGTGACCAGCAGCAGGTGCGTGGACGGCGACAGGTGGGGCGCCAGCAGGCCCCCGACGCCGGCGCCCAGCAGGGCGCCCAGGCTGTAGGCGGCGTGGAAGCTGGACATGACCGGGCGGCCGAGCGCGGCCACGACGTCGACGGCCGCGCTGTTCATCGCCACGTTCAAGGAGCCGTAGCAGATCCCGAAGAGGACCAGCACCAGCCCGAGCGACAGCGCGGTGTGAGTGCGCGGCGGCAGAGCGATGGCCAGCGACAGGGCGGTGGCGGTGAGGACGGTCATCCGCTCGTTGCCGAAGATCCGGCACAGCCGGCCGGTGACCATCATGACGGCCACGGCGCCGGCCGACACGCCGAGCAGCGCCAGGCCCAGCTGCCCGGCGGAGGCGCCGACCTGGGCCTTGATGGCCGGGATCCGCACCACCCAAGCGGCGAAGACGAAGCCGTCCAGGGCGAAGAACACCGAGACGGCCAGGCGTACGCGGTACAGGACGGCGTCCGCGGCCGCGTGGTGGGATCGGGACAGCACCGTCCCTATTTTGTTCAGCGTCGGCACAAAGTGAGAATAGAGTGGTGACTCAGACTCGGACAAGGCTCGAGCGCGGCCGCGGTTCCCTCGGTCCGGCGCTCGGCCTGGTGCACACCGGCCGCGCCCCGACCCGCGCCCTGCTCACCGCCGAGCTCGGCGTCACACGCGCCACGGCCGGCGCGGTGGCGGCCGAGCTGGAGGCCCTGGGTCTGATCAGGGTCGACACCCGGCCGAGCGGCCTTTCGGGTGCCCAGGGGCGCCCGTCCCACCGGCTCGACGTCGCCCCCGACGGTCCCGTCGCGCTCGCCCTCCAGGTCCACGCGGACGGCTTCCGGGCCGCCCTCGTCGGCCTCGGCGGCGGGATCGTGGCCACCGCCCCCGGATGCGTCACCGTAGCGGCCGACCCGGCGCAGGTCCTGGGTGAGGTCGTCGCCGCCGGCGCGGAACTGCTGCGGTCCCACGGGCGCACGTGTGTGGGGGCGGGCCTCGCCGTGCCGTCGGCCGTCGCCGAGCCCGAGGGCGCGGCCCTCAACCCGCTCCACCTGGCGTGGCCGGCGGGCGCGCCGGTGCTGCGGGTCCTGACCGAGCAGGTGGCGCGGATCGGCGTGCTGGGGCCGGACGGCCGACCGGTGCCCTGCTTCGTCGGCAACGACGTGAACGTCGCCGCGCTGGCCGAGCACCGCCACGGGGCGGGGCAGGACGCGCAGCACCTCCTGGTGGTGGCCTCGGGCCACCGCGGGGTGGGCGGCGCTCTGGTCCTGGACGGGCGGCTGCACACCGGGAGTTCGGGGCTCGCCCTGGAGGTGGGCCACCTGACGGTGGTGCCCGACGGCCGGCCCTGCTACTGCGGCTCGCGCGGCTGCCTCGACGTGGAGGCCGACCCGCTGGCCTTCCTCCAGGCGGCCGGGCGACCGCCCGGCCCCGAGGTCTCCCTGCTCCAGCAGGCCGTCGACCTGCTCCGCACGCAGTACGCCGACCCGGCCGTCCAGCGGGCCGCGCACACCCTGATCGACCGCCTGGGAGCGGGCCTCGCCGGCCTGGTGAACGTGCTCAACCCGGACCGCATCCTCCTGGGCGGCCTCCACCGCCACCTGCTGGAGGCCGACCCCGAACGGTTGCGGGCCGTCGTGGCAGACCGCAGCCTGTGGGGCCGCAGCGGAAGTGTGCCGGTGCTGGGTTGCGCGCTTGACCACAACAGCCTGGTCGGCGCGGCCGAGCTGGCCTGGCAGCCGGTCCTCGACGACCCCCTGGCCGTCCTCGGCGGCTGATCCGCCCCCGGATCGGCGCAGCGGGGGCGTGCACGGGGCCGGCCGGAGCGCGGCCGGGCCCCCGCACCCGCAGCCTGGTCCGTCGGACCCGGGCACCCGTCAGGCCGTCAGACCAATTGCCCGTCAGACCGTTGGGCGGCCCCCGAACAACCAGGCCGCCAGGCCGCCCCGAGCACTATGCCGTCAGGCGGGGGGAGAGAGTGAAGAGCTCCAACGCCTCGGCCGCCGCGGCGGCCGCGCCGACCAGGCCCGCGTCGGTGCCGAGCCGGGCCGGCAGGACCTCCACCCCGGCGGCGAAGGAGAGCGTGGCGTAGCGCTTCAGGTGCTCCCGCAACGGGTCGAACAGCAGCGGGCCGGCCGCGGAGACGCCGCCGCCGATGACGGCGACCTGGATCTCCACCAGGGTGGCGGTCGCGGCGATACCCGCGGCCAGCGCCTGGGCCGCGCGGTCGAAGGAGGCCACCGCGACCGGGTCCCCGGCCCGCGCGGACTCCGCGACGGCCGCCGCCGTCGCGGCGCCGCCGCCGGCCGGCCGCCAGCCCGCCTCGACCGCGCGGCGGGCGATGTTGGGACCGCTGGCGATCCGCTCCACGCAGCCGCGCGAGCCGCAGGGGCACCGGTCGCCGTCGAGGTCGACGCTGATGTGGCCGATGTGGCCGGCGTTGCCGGTCGGCCCGGACAGCAGCGAGCCGCCCAGTACCAGGCCGCCGCCCACGCCGGTGGAGACGACCATGCACAGCGCGTTGTCGTAACCGCGGGCGGCGCCCTGCCAGTGCTCGGCGGCGGTCATGGCCACGCCGTCGCCGGTGAGGACCACCGGGAGGCCCTCGGCCGACGCCCGGACCCGGGGCACGAGGGGGAAGTCGCGCCACCCGGGCACGTTGACCGGGCTGACGGTCCCCCGGCCCGCGTCCACCGGCCCCGCGCTGCCGATGCCGACGGCGACCGCCGACGGCCACTCGGGCGCGGCACGCAGTTCGCCCAGGACCTCCGAGACCGCGGCCATGACGCTCTCCCCGTCGCCGCCCGGCGGGGTGGGCCGCAACGCGCGCAGCAGCAGCCGGCCCTGGGCGTCGACGAGCGCGCCGGCGATCTTGGTGCCGCCGATGTCCAGTGCGGCCACGAGTGGACCGGTCGCGCCGTGTGGGTGCATTGCCGCAGTATCTCCTTCAGTCGTCGTCCGCGGGTGCGCCGGCCCCTGGTTCGGCACCGGGACCGGTTGTTTCGGCACTGCGGTGCCAGGGGATAGTCTCGCTTGTCGTGACAACGTTGTCCATCTCGTGCTTCAAGGAATACTGACCACCGTGACCCAGACACCAGGACCCGCCCCCCGCCCCACGATGAAGCACGTCGCCGCCCGCGCCGGCGTCGGCCTGAAGACGGTGTCCCGGGTGGTGAACGAGGAGCCGGGCGTGACCCCGGAGACCGCCGCACGCGTCCAGGCGGCGATCGATGCCCTCGGTTTCCGGCGCAACGACAGTGCGCGACTGCTGCGCACCCGCCGCACGTCCAGCGTCGGGCTGGTCCTGGAGGACCTCGCGGACCCGTTCTACGCGGTGCTCAGCCGGGCGGTGGAGGATGTGGCGCGCTCGCACGGCGCGCTGCTGTTCACCGGCTCGAGCGCCGAGGACCCGTGCCGCGAGCAGGAGTTGGTGCTGGCGTTCTGCGCCCGCCGGGTGGACGGCCTGGTGGTCGTGCCGGCCGGCGAGGACCACCGCTACCTGGCCCCGGAGATAGCGGCCGGGGTGGCCACGGTCTTCGTCGACCGGCCCGCGGGGCAGCTCGACGTCGACATGGTGCTCAGCGACAACGCGGGCGGCACCCGGACCGGCGTGGCACACCTGATCGCCCATGGGCACCGCAGGATCGGCTTCATCGGCGACCAGCCCGGCATCCACACGGCCGGGGAGCGGTTGCGCGGGTATCGGGAGGCGATGGCGTCGGCGGGCCTGGACGTGCGCCCGGAGTGGTGCTCGATGGGGCCGACGACACCGGACCGGGTGCGGGCGGCGCTGGGCGTGATGCTGTCGGGGCCCGAGCCGGTGACGGCGCTCTTCGCCGGCAACAACCGGGTGACGGTCACCGCGGTGCGGGTGCTGTCGAACCGGCCCGACCCGGTGGCGCTGGTGGGCTTCGACGACTTCGAGCTCGCCGACCTGCTCGAGCCGGCGGTGACGGTGGTGGCGCAGGACGCCGCGGGCCTCGGCCGCAGCGCGGCGCAGCAGCTCTTCCGGCGCCTGGACGGGGTGGCGGCGGCCGAGCCCAGCCGGGTGGAGCTGCCGGTGCGGCTGATCGCCCGCGGCTCCGGTGAGATTCCGCCGGCCCGCTGATCCCACGGGCGGCCGAGGGGGACGCGGCACGGCCGCGGGGTCAGCGGCCTGCAAGTGCGTCGAGTTCGGCCAGGGTGATGCCGGTGAGGCCGGTGATCTCGGCGGCGTCGGCGGCGCCGCAGTCCAGGCCGCGCAGCAGGTGGCCGCTGAGGGCTCGGGCGGTGGCGGGTTCGTCGAGGACCCCGCCCGAGGTGCGGGCGGTGTAGGCGGCCAGTCGGGCGGCGCCGGCGGCCAGTCCCTCGCGGTAGAACGCGTAGGTGGCGGCGTAGCGGCTCACGAGGTGGCCGGGGTGCATGTCCCAGCCCTGGTGGTAGGCGCGGGCCAGCGAGCGGCGCACGAGCCCGTAGTGGTGCCGCCAGGCCGCGTGCACCTGCTCGGTCGGGCCGACGGGCAGGACGTTGGTCGAGCCGTCGCTGAGCCGTACGCCGGTGCCGGCCGCAGCCGCCTGCATGACGGCCTTGGCGTGGTCGGCGGCGGGGTGGTCCAGGGCCTGGTGGGCGGCGCTGACCCCGCAGGCGGCGCTGTAGTCGAAGGTGCCGTAGTGCAGCGCGGTGACGCGCCCGCCGGCGGCCTCCAGGATGCGGGGGATCGTCGCGGTGCCGTCGGGGCCGACGACCGCCTGGGGCGTCTCGATCTGGACCTCGAAGCCGAGCCGGCCCTCGGGCAGTCCGGCCGCCTGCTCGAACCGCGCGCACAGCTCGGCCATCGCGGCGGCCTGCGCCGGAAAGGTCACCTTGGGAAGGGTGACCACCAGACCGGCGGGCAGCGGGCCGGCGTCCAGCAGCGCGGTCAGGAACAGGTCGAGGGTGCGGATCCCGCGGTCGCGGACCGGGGCCTCCATGCTCTTCATCCGGATGCCGACGCAGGCCGGGGACGTGCCCTCCGCGACGGCTACGGCCACGGACCGGGCGGCGGCGAGTGCGGCGGCGTCCTCCTCCGCGTCGGGGCGCGGGCCGTAGCCGTCCTCGAAGTCGATCCGCAGGTCCTCCACCGGTTCGGTGCGCAGCTTCGCGCGGACCCGGTCGTGGACCTCGGCCAGATCGGAGCCGGCCAGGCCGAGGGCGGTGCCGAGGGAGGAGGCGTCGGGAGCGTGCTCGTCGAGGGCGGCGAGCGCGGCCGCGCCCCACTGCCGGACGGTGCCGGCGGTGAAGGCGTCGGCGGGGACGTACACGGTGTGGACGGGCTGGCGGCCGGCTCGCTCCCCCGGGTAGCGGAGGGCGAGTTCGGCGTCGGTGGCGGCGAGGGAGGCGCCGATCTCCGCGCCGGCGGCGGCGTCGAGGGTCGTCACGGCCCGCATCCGCACCTCCGGGGTTCAACAGCCCGTCGAGGGCTTGACGGTGCGCAAGTTAGCCGCGGCGGACCCGGGCGGTCAACGGTGCCCCGCGTCCGGGGACACCCGAGCACCCCCGGCGGACGGGCGTGCCGGGGACGCGCCCGGCCCCCGTACCGCCGGGCGGTACGGGGGCCGGAGCGGCCCGGACGGTCTCCGGGACGGCGCCGCAGTCAGCCCTTGCGGGCCTTGATCTCGGCGGTGAGCTGCGGGACGACCTGGAAGAGGTCGCCGACCACGCCGTAGTCGACCAGGTCGAAGATCGGCGCCTCGGCGTCCTTGTTGACCGCGACGATGGTCTTGGAGGTCTGCATGCC
>Ga0164242_10002765_pt1 | contig 20242 bp, 13 predicted proteins | sample OricomgcompostMG_FD_108783 | JGI IMG/M metagenome (GOLD analysis project Ga0164242, IMG submission 108783) | Miracle-Growth compost microbial communities from Emeryville, California, USA - Original compost - Miracle growth compost (MG) ... | reverse complement strand
CGGTCTGGCGACGTATTCAAGCATGCAAACTCTGCAGGCACTTCATCATTGGGCGGGGTGTTGGCGCTTGTGGGAGACGACCATGGCGCCAAATCGTCATCGGTGGCCTATCAATCCGAACACGCTCTGATTGCTGCGGGCATGCCTGTCTTGTATCCATCAACGGTGCAAGAGTATATCGACTATGGTCTGCATGCTTGGGCCATGAGTCGTTATTCCGGGCTTTGGGTGGGGATGAAATGCGTGACGGATATCGTCGAGTCCAGCGGATCCATCGAGATAGATACCGACCGCATCACTGTTATCGCTCCGAGTGATTTCGACCTTCCGGAAGGAGGGCTGGGGATACGCTGGCCCGATACGCCGCTTGCCCAAGAGGCGCGGCTTGTCGACTATAAGTGGTATGCCGCCCTTGCTTATGTCCGAGCCAATAAGCTAAACCGCGTTGTTATTGATTCGCCAACGGCACGCTTCGGAATCATGGCCGCAGGCAAAGCCTACCTCGATTTGCGCCAGGCATTGGCTGATCTTGGGCTGAATGACGAAACATGCGCTCAGATCGGCATCCGGGTACTGAAAGTGGGGTGTGTATGGCCGCTGGATGCTCAGGATGCACGGGCGTTTGCCATGGGACTGGAACAGATTCTGGTCGTTGAGGAAAAGCGGCAAATACTTGAATATGCGCTCAAAGAGCATCTTTACAACTGGCGAGAGGACGTGCGGCCCAGGGTCTTTGGAAAATTCGATGAGCGCGATGACCAGGGCGGGGAGTGGGCGACGCCCAAAGGAAAGTGGCTACTTCCCGCGCCTGGCGAGCTCTCGCCGTCGATCATTGCTCGGGCGTTGGCGGCGCGTTTGCAGCAGGTCGATCTTCCGGCTCATGTGCGCGCCAGGATTGCCGCACGCATTGCAGTGATTGATGCGCTAGAGACTCCGTCTAGGGCAGTGGCTGGGATCGCTGAACGCAAGCCGTGGTTCTGTTCTGGATGCCCGCACAATACTTCTACTCGCGTACCGGAAGGTTCACGGGCGGTTGCTGGAATAGGTTGCCACTATATGGCGATGTGGATGGATCGCAGCACCGAGACCTTCGCGCAGATGGGGGGAGAAGGGGTGGCGTGGTTGGGGCAAATGCATTTCTCTAAAGATAAGCATTTGTTCGTCAATCTTGGCGATGGCACGTATTTTCATTCGGGACAGCTTGCCATTCGCGCAGCGGTGGCTGCGAAGGCGAATGTTACGTACAAGATTCTATACAACGATGCGGTGGCGATGACTGGCGGCCAGCCGGTGGACGGCGTGCTAACGGTGCCGCAGATTGCTCGCCAGTTGGTAGCGGAAGGCGTCGCCAAGCTGGTTGTCGTGACAGATGAACCGGGGAAATATCGCCATGTCAGCGATTTGCCTGCTGATGTAGCGGTGCATCACCGCGATGAACTGGACCAAATCCAATTGCAATTGCGTGACACCACCGGAACGACGATACTGATTTACGATCAGACCTGTGCCACGGAAAAAAGGCGGCGCCGCAAGCGTGGCACTTATCCCGATCCCGCTAAACATGTGTTCATCAATGATGCGGTTTGCGAAGGCTGCGGTGATTGCTCTGTACAGTCCAATTGTCTGTCGGTGGAGCCCATGGTGACACCTATTGGCATTAAACGCAGGATTAACCAGTCTTCATGCAATAAGGACTATTCCTGTGTCAAAGGGTTTTGCCCCAGCTTTGTCACTGTAGAAGGTGGGCAGGTTCGCCGCCCGGCAGGAACATCAAGCGTATCAGGCTTGCCGGATTTCACCCGATTGCCCCGGCCGCAGTTGCCCGTTTTGGACACTGGTTATCGGGTCATCGTTGCGGGCATAGGCGGCACGGGAGTTGTTACCGTTGGTGCCTTGCTGGGTATGGCCGGGCATCTGGAAGGCAAGCAGGTGAAGGTTCTGGACATTACCGGTCTTGCGCAAAAGGGTGGGGCGGTATTGAGCCACGTACAGTTTGCCAATCACTCGGGAAGCATTCATTCTACCCGGGTGGCCACCGGCTCGGCTTCGCTTGTTATTGGCTGTGATTCAATCGTGTCTGCGTCCGATGAGGTTTTGTCACGAGTGCAACGTGGGGTAACGAAAGCCGTGGTCAACAGCGCAAGTACGCCTACAGCGGAATTCTTAAAGGAGCCGGCCTGGACTTTCCCGGCTGCGCGGACGAAGCAGACGCTACGGCAGAGCATCGGGGATGAGTGCGAGTTTTTCGATGCTAGCGCAAAGGCTGTGGCCTTATTGGGGGATGCGATTTATACGAATCCCTTGCTTCTGGGCTTTGCGTGGCAAAAAGGCTGGTTGCCAGTCGGTGACGCGGCACTTTTACGGGCCATTGAACTGAATGCAGTCGCGGTTGATAAGAACAAGCTTGCTTTCGCTTGTGGGCGTTTCCTTGCCGAGCACGGCGCCAAAGCGCTCGAGAACGCGGTGCCGGTTGTTATGCATATGCCGGAGTCGTTGAACACAATTGTCGCTGAGCGTCGTACGTTGCTCACGGCCTATCAGAACCAACACTATGCAGTTCGCTACTCAGATGCTGTCGATGTTGTGAAGGAAGCAGAAGCACGTGCCAACCCACAAGAGAATCGATTTCCCTTGACCAAGGCTGTGGCAATTAATCTTGCGAAGTTGATGGCGTACAAAGACGAGTATGAGGTGGCGCGTCTATTTACGGATCCCACATTCGAGAATAAGCTTCGCGCGCAATTCGAGGGCGTTCCGGGTAAGGACTATCGTTTGGTTTTTCAACTTGCACCGCCGCTTCTGGCAAAGCGTGATCAGAAGGGCCATTTGACCAAGAGGCCATTTGGCGCCTGGGTACGGGTGGTGTTTCGAGCTTTAGCCAAGTTCCGCACCTTACGGGGAACCCCCATGGATATCTTTGGCTATACCTTGGAACGAAAAGCGGAGCGCCGGCTGATTGACGAATACTTTGAACTGATTGATGAGCTGTCCCGCACGCTGAATGGGAGCAACAGAGATATCGCATTGGAGCTCGCAAACTTACCGGATCAAATTCGGGGGTTTGGGCATGTCAAGGAAAGCAATATGGCAAAGGTGCGAACACAGCGTGAGGCTCTATTGGAAAGATATCGATCTGTCGTCCACATCAAGGATGCTGCATAGAAGCGTTTGTCGGGTTTTGATGCGTGGCTTTTTATAACGAAAACTGCTGTGTCAATTAATGGCTTCGGCAGTATGTAAGAACAACAAAAGGAGAGTGAGATGTTCCATTTGCCCGGTTTGTCATTTGATCACGGCGACGACATCGCCGCGCTGCGGGAGCTTGTGCAACAGTTTGCCCAGGCGGAAATTGCCCCGCGTGCGTATGAAATCGATCGGTCTGATCAGTTCCCAATGGATCTATGGAAGAAGATGGGCGATATAGGCCTGCTTGGCATCACTGTTGAGCAAGACTATGGCGGCAGTGCAATGGGATACTTGGCCCATATTGTGGCGATGGAGGAAATCTCGCGCGCCTCGGCTTCCGTTGGTCTATCTTATGGGGCCCATTCCAATCTGTGTGTGAACCAGATCCGCCGTAATGGCAGTAACGAACAAAAAGCGTGTTATCTACCGAAATTGGTGTCTGGCGAGTACATCGGCGCTTTGGCAATGTCAGAGCCGGGTGCGGGTTCCGATGTGGTAAGTATGCGTCTGCGGGCCGAGCTAAAGGGTGATCGCTACATCCTGAATGGTACGAAAATGTGGATTACCAACGGGCCGGATGCTGATGTCCTGGTGGTTTATGCGAAAACCGATCCGTCTGCCGGAGGGCGTGGGATGACGGCTTTTCTGGTCGAGAAAGGTTGTAAAGGATTTTCGGTGGCCCAAAAGCTGGACAAGCTCGGCATGCGTGGGTCGCACACCGGGGAGCTGGTTTTCGAAGACTGCGAAGTGCCGGTCGAGAACGTGTTGGGTGGGGTAGGCCAGGGTGTGAACGTGCTGATGTCGGGGCTTGATTTCGAGCGTAGCGTGCTTTCAGGTGGGCCACTCGGCATCATGCAGGCATGCATGGATGTGGTCATTCCCTACGTGCACGAACGCAAGCAGTTCGGTCAGCCAATCGGCGAGTTTCAATTGATGCAGGGTAAATTGGCCGATATGTATTCCACCATGATGGCCTGTAAGGCATATGTCTACGCGGTTGGCCAGGCGTGCGATAGGGCGGGAACGCCGGACGCGGTACGTGCTCTGCGAAAGGATGCTGCCGGTGCAATTTTATATGCAGCGGAAAAGGCAACCTGGATGGCCGGCGAAGCCATTCAGGCGCTGGGGGGCAACGGATACGTCAACGAGTTTCCTGTCGGGCGACTTTGGCGCGATGCAAAGCTCTACGAAATCGGGGCAGGCACAAGCGAAATCCGGCGCATGTTAATTGGGCGCGAGCTTTTTGCTCAAACCCGATAAAGGTGGCTCTATGAACGTCATTGAATCGAAGCTCAATCCCAGATCGTCCGATTTTCACAGCAATACGGAAGTGATGCAGGCGCTGGTTGCAGACCTGAAAGAGAAAGTAGAGAAGATAAGTTTGGGGGGCGGCGAAGCTGCGCGCAATAAGCATTTGGCTCGCGGCAAGTTGCTGCCGCGTGATCGCATTCAGGCGTTGCTGGATCCTGGTACGCCGTTTCTCGAGCTGTCCCAGCTTGCTGCCTATGGCATGTACGACGATGCGGCGCCCGCTGCCGGCATCATCACCGGCATTGGCCGAATTGCCGGGCAGGAATGCATGGTTGTTTGCAATGACGCGACAGTTAAAGGAGGCACCTATTATCCGATGACGGTCAAGAAGCACTTGCGGGCGCAAGAAATCGCCGGCGAAAATCACTTGCCTTGCGTTTATCTCGTCGATTCCGGTGGCGCCAATCTGCCTAATCAAGACGAGGTATTTCCCGATCGTGAACATTTTGGTCGCATCTTCTACAACCAGGCGAACCTTTCCGCTCAGGGCATTCCGCAGCTTGCGGTGGTGATGGGTTCATGTACGGCGGGGGGCGCCTACGTGCCCGCGATGTCTGATGAATCGATAATAGTGAAAGACCAAGGCACCATCTTTCTGGCCGGCCCGCCTTTGGTGAAGGCCGCTACGGGTGAAGTGGTCAGTGCCGAAGATCTGGGCGGTGGCGACGTGCATACCAGGCTATCTGGGGTAGCTGACCACTTGGCGCAAAATGACCAGCATGCTCTGGCCTTAGTGCGTCAGATAGTTCGCAACTTGAACCGTACCAAACATCCATCTTTGCTGTTGAGCGAACCAAAGGAACCGAAATACGACCGGGAAGAGTTGTATGGGGTAGTTCCCAGCGATCCACGCAAGCCATTCGACGTTCGAGAGGTAATCGCGCGTATTGTTGACGGCAGCGAGTTCGATGAATTCAAGGCTCGCTACGGTACGACCCTGGTGTGCGGCTTTGCGCATCTGCACGGCATGCCTGTAGGAATTATTGCCAACAACGGCATCCTGTTTTCCGAGTCGGCGGTCAAGGGGGCTCATTTCATTGAGCTCTGCTGTCAGCGGAAAATTCCTTTGGTGTTCCTACAGAACATCACAGGGTTCATGGTTGGCCGTAAGTATGAAAATGAAGGGATAGCCCGCAATGGCGCAAAATTGGTGACTGCGGTCGCTACGGCGGCAGTGCCGAAATTTACCGTGATTATCGGCGGCAGCTTTGGTGCTGGCAATTATGGTATGTGTGGCCGCGCCTATTCACCGCGCATGTTATGGATGTGGCCGAATGCTCGAATCTCGGTCATGGGCGGGGAGCAAGCTGCAAGTGTATTGGCTACGGTCAGACGCGACAGCATTGAGGGAAAGGGCGGTGCCTGGAGCAAGGAGGACGAGGAGGAGTTCAAGGCGCCAATTCTTAAGCAGTACGAACACCAGGGGCATCCGTATTACGCATCGGCGCGGCTTTGGGACGATGGAGTTATTGATCCGGCAGACACTCGCATGGTTTTGGCTCTGGGGCTTTCCGCTGCGCTGAATGCGCCGATACAAGAAACGAAATTCGGCCTATTCAGAATGTAATCCCGAAGGCACGGTTGTGGCACGAATTAAAAGAAATACGGAGATTGAATGTTTACAAAAATCCTGATCGCTAACCGGGGCGAAATTGCTTGCCGTATAGCTTCCACTGCGCAACGCCTTGGCATCAAGGTAGTAGCTGTGTACTCGGAGGCTGATGCCAATGCCCGGCATGCAATGATGTGTGATGAAGCTGTGCTGATCGGGCCAGCAGCTGCACAAGAAAGCTATTTACGTACAGAGCGGATAATCGAAGCTGCACTCGCCACCGGCGCGCAGGCGATTCACCCAGGTTACGGCTTTCTGTCAGAAAACGCAGGATTCGCCGACGCTTGCATGAAGGCGGGATTGGTGTTCATCGGCCCGCCTGCTACCGCTATCAGCGCGATGGGGTCCAAATCCGCCGCCAAGACGCTGATGGAAGAAGCAGGAGTGCCGTTGGTCCCCGGCTATCATGGCGATATCCAGGATGAAAATGTTTTATTGGAACAGGCGAACCAGATAGGTTACCCCGTGCTTTTGAAAGCGTCCGCCGGTGGTGGAGGCAAAGGCATGCGTATCGTCAATAAACATGAGGACTTCAAGGTGGCTCTCGCCTCCTGCAAGCGCGAGGCGGCGGCCAGCTTTGGCGACGACAAGGTGCTGGTTGAAAAATACCTCCTGCGCCCGCGTCATATTGAAATTCAGGTATTCGCCGACGGACACGGGAACTTCGTGCATCTGTTTGAGCGTGACTGTTCGGTGCAGCGTCGGCATCAAAAGGTAGTGGAAGAGGCGCCCGCCCCGGGGATGACCGAAGAGCGACGGCATGCGATGGGCGAGGCGGCACTGGCGGCAGCGAAGGCGGTTGGCTATGTGGGTGCCGGAACCGTGGAGTTTATAGTCACCCAAGAGGGATCTTTCTATTTCATGGAAATGAACACCCGCTTACAGGTCGAGCATCCCGTGACCGAAATGATTGCCGGCGTCGACCTGGTGGAATGGCAATTACTTGTAGCGGCCGGTCAGCCCTTGCCCAAGACGCAAGACGAGCTTGAAATCCGCGGTCACGCATTCGAGGCGCGCATTTATGCAGAAAATCCAGAGAACGGCTTTTTGCCTTCAACCGGCACACTGAGATATCTCCGTACCCCTGCCGCTGTGACGTTCGAGCGCGGGTTAGGAGCAAACTCAGGAACGCCTGCGGCCGTGCGTATCGACTCGGGCGTGATTGAAGGCGATGAAATTTCACCCTTTTACGATCCAATGATTGCCAAACTCATCGTCTGGGATGAGAGCCGGGAAGCGGCGCTGCGGCGCCTCTCGGAAGCGTTGTCGGACTATCAAATAGTGGGCGTGGCGACCAATATTGCGTTTCTGAAGCGTCTGGTGGAAAGCCGGCCGTTCTCGAGCGCAGAGCTGGATACCGGGCTGATCGAGCGCCATGACGAAATTCTGTTTCCTCCGAATCTGCAAGCAACCCGCTCTGCTCTGGGGCTGGCTACCGCCGCGCTATTGCTTTCCGAGCAAGCCGCCGGGAATGCCCAGCCTGAAGAGCCCTGGGCTCTGACCAGCGGCTGGCGGCTCAATAGCGTTCTGCAGCGTACGCTGACCTTCACTGCAGGCACCGTCGTTCATTCCATAACGATCGTCTATCTTCGCAATGGATGGCTGGTCGACATCGGTGGCGCGCCCGTGCCTTTGGCAGTCATCGACCGTGACAACTCACACGTTACGATCAGACTGGGCGATCTGACGGTGCGCGGTACGGTGGTTTGCGATGCCGACACTTCACATGTTTTTATCGACGGCGCTCATTTTGTGCTGCATCGGCATAATCTGTCTACGCACCGCGAAGAAGAGGAAAGCGGGAATGGGCGGCTGACGGCCCCTATGCCCGGGAAAATCGCGTCCGTGCTTGTCGGCAAGGGCGATACCGTAGAACGAGGCGCTCCGCTGCTGGTGATGGAAGCAATGAAGATGGAATACACCATTCTCGCGCCAGCCGATGGTACGGTGGAAGACTTGCTGTATGAGGTCGGAGACCAGGTGATGGAAGGAGTGCTGTTGCTGGTATTCAAAATGGCCTGAAGACCATCAATAAACCATAAAGAGAGCAAATATGGCTTTTCCCAGCAAGGTAAAGATCATCGAAGTCGGCCCGCGCGATGGCTTGCAAAATGAAAAGGAAGTTATTCCGGTTGAAGTCAAAATCGAACTGATTGATAAGTTGACGCGCGCGGGGTTTTCCAATATTGAAGCGGCGTCCTTCGTATCTCCAGGATGGATACCACAAATGGCGACCTCGGCCGCTGTAATGGCAGGCATCACGCGCAAGCCGGGCATTATTTATTCGGCGTTGACGCCGAATATGAAAGGATTCGAAGCCGCACTCGAAGCGCGTGCGAACGAGGTGGTGATCTTCGGCTCGGCATCCGAAGCCTTCTCGCAGAAAAACATTAATTGTTCAATCGAGGAGTCCATCGAGCGTTTCCGCGAGGTGGCCTCGGCGGCTAGGGATCAAGGCATCCGCCTGCGCGGTAGCATCAGTTGCGCCTTCGGCTGCCCCTACCAGGGCACCGTCAACCCTGATAGCGTTGCTCGTGTAGTTCAGCTTATGCACCGGTTAGGCTGCGACGAAATTGATATTGCAGACACCATCGGAATAGCAACGCCAATGCAAGCGCAGACCGTCTTGCTGCGCGCTGCTTCCGAATTTCCTCTTGACCGGCTGTCGGGGCACTTCCATGACACCTATGGTCAGGCGCTGGCCAATATTTATGCAAGCCTTGAGGTTGGTGTGTCGATATTTCATTCTTCCGTCGCTGGGCTGGGGGGATGTCCGTACGCCAAGGGCGCAACCGGCAATGTGGCCACCGAGGATGTGTTGTACATGATGCAGGGGCTTGGTGTCGAGACTGGTATTGAGCTTGACGCGGTGGTCAAGGCTGGACAATTCATCGCTAACCATCTGGGGCGAAGCCCGGCTAGCCGCGCAGGCAATGCGATCCTGGCGAAAGAAATGTACCGCACCTGACTCTGCCCACCCTTAGCCTTGACCATGCCACCGCTGCGATCCAAGCACGAACCTCAGCGCCGCCACGTCCTCCATTGCCGATAATATTTGCGTCGGTGTAAGCCGGTAATTGCAACAGTAGTAGCCATAGTCATCTCAGCTTATAAATATCTGACACGCCACGATGACAAGGCCTCTAGAAGAATTACTGCTTAGAAAAAATGTCTCAGCCCGATCATCGTGCCCGTTTGTGAGCCGCCTGCCGCGGGATTTGTCCCAGTAACAGATCCGCCACTAACAGAGAAGTCAAGGTTCCCGCTATTATTTATATGGCCAGCTGTGACGTAGGCAGCAGTACGTTTTGAGAGCGCATAGCTCGCTCGCGCCGCATACAAGATTGCATGGTCAGGGCTGTCTCGATACTTGAGTCGTGCGACACTAGCCGCTAACGTCCATGCAGGCGAGACCTCATGCGAAACGCCGGCAAATATCAGGTCACTTTCCTCGTTCGCGCTGGCGTCATTTACTCTATGCAGCCAAGCAAGGCTAAATTTAGTTTTTGCGAGCTGCCCGAACCCAGCTAAATACAGGCGTTTGTCTGTCAAGTCGTTACGGACTGACAGTGGCATACTTCCCCGCGATACGTCATAGGCTGTCACCAAGCCAAAGCCGTCGCGTTCGTACTGGAGCAGAAATGAAGAGTGACGGCAGCCGCGCCCTGCTGGCCCATCTACAAGGCCGCATGGTAGGGCCCCGAACTGGTTGGAGTCGCGGCTATACATTGCACCAGCTGTCAAACCGTAAAACCTTCCCAGGTAGGAGATCGAGTTATCGATTCTGGCGTTAGGCAGGTAAAAATCCAAATTCCCAGAGCCATAGATGTTTCCACCCAATACGTCCACCGGCAGCAATGCCATGTACAACATGCTGTATTGCCTACCTAGTTTTATTTCACCCCAGGGTCCGCTCAAACCTACATGAGCCTGTCGTCCAAAGAGTCGCCCGCCTTGATTCGACCCTCCTGTATTCGGTGCAAATCCGGATTCGATGACAAACATGCTTTTTAACCCTCCGCCCAGATCTTCAGTGCCACGTATTCCCCAGCGTGACGGCAAGCTGGCGGAATTCGTCGGCATCCTCACTGTGCTCTTTTTTTCATCTCCAATGTTATTTATATGCTCTATACCTGAATCGATTAGGCCATAGAGAGTCGCTGACTGCGCAAACGCTGTTGTTGTACAGGCTGTCATTAAACCGACCGCCAGCAGGTGTTGAATTTTCATTTTTGTCTCGTACTTAGTTTTATTAATGCGACGTTCGCGGCGAGGCGTGTCTGCCTTCTCGACTTACAGTCTTTATCAGACGCAGCCCTGTCGTCCCTCCGTTGGAATCCGTCAGGTTCGCGACGCCCCCTCTGTTCTCTAAAATTAAACAGCCGACAAACTATATTTCAACAGCTAACTGTCATATATAAGGTTTTACCCGAGGTGAAAGAAGTGTAATGATGGCAACTGTGGCACTATGCGGCGCACGCCACGCCGACAGGCCTAGATCAAGGCAGGGTGGCTAAAAATCAGTTAGGAACAACAGGGGAAATGGATTTTGACCACGACAGAATGCCTCGCTAATCCGCCAGTCGCGCAGATCTCAGGGGTCTATTTTTATATTTTTATTTAACATTAGGCTGTAGAATTTTTCACCCAAAAAGCGCAACTCTTAGGCGTCGACCGCGCCATTGGCCGGCCATCAGCCGTGGGAACGGTAGTCAATAATGCGTTTCATCATCTCAACAAACAATGCGCTTTCGGCTTGGGATAAAGGCTCAAGCAGGCTGAGTCGGTGCTGCTCGATAGAATCGGAAAGCTGTTCTAATATTTCTTGTCCCGACTCAGTGGCCTCAAGCAATCGCATTCGCTTGTCAAAAGGAGCCACGCTTCGAGTGATCAACCCTTTGCGCTCGAGGCGGTCGATCACGCTTACAATTGTCGTGCGGTCGATGCCGACCGCTTCCGCAGTTGACACCTGATCGATCCCTGGCCAAGCACATACAGTGGCTAGCACACCGTATTGAACGGGCGTGAGATCGTATGGTGCCAAAGTTTGAGCGGCCAGACTAACTGCGAGCTGGTGTAAGCGCCGCACGAGGTATCCAGGCCGGTTGCTCAACACATTACTCTCGGAGGTGATCGAGATACCCGGCTCGTCAGGACGCCCCCGCCCCCCTTTTGTCTCTTGGAGCGTTTTGCCGCTTGCGCTTTGAGCCTTTCGCTTTGAGCTAGATATGTTCTTCATGGAAAGGGTCCGAGTCAAGGTGATGCTGCATGGCGCCGCGTAGAGCATTGGAGGAGGGGCAGATTATAACCAAATGGAATTTAGCTCCCGCCTGCGTTCGAGCCGCATTGGCTGCAATCCCATGCTAAAAAACAAAACAAAAATAAACAGTACAGCAACTTTTTTTCTACAGTTTTAGGAAATTAAAATTCACCACTAAGATAAGTATCAGGCAAAATTCAACCTAAAATCCTGGCTCTCAGCCCAGATTAAAATTTAGTTAACTGGCATGCATTTCTAAATTTAATTCAATTAAATCAAAGATAAAAATTAAAATTATTTCTTTTAGAAATACTAAACCAGAGAGCTAAATGGCGCTTGTTATGCACCTGATCTATTAGTGTAAACGATAGGCTGATGACAATAGAAAGATGCAAATTTATACTCTACACTGTTATTTATCAGCATAACGCACAATTTAAATATGCGTTCCATCCACCACCGCGACGGCACCCCGCGTAACCAAATTGCAGATGGCGGCAGCAATAATCATGCCGAACATTTGGTGATCTACAGTTGAAAACTATCCGCTTATTGAGGAGGCAATAATGGAATATCTAAAGAACGCCTGGTACGTGGCGGCATGGAGTAAAGACATTAGTGAACAGCCCGTTTCTCGCCGTTATTTGAACCAATCGGTCATGTTGTTCAGGAAGGAGAATGGAGGCATTGCCGCGCTCGCAGATGTATGCCCACATCGATACGCGCCATTAAGTGCCGGCCTTAAGTGCAGCGGTGACATCATCCAGTGCGGTTATCACGGTTTGCAATTCAACTCTGACGGTGAGTGTGTGCATAACCCCCACGGTGATCACAAGATACCTAAAGCCGCAAAGGTAAGAAAGTATCCGGTTGTGGAGCTCCACTCCCTAATCTGGATATGGATGGGTGACCCGAAGCGGGCTGACCCTACGCTTATTCCGAATCTTAGTTTCCTAGCGGATTCTGGCCGTGCCACCCTCGTCGGCGAGATGCGCATGAATGCCCATTATCAGCTTCTGATCGATAACATCATGGACTTGAGTCACGGCCCGTATGTTCATGCCAGCTTCATCCAGGATGCACCATTCACGAAAGGAAAGAATACGATTCTCCAGGAAGGTAACGTCGTACATAGCAATCAGTGGGTGCCTTGCGGAGCGCACCATGCTGTATATGGAGAAACGGACGCCACTCAGGAGCTGCACGATCAATGGTGGGATGTTCGTTGGGAGCCTGTTGGCGTGATGGTCTTGGATAGCGGCGTGACACCTACAGGGCAGCCGCGAGAACAGGGTCGGCGCAACTTGAGCGCTCATATGACCACCCCTGAAACGGACACAACCTGCCATTACTTTTACTCGAACTCGCGTGACTATGAAGTCGAGAATGAGGAACTTAGCGCCAAGATACGCCATTGGCAAGCGATCGGCTTTCACGAGCAAGATCATCCCATGCTTGAGGCTGTTCAGAGGAATATGGCACACCCCGACCTGCTGGGTTTGAGCCCTATAATGCTTGCCCCCGATGCAGGCGCAGTGAGGGTACGTCGCGTTTTGGCCAATTTGATCCAAGAGGAAAAGACTGAAGAAGAGCAACTTGCGTGAGCTTTCCGAGCGGCCAAATGAGGACCCCAGATGAATGCACGGAGACAGCGAGGCTTGTAAGTCATCTAGGCTTACCCCTTAGTTAAGTAGGCCATCAACGAAGTGGAAGCAGGCCCAAAACATAAAACTCGGCTCGAACACTCATGCCCTGTTTTCGGGTTTACCCCAGTTTTCTCTTTTATAGAGCCGCCATAGAATAAAACAAACAAGCCAGTCTGTTTGTATTATTAGTTATCTAGTTAATCCTAAGGAGGTTTCTCAGTAATGACCTTCAAAAGCCAATAAAAGAGAGTGGAGCATGAAAAACGTAACTTGGATGAAAAATTGCTGGTACGTGGCTGCACGCGACAACGAAATCAACTGTGACGGTTTGCTTGCTCGCACTATATGCGGAACCCGTTTGGTCTTCTACCGTACAGAGAACGGCGATCCTGTTGCCATGCACGATAGCTGTCCTCACCGGCTTGTTCCCCTGTCAAGAGGACGTTTGGTGGGCGACAGCCTTCAGTGCGCCTATCACGGGATGAGATTCTCCCCCGAAGGAGTTTGTACAAAGGTTCCGGGGCAAACAGATATTCCAAGTGCCGCCTGTGTCAAGACTTTTCCGGTCGTAGATAAATACAACCTTACCTGGGTTTGGGTCGGTGATCCAAGTTTGGCGGATGAGGGGCTTGTACCCCATTTGCCTTGGTGCAGTTCCGCAGGGTGGGATTGCGTAACGGGATACTTGCACTTTGGTTGTGACTTCCGGCTGATTAACGATAATTTGCTGGATCTTTCGCACGAATCGTATATTCACTTGAAGACTATCGGGAATGAGGAAGAAGAGTCCATCGCCGACTTTCCGGCCAAAACGGATGTGATTTCAGATCGGCTTGTCAGGGTGCACCGTGAGATGCCAGACATCGTTGCCCCCCCTTTCTTTGCGCATCTTCTGGGCCAGGAAGGCATGATCAATCGATGGCAGTCTGCGATTCACTTACCGCCGGGCATAAACATGACGAATGTTGGTTTCTATCCTTGTGAAACTCCTCGAAAGAGCGCCAGGCAATTCGTGGGTCTGCATTTGATAACGCCAGAGACTGAAACGACCAGTCATTACTTTTGGGTGGTTTCCAGGCAGTTCCGACAAGGCGAGAGCGAGCTTAGCGGTGCCATGGAGAAGGGCGTCTATGCTACATTTCACGAGGACAAAGAGCTGCTTGAAATGCAACAAATGATGATCAACGAGTCGCCCGAACAAAATATTCCCAAAGTTGCAACACGGCTGGATGCCGGCCCCATACGAGCCAGACGCCTTCTTCAGACGTTAATCGAAAAAGAAAATAGCGAAAACATAGCTATACCGCCTATTCAGCTCGCGCCGGAAGGCCCGTTGAATGAAGAAGGCAATCTTCTGGTTAGTATTGAATAGAATAGCTGCCTAAGTCACAGGAAACATACACGCGCATGATAACCTCCAACGCCCTCACCGCTGCCACGAAAGGGCGAACCCAGGCAGAAAGGACAGAGCAAACGCGAAGGAAGGTAATCAGCGCCACGATTGAACTCCTCAAGAAAAAGCGTTATGTCGGACTGCGAACCGCCGAGGTTGCCGAGTTTGCCGGAGTTTCAAGAGGCGCGCAGTCTCATCACTTTCCTACCAAAGATGCGCTTGTGCTTAGTGCGCTGGAAGAGGTTTATCAAAATTTATCTTGTGCAACTGGGGAGCGCATCAGAATTGCTGGCGACAACCCCAAGAAACTGATTGATCTGTTGCTGGAAGATGGTGTAGCGGCTTTTTTTGGTGACGATTTTTTATTGGCGTTGGATCTGATGATGGTAGACCCGGAGTCGGCGCTAGGCACGGCGGTAAAGAAGCTTGCGCTTCAGTACCGTAAGCCGGTCGAAGAGGCGTGGGTAGCTGCGTTTGTAGAGGCTGGCTTTAGTGCCGAAAGAGCTGAAAACGTAGTACGTCTAACATTTGCCACGGCAAGAGGTTTTGGAATAAGAAAACTTATTGGCGAGTCCATGGACGACATTTCACATTGGATGTCAGCTTGGTCAAAAATCGCAGAAAATCTGCTGATGGATGTCGTTAATACTTAGAGCGGGTGGCATAGGGTATTGATGTGACTGCGATCATTCAATAAATATGATGCGCAGTCGAATTTCGTAAAAGGCCTGATCAATGATCCGCCTTAGCCATTTTACAAACAGAACAGCTTGTTTTTATAGGAAAGTGTCCATGTCATTATTCCCGTCCATTGATACGGATTTTGAAGCGGTGAATGACGTCGATGAACTGATTCAGTTGATTGATCAGCAGAACTGTACGCCTGGTTGGGTTTCCCGAGATCAGCCTTTGTTTTGGAGCGAACCAAAGTCGCGCTTTTTACCAGCGCACTGGAGTTACGCAAAGATTAAGCCCGCCTTGCTTGCTGCAGGACGCGTAATCGGAACTGATCTTGCAGAGCGCCGTAACTTTGTGCTTCGCAACCCGACGCCAGGAAACGATTTTGCTACGACGTCTACTTTAGTGGGTGCGTATCAGTCGATCCTTCCAGGAGAGCGGGCTCGGTCTCACCGTCACTCAGCGCATGCTATGCGGGTGATCATAGAGTCGAGGGGGTCTTATTCTGTGGTGAACGGGAAACGTCACCCGATGGAATCGGGAGACATCGTTCTTACTCCAGGAGGCATGTGGCACGGACACGGGCACGAGGGAAATGCGCAGGCATATTGGTTCGACTGCCTGGATCTGCCCTTGGTGCACTTGTTGGAGCCGATGTATATCGAATCGCATCCCTTGGAGTGGGAAGCACAGATGGAGCTCGAAAAGGAATCTCCCATGCGGATGTCCTGGGCGCAGACTCAGGCTCAGCTCGAGGTTGCCGATGCCGGTGACGAATACTTTGGGAAAACAATCGATCTGACGTCCTCTTTCATGCAAACCATCACCATCAAGATGCATGGATGGCATGCGGGATGGCGTAATCAACCATATCTGCATACCGCAAATACGATTTATGTGGTGCTACGCGGCAAGGGCACAAGTGAAATCGGAGATCAATCATTTTCGTGGGGTTTGGGCGATGTAATCGCTGCCCCACTCGGTGCGCGCATCGCACACTCAGTTTCCGAGGATGCAGTTGTGGTCGCATTATCCGACGAGCACCTAATGAAGCATTGCGGCTATTACCAGCTAAAACCGCAAAAATAGCATGCGCAAGTATCAAACGCCTTAATTTTCATCAAGAAAGTTACGCATCTGGAGTCAGCAAAAATGAGCAGTTCTGATAACAAGCCAATTTTAGTCGTAGGCGGGGGAATCGGTGGGCTGGCGACAGCCTACGGTCTGGGTCTGCAGGGTCACTCGGTGCAGTTGCTTGAGCAGTCCGAAGAAATAGCGCCCATCGGGTACGGGGTTCAAATTGGCCCCAATGTGCTGCCTATGCTCGCCAAACTTGGTTTAGAGCGTCAGGTACGAGAAGCGGCGTATTACCCCGACAACCTGACTTTATATCACGCGCTCAGTGGGGATCTGCTGGCACAGGTTCCATTGAAAGGCCCGGCGTTCGAAGAGCGTTATCCAGCGCCCTACATCGCAATTCATCGGGTGGATCTTCATGAAATTCTCCTTGCTGCATGCCGAAAGCTATCAAATGTAGATCTTAATCAATCCTCCAGGATTCTCGGCTTCTCGCAGACCAATGAGGGCGTCGCCGCACGTACGGCGACAGGGCGGATGGTGGAAGGCGCAGCGCTGATTGCTGCGGATGGGTTGCGTTCACACATACGGGCGCAAATGTTTCCCGATGATGAGGCGTTCAGCATAGGCTACGTGGCTCATCGAACCATACTGCCCATGAATGAAGCGCCCGCCAGTATGCGTGCCCAGCGCGGGGTGGCTATGTGGACAGGCCCGAATTTCCACGTTATTTATTACCCACTGCGAGATGCAACGGAAGTCAATATCGTTGCTGTAATCAAAACACCGGAATCTGAGCAAATTGCGACCGATGACAAGCTGTATGGCGCATACATCGCAGACTTGTGTAAAGACGCCAGGCCTGAAGTGCATGACATTCTCTCGATAGTAAGCACTGAACGACGCTGGCCAATTTCGGATCGTAATCCCATACGTCGCTGGAGCGATGGGCGGGTAACGCTACTTGGCGATTCTGCCCACGCTACGCTGCAGTCTCTTGCGCAAGGCGCAGGCATGGCGATCGAAGACGCGGTGATCCTGGTCAACCTCATTAAAGAGAATGGCTCGAACTACGAGCAGGCATTCAAGCAATTCACCCAAGTTCGCTTTTTACGGACTACACGTGTCCAGCTGGAATCGCGCGCGCTTTGGCCTACATACCATTGCGAAGGGGTTGATGCCGAGGTTCGCGACCAACAGATGCAGGAGCGCGGAGCGGATGATTTTTACCGCTGCCTGGATTGGCTCTGGAAACCAAATTTAACTAACGTTGCCTTGGAGTTTTAAAATGAAACTATGTCGTTTCAATAATGATCGTCTGGGATATATCGAAGGAGATATCGTCTATGACGTCACTGCAGCTCTTGGCTCTATACCTCCAGTGCGATGGCCGTTTCCGTCCGGCGATCCTTTCATAGAAAACAATCAGCGCATTTGCGACGCTGTTCGGAAAGAGAACAAATCGGCCGCAACTACGTTCAAACTTTCTGATGTATCGCTCCAGAGCTTTCTCACAAGCCCAAGCAAGATTATGGCGGCGCCAGCCAATTATCGGGCGCACGTCGAGCAGGACACCAAAGACCCAGAGGTCGATGCTGGCGTACACGCCAAGGCGCTTGAGGGTATCGAGCGACCTGCGGAAACATACGGATTGTTTCTTAAGGCGACGTCCTCAATCGTGGGGCCATCGGAGGGCGTGCGCATTACGTGTCCAGATCGACGTACCGACTATGAGGTCGAGCTGGCCGTCATCATCGGAAAAAAATGTCGGAATATCGAGCGAGATGAGGCCATGTCATATGTGGCGGGCTATTGCATCGGACTGGACATGACCGTTCGCGGCAGCGAGGATCGTAGTTTCCGCAAATCCCCCGATACATATACCGTCCTGGGGCCCGCCTTTGTAACTGCTGACGAAATTGCTGATCCGCATGGCCTGACTTTGTCTTTATGGTTAAACGACGAACGGCGCCAGCACAGTTCAACAGGCCTCATGACAGTTGACATACCAGACCTGATAGCGCTTGCGTCAAAAATGTATACCTTACATCCCGGGGATGTGATTCTGACCGGTACGCCAGAAGGCGTGGGCTCGATCAAGCCTGGAGACATCATCAAAGCAGAATGCACCAATCTGGGCTCGATGAGCTTTGCCGTTTCATAAGTCAGGCACAGGCATCTGCCAATGCAACGCATTGATGGCTGTTTTCGATGCGTTGCATTGGCGCGGAACCTGACCATGTTTTATTCGGATGTATTTTCAATAAAAATTAGGAGACATACATGCGGTTTTTAAAATTACTGACGGGATTCGCCATTTGCAGCAGCGTTGCGCTATCCAGTTTCGCTTTGGCGCAAGAGCCGATAAAAATTGGGCTTGTGGTTCCTATGAGTGGGAGCAATGCCTTCTTGGGCAAGCAGGTGCAAAATGCAGTCAAGACGTATATGCAGGTACATGGCGATACGGTCGCTGGTAGAAAGGTTCAGGTCATCTTCCGCGATAATGTTGGGCCCAACCCAGAGGCGGCCAGGCGGCTGGCTCAGGAATTAGTTACCCGAGACAAGGTGGACGTGCTAGGGGGATTCCTTCTGACCCCCGATGCCTTTGCTGCCGCATCGATCGCCACGGCGGCGAAAACGCCGATGTTTGCTTTGTTGTCCGGGACATCAAGTGTCACCGCCAAGTCTCCCTATATTATTCGCACCTCGTATACGGTTCCGCAAATGGCGCTGCCTTTGGGCCGTTGGGCCGGGGGGCAGAGGGATATCAAGAAAGTGTTTATCTTGGTGGCAGACTATGGTCCCGGTTTGGATGGGTCTCTGTGGTTTAGAAGAGGATTCGAGGAAAAGGGTGGGCAGATAATAGAAGAAGTGCGGGTTCCAATGGCAACGCTAGACTTTGCCCCTTATATACAGCGGATCAAGGACGCAAGCCCCGATGCAGTATTCGTATTCCTACAAGCCGGAGAGCCAACCGTTACCTTCATGAAGGAGTTCGCGAATCGCGGGTTGGACAAGGATGGCATAAAGATTATTGCGACAGAAGGCTGGGCAGAGGATGAGACTCTAGCCTTGGTCGGTGATCCTGTAGAAGGGGTGATATCCACCGGCTTCTATACGACGGACGACAAAAATCCGACCAACGTTAAGTTTCTTGCCGAATATGCAAAAGTGGATGGTAGCCGTGCACCGAACTACGCTGCTGTGACCACGTATGATGCCATGCATATTATTTACGAAATCATTAAGAAGACGGATGGAAAGTTCGCCCCAGAGCAGATAATTGCATTAGCTAAAGGCATGGAAATTGAAAGCCCTCGCGGCAAGCTGAAAATTGACCCGGAAACTCGCGATGCCGTCATGGATGTGTATTTTAGAAAGGTAGTGCGGGATAACGGAAAGCTCGTCAATCGCAATTTTGACAAAATTCCTGACGTTCGTGATCCTGCTAAATGATTTCAGGACAAGGGAGGCGAGGTAGTCGAGCTTTATGACGCTGCGGCCCGCTTTTCATTCATCAGTTCTCGCATATCTGGATAGACTTTCGCGGCATCCAGGGCGACTACATAAGGGAAAAGGGCCTGGATTATTTCGAGAACAGCCGCCGCGCAACCTATGTGCACCAAGAGTACGCAAAGCGCAGTCCTCATGATTTCAGCGATTGTCATAGTGATTGTTGGGGCCTGAGGGCCTGCGATGGCCCGGGCCCTTTGCAAGCGGTGATTCACCGGAAGCTGGCTCGATGACACTTGATGTAAGCAGAGACGCGGAAATCTTTTGCGCCGCCGCATGCAATTGCGGGGCGAATTTCGTGATGGCTTCGTCAAGCCGGACCGCGCGCGTCAGGTAGATGACATTGAGGCAGCCCAGGGCTCGCCCATCGTGCATTATCGGCACCGCAATGGCGCCTATCTTTCCCTTCTCCTCGCCGTGGTTCCATTCACCCGTATTGGTGCCCACGCCGTCCTTGCGCACCCGCCGCAGCAAATTCCTGATGAACACCGGGTCCGATGCCAGGCGCGCCTGTTCATCGCTTCCGGCGCGCAGCATTTGCAGGATCTCCTGGCGTTCTTCTTCCG
>Ga0164242_10002764_pt1 | contig 20244 bp, 14 predicted proteins | sample OricomgcompostMG_FD_108783 | JGI IMG/M metagenome (GOLD analysis project Ga0164242, IMG submission 108783) | Miracle-Growth compost microbial communities from Emeryville, California, USA - Original compost - Miracle growth compost (MG) ... | reverse complement strand
GCTTGCCGATCGGTGGCTTACTGAACGCCACATTGTGGACGTCGGCTGGTGTAAGCGGCATTGTTTCGTCCCCTCAAGTTCCTGTCGAACGTTCTGGAAAGTGTAGAACGCAGTGGTAGCCGTCGTGCAACTGCCGTCCATCCTGTCACACCAGGCGCGACGGTCGCCGATTAGCCCAATAAATAAGAACCAATTTCAAACAGTGAGGCCAATAAAATCCGAAACCTTAGAATTTTTAAATCGGCGGAACCAAACCGACGCTAAAACGTGGCCGAACCGTCTCCGGGCCAGAATCCGGCCCCACGTCACCCTCGCTGAACGGCGTCGCGCGGGACAAGCCGGATCAGGATCGGATCAGGACCGGATCAGGCCGCCGCGCCGAACGCCAACTGCATCCCGATGAACGCGACCAGCAGCAGCACCATGATCGACAGGTCGAAGCGAACCGCTCCGATGGTCAGTTGCGGGATCAGCCGGCGCAGCAGCTTCACCGGCGGATCGGTGATCGACATGATGATCTCCAGCACCACCACGGTGATCCCGGTGGGATGCCAGTCCCGGCTGAACGAGCGGATGAATTCGACGACGACCCGGGCGATGAGCAGCAGCCAGAAGATGAACAGCGCAAACCCGAGGATCTGAAAGAACAACACCAACTGAAGTGCCCCGACCTTACCGATGACCTTGCCGATGACCTGGCGGATGAGAGCCAAGCGCCGCGGACCTGCGCGGCGCCTGCCAGCCTACCGACTCCGGGCGCGATGCCCCATCTCACCTGGTCCGAAGGGGCATCGCGCCGCCGGCGGCGACGCCGGGCGGTCGAGGTTATTGGTATGCGTAGAAACCGGTTTCGGCGATCCGGCGGCGCTCCTCCGGCGACACGTCGACGTCGGCGGGTGAGAGCAGGAACACCTTGGTGGCGACCTTGTCGAAGGAGCCGCGCAGCGCGAACGCCAGCCCGGCCGCGAAGTCGACGAGCCGCTTGGCGTCGGCGTTGTCCATCGAGACCAGGTCCATGATGACTGGGGTGCCGTCGCGGAACCGCTCGCCGATGGTGCGGGCCTCGCTGTAGTCCTTGGGCCGCAGCGTGGTGATCTTCGACAGCGGGTGGCCCTCTTCGAACATCATCGCCATCCGGCGCGGGTCCATCGCCAGCGCGCCGCGGGTGGAGTTGCGCAGCCAGGAGCCGAACCGCGGCCGGCCCATCTCGGGGCGCTCGAACTCGCGCGGGTGGACGGCGCCGTAGCGCGACTCCTCGGCGTAGCCGCCGCGGTAGCCGGCGGGCGGTGGGTAGTCGGCCGGCTCGCGGCGCGGGTCGTCGTAGTCGTCACCGTCGTAGCGGCCGTACCCGTCGTCGAATCGCGGCCGCGGGAAACCGCGGGACGGCGCGCGGTCGTCGTAGTACTCGTCTTCGTAGTCGTCCATTGGGGCCATCCCGAAATACGCCTTGACTTTGTGCAGTGTGCTCATTGCGTTGACCCTTCTAGCCCCTGAGATTGCTGGTGTTAGTGATGAAGCTGTTACTGCAGTGACTACTTACGGTGACGGTAACGGGCGACGGCCCAATAGCGCGGTACCGACACGCACACATGTCGAACCGTGTTTGACGGCAATTTCGAAGTCGTCGGACATGCCGGCGGACAGCCCCACCGCGTTGCGATGCGTCTCGAGCACCCGCCGATGCTCGGATTGCAGCCGGTCAAACGCCTCGTCGGGATCGGAGTTCAGCGGCGGGATGGCCATCAAGCCGACCAGGTCCAGGTTGTTCGCCGCCGCGACCTGCGCGCACACCTCGTCGACGGCCCCGGGCCGGGAGATGTCCACGCCGCCGCGCGACTCGTCGCCGTCGAGGCTGACCTGGACGTACACCCGCATCGGGTCGGTGCGGCCGCCGTCGGCCAGGGCCGCCGCCACTCCCCGGTCGAGCGCGGACACCAGGTGGGTGCTGTCGACCGAGTGCGCGGTGTGCGCCCAGCGGGCCACCGACCGGGCCTTGTTCCGCTGGATGTGGCCCACCATGTGCCAGCGCGGAATCGCCACGTTCGTCCGCGCGGACGTCGCCAACAGGCGCGTGACTTCGGCCACCTTCGCCGTCGCTTCCTGGTCGCGTGATTCGCCGACGGCGCGACAACCCAATCGGGACAACGTCACGACATCGGTCGCCGGGAAGAATTTGGTGACCGGCAGCACTTCGATTTCCGCGACATTGCGGCCCGCCGCCTCGGCGGCCGCCGCCAGCCGCGAGCGCACCGCCGCCAGGGCGTGCGTCAATTCCGTTTCGCGGTCGCCGGCGCTGTCCGGGGCCGGTGTCCCTGCCGTCATCGCCGTCACTCCATCCAGATCAGGGAGGCCAACCGTCCGGTCGGCGCGTCGCGGCGATGACTGAACAATGCCGGGTCCGCCACCGTGCACCGCGGATCGATGTCGATTGCGGTGACACCCAATTCCCTTAGCTGGCAAGCGATTCCGGCCCGCAGATCCAGTCCGGGCGTTCCGGCCGCGGTGGTGGTGCGGCTGCCCGGCAGCGCCGCCTCGACCTCGTCGGCCATTGCCGCCGGCACTTCGTAGTTGGCGCCGCTGACCGCCGGGCCGAGCAGGGCCGACATGTCGGCGGGTTGCGCGCCCAGCGCCCGCATCGCCTCCACCGTGCGCACCACCACGCCGCGCTGGGCCCCGACCCGACCGGCGTGCACAGCCGCGGCCACCCCGGCGCGGGCGTCGGCCAGCAGCACCGGAACGCAGTCGGCGGTCACCACGGCCAGCGCCAGCCGCGCGGTGCCGGTGACCAGCGCGTCGGTCGCGTCCACCGCGCCGTCGCGGGGCCCGTGGACCACCTCGACCCGGTCGCCGTGCACCTGGTTCATCCACACCACGCGGTCGGGCTTGAGCCCGAGGGCGGCCGCCAGCCGGGCCCGGTTGGCGGCTACCGCCGCCGGGTCGTCGCCGACGTGGTCGCCCAGGTTGAAACTGTCGAACGGGGGCTTGGAGACACCACCGGCGCGGGTGGTCGTCACCCGGCGGATGCGAACGCTCACGTGACCAGTATCCGCAAAGCGCTTGTCCGCCAGGCGGGTCGAGTCCATGGCCTCAGCGGCGCATGAAAGGCGGCACATCCACGTCGTCGTCCTCGCCGCCGATATTCAGCGTCGAGCCGTTGGTGTGGATCGGCACGCTGACCGCGTCGACCGGCTCGAACAACGTTGAGGTGAGCTTGCCCGCCTTGGCCGACTCGATCCGGTGCGCGCCGCCGGTCTTCTCCCCCTTGTCGGCGCTGCCGCCGATCACCGGCTTGCGCCCCGGCCCGGCGGCGTCGAAGCCGGCCGCGATGACGGTGACCCGCACCTCGTCGCCCAGCGAATCGTCGATCACGGTGCCGAAGATGATGTTGGCGTCCTGGTGGGCGGCGTCCTGCACCAGCGAGGCCGCCTCGTTGATCTCGAACAGCCCCAGGTCGCTGCCGCCGGCGATGGACATCAGCACGCCCTGCGCACCCTCCATCGAGGCCTCCAGCAGCGGCGAGTTGATGGCGATCTCGGCGGCCTTGAGCGAGCGGCCCTCGCCGCGGGCCGAGCCGATGCCCATCAGCGCGGTGCCCGCGCCGGACATGATGCCCTTGACGTCGGCGAAGTCGACGTTGATCAGCCCCGGCGTGGTGATCAGGTCGGTGATGCCCTGCACACCGTTGAGCAGCACCTCGTCGGCGCTGCGGAAGGCGTCCATCAGTGACACGGCCGCGTCGCCCATCTGCAGCAGCCGGTCGTTGGGGATGACGATCAGGGTGTCGCAGCTCTCCCGCAGCGCGTTGATGCCCGCCTCGGCCTGGTTGCTGCGCCGCTTGCCCTCGAACGAGAACGGCCGGGTGACCACGCCCACGGTCAAAGCGCCGAGCTTGCGCGCGATGCTGGCGACGACGGGCGCCCCGCCGGTCCCGGTGCCGCCGCCCTCGCCGGCGGTGACGAACACCATGTCGGCGCCGCGCAGCAGCTCCTCGATCTCGTCCTTGGCGTCCTCGGCGGCCTTGCGGCCGACCTCGGGGTCCGCGCCGGCGCCCAGGCCGCGGGTGGAGTCGCGCCCGACGTCGAGTTTGACGTCGGCATCGCTCATCAACAGCGCTTGCGCGTCGGTGTTGATCGCGATGAACTCCACGCCCTTGAGTCCCTGTTCGATCATCCGGTTGACGGCGTTGACGCCGCCGCCACCGATACCCACGACCTTGATGACGGCCAGGTAGTTGTGCGGGGGGGTCATCATTCGTCTTCCTCCCTGATGGGCTTGGCTGCTCTCCCGGCGGTGGGCTCCTCCGGACGTCGGCGGCCCTCCCGGCAAACCCTCAACCTCAACCATAGAGTTAGAGTTATGTCAAGTAGTTCCGCGCAACCAGAACGGTATGGGCACGGCGCGCGCTAACCCGGCAGGCGCGCCGACGCGCGTCCCGCAAATTTTGGGCATTTTTCCCACCGCGGCGGCGGTGAGCGCTCGGTATGGCGGATCCCGGCGGCGCGGGCGTGACGAACATCGCTACTTGACCGTCGGCAGGTCGGGGCTGGACACGTCGTAGGTCTTGCCCGGCTGGGTCAGCAGCGCCGCCAGCTTCTCGGCCTTTTCGTCGGTGCGGTCGGTGGTCCCCCAGATCACCACCCGGCCGTCGCCCAGGGTCAGGGTGATCGACGCCACCGAGGGCGCCGCGATCCGGCCCACCTGACCCTCGACCTCGGGTCGCAGCGCGGTCAGCACCTGCAGGGCGGCCTTGGTCGCCGGGTCGTTGGGCCCCGGGTCGGCGACGTCGAGGTAGGGCAGCGCCGGCGGCGGCGGCCCGGTCGCGAAGTCCACGCCGTCGCGGTCGAACAGGTGCGGCCCGTCGGGAAAGTCTTTGACCGCCACCGGGATTCGCTCGACGATGGTGATCCGCAGCGCGGACGGGTACTGGCGCTGCACTCGTGCGCTGGCCACCCGCCGGATCGCCGCCACCCGGTCGGCGACCTGGCCGGTGTCGATCTGCAGCAGCGGCGTGCCCAGCCGCACCCGCGCCGCGTCCAGCACTTCTTCCCGGGTCACCACGCCGGTGCCGACGACGACGATGTTGCGCGCCGACATCGCCGGCGTGAAGTAGAGGACCAGGGCCAGACCGATCCCGACGATCACCAGCAGGATGGTCACCATCAACATCTTCAGGCCCCGAACCACGCCGCGCGCAACGGGTTTGGGCTGGTTGACCGGCCGCCCGGCGGCCCTGCGCTTGGCCTCGCGGCGCGCCTCCTCGATGGCCATGGCCCGGGCCTGCGCGGCGCGGCGTTCGGCTCGCTCGCGGCGGGCCCGCCGGCGCGGCCCCTCCACCTCGGCCTGCTCCGCGCCGCCATCGGCGCGCTGCTGCGGGCCGGTGCCGACGAACAGCGGTTCGGTGACGGCCTCGCCCACCACGTCGGCCGGGCCCGACCCGGTCGGTTCGGGGTCCGGCTGCGTCATCGCAACGCCCCCGGCGCACCGCGGTTGGCCCGCACCCGCAGCGCGGTGACGATCTCGGGGCCCAGCAGCGTGACGTCGCCGGCCCCCATGGTGACGATGACATCGCCGGGCGCGGCGGCCGCGGCGACCTGCTCGGCGGCCGCGGAGAAGTCCGGCAGGTAGCGCACCGGCACGCTGACGTGCTCGGCGACGCTGGCTCCGCTGACACCAGCCAGCGGCTGTTCGCGCGCGCCGTAGACGTCCAGCACGAAAACCTCGTCCGCGGCGTCCAGGGCGTGACCGAACTCCTCGGCGAAAGCCTTTGTGCGCGAATATAAATGGGGCTGGAACACCGCGATGCTGCGACCACCGCCGCTCTGTTCGAGCAGGGTGCGCACCGCCGCCAGCGTGGCGGCGATCTCGGTGGGGTGATGGGCGTAGTCGTCGAACACCCGCACCGTCGAGCTGGGGGCCGACCCACCGGCGGTGCCGACCAGTTCGAAGCGGCGGCGCACCCCCTCGAAGCCGGCCAGCCCGTCCAGCACCGCCTCGGTCGGCGCGCCGATCTCGATCGCCGCGAGCAGCGCGCCCAGCGCGTTGAGCGCCATGTGCCGCCCCGGCACCGAGAGCCGCATCACCAGCGGGTGTTGCTGCTCGCCGGCCAGCCGGATCTGGGCGACCGCCTCGGTACCCTGCTGCTGCCAGGACACCAGGGTGGCGGCCAGCGGTTCGCCGGACGGGGCTTGGCCGTGCGACCCGGATCCGTAGCGCAGCACCCGAATTCCGAGTTCGGCGGTGCGCCGGGCCAGCGCGGCCGCGCCCGGGTCGTCGACGCACACCACCAGCGCGCCGCCGGGGGCCAGCCGCTCCACGAACGCGTCGAACACCGCGACGTAGGCGTCGGCGCTGCCGTAGAAGTCCAGGTGATCGGTCTCGATGTTGGTGACCACCGCGACGTCGGGCGTGTACTCCAGCAGCGAGCCGTCGCTTTCGTCGGCCTCGGCGACGAAGCAGTCGCCGCTGCCGTGGTGGGCGTTGGTCCCGGCCTCCCCCATCTCGCCGCCGACCGCGAAGGACGGGTCGCGCCCGCAGTGCTGCAGCGCGACGATCAGCATCGAGGTCGTCGTCGTCTTGCCGTGCGTGCCAGTCACCATCAGGGTGGTGCGGCCATCCATCAGCTTGGCCAGCACGGCCGGACGCAGGATCACCGGAATGCCGCGCCGCCGCGCCTCGACGAGTTCGGGATTGGTTTTCGGGATGGCGGCGTGGGTGGTGATCACCGCGGTGGGGCCGCCGGGCAGCAGATCCAGCGACGACGCGTCGTGCCCGATGCGGATCTGGGCGCCGCGGGCGCGCAGCGCGTGGATGCCGCGCGACTCCTTGGCGTCCGAGCCGGACACCAGGCCGCCGCGGTCGAGCAGGATGCGGGCGATGCCCGACATGCCGGCTCCCCCGATGCCGACCATGTGCACCCGTTCCAGCTCGGCGGGCAGCTGGTCGGTGGTCACGGCCTGCCCCCGGTCGCGCCGCGGGCGCGCCGCGCCGTTCTGCCGATGTCCAGCGCCGCCTGGGCGACCCGGCGCGCGGCGTCGGGATGCCCGACCCGCGCGGCGGCCGTCGTCATCGCCGCCAGCCGCGGCGGGTCGCCCACCAGGCCGGCCACCTCCCGGGCGACCAACTCCGGCGTCAAGTCGGCGTCGGCGACCACCATGCCGCCGCCCGCGTTGACCACCGGCAGCGCGTTGAGCCGCTGTTCGCCGTTGCCGATCGGCAGCGGCACGTAGATGGCCGGCAACCCCACCGCCGACACCTCGGCGACCGTCATCGCCCCGGACCGGCAGATCACCAGGTCGGCGGCCGCGTAGGCCAGGTCCATTCGGTCCAGGTAGGGCACCGCCACGTAGGGCGGGTCGCCGGGCTGCGGTTCGCGCAGGTCGAGCGTGTTTTTGGGGCCGTGCGCGTGCAGCACGGACACGCCGGCGGCGGCCAGCTGCGCGGCGGCGCCGGACACCGCCCGGTTCAGCGAGGCCGCGCCCTGCGAGCCGCCGAACACCAGCAACACCCGGGCGTCGTCGGCGAATCCGAAGTGCCGACGCGCCTCGGCGCGCACCGCCGCGCGGTCCAGCGAGGTGATGGCCTCGCGCACCGGGACGCCGACCACCTCGGCGCCGGGCAGGCCGCAATCGGCCACCGCGGACAGCACCCGCTGCGCGGTGCGGGCGCCCACCCGGTTGGCCAGCCCGGCGCTGGCGTTGGCCTCGTGGATCACCACCGGCACCCTGGGCTTGCGCGGTGAGACGCCGCGGGCGGCCAGGTAGGCCGGCAGGGCCACGTAGCCGCCGAATCCGATCACCACGTCGGCGTCCACGGCGTGGAGCACGGCCCGGGTTTCGCGCACCGCCCGCCACACCCGCGACGGCAGCCGGGCCAGGTCGCCGGTGGGCTTGCGCGGCAGCGGCACCGGCGTGATGAGCTCGAGGTCATAGCCGCGCTCGGGCACCAGCCGGGTCTCCAGCCCGCGCGCGGTGCCCAGCGAGGTGATCCGGACGTTTGGGTCGAGGGCCTTCAGCGCGTCGGCGACGGCCATCGCCGGCTCGACGTGGCCGGCGGTGCCGCCGCCGGCCAGCACCACCGACACCGGCTCATGAGGTGCAACGGCCGACAACGCGGCACCGGCGGGCAGAGGATCGTCCCCCCGCCCGCCGGTCGGCTTCTTGACCGTGTCGTTCACCCGTAACGCTGACCTTCCAATGCCCGTGCGCGCCGTGGCTGACGCTGGCCGGCGCGCGAACTGGCTGCCGGGTTTGCTCCGGAGTTGGCTCCCAGACTGGCATAGCGCTGGCCAGATCCATGATGCCTTGCCCGGGCGCGGGTGTTACCCCCAGATTGGCGGCCCGCCCGGCCGGCCGTGCGGGGCAGCGGGGGCGGCAGCGGCGCGTCGGCATGGAAGCCGGCATTGCGGGTGGCGTTGCGGCCGGCGTTGCGGGTGGGCTTGCGCCCGGCCGGCTTGGCGCCCTTGCGCGGCGCCGGGCGCGATTTCGGGGCCGATTTCGGGGCCTGCTGCGGACCGGTCCGCTTGCGATCGCGGAACGCCTCCAGCCGCGTCGGCGAATACGGCTCGGGCAGCGGCAGTCGCAGCAGCCGGTTCACCTTGTCGTCGCGGCCGGCGCGCAGCGCGGCCACCGCCTCGGGCTCGTGACGGGCCGCATTGGCCATGATCCCGATCATGAAAAGCGTTGCCGCCGTGGATGTTCCACCCGCGGAGATGAGTGGCAGCTGAATGCCGGTGACCGGCAGGATGCCGATCACGTAACCGATGTTGATGAACGCCTGGCCCAGCACCCACATCGTGGTGGTGGCCGTCAACAGCCGCAGGAACGGGTCGGCCGAGCGGCGGGCGATCCGCATCCCGGTGTAGGCGAACAGGCCGAACAGCACCAGCAGCCCGAAGGCGCCGATGAAGCCGAGCTCCTCGCCGATGATCGCGAAGATGAAGTCGTTGTGCGCGTTGGGCAGGTAATTCCATTTCGCCACGCCCTGCCCGAGCCCGTCGCCGAAGATCCCGCCGTGGGCCAGCGCGAATTTCGCCTGCCGGGCCTGATAGCCGGTGTCCTGCGGGTCGTTCTCCGGGTTCATCCAGGACCGCACCCGGTCGGAGCGGTATCCGGCCGACATCGCCAGCACCGCGCCGGCCATGAACACCGCCAGCAGCGAGGTGATGAACACCCGCAGCGGCAGGCCGGCGTACCACAGCAGGGCCAGCAGGATGATGCCCAGCGAAACCGTCTGCCCGAGGTCGGGCTGCGCCACGATCAGCGCCAGCGCGATCACCGCGGCCGGCACCAGCGGGATCAACAGCTCACGCAGGCTGGCCCGGTCCAGGCGGCGGGCCGCCAGCATGTGCGCGCCCCAGATGGCGAAGGCGATCTTGGCCAGCTCGGAGGGCTGCATGGAAAACCCGGCGACGACGAACCACTTACGCGATCCGTTGGCCAGGTTGCCGATCCCGGGCACCAGCACCAGCACCAGCAGGATGACGGTGACGACGTAGCCGGTGAACGCGACGCGCCGGATGAACCGCACCGACATCCGCAGCGAGGCGTAGCAGGCGATCAGCCCGATCACCGTCCACAGCACCTGCTTGCCGAAGATCACCCAGGCCGACCCGTCGGCGTCGTAGGAGCGCACCCCGGACGCCGAGAGCACCATGATCAGACCCAGCGTGGTCAGCAGCCCCGCGATGGCGATGATGAGGTGAAACGACGTCATCGGCCGGCTGAGCCAGGCCCCGAACCGGCTGTGCGAGCTCCCGTCCTTCGGCTTGTCCTTCGGCGCCTTCTTGGACTCCTTTTTGGAGGCCTTCGTGGACGCCTTCTTGGACGCCTTCTGGGACGCCTTCGTGGGCTCGTCGGTGACCTGCTGGTCCTGCTCGTCGTCGGCCTCCGGCGCGCCGTCCGGGACGGCGCCGGTGTCGGCCGCCGCGCCGTCGTCGTCGGCCGGCTCGGCGGTCTTGGTGGTGTCCTTACCCCGGCCCAGCAGCCGGGTCAGTGCGTTACCCACGCCCCGCCCTACCGGATGGCCGCGCGCACCGCGGCCGCGAACGCGTCGCCCCGGTCGGCGTACCCAGCGAATTGGTCGAACGACGCGGCCGCCGGTGCCAGCAGGACGGTGTCACCGGGCTTGGCCAGGTCACGGGCGGCGGCCACCGCCGCGCTCATGACCGCAGCGCCGAGATCCCCGCCCAAATGTTTCACTTTTGTCACATTGGCACCAAACACCACAGGCGTCGCATCCATACCAGCATCCTCGCCTGTCACAACGTGGACGACGGGGACATCCGGCGCGTGTCGCGATAACGCCTCTGCAACCTCTCGCCGATCTCGGCCGATGAGCACCGCGCCGACCAGCCGGGACGCCATCCTGGCCACCACGGCGTCGACCGACGCGCCCTTCAGCAGCCCCCCGGCGATCCACACCACGCGGGGATAGGCCAGCACGGAGGCCTCGGCGGCGTGGGGATTGGTGGCCTTGGAGTCGTCGACGTAGGTGATCCCGTCGGCGACGGCCACCACCTCGGCCCGGTGCCGGCCCACCCGGAAGGAGACGATCGCCTCGGCGATGGGCGATGCAGGCACGTCCACGCAGCGCGCCAGCGCGGCGGCGGCCAGGGCGTCGAGCACTCCGACCGGTCCGGGCACCGGGATCGAGTCGACCGGCAGCAGGGTCAGGTCGTCGGCGAAGGCGCGGTCGACGAGCTGGCCGCCGCGCACACCGAGCTCCCCGGCGGCCGGCTCGCCCAGCCGGAAACCGACCCGCACCGGCGCCCGGGCGGTGCTCAGCAGCGCCGCGGCCCGGCTGTCGTCCAGCCCGACGACGGCCACCCGGCCGTCGAGCACCCGGGCCTTGGCCGCGGCGTAGTCGGCCAGCGTGCCGTGCCAGTCGAGGTGGTCTTCGGCGATGTTGAGCACCGCTCCCCCCTCCGGCCGCAGCGAGGGCGCCCAATGCAGTTGGAAGCTGGACAGCTCGACGGCCAGCAGCTCGGCGGGTTGGTCGAGCACGTCGAGCACCGGGCTACCGATGTTGCCGCACAACAGACTTCGCCGGCCCGCCGCGGTCAGCATGGCGTGCAGCATCGACGTGGTGGTGGTCTTGCCGTTCGTCCCGGTGACCACCAGCCAGCGGCGCGGCGGCCCGTAGTGTCCGGCGGCGTCTAGGCGCCAGGCCAGCTCCACGTCCCCCCACACGGGCACCCCCGCCGCCGCGGCGGCCAGCGGTAGCGGTGCGGTCGGCGCGAACCCGGGGCTGGTGACCACCAGGGCATAGCGCGAAATCCGTTCGGCGGCCGCCGATGTGGAGACGGTGTCGACTCCGGAATCCACGTATCCGCGCAGGGTGGCGGGGTCGTCGTCGCACAGGGTCGGCGCCGCGCCGAATCTCCTCAGCGCCGCCAGCACCGCCCTGCCGGTGATCCCGCCGCCGGCCACCAGCACCGGCGCCCCCGGCGACAGCGGGGCCAGGGCCGGCTCAGCAGCACTCATCAGGCACCGATCGCGGCCAGCCACTCACCGTAGAACAGGGCCACGCCCAGGCCGCAGGCGATCGCGGTGAGCAACCAGAACCGGATGATGACGGTGGTCTCGGCCCAGCCCGCCAGCTCGAAATGGTGGTGAAACGGCGCCATCCGGAAGACCCGTCGCCCGGTGGTGCGAAAGGTCAAGATCTGCAACACAACCGAGCTCACCTCGGCGACGAACAGCGAGCCCAGCACGACGGCGAGGATCTCGGTGCGGCTGGTGACCGAGATGCCGGCGATGATGCCGCCCAGGGCCAGCGATCCGGTGTCGCCCATGAAAATCTTGGCGGGCGCGGCATTCCACCACAGAAAGCCGATGCAGGCGCCCGCGGTGGCGGCGGCGACGATCGCCAAATCCAGCGGGTCCCGCACGTTGTAGCAGCCCAGGCCGGGCGCGGTGACGCACGCGTTGCGGTACTGCCAGAACGTGATCAGCACGTAGGCCGCGGTGACCATCGCCATGCTGCCGGCGGCCAGCCCGTCCAGGCCGTCGGTGAAGTTGACCGCGTTGGACCAGGCGCTGACGACGACCACGCAGAACAACACGAACAGCCCGGGCGCCAGCGTGACGGTGGCGATCTCGCGCACGTAGGACAGGTCGGCGCTGGCCGGCGTCAGGCCGTTGGCGTTGCGGAATCCCAACGCCAGCACACCGAACAGCACCGCGGCCGCGACCTGCCCGATGGTCTTGGCGGTCTTGTTCAGGCCCAAGTTGCGCGACCTGCGGATCTTGATCAGGTCGTCGAGGAATCCGACGATGCCGAGCACGGTGGCCAGGCTCAGCACCAGCAGCCCCGACGCGGAGATGCCCTCGCCGTCGAAGGCCAGCCCGGCCAGGTGCGTTCCCAGATAGCCGGCCCAGATGCCCGCGATGATCGCCACCCCGCCCATCGACGGCGTGCCCCGCTTGGCGTGGTGGGTGGGCGGGCCGTCCTCGCGGGTGTGGTGACCGAAACCCTGCCGGGTGAACAACCGGATCAGCGCCGGGGTCAACAGGATCGACACGGTCAGCGCGATGGCGACGGCGATGAGGATCTGTCTCATCGGCGGGTCCCGCCGGCTGAGTCGTCACGGGCCAATGGTGACGACCCGCTTCGTCCGGCTGCGCCGCCCTCGCGATCGTCACGGGCCAGCGCGTCGGCGAGTGCGCCCAGCCCGGCCGCGTTGGATGCCTTGACCAGCACCACGTCACCGGGTTGCAGCTCGGCCCGCAAGAGCTCAAGCGCCGCCTCGGCGTCGGGCACGTTGACGGCTCCCTTGTCGGCCGAACCCCAGGAACCCTCCATGACCGCACCGTGGTGCATGGCGCTCACCGACCTCCCAGTTCCCACGACAACGAGTCGAGACACATCTAAGCGCACCGCCAGCCGGCCGATGCGATCATGTTCGGCGATCGCGTCGTCGCCGAGTTCGGCCATCTCGCCCAGCACCGCCCAGCTGCGCCGGGCCGGGGCGCCCGGTTCCGCCCCGCCGCGGGCGATCCAGGCCAGGGCCTGCAGCCCGGCCCGCATCGAATCGGGATTGGCGTTGTAGGCGTCGTCGATCACCGTGACGCCGTCGCCGCGGGTGCTGACCTGCATCCGGTGCCGCGACACCGGGCCCGCCCCGGCGAGCGCGGCCACCACCTGCTCGACCGTCGCGCCGCACTCCAACGCAACCGCGGCCGCGCACAGCGCGTTGCCGACCTGGTGGTCGCCGGAGACGCCGAGTTGCACCCGCGCCTGTCGTGTCCCACCGGCGTGGCTGTGATACAGCGTGAACCCCGGCCGGGCCAACTCGTCCAGCGACACCGGCCCGGCCCACACGTCGCTGGGGCCGGCCTCGGTGTGCTCGGCGCGGCTGACCCTGACCACCCGGGCGGCGGTCACCTCGGCCATGGCCGCCACGGTGGGGTCGTCGACGTTGAGGACCACCACGCCGGACGCTGGAACCGATTGCGGCAGTTCGGATTTGGTGCGTGCGATGGCTTCCCGCGAGCCGAACTCGCCCAGGTGTGCGGTGCCGACGTTGAGCACCACCCCCACGGCCGGCGGGGCGATTTCGGCGAGCGCGGCGATGTTGCCGGGGTGGCGTGCCGACATCTCGAGAACCAGGTAGTCGGTGTCGGCCGTGGCGCGCAGCACCGTCCAGGGATGCCCCAGCTCGTTGTTGAACGACCCGGGCGGGGCCACCACCTCACCCAGCGGCGCCAGCACCGCCGCGACCAGGTCCTTGGTCGACGTCTTGCCCGACGATCCGGTGATCCCGACGATGGTCAGCCCGCCGGCGACCAGCTCGGCGGCCACCGCCCGGGCGAGCTTGGCCAGCGCCGCCAGCACCGCGGCACCGGACCCGTCGGCGTCGTGCTCGAGCACCCCGGCCAGCGCGTCCGCGGCATCCACCGGCGGCGCGACGATGGCGGGGACGCCGACGGGCCGGGCGGCCAGCACGGCGACCGCACCGGCGGCCACCGCGGACTCCGCGTGGTCATGCCCGTCGGTGCGCGCCCCGGGCAGCGCCAGGAACAACCCGCCGGGCCCGACGGCGCGCGAGTCGAATTCGACGGTGCCGGTGACGCGCCGGCGCGCGGCGTCCGGTGCGGTGATGTCGGCCAGGGTGCCGCCGACGATGTCGGCGATCTGGGCGACGGTCAGGTCGATCATCCCTGCGCCTTTCGAGGCCCGACGACCTCGCGCAGCGCCTCGGCCAGCTCCACCCGGTCGTCGAACGGGCGGGTGTGCTCGCCGGTGCGCTGCCCGGTCTCATGACCCTTGCCCGCGACCAGCACCACGTCGCCCGGTCCCGCCCAGGCAACGGCGTGGCGGATCGCCGCACGCCGGTCGCCGATCTCGATAACCTCTGCGGCGCAACCACTTTCGGTGGCACCGGCCAGGATTTCGCGGCGGATCGCCGCGGGGTCCTCACCGCGCGGATTGTCGTCGGTGACGACCACCAGGTCGGCGAGCTCGGCGGCGGTCGCGCCCATCGGCGCCCGTTTGCCCGGGTCGCGCTCGCCCCCGGCGCCGAACACCACCGCCAGCCGGCGATCCGGGCGCTTGAGGCTGCTCAGCACCGCGCGCAACGCGCCCGGCTTGTGGGCGTAGTCGACCAGCGCCAGAAAGTCCTGGCCGGCGTCGATCTCCTCCATCCGGCCGGGCACCCTGGTCTGCAGCAGTCCCGGCGCCGCCTGCTCCGGGGACACTCCCACTGCATCCAGAAGTGCCAGCGCCACAAGGCAATTGGCGACGTTATAGTGGCCGGGCAGCCGAATGCCCGCCCGGTGCTGGACGCCGGCGGGATCGATCACGGTGAACTGCTGTCCCCCGGTCCCCAGCGGCGCCACCTCGACGGCCCGCCAGTGCGCCGGTTGTCCCTCGGCGCTGACGGTGACCGCATCACCGGCGCGGGCAGCCATTTCGCGCCCGGCCTCGTCGTCGATGCACACCACGGCGCGGTGCGCCCGCAGCGGGGAGTTCGGGTCGAACAGCAAGGCCTTGGCCTCGAAGTAGTCGGCCATGGTGGGGTGAAAGTCGAGGTGGTCACGCGACAGGTTGGTGAAACCGCCGACCGCGAAACGGGTTCCGTCCACCCGGCCCAACGCCAGCGCGTGGCTGGAGACCTCCATGACGACGGTGTCCACCCGCTGTTCGGCCATCGCTGCCAGCAGCGCCTGCAGGGCGGGGGCCTCCGGGGTGGTCAGCGCGCTGGGGATGTCGGCGCCGTCGATGCGGATGCCGACCGTGCCGATCAGCCCCGCCGTGCGGCCGGCGGCGCGCAGACCCGATTCGACCAGATACGTCGTGGTCGTCTTGCCGGACGTGCCGGTGATGCCGATGACGGTCAGCCGCTCGGACGGGTGCGCGTACACGGCGGCGGCCAGCTCCCCGAGCACGCTGCGGGGCCTGGGGTGCAGCAGCGTCGGCGTGGTCCGGCCGCCGGTCAGCTGCGCGACACCCGCGGCATCGGTGAGCACCGCGACCGCGCCGCGCTCGATCGCCTCGGCGGCGTGCCGGGCGCCGTGCGTCGTCGCACCGGGCAGCGCGGCGAACAGGTCGCCGGGCAGCACGTCCTGGGCGCGCAGGGTCACGCCGGTGACGGTGACGTCGGGGACAGCAGCGCGCCGGTCCGGGCCGGCCATCACCGCGCCGACCTGGTCGGCCAGCGCGGGCAGCCGCACGCCGGGGACGGCGCTGGGGCGCAACCCCGTGGGCACCGACACCACTTCTGCTCACACCTCCCTCCGGCGCCGCGTCATCCTCATGATCGGCCATGACACCCTACCTAGCCGGGGCGGGCCGGCGGGCGATCCGCGGGCGGCGCTCGGTCAGGTGGCTTGCAGGGTCAGCGGCGGGCCGGGGTCCGGCGACAGTGGCACGTTCTCCCGCTGCATCAGCCAGCCGGCGATGTTGTGGAACAGCGGGGCCGCGGAGTGGCCCGGCGTCCCGTCGGCGTTGCGCTCCGGGTTGTCCATCATGATGCCGATGACATACCGGGGGTTGTCGACGGTGGCCATCCCGGCGAAGGTGATCCAGTAGACGTTGTCGAAGTAGCAGCCGCAGGCGGGGTTGATCTGCTGGGCGGTGCCGGTCTTGCCGGCCATCTGGTAGCCGGTCACCGCGGCGGCCGGACCGGTGCCCTGCTGGTAACCCATCGGGTCGTGCTGCACGACGGCGCGCAGCATGTTGCGCACGGTCTGCGCGGTCTGCGGCGATACCACCCGCACGCCCTCCGGGCGCGGCTCCTCGGTGCGGGTGCCATCGGGCGCGATGGTGGCCTTGATGATCCGCGGCGGGATCCGCACCCCGTCGTTGGCGATCGTCTGGTACATGCCGGTCATCTGCAGCAGCGTCATCGAAAGACCTTGCCCGATGGGCAGGTTCGAGAAGGTGCTGCCCGACCACTGGTCGATCGGCGGCACCAGCCCCGCGCTCTCACCGGGCAGGCCCACGTTGGTGCGCTGGCCCAGCCCGAACTTGCGGACCATGTCGTAGAAGCGCTCCGGCCCGACCCGCTGCGCCAACATCAAAGTGCCCACGTTGGAGGACTTTCCGAACACACCCGTGGTGGTGTAGGGCATCACGCCGTGGTCCCACGCGTCGTGGATGGACACCCCGCCCATCTGGATCGAGCCGGGCACCTGCAACACCTCGTCGGGATTCGACAGGCCGTACTCGATGACCGAGGACGCGGTGATCACCTTGTTCACCGAACCGGGCTCGAACGGCGAGGACACCGCCGGGTTGCCCAGCTGTTTGTCGCCCTGACGGCCGATGTCCTGGGACGGGTCGAAGGTGTTGTCGTTGGCCATGGCCAGCACTTCGCCGGTCTTGGCGTCCAGCACCACGGCCGAAACATTGTGCGCGCCAGACACATTCTTGGCCTGTTGCACCTGCTGCTGCACATAGAACTGGATGTCGTCGTCCAGCGTCAGCTGCACCATCGAGCCGTTGACCGCCCGATGCCGGTTGCGGTAACTGCCCGGGATCACCACGCCGTCGGAGCCGCGGTCATAGGTGACCGAGCCGTCGGTTCCGGACAGCACCGAGTCCATCGACTCTTCCAGACCCAGCAGCCCGTGGCCGTCCCAGTCGATGCCGCCGACGATGTTGGCCGCCAACGATCCGCCCGGGTATTGCCGCAGATCTTGACGCTCGGAGCCGACCTCCGGGAACTTGTCCGAGATCGCGCTGGCCACAGCGGGATCCACGGCGCGCGCCAGGTACACGAAGTTCTCGTCGCTTTGCAGCTTCTTCAGCACGGTCGCGGAGTCGGGCTTGTTGCCCAGCCGGCCGGACACCTCCTTGGCGATGTCGCGCAGCCGCTGCTGGGGGTCGGGAGCCGACGGGTTCTTGGACTTGGCCTCCTCCAGTTGCTTGTGAATCCGCTTCGGCTGGAAGGTCAGCGCCCGCGACTCGATGGTGAAGGCGAGCTGATCCTTGTGCCGGTCGATGATGCTGCCGCGCACCGCCTTTTCCACATCGGTGACCTTGAGCTGTCCGGCCGCCTGGGCGCGCAGCGCCGACGCGTTGGTCACCTGCAGGACGAACAACTGGGCGGCGGCCACCACCATCGCCACCAGCATCACCACGTTGCCGGCGCGGTGACGGAACACGAACGATCCGCCCCGAGAGGTCAATTGCGCGATCTGACGGGTGCGCCGCTGCCGCGCCGAGTGCCCGGGTGCGGCCTCGGCCGGGTTGGCCTTGCCGCGGCGTTTGGGCTGGCGAATCGCCTTGCCCTGCACGTCCTTACGCGGCCCACGCGTCGGCCGCACCGACTGGGACCGACGGGCCCGTGCCGAGTCGCCGCGGCTCACCTCGGGGCACCCGGCGACGCGACGGGGGCGGCCCCGGGCTGGGCGCCGTTGACCGGTTGCGGCAGCGGGGCGGCCGGGACCACCGGCTGGGGGGCCGCGCCCGGGCGGCCCAATTGCACCGGCACCGGCACCTCCGGCGGCAGCGGGGCGGGCAGCTGGCCGGGAGCCGGAACGGGCAAGCCCCCCAATGGAATCGAGACCTCCGCGGGGGCCGGAGCCACCGCCGGCCCGGCCGGCATCGGCAGCCCCGGCATCGGCAGCCCGGGCGTCAGGCCCGGCGGGCGACCGGTGGCCGGGCCGGTGGGCATGGCGGGCGATGCGGGTGGCACAGCGGCGACCGGACCGCCGGGCAGCGCGGGCGGCGCGGCGACGGGACCGCCGGGCACACCGGGCGGCGTGCCCGGGACCGGGGGAACCGCCGGCGCCAGGTGTTGACCGCCCAGCGTGGAGGCGCCGTCCGGCGCGCGCAGCAGCGCCTCGGGCCCGGACCTGGCCGGGACGGGTCCGCCGGGGGCGAGCTCCACCCGGATCGGGACCTCGGCGGCCGGCGGCGCCGGCTTCGGCGGCTGCGGCGCCTCGTCGGGCAGCTTGCTGTTCAGCGGCGGCGGCGGCACCCCGTCGGCCGGCTTGGGTGTGCCGACCACCACCCAGTTGCCGGACGGATCCTGGACCAGGTGCGCGGTGTCCCGGGTCGGGATCATGCCCTGCTTGCGGGCCGCCTCGGCCAGCGCGGGTGCGGCCTCCGCCTCGCGCACGTCGCGCTCCAGCGCCTCCTTCTGCTGCTGCAGCAACCGGGTCCGCTCCCGGGCGTGGCTGAGCTTGTAGGAGCGCTCGGCGGAGTCGGTGGACAGCCACAGGGTGAGCCCGAGCCCGACGCCCAGCGCACCGATGACCAGGACGACGAACGGGACCTTGCTGGCCAGGGTGCGCGGCCGCAGGTCGATCGCTGCCAGCCGGGCGGCCAGCCGCTCGGTCAGCCGGGGCCGAACGACCTTGGGCGCCTTGGCTTTACGAGCCTTCGCCCGCGCCTTGGCCTGGCTGGTGTTCTTGGGCCGGGCCGATCGCTCGGCCGGCCGCGCGACGGGGCTGGTCTGCGGACCCGGCTTGGGCGCGCGGGATTCCCGGGTGGGCGCGGAGGCCGGGCCGCCGCGGGCGCGCCGCGCCGCGCCGGCGTCGGCCGCCGGACGCCTGCCGCGGCGGGCGGAACCGTCGCGGGCGCCCCGACGATCGCTGCCGCCGCGCCGTTTCGCCGTCTCGCGCTCTGCTTTCATCAATCGCCTTTCCCGGTCGCCTGCGGTGCTTGCGTTCGTTGCAGGGCCCGCAATCGCACTGCGGCACTGCGCGGGTTGCGTTCGATCTCGGCGGCGTCGGCGCGTCCGGCGCCGTGGGTCAGGGCGCGGAACCGTGGCTCGTGGCCGGGAAGTTCGACCGGCAGGTCCACCGGGGTGCGGGAGGCGACCGCCTGGGCGAACAACCGCTTGACGATCCGGTCCTCCAGGGACTGGTAGGCCAGCACCACGATCCGCCCGTCGACGGCGAGCGCGTCCAGCGCGGCCGGAAGCGCGCAGCGCAGCGTGTCCAGTTCGTCGTTGACGGCGATCCGCAGGGCCTGGAACGTGCGTTTGGCCGGGTGCCCGCCGGTGCGCCGGGCCGGTGCCGGAATGGCTTGGTAGAGAAGGGAAACCAGGTCCGCAGTGGAGGTGAACGGCTCTTTGGCGCGGCGGCGCACGATCTGCGCGGCGATCCGGCGCGCGAACCGCTCCTCGCCGTAGCGGTGCAAGATGTCCGCCAGCTCGGCCTCGTCGTAGGTGTTGAGGATGTCGGCCGCGGTCAGCGGCGATCCCGGGTCCATCCGCATGTCCAGCGGGGCGTCCTGGGCGTAGGCGAAGCCCCGCTCGGGGCGATCCAGCTGCATCGACGACACCCCGAGGTCGAACAGTATCCCGTCGACCGATTCGGTTGCGGCGTAACCGGATTCGGTCAGTGCCGCGGCGATGCCGTCGTAACGCGTGTGCACCAGGGTGATCCGGTCGGCGAACCGCGCCAGGCGTTCCCGGGCGATCTCGAGCGCGCTGGGATCGCGGTCGAGTGCGATCAGCCGCAGCCCGGGCAGGTCGGTCAGGAACCGTTCGGCGTGCCCGCCCGCGCCCAGGGTGGCGTCCAGCAGGACCGCGCCCGAGCCGTCGGGGTGACGACGGGTCAGTGCGGGGGTGAGCAGCTCGACGCAGCGCTCGAGCAGGACGGGCACGTGCCCGAAGTCCGGTGAATCGTCAACCACCGCAACGCCTCCCCGGATCGGGCGAGCTGCCCCTGCATCGAGGTCCCTGTCCGAAGGCACGAACCTGGCGTTGGGGAAGTACGCCAGGGTCGGTTCGGGCAGAGGCCACGTTGCACGGGCATGCGCCTCAGATGATGTCGCCGAGTGCTTCATCGC
>Ga0164242_10002763_pt1 | contig 20253 bp, 19 predicted proteins | sample OricomgcompostMG_FD_108783 | JGI IMG/M metagenome (GOLD analysis project Ga0164242, IMG submission 108783) | Miracle-Growth compost microbial communities from Emeryville, California, USA - Original compost - Miracle growth compost (MG) ... | reverse complement strand
GATTTTGCAAAATCGAAGATTTTATAAATTATCCTAATAACTCCTGGGAAGCTCTATAAAAATTTTAGAAACAGTGTTATAAAATCTTCGATTTTGCAAAATCGAAGATTTTATAAATTATCCGCCTTCGGCGTAAATTTCGCTTCCCAATTTCTATTCGGGTGAATCTATAAAAATTTTAGAAACAGTATCGTAAATTATCCATCTTTATCTTCGAACCGCTACGCGGGAAATTTCGCTTCTCAATAGCGTCCGGGTGAATCTATAAAAATTTAGGATGGTATCATAAGTCATTTCAAGAATCTCTGAAATATGTTATTTATTGTTTTTCAATTTTGAATGTGAAAGAGTTGAAATAATATTCCTAAAATAAATAGATAAAAATATATAGAAGATTTGAAAATAAATTTATTTTCAAATTGTCGATTTTATCAAATTGTCGATTTTATCAAACGGTGGAAATTATGTCCAAGGACGATTTCTTTGAATGAAAGTTCATCCCGAAAATTTTCAATTAATATCTAGGTGGTTTCTTACCCATTTCGCGAAGCATTTTCGAATAAAAGACGATTTTTTCTTCTAACTGAGGAACAATATCGCTTTGTTCAATAATTTGTGGATAATAGCGAATGATAAATTGAATTGCGTCTTCCGAAAGAGTAAAGAAAGCAAATTCGAGTTCCTCAAAGGAAACTTCCGGATCGTAATTTTCGCGAATCCAATTTGCGTTATCAGCAAATACAACAGTTTCAATATCTGGACCCGGATTTTTCAACCGAAAACCTCTTTCTTGAAGGGGTTCTAAAAACTTAACATTTCCAAGATGAACGGCTTGTTCCATTAATTTATCTCCGATCGTGTTTCCGATAATGTCAGGATAATTAAGATCAACCGTATCAATTACGTCAAGAAACCCCTCATAATCATTGGCTTCAATCAATGAAAACAGTAATTTTTCCTTTTCAATCCTTTCCCTTTTCGAATGTTCACGACTCTCGCGAATAATTCTTTGCTCATCTTCACGAGCAAATTCGGCACGAATATCCGTGGGTGTAGGTCGACGAGAATAATTCGGTAATTTCTGATCCGCCATCTTTATTTAAAAACGATTTTTTCTATTTTTTTTTGAAGATAATCTATTGCGATGTTAAAATAGCCTTATTAAAATTTTCAAAGTTAACCTCTTTCTTTCAATCGACAGAAAATAATCTTTCTTGTATCTTAAAAGAATGGAGGACGAAGACGAAAGAGAGCAGAAAGCCTTTGTCGTCAATACGGCACAAGAAATTAGCGGTGATATCTCGCTCAGTCAAGGGAAGACCAACGCCCGGTTTTGGGAAGATGTCAGGAAGACGAACGTTCACGACGCCCGAATTGCGTCGTTGATTCGGGGCGATATTCTCTATGAAGACAGCAAGCCGTCAATGAGCGATTATCACTACACGAAGGTGAGGAAGGTCATTCTTGAGCGTCTCAAGCAGTTCGTCCCGGTCGTCCTTCAGTTTGACGTCCCAATCCCGAAGCGTGAGGCGATGAAAAAGGCTGAACAGCTCAAACAAGCCAATTCTGACCGCCTCGTCGAAGAGGACCTTCAACGGCTCCTTTCGACCCCGTTTGACCCGAACCGCCCTCAACGCGTCGAACTTCGGCTCTTCTCGCTCTACCTTCTTCTGACTCGGACCAACGACGAACGAACCAAGTTCGACATCATCGCGTCAATCCTCAAGTTCAATTTCCAAGACCAACCGATCGCTCCGCTCGGAATGAAGGATTTTGAACTTGTCAAAGGTTCAATCAACTTTGACTGGGTTGTCGGTTTTGCGAAATATTATGAGGTCATTGAGAACCCGACTTTTCTTTTCGTCCTACCGAAGGTTTCGACTCTCAAATTATACCCGACTCAGTTGCGAACGCTCGACATTATCGCAAAATACAAAAGTTGTCTGATCGTCAATCGGGCTTCGTTGAGTTCGGGAAAGACGACAACCGCCGTCAAGTTAGCGTATGACTACCAAAACACGAACAAGACAGTCGTTTTCTGTTGCGCAAACATTACCGTTCGCCAGTCAATCGCACGGTTGTCGTCAGCGTCAGGTGTCAATTTCTCGATCGACTACATCGAGAACGGGGCGTTGAAGGAAGAGAAGAATCGCTCTGAGTCAAGAGTCGCGATGATTATTACCGACTACTACGCTCTTCAGAAGGTCCTTGAGAAGCCCAGTTCGAATGACTTCATCTTGTTCATCGACGAGCCCACGTTCGGCGCCGACCAACCGAACAGCCCTCACGTCCGGGCTTTCCTCGAGAACTTCGAACGTTCCCCGCCTCAAACTCTTCTCGTCTCCGGGACCCTTCCACCGCTTCGGGAATTCGAACAGCTCTACCGTCGACACAAAATGAGACATCAAGCGAGCGTTGCGTTCGAAATCAACGACACCACAAGCCGGATCACGTCGAACTTGGAGACACCCGAACGCGAATATTGGGTTCCTGAGACTGACGTCGAAACGGTCGAAGACTTGGGTGAAGTTCTTGAGGGTATCAAACAAAATCGTTTTATGACCCGCTTTCACAACGCTCGTCATCTTCTCTATCTCAATTCTCAGATCCAGCTTCCCGATCTGACGACGTATTTCAACGATCCGAACAATTGGAAACAGCAACAAATCGCCGACAAGATCCGCGAAATCTTGAACTCACTCGAAGAGGATATCATCGTTGAGAAGGCAACAGTTCCCGCGGTTGTCGAGAACTTCCCACCCGTTGAGGAATTGTTCACGACGTCAGCCCTGTCTTTCTTCGGCGGTTGCTTCGTCGCTTCGACAACACCCTTCGAAGACGCAAAAGAACAAGCCCTAAACCTCTTCCAGAAGGTTAACCCGTCGTTGAATTGGGACAGTCTCTACGCCCAGATTTGGAAACGTCCCGACCGCGTTGTTCGATCCGAGAAAGAACTGACGTCAGCCCGCCTTCTCGCCGAACGGGAACGCGAAAAACAAGAGTTTGAAACCGGTCGTCCGATTTGGAACTTCCCACCGTCGCTCCAAATCAACAGTCGAGCTCACATCAACCGCTTTCACAATGCTCAGGTCAACCGCGACCTGTTCGTTCCCCCACTCGGACCGGACGACATCCCGAACGACCTGAACATTCCACGAGAATATGTCGTTCTTCTCGCAATGGGAATCGGGATTTTCAAAGAAGACTTACCACCGAACTACCTTGAGGTTGTCTCTTCCTTGATGCTCGATGGAAAGATACCGTTCGTCTTCGCTGACGTTAGCGTTGCTTACGGAACGAACGCGCCGTTCAATCACCTGATTATCATCGACCCGTTGATTATCACCAATCATTCGAGCTCGACCCTCATTCAGCTCATCACCCGGATCGGCCGAAACGGAAAGGTCGGGACGATCAGAACAACGACCGAGACACTCGTTCAACGTTTCGAAGACCTTCTGAACGGTGAAAAAGACACTGTCGAGCGAGACAATATTTTAAAGATGTTGAAATCTCTTTTCCGGGTTTAATTTTTTTATTTCATTTATCGATCGATAAATAAAATTAGCGAGAGCGGGGGCTGTGTCCTTGTTCTTCTTCCATTTGGATCCGTTCCTCTTCGAGGTTAGGAGGACAATGGACAAACTCACCGTGAGAGCCTCGGCAACGTTCACCGCGTCCGGCAACTTCGTAAAGACCACCGGAACGAGAAGAACCACGGCGCGAATTGCTGTAAGAACTCGAACGGGGGCTATGTCCCTCTTCTTTCTCCATTTGGATCCGCTTCTGTTCGAGATCGGGAGGACACTTAGCAAATCCACCATTAACTCGGCACCGCACGCCATGACCGGCAACCTCGGAAAGTTCAACTTCGTCTTCCTCTCCGCTACGAGAAGATGAAGCACCCGAGGGGCTTCGTGAAAATGAAGAACCCGAGGGGCTTCGTGAAAATGAAGCACCCGAGGGGCTTCGTGAAAATGAACGACGCGGAGGGTGTCCTTCGGCGGTTTCTTCTTCGACTCTTTCTTGTTCGAGCCGAGGGGAGCAATGGACAAACTCGCCGTGAGTACCACGGCAACGAACGCCGTGTCCGGGGTCCGAATAAAGCCCGCCACTGTTCGTAGAAGAAACACGGGACGGAGAACCGCTTTGACTCTTAACCAGAGCGTAGATTTTCTCGCCGTTCGGGGTGTCGAAGCCCCAGGTCATAACCGCATTCTGAATTTGACTGTTGAAGCCATCACTAAACAGTTGTTCCTCTTCCGGAACTTCGTTATTGGTGATGTCTTGGATAAAAGACTTTCCTTCCTCAAAGGTGTCAAACGAGCCGAGAACCTCGACGTCTGCCGGACCCTGTCCAGCTGAGAGCTTAAGGGCGGTAAATTTCCCCATTTAAATAGATTATTTTTAACAAAAATTTTTGTTAAAGTACTCTTTACGACATATTCTTCGTAAATTGACTTACCATTCAAAGGATATAAACAAGGTCGCCGATTGGATCAGCGGTTTCGAGAACGGCGGGAATGTTATTTTTTTCGATAATTCGGATCAAATATTTGAAAGCTTCTGGATAATCTGCCCAAATTAGACCCTTTGATAGGTTGGTGTTTCCGTGTCGATCAACGTGAGAATTAAACGGTGTTCCGGAGTCATTCAAGTGAATGACGGTCAAGCGGTCCGGAATTTCTTGTTCAAGTCGTCGAAAGAATGTTTTGATTTCGTCTTTAGTCTGCCATTGACAAAGGCCCGATGCGAACGCGTGTTGAGTGTCGAGACAAAACCCGATTTTGAGAGGAAGATGATCGAAAAGATATTTTAACTCAGCCCAGTTATAACCGAGTTCATGCCCTTGACCGGCTGAATTCTCGAAGACGAGTTCAACCTCGTTCGGGATGACCAAGGTTTCAGTCATTTGAATAACATTGTCGAGGTCGGCTCCTTTACCCTTTCCGATGTGAACGACAACAATAATTTTAAGTTCAGGATTAAGAATAGAATATTTCGCCGATGCGTATAAGGTGTTTTGAAGGATATTTTTCCAAAAGACTTTTCCGTTCGAAAGATTGATTGAAAGGTTCGCGTGAAAAACAACAGTATCGAGATCAACTTTTTCCGGAATAACCTTCGGAGGGAAAGTCGGACCGTGCCTCTCACCAATAGTTGTTTGGATGATTCGAAAATCAAAACCGTTTAAAGTTGCTGATAAAGAACCCTTCCACGGAAGGGTTGGGCCGATAGAGACCATTTTGTTAACTTAAACTTTTTTTTCTTGTTTAAAAATAGAAAAATGGCTGATTCAGAAATTAAAGATTCTCCCGAGGATGCGGTTAATCTCTACGACGAAGAATTCAACAAGTTAATCCTGATCATCAATGAGATTTATAAGGGTGTTGACCGAAACGAAAATAACGCCTTAAGGGCTTTCAACCTCTTTAAAATCATCTACGCTCGCGACCAGATTAAATGCTGTATCGACGCGGTCAAGGTTGTTCGAGTCGAAATCTTGAACGAAATCAAGAAAGGAAAATCACTTGATGCTGTCCTTCGGGCTTACCGTTTCCAGATTATCGCGTCTCACACTTCAAAGATTCAATCAAAACCTGCCCTTTTTCTTCAAAATATTTATAACGACGCAATTCAACATTCAATCGGTGCGAAGGGAAAGGCGTCAAAGTATCCTGAGATTATCCGCCTTCATCTCGCTCGAATCCTGAATATGGTCGAGAATGACCCTGATTTAATTATTGAAATCCAAAATCTCGAAAAATCTCTCAACGTGAAATCGAACGGAACGGCTTCGGTCCCGACTCCTGATGCAACGATTGACCTATCAGGTGTTCCTCCTCAGTTTCGAAGTATGGTTCAAATGGCGATGCCTTACAAGGACGTTTTAACATCGCTCGGGAGTAAGGTAATGAGTCCGGCCGTGATGAGCGCTTTTCAATCCGGGGATTTCCAAAAGGCAGCGAAAGCTTTCGGCAAAGACGTGATGAATGATCCAACGGCGCGTAGTCAAATTGGCGACATTAAGAAAATGGTCGATCCGATGATTAAGAAAGGCGCGCAAGCCTTCGCAAAAAACGGCGTCCAAATTCCCGGTTTTACCAATCCAGACGAGGTTAACGTCGACACTGTTCTTCAAAAGGCAACTGAAGCAATGGAAACAGAAGAAAAAGAACTTCCGATGAATGACATCGTTCAAACGTTAATTGGGACCCTGATGAATCCCGATGAAACCCCGCCGGCAGATGATATTAAAGCTATCACCGACGAAAAAAGCGAGTAGAGATTGACTTTTATTTTTTCTTTTTTCTTTTTAAATCTCCTTTTTACACAACAACCACAGCAAGAAATATCTCGCTAAGTATCCACCAATGGACACCGAATTTTCGAGCAATTGTCAACTATACGTGGATGAGCGAGGCGAGATTAAGATTACTGCGACAGTTTCATCGCCGAAGAACATCCCTGAGAAGCTCCGGAAGAAGTTGTTTTTCAACCATTCAGTCATCAAGGCAATCATCTCAAACACGACTGCTTCTCAGCTTCAGGAATGGTTCGACGCGTTCCCCGACTTCAACGTCAATCTTCATTTCCTTCAAATGATTCTCGGTAGCAACCCAATGATTCCGTTCCCCGACGCGAACAAGAAGGCGGATCTGATTCTTCACCATCTTATCAAGCGCGAGTATAAGTGGCAAGCGACCCCTGACCTTCGGACTTATTCTTTTGACGAAGAGAAGATCGCGATTCTTCGCCGAGCGCTCGTTGAGTTGAAGGCGCCTCTCGATACCGTTCAGCCTCTCCGCTACAGTCATCACCGCCCCGACGAAATTACCGACGGTTGGAACGAGTGGCTTGATGAGCGTCGCGACCATCAGAAGATTAAGCCTCGGATTTACACCGACCGCCCTCATCGCCCCGAAGGTCGTCCTAACCATCGACAGGGTGATAACCGACAGGGTGATAACCGACAGGGTGATAACCGACAGGGTGATAACCGACAGGGTGATAACCGACCGCGAGGAAAGGCCGAGACGCGCCCGAATCGCTTTACCGAATTCGAAAGTCGCTCGCCTTCACCCGAGCCGGTTCGGACTCGCTCGACCCGCCAGAAGTCCATTGAGGATTATCCTCCCATTTCAAAGTAATTCTTTTTCTTTTCTTGTAAAATATCTCTTGTATATACTTTTGGATGATTATCCAAAGATTGACTCTGATTTTTTAAAAACCAAAAACAGAGTGTCTTTATACTCTAGAGATGGAGACCGAAAGGTGTTTTGAAGAAAAGCAAAGTATCGAATTTCGGTTCGAGACGGCGAACGCGATTTTCGACCGAGACGGCGATCGTTTCGTCAAATCAATCGACAACCTCACAAAAGACGAACGAAACGATCTTCTCGCGGTCCTTTGCAAGGATCGGAACCTGGAATTCATCGTTCTCTTGGTCAACCATTGGTCGTTTTTTGGGAACCGGATCCCGATTCGCGACCAAGTTCCCGATGTGGTGAGACGGGATGACGTCGGGGTTTTCCTTGCTTTGTTTTCTTTTCCTTGTGAGATAAATCTCAGATATCAGAATGGTCGGCTTTTCGACCTGATCCGCGAACACAAGGCGACAAAAATCGCTGAGTTTTTGCGAACAGTGGTCGGGATTGACTGCTAAATATTTTCTTCTTCCTTCATTTGTTAAATATAACAAATTATTCTGTTTGACGTTTTAAAATACGATAAGCCATATTATAACTTTCAACATAATCTTCATCAGACGCCAAATTAAAAATTAATGCCATCATTTTCAACAAATCTTTGATCGGAAATTCAAGATATGAATCAGGATTAATTCTTTCAAAGATGATTTCAGCAACGCGATCCAATACCCTTTTTCTGATCGTTGTATCTCGAATTTGGATATCCTGAACAATTCGAGCCGCTTCGAGATGAGCGCTCGCTTTTTCAACTGCGCGATTGGACTCAGTCGTCATATCACGAAGATAAAATAACAAAGTCAATAATTTCTTTAATTTATGTTCATCGCGATCTGAAAACCAAACGATATTATCTTCGATTTCAATAATTCCTTCACCAAAAGTTTCCCTGAGTCGATGAATCGGATCGTGAGAGCGACTATATGACGGAGGTGAAGAAGACATTTTAAAGATAGAAAATTCGATAATTAAAATTTTTTTGTTCAGTCAAACGAGACAAAACATCATCGCGGGTTGTCGGGGCTGTGATGGCTGGTGCTGAATCAGGTCGAATCGGGAAAAGCTCGACAAAACGGCGATAACCTTCGGTTTTTTCTAAGTCGTCTTCGAGGGTTGAAAGATTACCCCGGACGACATTGAGCTTCGAACAATCACCCCGACTCATTGTCAAAAGATAGCCTCGACGGTCTTGAATGTAATTCGCCCGTGAAACCTGACTGAGATAGCCTTGTGTTGCGTCGATGACGTTGTGAGTTTTAATGACATTTGGAACATCAATATCTTCGGGAAAAACATAAAGAATATCATTGAAATTTTCAATCATACTAATCGATGAAAGAGGACTTGAGAAAGAAACCCCACCATCAAAATATTCATCCCCATTAAATGAATAGGGAGGAAAGACGATCGGAACGGCTGACGTCGCCCGGAGGACGTGATTAATCATCGGTCCGTATTCATCTTCAGGGAGAAGTCCTAAATAGGTAATCATACAACTAGTCCCGACGATTGATAGGGGTCCTTTCTTCCCATAAAGAATCGATTTTTCGGGGACGACGGTTGAATAAATTTCGACTCGTCCTTTGGTGTTGTTATTAGTACTGATTAAAATTTCATTTTCCCTCAAAGTATTGACAAACCGGGGGTCAGAAATAACTCGAAAAAGTCGTTCAAGAGCACAGCCGACGGTGTAGAACGACGGCTTTCCGAGGCCCTCAATTGGACCAAATGACCTCATTTTCATCACTTTGAAATCGGGAAAACCTCGAATTAATTTCGAGATTTCTTCAACGTTCCAATCGAAGACCGTTCCAAGAGCCGAGACCAGGGCACCACCGCTCGCTCCAAGGCAAACTTCGGGTCGATAACCGAGAGCCGATAAGGTCATCATTATTCCTAACTGTTCGACCATTCCCTGACCGGAAACCGGTAGAACCAAATTATGGGGTAATTTCGATTCGGTCAAAAACGAAGTTTTTATCATTTTCTGATTTAAAAGAGAAAATATTTTTCTTATTGAGTCAAATTATCTTTCTTAAATGGGAAGGTCGAACCTTCTACTTCTTTGGATTATTATTTTGACGATTCTTTTCACCCTTATTTTTCTTTTTTTGTTTAGTCAAGGGTTCGGTCTTCTTGGTGCTTACACTCCGACGTTTGCCCCCGGTTTGACCCGCTAATGTTTCCTTGGTATGTTTGGGCTCTCGTTGTCATTATTACAATTCTTTTTCTTTTGAGATTATTTTTTGGTCGAACTGAACGGACCGTCAGAAATATTCGCGATGACCTCTCATTGATTGAAAAAGGAGGTCGAATTCCCGAAGAAATCCAAAAGGAATCAATAACTCCCGAAGAAATCCAAAAGGAATCAATAACTCCCGAAGAAGATGATGAATTTGACGAAGAAGATTTTTATCGTTGTTATCACCCATATTTAGGGAATGTTAGTCAGGGTGAAAAACTTTGCCGGAAGTTCTTGAAGAAATATTTTAATTTGCCGTTTCGGTCTTGTAAGCCGTCTTATTTGAAAAATCCTGAGACAGGGGCTTGTCTTGAATATGATTGTTATGAAGGTTCATTAAAATTAGCCGTTGAATATCAAGGAAAGCAACATTATGAGTATGTTCCACATTTCCACCGAAACGGAGTTCGCGACTTCAACGAGCAACAGCGAAAGGACGCGTTGAAGGTCAAACTTTCAGAAAAAGTCGGTGTTTGGCTCATTCGGGTTCCATATACAACAGACCCTGACGAGATCGGACAATATATTATTGACAGGCTCCCTCTTTCTCTGAAAAAATGATTGACTAATCGAAAGCAAAATGACAACTAGATATTCGAATGAAAAGACCTGGATTAATAAGTTCTCTTGTAGCGATGGCGGAAACTTTGCCGATATCGCAACTGAGAGAAAATATCAGATCGATAATGGAAAGTTAGGTGTTTTTTGGGTTCGGTTTTGTGAGATGAAGGTTCGTGGCGAGGATCATTCGGTCGGAGAAATTTTAGGACCGTGTCCGGCGTTAATGGTGTCGATTCGGCTTCATTATATCCCTCGCCCTGATATGCTGATTCCTCTGAGTTTTACTAAGCCGGCGATTTTTTGTTTACAGAAGGTTGTCAAAAGCCTTCTCTCGATCGACAACGACGAGCGCCTCTTGTGTGCCGTCATTGAGGGCAATCCGATCGGTGAAAAGGACGCGACGGCTTACTTGAATCTTCATTTTCCTTTGATTGCTTTGAAGGTTAAAGATCAAAAAGAAATTATCGTCCCTGAATTTATCGCTGAAATCAAAGCTCAAAATATTCGTTCTCAACTCGAAATGGATCCGGAAATTTTGACGGTTGAAACGTCGGCTTATGACGTTGCTTACCCGATTGTCGGTTCAGTCAATGTTAAGAAAAGAGTTCGTTATGATTTTGCGGGCTTTTATCCTTACTTGACTGAAAATGACCTTCGCCGTGAAACTTCCGAGGTTGTAATGGAGGAGATTTTTAACCCGATTGTTCAATGTTCTTTTGTTATCCAAGGTAGTATCAAACCGCAACTTTTCACGGAACCCGACAAAGTCATTCAACGGAGTCGACCGAACAGCCGAAATTCTTCGGTTATTCCTGATGATGAAGGGATTAATACTTATTTTTGGCTTCCATTTTTTCTTTCTATTAATTATCCGATTTATCAACCGAATGTCCGAAAACAAGAAATGACCCGCCTTTCATCGGAACCTTCAGCTGTTCCGACAACCGCGATCGACCTTGAAATCAAGGTTCTTCAATGGGTCATCGACTCAATTCACTTCAATTTTCGCTCATCTCATCCTTACAAAAACAAAATCGGAAAGATTATTTACAATATTTATAGTGGTTCTGATATCGGTTATGAATATTGGATGTTGATCACGACTCAACGAGATCCGCCGAAGGAAAAACTTGAATCAATTAATCAAAGTCAGGAAGAAGAAATTGATTCAATTTCACCAGACTATTATCAGTTTGGCGAAGACGAGAATGAGGACGTTGACAGTCTCCTTCAGCTCCGAGAGGGCGACGTTCCTGGGATCCGAATTGACCTTGACCTAAACGAGAACCAGAAAATATGGCGAAGTTTTGGTTCAAATAATGAAAATTACTCAATTAAGACTCTTCATTATATTGCTTCACATCAACATTTGAAGGGAGGACCGGACAAGAAAGAATATAAAGAATGTGTCGATAAATATTGGCGTTCTTTCTATCAAGAATATGATCAAACCTTTGCCGACGCGTCGAGTCAGTTAGAAGGAAAAGTCGCCGACTTGTTTCACGCCTACTTTCCTTATCGGTTTATTTGGAATTCAAACGATACAGAATGGTATTATTTTGATCAACATCGCTGGCTTCTTGACAAGAATGGCGATGAAGTCATCAGCTATCTATCGAATGAATTTGTTGCTCAAATCAATCGGCAATTGCTAAATTTTGCTGGTGAGGCGACGTTAGAACCCGAACGCGAACGGGCCGACGCGAACCGAGACCTCGTTGAAGGAATGAGGAACTTAAAGATGAAACTCTTGAAGATTAACTTTAAGCGAAATGTTTTCGCTGAATTGAAACAGAAGTATCGCTTTCGGGTCTTCAACGTTATTCGTGATGAGAACCCGAATCTTCTTGTTTGTCGAAATTGTATTCTTGAGATCGTTGATGGAAAAATCTACGACCGCGACGGTCTTCCTGAAGATTATTGTACTCTTTCGACCAAAATTAATTATCTTCCGAAACGGAAAACCGACCCTTATCGGCGAAGTATGGTTCGAACTTATTTTAACCAAATCTACTCTCAGCACGACGTTCGGAATTGGATGTGGCTGTATTGGGTCAGTTGTCTTCGGGGCGGAACACCGGATAAGAATTTTGTTTTCCTTCAGGGTCGTGGTGATGATTCGAAATCAATTATGATTAAACTTTTAGGATATACCTATGGCGATTATCTAATTATCGGTAAAAATGAAAATATTCTTGCGGGGGTCAAAATGAGCAGTTCAGGTCCTGAACCCGAAAAGATTCGTGAACGAGGTCGCCATATCGTTGTTTATCAAGAACTTGACTCGAGAACTCCTCTCGATGGTTCAAAGGTCCGGGTGAAGTCAGGTGGCGACAATGTTGGCGGTGTTCGGGACGCTTTCAAGGGTTCCGACTCAATGGTTGAGTTTAAGCAAATGGCGAAAAATGTCGGAACCTTCAACCGCGAGATGGTCTGGGCGGAAGGGGCGACCATTGACGCGACTTGGCGTCGAGTCAAGAGTGTCCCTCACGGTTCGCGTTGGCGCGAAAACGCGCCTGACACTTTCGAAGAACAATGGCGAACAAAGGTTTTCAAGATGGACGAGAATTTTGGCGACGTTCTCCCTCAACTCGCCGAGACGTTCCTTTCGATGCTTGTCGAAACTTGGTCGCAATACCACGCCCGTCGACTCCCGAAATCACCGACCATTGAAAAAGCAACGTCCGATTGGCGCCGAAATTGTGATCTTTACCATCTGTATTCGGAAGATCGCCTTGACTTTCATCGACTTGAAAACGGTCTTCCGGATCCAGCCTATCAAAAGAGTATTCCGCAACTTTATCAAGACTTCACAAATTGGTTCCGAATCAATTTTAGCGGTTCAAAGGTCCCAAATCGCCCACGATTTGAAGAAGAAATGTTGATTAAAATTCAAGCTGTTGAACGAAAATTCATCGGGATTAGCCTAAAAGCGGTCGGCCCTCAGAACCGAAACGAAGAGGAAGAAGAGGAAGAATGAGATATTCTTAATTTTATTCAATTGAATAAAATATCGTTATTAAATGTTTCTCGTTCCAACAAAATATCATCAGGGTTTTAATTTCCCTCATCAGTTCAATCTCACGAAATATCTTCGATTGAAAAATCTCATTAATTGCCAAAATATCGATTCAATTAAGTTAAATCAAAGAATCGGTAGTGAAAGAACTAAAATTTATGAGGCTGTTTTTAATGATTGTGTGATCGCAGTTAAGATTTTAAAACAGAATAAACAATTAAAAAATGAAACTGAAATTAACGATAGAATTTCGAATCCTGATTATTTTCTTTTTATGATTGATTCTTTAGAATGTGAAAATAAATCTCTGATCATAATGGAGTTAGCAATTTCGGATTTAAAACAACGTTTGATAAAACTTTGTTTTGACCAGATTTTGAAATCTGATAATATCGAATCCGACTAAAAATGATCTTAATCGAATGTTTGTCGAAGTCGTTGAAGCTTTGATTCAATTAGCCTCTTTACGGGTCTTTCACGGTGATTTACATATAGGGAACGTCTTTTTTGTTATCAGAAATTGTCAAACAAAAACGGTCATCGGTGATTTCGGCGAAAGTATGATTTCAGATTCTCCGACATCTAGTTCTTCTGATCTGTTCTATTTTATTAATTCATTGAGAGAATATTTAGAAAACGAAGAATTTATTTCGAAATTGAATATATTTTTCAATAGAATAAGAGAAAATAAATCTGAAGCTAATTTTGACTTATATCTTGAATCGATGACAGAAAATGAAGCGATAATTCGTTGTAATAAAGAATTTTTATATAAAAGTCTTGAATTATGGGAAAATATTTAATTTATTCGATTGAATAAAAGAAAAGAAAAGAAAGATCAACGCATATCGGGATAGAATTTGTAGCAGAAAATTTCGACATTTTTCGACCACAATTCACGATCAAAACCCTTTCGAGCTTCAATTGTCTTTTTGATATACGCGACCGCGCTGAGCGTTCTTGAAACATATTTCGTCGTCCGATAAACCCGAGGACCGACCTCAAAAACGAGTTGAAAATTGTGAGGATCGGTGATTTTTTCTTCATCGATGACGAGGCGGTCATCTTTATCGACCAGTTCGATCGGGTCATCTGAAAAGACCTTTTGGATCGAAGTAGTAATATACCGATCCTTCCAAACACCAAGAATATATTTTTTCGGTGTCTTGATCGGTGATTGGATCTTGGTAAAATGATCGATAACGCACATTCCATCATAATATCGAGCCGGACTTTTTGCTTCTTCGTCGATGAAGTCTTGAAGACTACGACTCTTTCGTTCGGTGTTTTTCTTCAACGCTTCCAAATACTCTTGACGTTCCGCACTCGCCGAACGATCGCGACTCTCCGAACGATCGCGACTCTCCGAACGATCACGCCGACGATCACGAGACCGTGAACGATCACGCCGACGATCACGAGACCGTGAACGATCACGCCGACGATCACGAGACCGTGAACGATCGCGAAGTTTTGCACCATAGCAACGATGGTGGCAATGATCACAACGATGATATTCTGGCACAGGTTCGATTGGTTTTGGAACAGGAGGATATGGCATCATTTGAAAAAGGATGTTTGGATCATATCCATTTGCGATCGCGTGTTGGATCGTTGCGAAAAAGTTTGGATCCATTCTTGGCTAAGATCTAAAGATAAAAAATCAATAAAACTATCGGTTTTTGAAAAAATAGGCTACCTCTCAAAAGAGAAAAATCATCGAGATCTTTTTGCTGAAACTCTATAAAAATAGATATATAAAATATACAGAAGTTTGAAACTAAAAATAAATTTATTCGGCAAACGACATTTGATAATAATTATTATCAAAAAATAATATCTTCTTAAAATGAATTTACTTTTTATTACGGTTGACGAATGGCGTTATCCACCAGAATACACAACGCCGGAGATAAAACAATGGATGAAGGATAACCTGAAAGCTTATGAATTTTTGAGAAAGAACGGCGTTTCGTTTAACCAACACCGCGCCGGTTCGACCGCTTGCGCTCCGAGTCGGGCGACTATTCATACCGGACAATATCCGAGTCTTCACGGCGTCAGTCAAACCGACGGGGCAGCGAAAAACGCTAATGACGCCGATATGTTTTGGCTCGACCAAAATAATATTCCAACTTGGGCGTCGTTCCTTCAAGATCACCAAACGTTCTACAAGGGAAAATGGCACGTCTCAAACGCCGATTTTTACATTCCCGGGACGATTAATTCGGTTCTCAGCTATAACAAAGATAACGGCGTTCCAGAAGTTGGACCAACTGAGAAATATCGAAAGTCGAATCGACTTGAACCATATGATTTCAACGGTTGGATCGGTCCCGAACCTCACGGGAGCAACCCACATAATTCAGGAGGAAGTAGCGCAGTTGGCCTTTCAGGTCGTGATATTGTCTACGCGAATGAAGTCATCGACCTAATCCAGATGTTGGAAAACAATGATTGTAAAAAACCGTGGGCAACCGTTGCGTCGTTTGTTAATCCTCACGATATTACTCTATACGGCGAACTTTCTCGTCAGATTCCCCTTTTCAATTTCGAAACCGATCCAACTTTACCACCGATCCCACCCGCCCCAAATTCGAACAACACGGCGAACAAACCGTCGTGTCAAGCCTCGTATCGAACGATTTATCAACAAGCTTTTCAACCAACTTTTGACGATGAAACGTATCGGAAATTATACTTTACTCTTCAAAAAAGAGTTGATGAACAAATCCAACGAATTTTAACAGCCCTTTTCAAATCGAAATTTGCAAAGAACACATTTGTTATTTTCACATCTGACCACGGTGATTATCTCGGTTCTCACAACCTTTTTCAAAAATGGTATTCGGCGTACGACGAAGCGATTCGTGTCCCCTTTATCGTTTACGGTCCCGGTATTTGCCCCGGTGAGCGAAATCTTTTAACGAGCCACGTCGACATTGTTCCAACAATCCTAAGCCTTCTCGATGTTAATGTTAAGAAGATCAGCAAGAAACTCGAAAAGAAATATTTTGAAATGAAAGACTTCGTCGGGACTGATTTAAAACCGACGATTTACGGAGAGGCAATGCCTAACCTCCCACAGTATTTTATGACCGATGACAACGTTCTGAAAGGTTTGAATCAACAAGGAATCGCGGGACCATATCCCGAAGTTGAACAACCCGCAAGTGTTTCAACCGTTATCGCTCAAATCGGAAATAAAATCTTCAAATATTCGGTTTATTTCGACAACCCTCAGTTCGCCGGGAGTCCTGCCCAGGTCAGACCAACTCAACAACAGATTCAGACCGCCGTTTCGACCCCACGTCAATTTGAACTTTATAATTTGACTGACGACCCCTTTGAGATGAACAACATCGCGAATTCACCAATGCAAGGAATCCTTGATCCGATCTTACGACAACAAGAAAAGTCAAAACGTCTCTACCCAACGAATGGAACAGTTTTACAACCGTATTTTCCTAATTTCCCTCCCGCTTCTTAAGATATCGTGGTTCTTCGGGAGGTTTTTGCAATATCTTATAAATTTATAAGATATCATAGAATACAAAATCCATAATTTATTTTTTATAACTCTATAAATATTTTTATGAAAATAGATGTATAAAAATATATAAAAATTTGGGATTAAAAAAATTATTCAACAAATGACATCTTATAGATTTATAAGATATATCAAAAGAAATCAAGATAATTTAAATTATTCATCTCTTAACTTACGATAGAACCTATTTCTTTTTTCTAATTTGATCAAATCATCATTGTTAAAAATCGTTTCATACAACCCACGTTTGATGAGAAAATCGAGATGTGGTTTTAATTCTTCTCGATGTTTTAAGATCAGAATCGAATATTCGTTATTGCCGTCCGCGAAATTTTCGAGAACTTCGATTGTATTCGGGATTAACGGGTGATCGGCGGGAATATCCTTATGTGAAAACATCAAAATGAATTAGGGCTGACCTGGGAGCGAATAAGGGATTTTGGTAAGGATAGAAAAACGTTTGAAATTATAATATTTCTTTACAAGAATCTCTTCTAACGGTGTTGTTTTTGCCCCAACTTTAACTTCAGGAACTGTTATTTTAGTCAATTTTTGACCAATAACGAACGGGAACGGTGAAGTAATTAAACGAATAACGCTGAGATATTGACAGGAACCCTTTATTTTTCCAAGAAGTTTTTCGACGTTTTGGTCGTCGGGAAGAGGAAAAAAGAAGGTTCCTTTCTCGACCAAAATATCAAAGGCGATTTGAAGTTGTTTTCGAAGATTCAAGATGTCGGTTGGAACGTCGAAGGATCCAACACAAGAAATAATTTGTTCAAGTTGAGCCCACGGTTGGTCGTTGAAAAAAAGTCGAATGTCAATTTGACTTAAATCAGATCGAAATTCAGAATAACCGGTTGTTTTTTCCATATAAGCAATTGTTTCAACACTTTTCCACAACCAATATTCAACACCGCCTTGTTGTTCTTTTGACACGTCGGCGTAAATACCTGATTTTGGAAGCCCGAATAACCAATCGATATTCGCTAATTGATTTCCTCCTTCCTGAAAAGCATTCGAGAAATTATCATCAGGCAAATTATCGATAATAACCGGATTAAGTCGGAGATTGGTTAAATTTTCTTTCGGAACTTCTCTTCTCAATTTTCCAGTAAGAAAAAATTCAAATAATGGATCCATCTTTTAAGAAAGAATTTAAATCTGAATTCAGATTTAAAGTTTGCCTTCAATTAAGAAATTGCAACACCAGCACTTGCATAACCAGTGACAAGGTTAATCGCAGATGGACTCCCGGACGCAGCGATCGAAAAAACCATCAACAAACGAGTTTGGGGAGTGATAGAAATTGATAAACCGGTTGTAATACCATGTGAAATAGTTCCAGTACTGACTGTACCGGACAAATTAGGCAAAAGACTGACAGAGGCACCGGGAATTGATATAAACATATTATCGGGGGTATCACTATAATATAATTGAGCCACGACGGTAGTGGTACCTGTTAATGAAATACTTCCAACAGTCGAGAAATAAGCCGAAATTGCCGTGATCATCCCATCACGTGGAATAGAGAAAGCAAAGTTAAGAGCCATTCCAGGAGCACCGGCCAAATCGATAGAATCAACCCCAGCCCCGGTAATACTGGTGATAGAATTACCGAAACCCAAAAGGCTACTTGTAAAATCAGCAGAATTAGCTGCAGAAGTCATCACAACAGGGGTTCCAGAAGCGAAAGGGATAATAGCCGAAGAACCGGTCGGTCCGGTCGAACCAGTCGAACCAGTGTTTCCGGTCGATCCAGTGTTTCCGGTCGATCCAGTGTTTCCGGTTGAGCCGGTGTTTCCGGTTGAGCCGGTGTTTCCGGTCAATCCAGTGTTTCCAGTGGCGCCGGTTGCACCCCAAAACCGGTTGCGCCGGTTGCACCCATTAGACCTGCAAATGGAGGTAAGCAATTACATTCACATAAATTGGACTGACATTTTTCGGAACAGGTTCTCTTCCCCATTTAATTATTAAAAAATATCTTTCAAATTTAAAAGATATTTAGTAAATATTATATTTGGTTCAATTATTGATGATCTAACTTAAAAATCGAATTATTTTTTCTTCAATATCAAAAAAAAAAAACTTTATCATTATGATTCATTTCTTTATTCGAGCTGAAGAAATACCAAACGTTGGCAAGTTATCTTTCGCGAAAATGATATTTTAATCAATAGTCGAGAATATTGTCAGTTTGAGAAAATCGTCAGTTTGAGAAAATCGTCAGTTTGAGAAAATCGTCAGTTTGAGAAAATCGTCAAATTGCCTTCGGTTTGAGAATATTGTCAGTTTGAGAATATCGTCAAATTGCCTTCGGTTTGAGAATATTGTCAGTTTGAGAATATCGTCAAATTGCCTTCGGTTTGAGAATATCGTCAGTTTGAGAATATCGTCAAATTGCCTTCGGTTTGAGAATATTGTCAGTTTGAGAATATCGTCAAATTGCCTTCGGTTTGAGAATATCGTCAAATTGCCTTCGGTTTGAGAATATCGTCAGTTTGAGAATAGCCGTTGATTATTTAACTACACTAGGAGCAGTTGAAGAAGAAAATCGTCAAGGTTTAATTGTTTTTCGATCCCCAACCAATCAGATTTACGAAATTTTCCGTAATGAATTAAACCCTGTTGGATCAAGTGGTTCCCCAATTGCATTTAATATTTTTATGCAACAAGAAATCGCAAGGATCAAACGCCAAAATCCAGGAATTAATAATACGGAAGCTCATAGAATCGCTAAGAATGCTTGGTTTGATCGCTTTAACTAAACCACGATTTTTATCTTTCATAATCATTGATATATTATTTTTCCTAATTAGGAAAATATTTATGTATAGAGATTAAGTGTTAGTATTATAATATTTTCTAATCAGAAAATGGTAATTTGAAAAACTTTGTTAATTTATCAACGCACATATTAATTAACCTGGTGATATGAAAATTCACAACAAGAATTCTTAGGCGATCTTAATAATCGACAAACTTGAGTGAGTTCCATATGGTGTGGTCATTGGGATGACATCGTTCTCCGTTGTAACATCACCGGCACCGGTTGGCACACGCACGCTGATGTGGTCATTCGCCGCCAAAGAAAATAGTGCCCCAGGATTGACAATCTGCGATGTGCCACTGGCGCGACCAACAATCGTATCCGTCTTCTCAACGTCAGTGATCCAAATGTCCAACATTCCAGCTGCTACTACCGGGACCTGGAATGCCACTTGGTAAATACCAGATGCTAAAACGGTGAAAGTATTGAATTCGGTACCGGCGCCGGCGGTACTGGCTATAATTCCAACTCCCGTAATTGACGGTGTTGGAAAGGATACTGGGAAAGTAGCCGCATATGTTGCGGGGGTAGTGTTATCACGAGTCCAATAACCATACGCAGTTAGTCCTGACGCGCCAGTTGCACCAGTGTTTCCTGTAGCTCCAGTGTTTCCGGTCGATCCAGTGTTTCCGGTCGATCCAGTGTTTCCGGTCGATCCAGTGTTTCCGGTCGATCCAGTGTTTCCGGTCGAACCAGTCGTTCCGGTCGAACCAGTCGTTCCGGTCGCACCTGTGTTTCCGGTCGCACCTGTGTTTCCGGTCGCACCTGTGTTTCCGGTCGCACCTGTGTTTCCGGTCGCACCTGTGTTTCCGGTCGCACCTGTGTTTCCGGTCGCACCTG
>Ga0164242_10002762_pt1 | contig 20257 bp, 16 predicted proteins | sample OricomgcompostMG_FD_108783 | JGI IMG/M metagenome (GOLD analysis project Ga0164242, IMG submission 108783) | Miracle-Growth compost microbial communities from Emeryville, California, USA - Original compost - Miracle growth compost (MG) ... | reverse complement strand
TGATGCGTTCCGGCGGGCCCCTGAATCGGGCTCTGTGGTAGCGAGGGCGGGACTCGAACCCGCGACACCACGATTATGAGTCGTGTGCTCTAACCACCTGAGCTACCCCGCCAGGGCGGGCATCAGGAAGGCCCGCCGGATCACTCCAGCGGGCTTTTCCTCCTACCCAGAGCCCCTTTACGGAATCGAACCGTAGACCTTCTCCTTACCATGGAGACGCTCTGCCGACTGAGCTAAAGGGGCGACGACGAGAACAGTACAGAAGCCCCAACTCCGTGCCAAATCGAGGCCCATCCGCGCTCAATCAGGCCCAAATGGGCCTGTCGAGGGCCTTCTCAGGCGTCCTGGATCCGGGCGAATCCGAGGGTCTCCTCGAGCTCGTAGGCCAGTCCCAGGAGCAGTCCTTCGCGCCCGTTCCCGGCACCGAACATCATGCCCTGAGGCAGGCCGTTCGCCGTGGTCTGCAGCGGCAGCGAGACGGCCGGCTGGCCGGTGAGGTTCTGCCACGGCGTGAACGCCACCCAGGACATCAGCCGCTCCAAGATCTCGTCGAAGTCCAGCATCGGATCGAGATGGCCGATCGTCGGGGTCTCGGCGGCCACCGTCGGCGTCAGGAGCACGTCGTAGGTCTGGTGGAACTCCTCGGCGCCGACCCGCGCCTGCTGCAGCCGACGGATCGCACCGGGCAGCCGGCGCACGCTGCGCGAGGAGAAGTGGGCCAGCCCGATGGTGAGGTTGTCGAGCTTGGTGGCGTCCCAGGTCGAGCCGCGCAGCCCGCCGCTGCGGATGACCAGGTTGGCCAGCATGCTCCAGTAGGTCACGAAGTCGACGCCGATGCCATCGGGCACCGGCGGCGTGACCTCCTCGACCCGGTGGCCGAGCTCCTCGAGCTGGCGCGCCGTCTTCATCGTCAGGTCGGTGACCTCCGGACTGGCGGAGCGGCCGTCGGCGGCGGTGCAGACGGCGATCCGCAGCCGGCGTCGGCTCGGCCCGCCGATGTCGCCGATCGGTCGCAGGCCCGCGGCAGGTTTGATCAGCTCGGCCTCGCGCAGGAAGGCAGCGGTGTCACGCACGGTGCGCGTCAGCACGCCGTCGCAGACCAGCCGGATCGGCATCAGCCGGAAGTAGGCGTCCTGCGCGACCCGATCCCGCGAGGGCTTGAGTCCGACCAGGCCGTTGACCGAGGCCGGGATCCGGATGGAGCCGCCGCCGTCGTTGCCATGAGCGAACGGCACCGCGCCGGCAGCGACCAGAGCGGCGGACCCGGCCGAGGAGGCGCCAGCGATCCGGGTGGTGTCCCACGGACTCCGGACCGGCCCGAGGCGCGGATGCTCGGCCGCACCGGAGAAGCCGTACTCGGACAGCTGACTCTTGGCGACCGGCACCACCCCGGTGGCGAGGAACATGTGGGCGAAGTCCCCCGTGCGGCGGGCGTTGGTGGCGACGTACGCGTCGGTGCCGTGCTGGGTCGGCACACCGACCATGTCGACGTTGTCCTTGATCAGGGTCGGTACGCCGGAGAAGTAGCCGCTGCGTGGGTGCGCGGCGAGCGTGCGCGCGGCGTCGTACATCCGCAGCGCCACCGCGTTGAGCTCACCGTCGACCTGCTCGATCCGGGCGATCGACGCCTCCACCGCCTCGGTCGCACTCACCTCGCCCGCTGCGATCGCCTCGGCGACGCCCACGGCGTCGAGGTCTCCGAGGGCATCGTCGGTGAAGGTGTGCAGACGCGTCATGCGGTCACGTTACCCGCGGGTCACCAACCTGGTCAGTCGTCAGCACCGTCGGCGGTGGCAAGCGCGCCCAGGCGCTGGTCGACGCTGCTCGGGGCGAGGATGTGGTCGATCGCCAGCGCCGCGCAGCCGACCAGGCCGGCCGAGTCGGCATGGGTGGCCGGCATGAACCGCAGGTTGCGGGTGGCCAGGGCGGTGGAGCGCGCGTAGACGCTCTCCCGCACTCCAGCGGTGTAGAGGTCGAACGCCTGACCCATGTCGCCGCCGATCACCACGACCTCCGGGTTGAGCAGATTGATCGCGATCGCGAGCAGCTCGCCCAGGTGTCGGCCGCTCTCCCGCAGCAGGCCACGCGCAACCGCATCCCCGGCCAGCGCCGAGGCGACCAGGTCGCGGACGTGACCGGCCGGAACGCCCGAGTCGACCAGCTTGGCCACCAGCGCCCAGCCGGCCGCGACCGTCTCGAGGCAGCCGTTGGAGCCACACCGGCACGGCAGGTCACCGGCCGCGTCCAGACGGGTGTGGCCGATCTCGCCGGCAGCACCGATGGCGCCTGGCAGGATCCGGCCATCGGCGATGACGCCCATGCCCAGGCCGGTCGAGGCCTTGACCACCAGCGCGTTGCGCGGCTTGGGTCCGGGCCCGAAGAGCTCGGAGCGGGCCAGCACGTCGGCGTCGTTGGCGAGGAACAGCGGGACGTCGGCGACGCCCTTGAAGTACGGCGCCAGCTCCACGCCGTCCCAGCCACCCATCACGGGCGAGTCGACGCTCACCATCCGCTCGGGGTCGACGACGCCGGGCAGACTCATGCCGATGCCGAGGACCGGCGGCTCGACGTCGGCGAGCATCGCGCTCAACCGGTCGGCCAGCTGCGGCATCAGCTCCTCGGCGGAGATGCCGACGCCGTGGTCACGGGTGTCGCCGGAGAGCTCCCGCCCCTGGAGGTCGAAGATCGCCAGCTGGCTGCGGCTGCGCCCGACCGCGACGCCGAGCACCACGCCTGCGTCGTGGTTGAAGACGAGCGCGCCCGGCGGCCGTCCGCCGGTGGAGGCCAGCTCCTCCCCCAGCAGGAGCAGGCCGGCATCAAGGAGCGCTGACACGCGGGCGACCACCGCGGTGCGGGAGAGGCCGGTGAGTCGACGCAGGTCGGTACGGGTGCTCGCCTGCCCGCTGCGGACCAGGTCGAGCAGGTCACCGGCGGTAGCCATCTCGGACATGTCGGGGATCATAGAGGGCGACTTACGTCATAAAAAAGCCGATGTAGTGCTTGTATCGATCCAAAATCAATGGGAGCGTAGTCACATGCAGCTTCCAGAGGCCTGTGACTTCGTCGTCTTCGGCGGCACCGGCGACCTCGCCCTGCGCAAGCTCCTGCCCGCCCTCTACCAGTGCGACCTCGAGGACCGGCTCCCCGCCGAGACCCGGGTCGTCGCCGTCTCACGCAGCGAGCTCGACGACGACGGCTACCGCTCGGAGGTACGCCGAGCCCTTTCCGAGCACGTCGCCCCGGAGCATCAGGACCTGGCAGCGGTCGAGCGTCTGCTCTCCCGGCTGCGCCACGTCACGCTCGACGTCGAGGACGACCACGACTGGCACACGCTCTTCGGCGTACTCAAGGATCGACCGGACGCCGAGCAGACGATCCGGGTCTTCTACCTCGCCGTCGCGCCGTCGCTGTTCGGACCGATCTGCCGTCACCTCGGCAACGGCCACATGGCCGACGCGCCCGCCCGGGTGGTGTTGGAGAAGCCGATCGGTCACGACCTGGCCTCGGCCCGCGCGGTCAACGACGTGGTCGGCGAGGTCTTCGACGAGTCCCAGATCTTCCGTATCGACCACTACCTGGGCAAGGAGTCGGTGCAGAACCTCTTGGTGACCCGCTTCGCCAACACCTTCCTCGAGCCGCTGTGGAACAGCCACTCGATCGACCATGTGCAGATCACCGTCGCCGAGACGCTCGGCGTCGGCGCCCGGGCCGGCTACTACGACCGCGCCGGCGCGCTGCGCGACATGGTCCAGAACCACCTGCTGCAACTGCTGTGCCTGGTCGCGATGGAGCCGCCGATCGAGATCGGCGGTGGCCGGGAGGACGTCCGCGACGAGAAGCTCAAGGTGCTCCAGGCGCTGCGTCCGATGCTGCCCGAGGACGTCGACCGCGACACCGTCCGGGGCCGCTACGCCGCCGGATGGGTCAGCGGTGAGCCCGCTCCCGGCTACCTCGACGAGCTCGCCTCCACCGGATCGGGCGCCGATTCGCTCACCGAGACGTTCGTCGCGCTGCGCACCGAGGTGCAGAACTGGCGCTGGGCCGGCGTGCCGTTCTACCTGCGCACCGGCAAGCGCCTCGACCGGCGTACCTCCGAGATCGTCGTGGTCTTCAAGGACGCCCCCTACGACCCCTTCCGGCAGCGCGAGGGCATCACCGAGCCGAATCGGCTCACGATCCGGGTGCAGCCCGAGGAGGGCATGCGCATCCACCTCAACGCCAAGGAGCCCGGCCCGGGCGGCTACCGGCTCAAGCCGGTGTCGCTGGACCTCAGCTACGCCAGCGCCTTCGACAAGCGCTCGCCCGACGCGTACGAGCGGCTGCTCATGGACGTCATCCGCGGCAACATGACCCTCTTCATGCGGCGCGACGAGGTCGAGGCCGCCTGGGCCTGGTGCGAACCGATCCTGCGGCACTGGGAGACCACCGCCCTGCCGCCCAAGACCTACCCGGCCGGCACGGCCGGACCGACCGCGTCCTTCACGCTGATCGAGCGTGACGGCCGATCCTGGCAGGAGTCCTGACATGACCACTATGAATGAGGCCGTCGCGGCGGTCACCGACCGTCTGGTCGAGCGCTCGGCAGCGACGCGTACGGCGTACCTGGAGCGGATCCGTGCCGCCCGCGCGGAGGGCCCCGCCCGCGGCCGGCTGGGCTGCGCCAACCTCGCCCACGGCTTCGCCGCCGCTGCCCCGGAGGAGAAGGAGCTGCTGAGCGTCACCAGCGGCCCGGTCGCCGGCCACACCTCCGGCCCGAAGCCGAACGTCGCGATCGTGACCTCCTACAACGACATGCTCTCCGCGCACGCGCCGTACGCGGACTACCCGCCGGTGCTGAAGAAGGCGGTGCTGCGGGCCGGCGGCATCGCCCAGGTCGCCGGCGGCGTACCGGCGATGTGCGACGGGATCACCCAGGGTCGTGCCGGGATGGAGCTTTCGCTCTTCTCCCGCGACGTGATCGCGATGTCGGCGGCGATCGCCCTCTCGCACGACATGTTCGACGCCAGCCTGATGCTCGGTGTCTGCGACAAGATCGTGCCGGGCCTGTTCATCGGCGCGCTCTCCTTCGGCCACCTGCCGACCGTGTTCGTGCCCGCCGGGCCGATGAAGTCCGGTCTGCCGAACAAGGAGAAGGCGCGCGTGCGCCAGCTGCACGCCGAGGGCAAGGTCGGCCGCGAGGAGCTGCTGGCCGCCGAATCCGCGTCGTACCACTCGCGCGGCACCTGCACCTTCTACGGCACCGCCAACTCGAACCAGCTGCTGATGGAGGTGATGGGCCTCCACCTGCCCGGCGCCTCCTTCACCAACCCGGACACGGGCCTGCGTGCCGCGCTGACCGAGGACGCCGCCGCGCGAGCGACCTCGCTCGCGCTCTCGGGTGGTCCCGGGATCGGCGAGCTGGTCGACGAGCGGGTGATCCTCAACGCGTGTGTCGCGCTGCTGGCCTCCGGCGGCTCGACCAACCACACCATGCACCTGGTCGCGATGGCCCGGGCCGCCGGCATCCAGCTGACCTGGCAGGATCTGTCGGACCTCTCCGCCGTGGTGCCGCTGATCGCCCGGGTCTACCCCAACGGCTCCGCCGACGTGAACCACTTCCACGCCGCCGGCGGCATCGGCTTCCTGGTCCGCACCCTGCTGGAGAGCGGCCTGCTGCACGAGGATGTCGAGACCGTCCTCGGACGCGGCCTGTCGCGCTACACCCGAGAGCCGCGCCTGACCGCCGACGGCGGCGTCGAGTGGGTCGAAGGCCCCTCGACCTCCGCTGATCTGGACGTGCTGCGGCCGGCCTCCGACCCGTTCTCCACCGACGGCGGTCTGCGGGTGCTGCACGGCGAGCTCGGCACCGCCGTCATCAAGACCTCGGCCGTCGCCGAGGAGCACCGGGTCGTCACGGCGCCGGCGATGGTCTTCGACGACCAGGCCGATTTCCTCGCCGCGTTCTCCGACGGGCTCTGTGACCGAGACCTGGTCGCCGTGATCCGCTACCAGGGGCCCGCTGCCATCGGCATGCCGGAGCTGCACAAGCTCACCCCTGCCCTCGGCGTACTGCAGGATCGGGGGCACCGCGTCGCCATCGTCACCGACGGGCGCATGTCCGGCGCGTCCGGCAAGGTCCCGGCCGCCATCCACGTGACTCCCGAGGCCGCGCTGGGCGGTGCGCTCGCGCGGGTGCAGGATGGTGACGTGATCACCGTCGACGCCGTCGCCGGGACACTCTCGATCGCGGTGGACGCCGACGAGTTCGCCCGGCGTGAGGCCACCGGCAGCGCACCGCTGGACGTGGCCGGTACCGGCCGCGAGCTGTTCGCCTCCTTCCGTGCCGCCGTCGGCTCCGCCGACACCGGTGCGTCCGTCTTCCCGCTCGTCACCCCGTCCCAGGAGCCTTCCCTTGTCTGAGTCCGCTACGTCCCTGCTGTCCCTCTCCCCTGTCATCCCGGTCGTCGTCGTCGACACGCCCGAGCAGGGCGTGTCGGTCTCGAAGGCGCTGGTCGCCGGCGGCATCAAGGTCATCGAGATGACGCTGCGCACCGAGGCCGGGCTGGAGGCGATCCGCGCGATCGCCGCCGAGGTCCCCGAGATCGTGGTCGGCGCCGGCACCGTCACCACGCCGGAGCGCGCCAAGCAGTCGCTCGAGGCCGGAGCGAAGTTCCTGGTCTCGCCCGGTGCGACGCCCTCGCTGCTGGCCGCGATGGCCGACACCGGACTGCCGTTCCTCCCCGGTACGGCGACGGTCTCCGAGGTGCTCACGGTCCTCGAGGCGGGCATCACCGAGATGAAGTTCTTCCCGGCCGAGCCGTCGGGCGGTGCGCCGTACCTCGCCTCGCTGCCGACCGTGACCCCCGACGCGCGCTTCTGCCCGACCGGTGGCCTTACCCCAGCCAACGCCCCGAGCTACCTCAAGCTGCCCAACGTCGGCTGTGTCGGCGGCTCGTGGCTGACGCCGTCGGCCGCACTGGCCGCGGGCGACTGGGACCGGATCACGGCGCTCGCAGCGGAGGCCGCCGCGCTGGGCTGACCCGGTGCGCTGAGCGAGCCGCTCGTGGGTACCGGTGACCCGGCCCACAGCGGGCTATCTGGCCGGGGTGGTGTGTGGGGTCGCCTCGGTCAGATCCCTTTTCACGGGCCCGGCGGTCGGGGTAACACGTCGTCCGCACGGGTAGACGGTCGATGCGTCGGCCGTCTACCGCGTGTAACGGCGTGTTACCCCAGCGCGGCGCCGGCGCGGAAGCAGCCCGGCAGGTGCGGGTCGAAGATGCCGAGCGCCTGCATCAGGGCGTACATCGTGGTGGGCCCGACGAAGACGAAGCCGCGCTTCTTGAGCGTCTTGGAGAGCGCGAGCGAGGCCGTGGAGGTGGTCGCGTTGTGGTCGGTCGGCCCGTCCGGGGCATGCGCCCGGATCAGCTCCTCCAGACCCTCTGCCTCGCGGAGGGCGACGGTGGCGCGCGCGTTGGTGATCGTCGCGCTGATCTTCAGTCGGTTGCGGACGATGCCGGCGTCCTGCATCAGCCGGGCGTGGTCCTCGTCGGTGAACGCCGCGACCTGGGCGGCGTCGAAGTCGCAGAAGGCCCTACGGAACGCCGGACGCTTGGCCAGGATCGTCGACCACGACAGCCCTGACTGGAACGCCTCCAGGGTGAGCCGCTCGAAGTAGGCCGACTCACCGCTGACGGGAACGCCCCACTCGGTGTCGTGATAGTCGCGCATCGGACCCGGGCCGCCGGCCCACGGGCACCGCGCGACGCCGTCCTCACCCTGCACAGCCTCCATGGCGCCCATCCTGCCGGAGACCACCGACAGTCGGTGATCTCCGGCCTACGGACGTGCTGGTCAGCCCGCGATCGCATCGAGCTCGGCGACCACGTCGGCCGGCAGGGCCATCTGGGCGCCCTCGACGTTCTCCTGCAGGTGGGCGACCGAGGAGGTGCCGGGGATCAGCAGGATGTTCGGCGAGCGCTGCAGCAGCCAGGCCTGCGCGACCGCCAACGGGGACCGACCGAGTCGGGCGGCGATGGCGTCCAGCTCACCGGACTGCAGCGGCGAGAAGCCACCGAGCGGGAAGTACGGCACGAACGCGATCCCCTGCTCCGCCGTCAGGTCCACGAGATCGTCGTCGTCACGGTGGGCGAGGTTGTAGAAGTTCTGCACGCACACCACCGGCGCGATCGCCTGCGCCTCGGCAAGCTGCTCGGCGTTGACGGTGCTCAGCCCGAGGTGACGGATCAGACCGTCCCGCTGCAGTTCGGCGAGGGTCTCGAACATCTCGCCGATCGGGCCCGGCTCGGCGGCGTCGAAGCCACCGACGCGGAGGTTGACCACGTCCAGGACGTCGAGGCCGAGATGGTCGAGGTTGTCGCGCACCTGCTGGCGCAGCTCGGCCGGCGTGCGGGCGTGCGGCCAGCCGCCCTCCTCGTCGCGACGGGCCCCGACCTTGGTCACGATCACCAGATCGTCGCGGTACGGCGCGAGCGCCTCCCGGATGATCTCGTTGGTCACGACGGGGCCGTAGAAGTCGGCGGTGTCGATGTGCCGGATGCCGAGCTTCACCGCCGTGCGCAGCACCGCGATCGCCTCGTCCCGGTCACGGGGCGGCCCGAAGACGCCGGGACCGGCGAGCTGCATCGCGCCGTAGCCGATGCGGGGTACGGCGAGGTCGCCGAGGGAGAAGGTGCCACCGAGCTCTGCTGTCATGGCTCCAGCCTGCCTTGCCGGGGAAACGGGTGGCCGACTCAGGACCTTCCGTAGATCTCCGCTGCCCGAGCGGACGTCACCAGGCCGTTGAGCACGTCGGCGTCGACGGCCTCCCTCGAACGCGCTGTCGGCTCGCCGAAACCGCCGCCACCCATGCCCCTGACGCGCAGTACGTCGGTCTTGGACAGCAGGTTGTGCAGCTTGCTGGGCTGCTGCGGGAGCAGCTCCTCCGCCCCGGACAGCTCCTCGAAGTCGGGCACGTGGTCCTGGTAGAGCTCCCACACGTTGGTGGCCCGCTTGATCACGGCCGAGGCTGTCGCACCCGCCTGACCGCCCTCGGCACCCTGCGCACCGTAGTCGCGGCCGATGTAGAACGTCAGCTCGCTGGCGTCCTCGACGCCGTAGAGGCAGCGCGTCCACTCGCCGGCGAACCCACCCCGGAACTCGCCGGCGCCCTCGCTGTCGGGCACGATCCCCCGCGACAGATACAGGACCGGGTAGCGCAGCTCGTAGGACTCGATGCTCGGCAGGGCCGTGTTGGTGGACCCGGCGATGTTGGCGACGTCGATGCCGTCGTCGTACCGCCGGGCGCCGCCGCCGTGCATCGTGGAGTCACCCTTCATGCTGAACCAGCGGCCCTGCGCGTCGCGGCCCGACCAGGATGCCTCGGTGAACGCCCAGCCCCACTGCGCCTGGGCACGGAACTCCTGCTCCGATCCCATCACCGCCTCACTCAGCAGCCCCAGAACCAGCTGCTGCGCCTTCCAGCCGGCGAGGGTCGATGCGCCCGACGTCGGCGCGGGGAACTCGGCACTGAGGACGGTGCCCGACGGGATGCTGATGTCGATCGCACGGAACGTGCCTTCATTGACCTCGAGATCCGGGAAGAGCTGACACGCGAGCACGTTGTGCATGTTGGCGACGGTGCACGGCATCGCGGAGTTGATGAACGTACGCGACTGCGGATCGGTCCCGGACAGGTCGAAGCGCAGCACATCGCCGTCGACGTCGAGGGTCGCCCTGAGCTTGTAGACCTTGTCGTAGTCGAGGAACTCTTCGTACTCGTAGTGCCCGTCCGCGAGGGAGCTGATCCGGTCTCGCGCGGCCTGCTCGGCCAGGTCCAGGGACATCTCGCAGGACTGCCGGTACGCCGCGACGCCGTACTTCTCGACGAGCTTGACGAGCTTGTCGCCGGCGGCGAAGTTCGCGGAGATCTGGGCCCGCAGGTCCATGTTCTGGTAACGGGGCATGCGGACGTTGTCGGAGAACAGCTGGAAGACCTGTGGGTCGATGACGCCCTCCCGGACCAGCTTGAGGCCGCGGATGTTGATGCCTTCCTGATAGGCGTCAGTCGCCAGCGGGGCGCGCCCGGGGTTCATCGCACCCACGTCGATCTGGTGGATCGCGTTGCCGACCCAGCCGATCAGCTCGCCGTCCACGAAGATCGGGGCGATCACCGCCACGTCCAACGAGTGCAGGGCACCCGCGTGCGGATCGTTCACGATGTACATGTCACCCGGCCTGATGTCACCCGCGAACGTCTCCATGCAGCTCTTGAGCATGTAGGAGAGGGTGGTGCCGTGGCGGGGCATCCACGTCGAGTAGACGATCGTCCGCCCCTCGGCGTCCGAGACGTTGAAGCCCAGGTCCTTCGCCTCGACCACCGCCGGACTCACCGCACACTGCTGTAGGACGAGGCCGCCCTCGTAGCCGATCTGCATCAGCCGGTTGTGGATCACCTCGCCGGTGATCGCGCTTGCCATCGTGCTCATGGGTTCCGTCCCCTTCATGCCTTCGTGAGATCCATGATCAGATTGCCCAGCCCGTCGACCTCGCACTCGACACCGCTGGGCACCCAGACCGTGTTGCCGGGGTGGTCGATCACGGCGGGGCCGGTGAGCGTGGCCCCGGGGGCCAGCGGCCCGATGAACCTGTCGACCTCCTCGAACCTGTCGCCGACCCAGGCGCGGCGCGTGCCGTCGGCGACCGGGTGCTGGCGCTCGGTCGCGGCCAGCCGCTGGGCGGGGCGCTCGGTCAGACCCACTGCGCGCACCGTCAGCGTCACGAACTCGACGCCCGCGTCCGTCGACGAGGTGCCGGCTCCGAACAGGGTCTCGTAGCGGTGGACGAACTCCTTGGTGGCCTGCTCGATGAGTGTCGGCGTGATCTCACCGTCCAGCATCGGCACGCTCACCGCGTGGGTCTGTCCGCTGAAGCGCAACGTCGCCGAGCGAGCCATCGAACGGTCCGCCTCCGGCACGCCGTCCAGGTCGAGGTTGCGGTGGCCGGTGGCCTCGAGCTCAGCGATCGTGGCGGCGATGGCCTCGACGTTCTTCGACGAGACCGGGACGCTCTTGGCCAGCACGTGCTCGAGGTTCGAGGCGACCACTCCGAAGGCGGAGAACACCGGCGCCAGGCGCGGTACGACGACACGCGGGATGCCCACCTCCGCCGCGATCGTCGCGGCGTGAAGAGCCCCCGAGCCGCCGTAGGCGAACATCGTGTACTCCCGGGGGTCCAGTCCCTGGGAGATCGTCTCGTTGTGGATCGCTGCCGCCATGGCCGAGTCGACGATCTGGAGGATGCCCGCGGCGACCTCCTCCGTGCTCAGACCGAGCTCAGCGCCGACCACGTCCATCGCACGCTCGGCCGCCGTACGGTCCAGCTGCAGACTGCCGCCAGCGAGGCCGTCCGGGTTGAGTCGGCCGAGCACACAGTTCGCGTCGGTGACGGTCGGCTGCTCGCCGCCGCGGCCGTAGCAGGCCGGCCCGGGATAGGCTCCAGCGCTCCGCGGACCCACCTTGAGACGGCTCCTGTTCTCGACCCAGGCGATGCTTCCGCCGCCGGCTCCCACCGAGACGATGTCGATCGAGGGGGCAGCGATCTCATGGCCGCCGTGGATGCCGCGCTCCTGCCTGCTCGGCGAGTCCTCGGTGATCAGGCTGACGTCGAGCGTCGTGCCACCCATGTCGGCACAGAGCACGTTCGAGATCCCCATGCTGGCGGCCACCAGCTGACTGGCGAGTACGCCACCCGCCGGCCCGGACGAGAGCAACGAGACCGGCGACTTCGCCGCGTCGGTGAGGGAGAGCAGACCACCAGCCGAGGTCATGATCAATGGCCGGGGGCCGAGTCCGTCCTCCGAGAGCGTGCCGGCCACGCCGAGCAGGTGCTCCTGGATGGGCGGGCCGAGCCGGGCGTTGAGGGCCGTGGTGGCGCTGCGCTCGTACTCTCCGATGAGCGGCGCGCATTCGGACGAGACGCTGATGAACCAGTCGGTGCGCTCACGCAGCAGCGCCGCGATCGCGTCCTCGTGCTCACTGTTCATGAACGACCACAGCAGACCGATCCCGACCGCCTCGACGCCCTCCGCCCGGAGCTCCTCGATGGCCGCTTCGACGTCAGCGGTACGTAGCGGGGTCAGCACCTCCCCCGAGGAGACGACCCGCTCGCTCACCTCTTTGATGAGGTGCCTCGGGACCAGGCTCGCCGCCCTGCTGGCGGTCAGGTCCTGCCCGATCCGGTCGCGCCCCATGCCCGCGATGGTGAGCGTGTCGCGGAAGCCCTTGGTGGTGATGAAGCCGGTCTTCGCGCCGTCCCCCTCCACCAGCATGTTGGCGGCCTGGGTGGTGCCGTAGGCCAGCTTGGCGACCGAGAGCAGCATCTGCTGGCGGGTGGTGTCCACCGCCTCCGCGAGCCGGTCGAGGCAGGTGGTCAGGCCACGCACCGGGTCGCGGCGTTCGGTCGGGCTCTTGACCATGACCGGGTCATGGCCAGGACGGATAAGCACAGCATCGGTGAACGTTCCGCCCACATCCACACCGATCAGCCAGTCGCGGTCAACCACGGGTCAACTCCTCCGTATTTGGGGTTGCTTGAGTAGACCCATCGCCCTGAGCGGCAATGGGCCGGCGGCCCTGCATGGGCCCGAACTACGTCACGCGGTGCGACGCTCCGGACGCGACATGCGCTGACGTCGCAGCAGGTCGTCGATCCGGTGGCTGTATTCGATGAACCGCGGGTCGTCCTTGACGTCCTCGTTCCGCGGCCGCGGAAGATCGATCTCGATGGTGTCCTGGATGCGGCTCGCGGGACCCCGCGACAGCACCACGACACGGTCCGCGAGCAACACCGCCTCATCGATCTGGTGGGTCACCATCAACGTGGTCTTCTTGGTCTCCTGCCAGATGCGCAGCAGCTCGACCTGCATGTCTTCACGAGTCTGCGCGTCGAGCGCCGCGAACGGCTCGTCCAACAGCAGGATCTCCGGGTCGACGGCCAACGCACGGGCAAGGTTCACCCGCTGCTGCATGCCACCCGACAGCTCGTGCGGATACTTGTTCATGTGCTCGGAGAGGCCGACCATCTCGATCATCTCCTCGGCCCGGGCCTTGGCGGTCGCACGGTCGTCGCCCCGGATCCGCAGCCCGTACTGCACGTTGCCGCTCACGGTCCGCCAGGGGAACAGGCCGGCTGCTTGGAAGACCTGACTGACCGACCGGTCGGGACCCTTGATCTTGCGCCCTTGGGCCGTGATGAGTCCGACGTACGGCGTCAGACCGGCCACCGACATGAGCAACGACGACTTGCCGCAGCCGCTCGGCCCCACGAGGGCGACGAACTCGCCTGGAGCGACGTCGAAGGAGACCGAGTCGACGGCGCGCACGACGGCCGCGGAGTTGCGTGAGCCGTACTCGACCGACACGTTCTCGATCCTGATGCCGAGCTCACCGTTGCCGGCCGTCTGCCCGTCGGTCCCGCGCCGACGTCTCGCCCACGTTCTACTCATTGGATCTGCCATTTCGTCAGGACCTTTTCGATACGACGGAGGATCAGCGTGAGCACGACGCCGAAGCCAGCGATGATGAAGAGCGTCACGAACACCAGGCTGATCTGGAAGTTCGAGGCCGCCTGATTCATGGTGAAGCCCACCCCCGCGGTGGCACCGGTGAGCTCGGCGACGAACACCCCGATCAGCGCCTGGCCGATCCCGAGCCGGATCCCCGCGGCCAGCGAGGGCAGTGAGGCCGGCAGGGCGATGGTCGCCAGCATCTGCAGGCTGCTCGCCTGGAAGCCTTTGCCGACGTTGATCAGGTGCCGGTCCACTGTTCGCACTCCGGCCGCCATGTTGATGATCACCGGGAAGACCGCCATCAGGCCGACGATCACGGCCTTCGACTGCAGGCCGATGCCGAACCAGACGATCATCAACGGCATGAGAGCGATGCGCGGCGACGCGTAGAAGAAGGTCAGCAGGGGGTCGATGAGGGCGTCGATCCGACGGAACCAGCCGAGCACGATGCCGGTCGGTATCCCGATGACGAGAGCGCCGGCGAAGCCCATCACGAACTCTTTGCCACTGGTGCGCAGGTCAGTGCGCGCCTGGGGCGAGGTGAGGTAGGTCTTCGCCTCCGATACGACGTCCTTGGGTGAGCTGGTGAAGAACGGGTCGATCCACTTCAGGCTCGCACACACCTGCCAGGCGGCCATCAGCAGGACGATCCCGAGGACTCCCAGCAGCAGGCGTTCCTTGCTCGCGAACCACGACGGGAGCGTTGTTGTGCGGCGCGATACCTCCGCGCCGGAGGGCGCCTTGGCGTCTGTCAGCGTGGCCATCATCCGCCCTTCTAGCTCTCGCTCGGGCGGACCGAGCCGGGCAGCCCGCGTTGCTTCACTGTCTTGATCACCTCGTGGACGACGCCCGACAGCGGCAGGCTCATCCCCACTCGGTTCGCCTCTTCGAGCACCATGCCCATGTCCTTCGCGGCCCAGGGCATGTCGCGCGGTCGGTACCACGTCTCGAGCGCCCAGGTCTTGCCGCTGCTCTTGAGCAACGCCTCGCGCATGACGTGGAGGTCGGCACCGAGCTGCTCCGCCAGCCAGAAGCCCTCGGACGTGGCGGAGATGGTCGACCAGAGGATCAGGTTGTTGACCAGCTTCGCGGCCTGGCCGGTGCCGATACCACCGAGGTGATAGATGTCCCCCGAGAAGCACTCGATGACCGGCCGGCATATCTCGTAGGTCGAGGTATCCCCGCCGATGAGGATCAACAGGTCGCCGTCCTCGGCCGCCTGCTCGCCCTTGCAGAGGGGCCCGTCGAGCAGCGCGAATCCGCTCGTGGTGCCAAGCTGCTCCAGCTCGCGCATGGCGGTCACCGTGATCGTCGCCAGAATGATGGCGACCTTCTCATCACGGACCGAGCCCGCTTCAGCCGACCAAGCCGCCGCAGCCGCTTCGACCACCGTTCGCACAGCACGCTCGGTGTCGACTGCCACCAGGAGGATGTCGGTGCGTGCGAGCAGGTCGCCCAGGTCGGCGGCGAGAGCGACGCCGTCGGACGCGGACGCCTTGGCCGCGCCCTCGTCGAGGTCGAAGCCGGTGACGGCGAATCCCTTGTCGGCGATGTGCCGAGCGATCGGTCGGCCCATCTTTCCGAGACCGACGACGCCGACGCGGCGCTGGCTGTCCGCGTTCACTGCGCCGCCTTCGCGCCAGTCGTGGGAGTAACCCCGCTGGTGTTGAGCGTGAAGCCCATCGACTTGAGGAAGCCGTCCTTGTCGAGCTTCTCCAGGAAGCTGGTGTCCATCAGGGGCTTCACGTCCACCTTCGCGACCTGGGACGTGCTGGGGAAGTTCACATATGTCTGGAGCGCGTCGGCGTACATGTTGGGGTCGAAGATGTTGACGTAGTCGTTGTAGACCTGCTCGGCCTGCGCCTGCGTGATGCCGGTCTGGTGCTTGACGATCGAGGCGATCGCAGCCGCCTTGTCGGTCTTCGCGACGTGCATCGCGTCGATGATCGCCTTGAGGTAGTCCTCCACAGCCGCCGGGTACTTCTGGGCGAACGACTTCGTGGTGACCACGTAGGAGTTGCCCTCGGCGACCACGCCGCTCAGGTCAGCGATCTGGTGAGCGCCCTTCTTCTCCGACTGCAAGTTCAGCGGCGTGGAGAGGACCGCCGCGTCGATCGAGTTGTTCGACAGGCTCGCCACCAGATCGCTGATCTGCGCCGAAGGGACCACCGTGTAGTCCTTGCCCGCGACCAGGCCGAACTTGTCCTTGAGGTAGGCGTAGGCCGCCAGCGCCGGCGGCGCGTACTGGCCGGAGACACCGAGACGCTTGCCCTTGATCTGACTCGCGTCGGTCAGGTTGTTCGACATGATGCGGAAGACCGGCCGGCTCGTCTTGCCGGCGACGAACTCGAGCTGGCTGTTCCCGGAGGCGGTCGCATTGATGGCAACCGAGGGCGAGTCGTTCCCGATGTCGACGCTGCCCGAGATGAGTGCCGAGCCGCCAGTCGGCGGCGGAATGAGCTTGAGCGCGGCGGTCTTCAATCCGTACTTCTGGAACAGGCCCTGGTCGTAGGCCAGCCAGACAGGAATCTCGGTGCCGCTGACACAGCAGGTGTAGATGCGGACCTGGTCCGGCAACCCGTTGCTGCCGCCTCCCGACGCCTTGTCGACGCCCGAGCCGCCACCACAGGCGGCCAGCCCGAACACGACCCCGAGTGCGGCGATGCCGCTGAGGAGACGCTTGGACCCCCGTGGCCGCCGGTCCATATCCCGCGGTCGGAACTGTTTCGTCATGAGGAACCACCACCTTCTGTGCAGACGCGGGTCGCCCGCGTTGGAATCTTGGGTTGTTGTCACCTGCGTCGGCCCTACTTCGTCGAGGTGGCGTACGACCGGGTCCCCCAGGTGGCGAGGGTGCCGCCGTCGACCCGGATGTCCATGCCGGTGATGAAGGCGGCCTCGTCGGAGAGCAGGAAGCGGACAGCGGCGGCCTGATCGTCCGGCGTACCGAGCCGTCCGAGCGGGATCTCGGAGAAGTCACGCACCGATGCCGCGGCGGCGCCGTCGTCGCCGATGGCTGCACCAGTCTTGGTCGGCGACACCGAGTTGACCCGGATCTTGTGCGGAGCCAGATCCATGGCGAGCGCCCGCGTGAGGTTGAGCACGCCGCCCTTGGCCGAGCAATAGGCCACAGCGTTCTTCCGGCCGCGGTGGCCGGAGGTGGACGCGACATTGACCATGGACCCGGGCCTGTCCGCCTCGATCAGCCGACGCGCAAACTCCTGGGACATCAAGAACGTTCCGGTCAAGGTCACGCTCATCACCAATTGCCATTCCTCAGGCGTCGTGTTCAGCGTTCCGTGAGGAATGGAGACCGCCGCGTTGTTCACCAACGCATCGACAACGCCGAATCGGTCCGCGGCCTGGGCGAAGATCTCAGCGACTCCATCGGGTGTCGAGATATCGCCGGCCACCGCTAGGGCATCGACGCCGACGGCGGCCACGGTCTCCGCACAGCGGCGAGCAGTCTCACCGTCCCGGTCTACGCATACGACCGCCGCGCCCGATTCTGCGATCAATGTCGCCACCCGCTGCCCGATATTCGGTCCCACGCCGGCCACGAGAGCGACACGTCCCTGCAGATCCGTCACGACGAAACTCCTAGTACTCAAATCCGCCACAGCAGATTTCCTGATGAATAGAGCGATATTCGGAATCTGCCCAGAAATCGATTCGCGAGCCGCCGAATTCGCCGACATCAACGAACGTACTCACGATGGTGTTGCCTGCATCACATGGCACACGAAGTTCCTGATAGCGGAACATCGGGCGGGTACGCCTCCCCGAAGCGAGCCCCGGAGGCGCTACCCGCCGCTTCGTCAGAAGGACGCTTCCAGCTCCGTGGTGGCACGGAGCAGGACGTCGGCATGGCGGGACACACGCGCGGGGGGCGTCCGCAGGCTTGGAGAGGCGATGACCATGGCGCCGAGCACCTCGCCGTGGGGGAAGCGGACGTGGCGCCCGACGGCCGTGACTCCGCGGACGGCCTCGTCCACGTTCACGCCGTAGCCGCGGCGCCGGATCGTGGCGAGCTCCCGGCGCAGCTGTGGCACCGAGCGCGGTCCACGACCGCTGGACTCCGGCAGACCACGCGTGTAGAGCCTGGCCAGCTCCTCGTCCGAGAGCTGGGCCAGCAGCGCCTTGCCGCCTGAGTTGGTGTGGGCCGGCAGCAGCACCCCGAGCGTTGCCACGACGGCCGGCTCGGGCCCGAGGACACGATCGACGAATCGAATCCCGTTGCCCTCGAGAACGACGTAGCTGCACGTCTCGCCGACCTCGGCGCTGACCCGTTCGAGTCGCTCCCGGATGAGCCGCTGGATCTCGGCTCCCACCTCAGCACGCCCACGACTCGCCAACACCCGGCCACGGAGATACGTCCGGGATCGGGTCTGCGTCACGAAGCCTCGACCAGCCAGGGTGGAGAGCAACCGGTGCGCGGTCGACTTCGAGACACCGAGATGCCCGGCGACATCCGACAGGCGCACCTCGTTGCACTCCAAGACATAGCGGATCAGCTTCAACGCGTTGTCGACCGACCCTAGTTGGGCGGAGGTTCCTTCGCCGAGATGGGATACCTGACTCACCCGCGCCTCCCGCCGGCCGTCTCACCGCGAGCCGATCCAGGATCATCCGGCCGCGAGGCGCACACCCGAGATCCGCCCTTGTCCTCTTTGGTACGAAGGTATGACCAACGTCACATGACGTCAACCACAGGGACGGTCCCGGCTCGGAACGGCTGTCTCAGCCCCGCGAGCGGAGGCGGACGTTGTTCGGCAGCGGCGGGGCCGGGATCGGCGGCAGATGGTCGCCGACGACCCGCCCGAAGCGCCCGTCGGCGACGTCCTGGGAGTCTGCGACGACCTCACCGGACGCGCCGGTGATCTGGGCCTGCCAGGCGTCGCGGTAGCCGACGATCTCCTCGTGGGTGCGGCCGACGAAGTTCCACCACATCACGATCGACTCCCCGAACGGCGGGCCGCCGAGGAACAGCAGACGGGTTGATTCGGTGGCGGTGACGGTGCGGGTGGTGGCGCCGGCCGGGAGGTAGGCCAGGGCGTCCTTGCCGACCGGTACGCCGTCGACCGTCACGGCGCCGGCGTCGATCAGGATCCCGTGCTCGAAGGTGCGGTCGACCGGGATCGCCAGCGTCGTACCGGCGTCGAGGGAGACCTCCACGCCGAGCAGTGGGGTGAACGTCGTGACCGGCGACGTGGAGCCCAGCAAGGATCCGAGGAAGACCCGCGCGCTCCAGCCCTCCCCTGTCACCGGCTCCGGCTCGTAGTGCTGGAAGCCGGGCGTGGTGTCGCGGGCGGCATCGGGCAGGGCGACCCAGAGCTGCGCGCCATGCAGCACCGGCGTGAGGTCGGTGGAGATCTCGGAATGACTGATGCCGAAGCCACCGGTCATCAGGTTGACCTCGCCCGGGCGCACCATCGCCTGGTTGCCGGCGCTGTCGCGGTGCTCGATCTCGCCGGTGAACAGCCACGAGACGGTCTGCAGCCCGGTGTGCGGATGCGGCGCGACCTTCATCCCACCCGTCACCGAGACATCGTCGGGACCGTAGTGGTCGAGGAAGCACCACGCACCGATCAGTGAGCGCTCGCGCGAGGGCAGGGTGCGTCGCACGGTCATCGCCCGCGGGCCGCCCAGGGGCACGTCGCGAGGGCCGATGATCTCGATGCCATCGGGTCCTCCGGCGGCCTCTGCCTCACACAAGACCTCAGCGGGCCGGGTCTCGAGATTGGTCACGACATCACGCTACTCCGGGCCGGTACCTGACCTTCCCCACGCGGACACGCCGATCGGGGGTGAGGAAGGTCAGGTACGCGAGAGGGATCAGACCGAGACCGCAGCCCGGATCGACTCCTTGAGCGAGCCCATCGTGGCCAGGACGGCGGTCGGCTCATAGCCGCAGTGCGCCATGCAGTTGGCACAGCGCGGGTCCTTGCCCCGACCGTAGGAGTCCCAGTCAGTGGTCTCGATCAGCTCGTCGTAGGTGTCGACGTACCCGTCGCTCATCAGGTAGCAGGGCTTCTGCCAGCCCTTGAGCGAGTACGACGGGATCGCCCATGCGGTGCAGTCGAAGTCGACCTTGCCCTCGAGGAAGTCCAGGAAGAGCGGGCTGTGGTTGAGCCGCCACTTCTTGCGGCGGCCGTCGCCGAAGGCCTTCTTGAACAGCTCCCTGGTCTGCTCGGGGCCGAGCCAGTGCTCCTGGTCGGGGGCCTTCTCGTAGGCGAAGCCGGGCGAGATCTGCATGTTGTCGACCTTGAGGTCGTCGTTGAGGTAGTCGAGCACGTCGATGACGTCCTGCGGGCTGTCGGTGTCGAAGAACGTCGTGTTCGTCATCACCCGGAAGCCCTTCTCCTGGGCGAGCTTGATCGCGTCGACGGCCTGCTTGAAGACGCCCTGCTTCGAGACCGACTCGTCGTGGCGCTGCTCGAGCCCGTCGATGTGCACCATCCAGGCGAAGTTCTTGTGCGGCTTGAACTTGTGGATGTGCTTGGGCAGCAGCACCGCGTTGGTGCACAGGAAGACGAACTTGCCCTTGTCGAGCAGCTGTCGGGTGATCTCGTCCATCTGCGGGTGCATCAGCGGCTCACCGCCGGCGATCGAGACCATCGGGGCGCCGGAGTCGACGACCGCGCCGACCGCCTGCTCCACCGGCATCCGCTGCTTGAGCATCGACGCCGGTTCCTGGATCTTCCCGCAGCCGGC
>Ga0164242_10002761_pt1 | contig 20258 bp, 21 predicted proteins | sample OricomgcompostMG_FD_108783 | JGI IMG/M metagenome (GOLD analysis project Ga0164242, IMG submission 108783) | Miracle-Growth compost microbial communities from Emeryville, California, USA - Original compost - Miracle growth compost (MG) ... | reverse complement strand
TCTTTAAGCTCCTCGGCCGCGCGGTCGGCGGTAGCAAATCCCTTATTCTCGGTGGTAAGTGAGCTCACCCTCCACCCAATGCGGTGAGTGAGAAGCTGCTCTGCAGGACTGCTAGCGACTTTCCACGGTCCGTGCAGGCAGCCACATTTCGATGCACGGATACCGCATATCCGCCTGTTTTCTTCAAAATTTTACGTTTCCGTAAGAGACCGAACGCCCTATTTCTCGCCTGCCGGCGGTGCGTTAGGTCAGTAGTGAGCGTAGCGCTCTCTCCGTTTTGTCTTACGAACATCTGATCTGTCGCCTGCGCAGGCGGCACGGTGTGCTCTTGGACTCAACCAAGCGAGGACGGAGCGCTCTGGGTATGAGGTGGCGTCGGACCCGGTGATGCCTTCCTAGGAATCCGGCGGAAACAAAAGGGCAAATCATGGATCTGCGTACAGACACGAGTCACCCCCGATGATCCGCAAGCCACCGTGCGACCACTCCCGCATGAGAAGAGAAGGTAGGATCTCTTTTGGCAGGTAATGGGATTCCACCGCCAGTCATGCGGTTCATATATGACCACTTGCACTCGGTTGAGCAGCTTGAGGTCCTCCTGTTCCTCCGTGCCCGCAGCGAGTCGGCCTGGAGCGTGCAAGATGTCAGCGACGAGATGCGCAGCACGCCGGTGTCGATAGCTGGTCGTCGCGCGAGCTTGCGTAGCCTCGGGTTCCTTATCACCCGCGAAGGCGCCCCACCGACTTATCAATATGAGCCGAAGACCGCCGAGCTGGACCAGATCGCCCGAGAGCTGGCGGACGCTTACCATGTCCATCGGTACAAAGTGATTGATTTGATCTTCGCGCCGACGAAAAGGGCGCGACCTTTTGCCGAGGCATTCCGGCTCAAGAAGGATGGTGAAGACGATGAATGAATTCGCTGATGTGGTCTATTGTCTTTGCGCGTTGATGAGCATCTTGTGCGGCTGGTTATTGCTGCGCCGTTATAAGCAGAGTCGGTCAAGATTGCTGCTTTGGAGCGGCCTGGCGTTCCTCGGTCTGTCCGTGGATAACCTGCTGCTTTTCGTCGATGCGATCGTCCTGCCGAACGTCGACTTTTCCGGGGAGTTCTGGCGTAATGCCGTTGGCGCTATATCCGGTTCGCTGCTGCTGTTCGGCCTGATTTGGGAGGTTATGTGAGCAGCACTCTCAGCACCTTCTTGTCCGGTATTCACATGGCGACGTTCGCGGCGGCAGGTCTGTTCTTTTTGAAATTCTGGAAGGGATCGCGCGATCAGTTCTTCTTGCTTTTCGGCCTGGCGTGCTGGTTGCTCTCGGTTGAGCGTGTCTTCGAGATCTTTGCGTCGTCGGACTACAATGTGCGTAGTCCGCTCTATTTGTTTCGAATCGTCGCCTACGGACTCATGCTATGGGCCATCATCCGTAAAAATCGCGCCGTCGACTGAGCTCCGGGGAGTCAGAGGTTTTTGCGAATGGTAGCGAGCAGTGACTGCGTCGCGGTCTGGTCGAGGGTGCCGTCTTTGCTGTAGACGACCTTCCCCTGCTTGTCGAAAACCATCACATCGTATTCGTCGTCGGTCAGCTTCCACTTTTTGACCAGGACTTTGTCCAGGTCCTTGACGTAGACGACGTCGGGATATTTCTCCTGCTTCGCTTTCAGCGATGAGGCAATCACGGCATTAGGCAGCCATGTGGCAGCCATGTTGATGACAGCGATCGAGCTGAACTTATCAGATGGTAGGTTTGCCTTCTTGAGGGCCGCCTCCATGGCCTCGTTCGTATCGCGCTTGTCGGGATCCACGTAGAAGAGGACCCAGACTTTGTCTTTGATCATGGAGCTCGACCACGGTGTACCGTTGATTTGGCCGCCGTCGTCTCCCTGCAGAGTGACCGGGACCGGTTTTTGTCCCGGAGGCAGCGGTGCTGCGGCCAGGGTGGTTGCGAAAGTGGCGAGGACGAGGGTCAAGAGGGGTTTGGTCATGGCCATGGAGCAACCTTTTCTGGGTTCTTGGGGGGTCCAAGAGGAAGGGAAGCCGTATCAATTCGGCACGAGGGCCGAGCCGTACGGCACGCCGTCCAATGCGAATGTGCCGATCTTCTGATCATCGCGATAGAGCGTCAAGGTGCCCTGAAGGCCGGAGCGACCGCCGACAAACAGCGTGTGCGAGCTCGTGTCGTAAGCTAAGCCATAGAGACGCTCGTCCGCGAAAGTGTGTATATCGGTGGTCGTCCCGGCGGCAAGGTCGATTTTGACGACTTTATACTGACCGTCAGCCGTTTGTACGTGTGCATAGGCAGTTCCGGTGCTCGGTCCGTCGACCACTTGGTCCCAGTAGGAGTCCGGGAAGCTGGCGGCTGTTAGGTCCTTCAGCTGGGTCACCTGGTTGCTGGCGAGATGGTCCGCTCCCGCCTGGCACCCTGGCCATTTGGCGCCGCACAAGCCGAGCACGTCGGCGGCCCCGTTGCCATCGCGATTGAGGAAACCCGTGGGGTTTGTGCTTGAAAGGGAGAGGCCATCGAGCGCGGCCGTCGACGGATCTTGGTCGGCGAAGGTGAGGGTGCCGTCCGTCGCCACGTTAGCCGGGTAGATGCGTGCCGAGTCGTCGCTTTCCCCGGTCAGACCGTTTTTGACGCCTGTGCTCAAGATGAAAAGCTGCGAGCCCGTCCGGTAGAGATTGCGGGGGCGCATGTGCAGCCCGCTCGGCAGGTCGCCGGTCGTCACGGTTTGCAGCGTGCCTGTAGTGTAATCGAGAGTCTGCAGGTTCTCTCCTAGGGGGTTTGCCAGGGTGACTGAGCGGCCGGCAACCAGGGGGGCGACATCCCAAGGATCACCTTCGCTCAAGCCGTTCACGGATAACGCGGCCGGGACCGGGCCCGCCTGGCGAGGGTCAAAGACCCGGACGCTGCCGGTATCGCCTTGCCGGTTGAAGAAGAAGGCATGGCCGTCGGCCCAAAAGACGGCCGGATCATTGCCTGCCTCGGCGGGAAGCAGCTCCCGCACGAGGCCGGAGGCGAATTCATAGTAGTAGAGGCTTGAGGACGGTATCGACGGATCGACATTCTGTGCGGCGATCGCCATGCCATTGTACGAGCTGCCGCTGACGGCAAGACCCTGAATGTCACCGGGGCCCGCAGCGCCGTTATGTTGACCGCAAGCGGCCAGAGTAAGTGCTAGCGGGGCCAGCAAAACCAATAAGTTAGATTTCACTGAGACCTCCTGGGTAGGACTCATGGTAACGAAGGCCCAAAAGGCATGGCAAGAAAATTTCCCAAGTGGTGTAATCGCCCCCTGTCACAGGAGGAATCGACGCATGGGCTCCTCGTCGCAAAGACGATGTTTCGTGGTTTTGAATGGCCGCTCAACCCGTGGGCATGCGGATCGATTCTGTGGTTGGACCGATCCGCCGCTATCGGCTTCGGGTCGCCAGGCCGTTCTAGCTTTTCGCCAGCGCTTGGCGGACGAAGGCATTCGTCTCCCTAAGATTTGGTACGTATCGGATCGTCGCCGCGCGGTCGAGAGCTTCGAGATCATGACGGCAGGCATGCATGCTCCCGTGGTGCGGTTGAGCGACAAACTGCGTGAGATCAACTTCGGCACTTATGAGAACCTCAATTGGGAAGAGCTGCCTGAGGACTTCCAAAGAGTCTACGAGGCTTGTCTCAAGTCGCCCATGGAGCTCAGGTTCCCTGGTGGCGAGGGTTTTCGGGAAATGTGTGAACGTGTCTCGACGGCGGCCCTCGACATTCTGTCTTATGAGGAGGATGACTCAGACATCGGCATCCTCGGGCATCAAGGCAGCATGCGTCTTTGGTTTATGATGGCGGAAGGCCTACCGCCCGAGAGCTTCTTTAACGAGACACCCGAGCTTGACGATGGACGCTGGCTAACCATCGGCGTCTCGCACGTGGCCCAGTGGCGTCGCAAGTATCTGACGCCGCCGGTCCAAAGCTGAGGTCTAGACGTGTTCAACGGTCGCCTGCGTGCATCCCTTCCCGCTCGGTTGACGGCCGTCGGGTTTATCATCTTCATCATCTTCGGCAATCTCTGGCTGACGCTCGCTCTTGTGGGCCGCCAGGCGCCGGTATGGATCGGGGCCGGGTTCTTCCTAGGCATCGGTTTGGCGTTGGTTGCCGGCGTGGCGCTTGGCGTTCTGGCTATTAAGCTGTTCATGCAGGGAGACCAGGGCGCTGCAGAAGGCGGCGCCGGTGGCGACGATGCATCTGGAGTTTGACCGAGGAACCCTGGTGATCGAGGGCGCGGGGCCGGAGCTGCGGCCACCGGTCCAAGAGCTCGTCTGGGACGAACGCACACGCCTTTGGCGGGCGCCCGCGCACGCTTACCGCGAGGTCGTGTTGGCGCTGCGTGACCGTGGGCTCATTTGTCCCGACAAGGCACGGGCCTATGACCCGCTGCCGCTCGCGCTTGCCAAGCCCATCACGCCGCGCGAGCACCAAGTGAAGGCGCTTCAGGCGTGGGTCGCGGCCGGTCGGCGTGGCGTCGTGCAGCTGCCGACGGGGGCGGGCAAGACGTTCCTGGCGTTGCTGGCGATCGTACAAACGGGAAGGCCGGTGCTCGTAATCGTGCCGACCATCGATCTGTTACATCAGTGGACCGATGTCCTGACGACGCACCTCGGCATGCCTATTGGCACCTTAGGCGGCGGCAGTCGCGACATCCAACGCCTCACTGTGGCGACGTTCGACTCGGCGGCGTTGCAAATCGAGCGGTTGGGCAACCAGTTCGGCCTGCTGGTCGTCGATGAGTGTCACCATCTGCCGGCGCCCCAGTACCAGGTCATCGCGCTCGGCAGTATCGCGCCTTTCCGCCTTGGTTTGTCGGCGACGGTCGAGCGCGCCGATGGCAAGGAAACGGAGATCTTTCGCCTGCTCGGGCCTCTGGCCTACGAGGGACGCATCGACCAGATGGTCGAAACGGTATTGTCGCCCTACGACGTCGTCAGCATCCAAGTACCGCTGACCGAGGATGAGGAACGTCGCTACCAGGAAGCGCGCGGCGTTTACACGACGTTTATTCGTCAGCATCGCATCAACTTCTCGAGCGGCAGGGGCTGGATGGAGTTTGTGCACCTGGCGGGGAGGGCGGCGGGCGGTCGCGAGGCCATGCGTGCCTACCGGGAGCAGAAGAAGCTCGCCCAGGCATCGACGGCGAAGTTGGCCGAGCTCTGGCGCATCCTCGGTGAACACTCAGGCGACCGGATCATTATCTTTACTGACGACAACGCCATGGCCTACCGCATCGGTCAGGATTTCGTGCTGCCCGTGCTCACGCATCAGACCCGTTTGGCCGAGAGGAAGCGCATGCTCGAGGCTTTCCGCAGCGGCGAGCTTCAGACGATCGTCACGTCCAAGGTGTTAAACGAAGGTGTCGACGTGCCGGATGCGCGCGTCGGCGTCGTCATCTCGGGCAGCGGTGCCGTGCGTGAGCACGTGCAACGGCTCGGCCGTATCCTGCGTCATCGTCCCGGCAAGCGGGCGGTGCTCTATGAGCTCGTGTCTCAGGGCACGAGCGAGCTCTATGTCAACCAGCGCCGCAAGAGGCATCATGCTTACCAAGGAGCTGCTGAAATTCAGCATTAGGAGCGGGCGGATCCGCCCGGCCTTTGTCCCTGAGGAAGGGGATATACTAGAGCGCGCCCGCGGTCTGATCGATCTGTTCCGCCAAGCGGAGGGCCAAAGCCTCGGCGAGCTCGAAGAGCTGCTCGATGAGACCTGTGGCACCGGCGATGTGGAAGCGGGGTTACGCAAGCTGCTGCTCGATCGGTGTGGGGCCGAGGAGGACGACGGCTCGGTCATGGAACGACGCTGGCAGGCGCTAGCTGCGGCGCAAGCGCTGCGCCTGGGCGAGCCGGGGTTAGATGAGGCTTCATTTCGTGGGCGGCTGGCTGCGACACTCGGACGTGGCTTCGTCGAGCTCAAGGAGGATCTCTATGCCGATCTGCCGGCTTGCCGCCGGATCAAGGGTTTCCGGGAGCTCTCGGCTGTGTCGCTTCTGCAGCGTTACAATTGTGCCCAGGTGCAAGGGTTGCTGCTGCGCGCCCGTTCGGTGCATGTGCGTCTGGCGCAGGCGTCGTTGGCGGAGAGACGGGAGCTGTTCCGCCAACTGAAATTCCACCGGCTGATCGCGGAGGTGACGCGTGATGAAGGTGAGGGGAGAGCGCTGGTCGTGGAGCTCGGTGGACCCCTCAGTCTCTTCGACTCTGCGGCGACTTACGGGATGCGGTTGGCAAACTTTTTCCCGCACGTTCTCAACCTGCCGCGTTGGGAGGTCGAAGCCGAGGTTCATATCAAAAATAAGACGGTGACCCTCAAGCTCGACCAGAAGTCGGGACTTAAGAGCCACTATCGCCACCAGACGCCTTTTGTGCCGGATGAGCTGTTGGCCTTTGTCGAGGCCTTCAATACCCGCCAGGCGGGTGTCTGGCAGGCAAGTCCAGGAACGGAGTTCGTACATCTCGGACGGGAGTCCTACTGTTTCCCCGATATAACGATAAGGGACCAGAAAAAGAGGAAAATCCACATTGAGCTGTTCCATCGGTGGCATGCGGGGACGCTGCGCGGGAGGATCCAAACTCTCGAAAAAATTGGATTTTCTGAGCTCCGCCTCGGGGTAAGCAAGAATCTAGCCAAAACGGCTGAGCTCAAAATGCTGCTTGAGGAATCGGCCTGGTTCGCCCGATTTGGCTTTATTTTCTCGGAGTTCCCTACGCCGAAGCTCATTTTCGGGGTGTTAGACAGGGAATGATCCGGGCTTTCTTGGTGTGGTAAATTAATGACTGGGTCTGATCGTCCGATCTAGTGGACGGATACCAGTCGACCTTGTTACCAGGAAGTAGTCGGTTTACGGCGACCTTGGTGAGGTCTAGAAGCTGGAGTGCCTATTGAAGCGCAAGAGCGATGACAAAGTAAAAGCGATGGGTCCAGTTAAAGCGTCGGTGAAGGCGCCGCAGCAGGCTTTGATAAAAGCGCCCGCATCGGCCGCTAAGCCTGTACCGGTGCCAGCCCGTCCGGCCACGCCGCTGCGCCAAGCGCGCCCGGATCTCGTTCCGGCGCCGGTCGAGCTTTTGACCGAGGAGGAAGAGCTGACGCCTGCCCATAGATTGCATCAGGCTCTCGACCAAGCTCGGGGCAAGCGTTTGCTCATCTGCATCAAAGGCTATCCTGATCCCGACAACATCGGAACCTCGCTGTGCCTGCAGTGGATGGCACGGCACTATGATATCGACACGACCATCGTCCACTTCGAGGCGATCTCACACCACGAGAACAAGGCTCTGGTCAAAAAGCTCGACCTGGACCTGGTCGAGTACGAGAACAACTTCGACGTGTCCGGCTTCGACTACTACGCTGTCAATGACTCGCAGACGCCGGATCTGCCGATCAAGCTGCCGCCGACCTGCAAGTTGTTGGTTTTTGTCGATCACCATAAGACCCTCGGGACCCTCGACGGCCAGTTCGTCGATATCCGCGAAAATGCCGGTTCGACCTCGGGTATCTATGGCGAGTATCTGATTGAAGGACCGCTTTCTTTCTCAGGTAATACGGCGGAAGAGAGCAAGATCGCCACGGCTCTTATGCACGGAGTCCGCAGCGACACCGACAACTTCGTCAACGCGACGCCGATCGACTATCGAGCGAGCGAGTATTTTGCGCAGTATGTCGACAAAGATCTCCTCTCGTTGATCTCGCACCAGTCGATTCCCGCCAAGACGATGGACCTGACGCAGATCGCCCTGCAGCGTAAGGACATTCGCGGCACCTTTATGTTCTCCGGGGTCGGCTTTGTCCGCGACGAGGACCGCGACGGCATCGGGCAGTGCGCGGACTATCTGCTCCATCGCGAGGGTATCGAGACGGTCGTGGTCTACGGCGTCGTCGGCAACCAGTTCATCGACGGCTCGCTCCGGACGAAATCGCACACGCTCGACCCGGACAAGTGGCTGAAGGATGTTTTTGGAGCCGATGAGAACGGCAAGTATTACGGTGGTGGTCGCAAGGACAAAGGTGGCTTCCAGATCCCGCTCGGGGTATTCGCCCGCTGCAATGATCGCGAGCTGCTTTGGATTCTTATCAAGAAGACCATCGACGAGCTCTTCTACCAAAAGATTGGGATCGAAGAGAGCGCCAACATCGACAACGATCTGACAGGCCAGAAGGTCTAAGGGCGTTGCCAAGCATGCAAAAGAGCTCCGGATTACGGAGCTCTTTTTATTTTAGGCCGGTGGCAAGCCAGTCCAGGTAGTCTGGGTTGCCGCCAACGATAGGTAGCACGAGGGCGCACGGGACGTCGTAGCTGTGCAGCTCCTTGACGGCAGCCACGAGCGCGTCGACCCGGCTCTCGTCCGTCTTGGCGAGCAGCACCGCCTCGGTGGATTCTTCGATATGGCCCTGCCAGTGGTATATCGAGGTCATGCCGCCGAGCACATTGATGCAGGCCGCCAGCCGTCGCTCGACGAGCGCGCGTCCTAGGGCGAGGGCCTGCTCGCGGTTCTCGGTCGTAATGTAGACCAGACGTAGGGGGGTCATAGGGGTGCTCGCGATCCTAGTGTTTACTGCTGCTGTCGAGTAGAAAAGTGACGGGGCCGTCGTTGACGAGTGCGACCTCCATGTGGTGCTGAAAGCGGCCCGTCGCGACCGTGAGACCGCTCGTCTTTAGGTGTGCCACGAAGGCCTCGTAGAGTTCGTTGGCTCTCTCTGGCGCAGCGGCATCCGCGAAGCTGGGGCGTCGGCCTTTGCGGCAGTCGGCGTAAAGAGTGAACTGACTGACGATCAACAGGCTGCCGCTGATGTCAGCTACACTGAGGTTCATCTTGCCTGCCGTATCGGGGAATGCGCGCAAGCCCAGCACCTTGTCGGCTAGATAGGTAACGTCATCCAGACTGTCGGACTCTCCGACTCCTAAGAGGACGAGCCAGCCTGCGTCGATGCGGCCTACAGTCTCGCTCGCGACGGTCACCGAGGCTTGGGAAACACGCTGTAGAACGGCGCGCATGGAGGCTCCTTTCCCCTGGAAAAACCGGCATAAGTCTTGCGTCGGGCGGGCTTTAACGCCTATAACGGAATGATGGAAAACTCAAGACGTGAGCTGCATAGTCAGAACCTCAAAGAGTTCTTTAAGGACATCGGCGAGAACCCCGAGCGGGACGGCCTTCTGAAGACGCCTAGCCGTGTGATCAGTGCGCTCGAGTTCCTGACCTCCGGCTACCAGGAGGACGTCGGCAGCGTACTGAAGAGCGCGCTTTTCGACGTGGACTACCAGGACATGGTGATCGTCCGCGACATCGAGATCTACAGCCTGTGTGAGCACCACATGTTGCCCTTCTATGGCAAGTGCCATGTAGGCTACATCCCGCGTGGCAAGGTCGTCGGCTTATCGAAGTTACCGCGCGTGGTCGATATCTTCGCTAGGCGCTTGCAGGTCCAGGAGCGTCTGACTCACCAGATCTCCGAGGCTATTCATAAACACATGAACCCTCTCGGGGTTGGCGTTGTGATTGAGGCCTACCACCTTTGCATGATGATGCGCGGGGTCGGCAAGCAAAACTCCTGCACGATGACCAGCTCGATGTTGGGTGCCTTCCAGGAGCTCGAGACGCGCAGCGAATTTCTGAGCCTCATCCGCGCGCCTAAGCCTTGAGGCTCATCGGCGAGATGCAGTCCCGATGGCGCAGCATATCTACACCTATGACAATCCACCGGCCGAGCGCGATCTAGCGCGTACCGTGCGCGTACTTGCGGTAGGTGGCGTCATCGCTTACCCGACGGACATCAACTGGGCTATCGGCTGCGACGCGGCGAGCAGCAAAGCTTTAGACCGCATTCATCAGCTCAAGCCGACCCACTCAAAAGAGCGCCCCTTCAGCCTGATCTGCAGCTCCATATCGATGGCGGCGGAATACGCCAGCATCGACAACGCCGCTTACCGCCTGCTACGCAAGGCCTGGCCCGGCCCCTACACCGTGCTGCTCACGGCGACTAGGACCTTTCCCCGCCAGCTCAAGGATAAGCGGCGTGTGGTCGGCATCCGCATCCCGGCCAGTCCCTTGCTCACCGCGATCGTCGATCAGCTCGGACGGCCGCTCGCCACAACCTCTGCTCCGGCGCTGTCATCGCTACAAGATGCTGATGGAGAAGGGGAAAACCCTCCTCACTTTGGCTACGAGGTGGCTGCGGCCTATGGCCACGCGCTCGATCTTGTTCTCGACCTGGGCGCCGAGCTGGCGGGTCTCGAGTCAACGATCGTCGACCTGACCGGCGGGACGCCGGAGGTTGTACGGAAAGGGGCTGGCGATCCGGCGCTGTTTGATCTAGGGATTTGAACATTGCTTGCTGCGTCCGCGCTTTGGGGGAGTCTGATGTCCCGTCATAATCCATTTCCTTCACCCTCGGCTCTCGAGAAAGTCCTGCTGCGAGAGCTCGTCAAGTGTGCTCGGGCTTGCTACGACCGTGGCTGGTCGCATGGCACCGCTGGTAACTTTTCGCTGCGCGGCCGGGATGGTGTCGTCTGGCAGAGCCCAAGCGGTCTGAACAAAGGCGAGCTCGATCCTCAGGCCTTCATCCCAATTGATCTGGCGACGTCTGAACCACTATGGCCGGGCAAGGTCAGGCCATCCGGGGAGATGCCGATGCATCTCGGAGTCTACCGGGCGGTTGCCGAGGCTCTGAGTGTCGTGCACACGCATCCGCCGGCGCTGGTCGAATGGAGCCGAGCTGGTAAAGATCTCGTCTTTCAAGGCGAAGAGATGCAGAAGCACCTCGGTTGCCACGACCACCTCGCAACTTTGCGGATTCCCGTGGTCAAAAACCCGACTCCTGAGCAAATGCCGACAATGACCGAGGACGTGGCGCGTTACGTTGTGCCGCGCGTGCCGATGGTGGTCCTGGCAACGCACGGTGTCTATGCCTGGGGGCGGACGCCGATGGAAGCGTTGAGTTATATCGAGGCTGCGGAGTTTCTGTGCAAGACGCGTTGAAACAGCTGAAGATCGTCCCCGTCCAAACGATGGAGTACGGGGCCTGTTTGGCGCTGCAGCGGCGCCTGCATGCACGCGTGGTCCAAGGCGGCCCCGCCGGTTATGTCATTCTCGTCGAGCATCCACCGGTGCTGACTTTTGGTAAACATGCCGATAAGGCCAATCTACTTTTCTCTCCAGACTACTACGAGCGGCTTGGCGTGGCGCTGGTCGACACCGACCGTGGTGGTGAAGTCACGGCGCACGTGCCGGGCCAGCTCGTCATTTATCCGATCCTGCGGCTGGCAGACTACCAGCTCACGCCGCGGCGTTACGTCGATTTGCTTGAGCAAGTCGTCACGCGGGTCCTAGCGTCTTTCGGTCTCGTGGGCATGAAGGATCCGGAGCACCCGGGCGTTTGGGTGGGCAGGGACAAGATCTGTGCGGTGGGTGTGCGCATCAAAGACCGGGTGAGCATGCACGGGATCGCTCTCAACGTCTGTAATTCGCTCGACCTTTTTGCCAAGATTGTACCCTGCGGCATCTTTGGCCGGGGGGTTACGAGCCTGAGTCGGCTTGCCGACCTACCCATCTCCGTGGATGAGGTCGCCCCGCGGCTCATCAGTGAGCTCGTGCGTGGACTCGGATATGAAGAAACGGAGGGCCGTGATTGCGCGGGGTTGCAATGGTTGAGCGGAGACCTTATGATCGAAGATAGAGATATTTCATAAAATCAAGCGGAGATGTAGTGGTCGACGACAGCATGGATCCGGTCGCCAAAACGCTCGGCATGGGGGATGAACCCGATGCCCTTGGCGATCCGTCCGTGGAATCCACCACGGGTGATCCGCGTGGCGTCGAGCCATCGTCCGCTTCGGCAATCCCCAACTGCTGCGTTAGCACTATTCGTATCCACGTCCGCTTCAACCCGATGATGGTCTGTGCTGAGTGCAAAAACATCATCAAATGCTTTACGGACGAGCGGGCTTTCCGGAATTACCTGACCTTCTGCAACTCGCGACGCCGGCCGGTGCTGACGGGACGCGTTGACGAGTACTGGACCGTCGCCTTCCGCTCGTACGACACATACAATCGCTGACCTCGTTCCTCCGTCCTTGTTTTCCGTTCGAAAAACCAAACGAATCGACGTTTCCTCGCGCATTGTGCGCGTTTTTTTTGGCCCGCGTGAAACACCTGGCGCTCAGGGGGTTCATTTGATTTTTGGCGCAACATTAATGAATGATTGAGTTTTCTCATTTTTAAAACCTTGCAAAAACGAAAGGATTGATTAGTTTAGAGGCCACAAGAGAAGCGACATTTTCCAAGCAGCGACCGCCAAGGAAGGCACAAACGGGCACGAGTCTGTTTGTTCGCGATGCTTGCTGGTCGGCCAGCCAGCCAAGCAGTGGAAGAACCCGAAACAAGGATGTGAAAGGGGGAAACATGCAACAGCTAGGCAGAGCCCGGACGACGGTAGGACGTATCGCCGTGACCGTACTGACGGGGGCGTTCCTGGTGACTCCGTGGTCCTGCGGCCGACCAGCAGATCAGGCGAATGCGGTTTCGGATACGCAGTCCTATCCGAGTATCAATAGCCGTTGGCGCAGCCCCTCGATCTACGTCTGCTGGGAATCTTCTGCCAATGCTTATCCTGTCGATAAAATTTGGGTGCAAACGCGCGTGAAGCGCGAATACGAGTCCAAGACGAACGTTCAGTTCCTTGGTTGGGGCCAATGCATTCCGGGCGAGCAGGGCGTGCACGTCGCGGTCTCGGACAATCCGGGCGACAATCCGCATACCAATGCCCTCGGCCGTTACCTGAATGGCATGAGTCACGGCATGGAGCTCAACTTTACGTTCAACAATTGGAGCCAGTCGTGCAAGTCGGATCGTCGCAAGTGTCTTGAGTCGATCGCGGTGCACGAGTTCGGTCACGCCATTGGCCTCGCCCACGAACAAAACCGTCCCGATACGCCGACGACTTGTAACCAGCCGCGTCAGGGCGCGAACGGCGATAGGGAGATCGGCAGCTGGGACCTGAACTCGGTCATGAACTACTGCAACCCGGTCTACAACAACAACGGCGTCCTCTCACCGGGTGACGTCGCTGGCGTCGCCGTACTTTACGGCGAAAAGCGCTGACACAAGGGCAATAAATGCTCCCCGAGTCTCTAGGCAAAAGAGGCAAGGGGACTTGCTTTAAAAAATGCTCCGCAGTCTGCATAGAGTCCAAGAACCAACATAACTTATTGAAAATACATAAATTTATTTTCAAATAAGCGCAGACAAAGCGCAGGGTCGATAGGGAGGCAAAAGCTTCTCCTGTCTCTGCCGATGATCTCGGTATGCGTTATCACCATGCTATTCTCGGTTCGTATATAATCCTGGCCAGCTCGGCCTGGGTGGGCTGCTCGCGCGTGCGGGCGGCGACTCATCGACCGACCGGCGGCAACGCGGGGTCGGGGGCTCCGGCCGCTGACGGGGATGACGGCTCGGCCGCGATTCGCGACGAGACCGCAGGAGGAGCCAGCCTGGCCGCGAATTTTCAAAAAGAGCTAGAGCGCGCCGTTGCGGCGAACAAAGGGCATGGCGGCGGGGTTTTCCACATCGCCAACGCCGCTGGCACGATCTGGGAGGGCGCCGCTGGCCTCAGCTCGGGGACGGGCTCGGAGCCAATGCACGTCGAGGACACGTTCGAGGTGGCGAGCGTCACCAAAACTCTGACGGCGACGGCGATCATGATGCTGGTTGAGGATGGGAGACTGACGCTCGATGCGCCGCTTGGTGATCTCCTCCAGTCGCCGGTATTGGACAATCTGCTGGTTGTGGGCGGGCGCAACTACGGGCGTGATATCACCGTACGCCAGCTTCTCTCGCACACGAGCGGCCTTCCTGATTATTGGTATGATCCGCCGTTTGTCCATGATGACACGAACGCATTTCTCGAGGCTTTCTTGGCCGATCCCGAGCGCCTTTGGGTGCCTTGGGACATGATTTCTTACATTCCTGGACTCAAGCCTATCGGACGACCGGGACAGACGTTCCACTATGCCGACACGAACTTCGTCCTCCTCGCTTTGATTGTCGAAGGAGTCGAGGGCCGTCCGTTGCGCGAGGTCTTCCGCGAGCGGATCTTCCAGCCGCTCGGCATGAATGACACTTACATGTCTTATCACGAGGCGCCCGTAGCGACGGTGACGGAATCCCATCGCTACGAGGACGATCTGGATCTTTATCATCGACCGCAGCAGAGCGCTGATTGGGGCGGCGGCGGCCTGGTCAGCAGTACCCGCGATTTGTCGCGATTCCTCTTCGCGCTGGCGGATGGAGGGATTCTGCGAGATCCACAGAGCTTGACGGCGATGCAACGCTGGATTCCGGCGGGAGAAGACGGGGTTTCATATGGGCTCGGGCTTTTTGGCATCGATCTGGACGGTAGCAAAGGCAAGCTTTGGGGGCATGACGGTCACGGCAACTCATTCATGTACTACTGGCCGGAGCGCGGGATTGTCTTTACCGGGACTTTGAACCAGACCGAGAACGACTGGTGGCCGCTGGTGGCGAAGGCGATCAAGAAGCTAGGACGCTGAGGGTGCGAGTCTTATCAGGGGTGTTAGCAGGGCAGCAGGTTCGTCTCGAGGTGAGGCACGGTGCAAGGGCGGCCGCGTAAGGCGACGGCAAGGGTTGCTTGGGTGCCGGGAAGCGATGCGACGTAGAGCTGCCACGAGCCAGCGACGCCGACGGGAGGTGCGGCGAGCCGGAAAGTGCCATCTGCCGGCAACGCTGCGGTGCAGCCGACGTGGAACGACGTCGGGGGAAGATACCCGAGCCCCAGTCCGGTGGCTTTGATCACGGCTTCTTTTCTCGTCCAGACGTTGAGGAAAGCATCTTTCGCTTCTTCTTCCGTCAGGCGGTCGAAGGCAGATCGTTCGCGGTCGTCAAGTGCCAGATCGTAGGGTAGCGCGCCGAGCGTCCGTTCGGCGCGGGCGTCGCGCCTCGTTTCGATGTCGGCGCCGACCTCGCGACCGCGAGTGAGCGCGATGAGACGGTAGCTACCCGCCCGGCTCAGGTTGAAGCTTAGAGTGTTGTCTTTTAGCATCGGTTTCGAGCCGGTCGCGGCAGAGGCGAAGGGGACATCCTGAGGGCGGCAGCTTAGGTAGCGGCCGAGTACGGTCCGTAAAAAGACTCGGCCCGCGAGATAATCGTCACGATCACCTAGGCGACGATAGGCGGAGGACCTCAGAAGGTCGGCTGCGGACAAGCAAGCAGCTTGTCCGAGCCAGGCGCTGACCGGCCTATCGTCTAAGTAGACGTGCACGGAGTTGTCCAGCGCCTGCAGGGGGTTCAAGCGCCCCCCTCGCATGCCGGCATGCGTTCCAAGGGGGCGCCGGCCCACCGGGTCCATGGTCTGACTGTCTCGCCCTTCATCAGGAGCGACATGCCGGCTAGAGTCGCACCGTCGCCGATGGCCGAGTCGTAGAGCACGACTGTGCTCGGGCCAATCGAGCATTTATCACCGATGATGACCGTGGACATCTTCATGACGCGGTCCTCAAACAGATGCGTCTGCAAGTCGCACTCGTTGTCGAGGCAGACGTCATCGCCGATCGTGACGAGATCGTACTCGGTTATGTTCATCGATTCCATGACAGCGCGCTTGCCAATGCGGGCTCCGAGCATGCGGAAGTAGAGCGGCAAGAGTGGTGTCCCCTGCAACTGGGACAGCAGTACCGGCCGGGCGAGATGTTCGTGCAGCGCATCTACGAGCTCGGTGCGCCAAACAAAGTCTGACCATAGTGGCTTCACCATCGGCTTGTAGCGGCCGACGATGATCCACTTTAGTAAGACGACGCTGAGGGCGGCGACGACACCGACACCAAAGGTCATAAACGGAAACAGTACGAGAAAACGGCCGAGAGGCCAGCTTTTGAAGAGGATTTCCGCCTCGCGCAGGAAGGAGATGGCCAGCACGAGGCCGATCGTCTCCGGTAGCGTGATGCGCCAGAATTCGATGAACAGTCTGAGCGCGAAGAGTCGTGGCGTCGGCTTCGAGGTATAGACCGACTCGAATTCCGTGTTCTTGAGTCTCTGGGGGAGTAGAACACCCGGTGAGCCGACCCAGGACGTATCAGGTTCGGCCGTTGTCGCAATCTGTGTGGGCGGACTCGATTGGCAGCCGATGAGTGCGCTGTCGCCAAGCGTGGTCCCAGGGTGCAGGCAGGCGCTGTTACCGACGAATGCGCCGGCGCCGATGACGACGCGGTCCAAAGTCAGGATGTCATGCGCAATATGCCCCGCGCCGAGGCTAACAGCGTCAGCGATGAAGCTACCGTCGCCCAATTCGACGAGATCCGGCGTGAAGTGGCCGGCAGTCGAAACTTCGGCTAACTTGCCCACGCGGACGCCGAGCATCCTTAGGAACGGCGCTAAATAGAGCGTCGCATAGAGCGGGAACATGAGCCCGAGGCTGGACTCGAGCAAGCCGTCGACGCACCAGTTGCTGACATAGAACCAGCTATGCATGTGATAGCGGCCTGGGCGGACGCGACCGACCAGGAGGCGTTTGGCCACAGCTATGACGATGCAGTAACAGACGACGAAGAGCGCGATGCTCACTGGCGCTATTGCCAAGCCAGGGAGGAAACCCCAGGTTTTGGCGACGATGCCCCAGAGCAAGAGACCCGGTACGGCTGCCAGCAGCGGCAAGGGAGCGAGGCCGATCATGGCGAGGATGAATGCAAGCCGGTAGGCCCAGGGAGAAAGCACTCGTCCTTGGACTTCACCCAACGCCGAGTCATCGGGCGCGGGGTCCATCAGTCTTCGTGCAGGCGAGCCTTGCCAGCGCTGGCCTCGGCCGATACGGGCTCCATCGAGAACCAGCGAATGGGGACCGAGGTCGACGTCATCCTCTAGCACGGTGCCGAGACCGATCACTGAGCGTGCGCCGATTACGGCGCGGTCGCCGACCTCGACGGAGCCAATGTGCAGCATTCCATCTTGGAGCTTATATCCGAGAAGCTGCGAGTCGACGCTGATGCTTGCATCGTCGCCGATGCGGAGTAGGTCGGTCGCCAGAAAGCCGGCTGTTCCCAGGTAGACGTTGCGACCGATCCGCGCGCCGAGCAGGCGGTAGTAAGTTGCCAGAAACGGCGTGCCGCGCAGGTAAGCAGGCGTAAAAATCTGCGCTGTGCGCTTCACCAGCCAGAAGCGCCAGTAGTAGAAACTCCAGATGGGATAGCTGCCGGGACGGAAGCGCCCAATGATCAGCCACTTGAGCGCGATGCCGAGCACTGTCTGTATCGGAAAGAGCGCGATGCCGATCCCGAGTGGAATGAGTACGGCGTACAGGAGATGGCCCGGGTGGTCTAGATAGTAGTCGTAGCCGACGAGCGGGACGAGCCAGTTGAGCGAGAAGAGCGCGAATATGAAATAAAGGCTGATGCCTTGGAGCAGCGCGCAGCGCGCGTAAGTGCCATTCGCAACTGGCGTATAGGCGGCACGGGCCGCCTGCTCTTCCTGCTCGCCGGTCGGTTGTTTTTGACCCGGAGAGGCGTTTGCTTGGCGTTGGGCGCGTGCTTCGATCTGCTGGATAAATGCGGTCAGCGTCGAGTGCTGGTAGACGTCTAGTACGGAGGCGTCGGCGAAACGACCAATTCGACGCACCTCGGAGATCATTCGCGTGGCTAGCAGTGAGTGGCCGCCGAGCAAGAAAAAGTCGTCGTCCATGCCGACGGGTTCGGGCGCGAACAGGGTCTGCCAAATACTGTGGATCTCGACCTCGTCCGGAGTTGTGGGCGCACGCCCCTTACTGGTCTGGGCCGTATCGACCCGCGTACGCGCTGGCGGCGGCAACCGGCGCTTGTCGACTTTGCCGCTTGGCAGCACGGGCAGCTCGTCGATCAGCTCGACAAAGGAAGGCAGCATGTAAGGGGGCAGTCGATCGCGCAGGGCCTCGCGCAAGGCCGAAGGCGTGGGCGTCCAGCCGATGGCCGGCACGACGTAGGCGACGAGTTGCTTGAGTCCCGGCGTATCCTCCCTGAGCATGACTGCGGCGTTGCGCACGCCTGGCTCGGTGGTGAGGCGCGCCTCGATCTCGCCGAGCTCGATGCGGTAGCCGCGCAGCTTCACTTGCGAGTCGATACGCCCGAGGAACTCGATGTCGCCCCCGTCCGTGAAGCGCACGAGATCGCCCGTGCGGTAGAGGTTTTCTCCGGCTTGCGGGCCGAATGCGGCGGGCGCCTGGACGAAACGCTCCGCAGTGAGATCAGGGCGGCCGAGATAGCCGCGGGCGACGGTCGGACCACCGATGACGAGCTCTCCCGGCAAGCCGAAGGGTACCGGCTCGAGCGCCTGATCGAGCACGTAGGCATGCACGCCCGCGAGCGGCCGGCCGATCGTCACTTTGCGTTCGATCGCTGTATCAGTTGCTGTTACGACGACCGTCGCTTCCGTTGGTCCATAGCTATTGACGAGCCGTCGGCCGGGACGACTGAAGCGACGTACGAGTTCGGAGGTGCATTCCTCGCCACCGAGGATGAGGATGCGCACTTCCGGCAACTCGTCTTCGATCATCATGAGCGCTGTCGGCACGGTCGAGTAGACCGTTACATGCTGGTCGCGGAGGAATCCGGCCAGCTCGGGACCCGCGCGCGCGACGTCCGCTGTCGCGACGATGAGAGTTGCACCTGCCGCGAATGCGAGCCAGATCTCCTCAACAGAAGCATCGAACGCCACCGAGAAGCCCTGATAGACGCGGTCGTCACCGACCACGCCGTAGAAAGCGGCGTCGGCGGCCAGAAATGCCAAGGCATTGCGGTGCTCGATCATGACGCCTTTGGGGCGCCCAGTCGAACCAGATGTATATATGATATATGCGACGTCGCGTGGTCCCGCCTTGTCATCATGCGTAAGCTGGGTCGGCTGGCTCGCAATCTCGCTCTCCTGCGCATCGAGAGTGAGGACAGGGACGCCGTGGCCGGCGGCTCTACCGGCCATGGACGCATGCGTTAGCACGACGCTGGCCTGAGAGTCGGTGAGGATGAAGGCGACGCGTTCTTCGGGGTAGTCCGGATCGATCGGCGCGTAAGCCGCGCCGGCCTTGAGGATTCCTAGCATACCGACGAAGACATCGAGCGACCGTGGGAGATAGAGCCCGACGTAATCGCCTCTTTTCACACCGTAAGCGCGGAGGCGATTGGCAATCTGATTAGCCTTGGAGTCGAGCTCAGCATAAGTCAACGCCTCGCCGTCGCAGACGACCGCGGGGTGATCGGCCCTAAGGCGCGCCTGGTGCTCGAAGACCTCGACAAGGTTAAGTGCCGAAAGCGCCGGCGCTTTTTCCTCGGCGCCGCTTAGCGTGTGCGTTAGAAGATGACGTTCGTCCTCGTCGAGCAACGGTAGCGCGTTCAGCGGGAGTTCTGGCGTTTCGGCGAGTGCTGTAAGGAGGTTACGCCAATGACCGGCAAGACGGGAGCGTTGCCAAACGGTGCTGGCATCACCGGGAGGGGCGGCGATGACGAAGCGAGCCATGATTCCCGAGGACTCAAGCGTTAAAGCGGCAGCGACGGTCAGGCTATCGCTATCACCGGTTTCCAGTCCATTTTCACGCCAGGTAAGTGTCAAAGGCACTTGTGCGCCCAGGCGAGACCCAGGCATTTTGGCGGCAGCTAGCGGCGCAGCAGCGTGAAGCGCGTCCTTGAAAGAGCGGTCTGAAGCAACACAGTTAGGAACGATGGTTGTGCCACCAAGGCGAATGGATAGGTCCGCATCGCCGCGTGTATAACGCAAGAGCAGCGCTTGTAGCGCGACGGCGAGCAGCATTTCTTCTGGCACACCAGCTTGGTGTCCGTGCGCCGCTAGGGCCGTCCAGGCAGGCGAGGAGAGCAGCGGTAGGGTGAGGCTGTCGACCTCTGGCCTTAAAAGCTGATTGAGATATGAGCTAGGCATAGATCTTCTCTGTGCGGCCTGTGAATGATGGCCCAAGCTGTTTACCGGCGGTAATTCGCGGCCAACGCGCCGGAGTGCTTTTAACCGTTATGCGGGCGTTCGTAAACTACGCCATAGCGGCCGACTGCACTTTAAATAATCCTTTTATTTCACCATGTTAAAGGTGATGTGGAGGGATTTTCGATGTGCAGCGTTTGCTAAAGTGCAACTTCCGGGCCTCGACTTGGGGCTTGTTCGCGTATGTGCCCGCGGGTCCGGGTGGACCCGCGGGCACGCCGTAGGCTTAGCGTTGGCCCTGATGATGCTGGCCCTGATGATGCTGGCCCTGATGATGCTGGCC
>Ga0164242_10002760_pt1 | contig 20258 bp, 25 predicted proteins | sample OricomgcompostMG_FD_108783 | JGI IMG/M metagenome (GOLD analysis project Ga0164242, IMG submission 108783) | Miracle-Growth compost microbial communities from Emeryville, California, USA - Original compost - Miracle growth compost (MG) ... | reverse complement strand
GGGAAGAAGCAACATATGACGGATGGTGGGAGTGATTGAAGTTAAGAGGAGGAGGAGAGGGGGGGTATGGTAGGGCGGGCGGTCACATTTGGGCTTGATGGGACGGATGGCTGGAACCAGAATTGCCAAATCTGGAATGCACGGAAAGTTGACTATTGAATGGTGGAGAGTGGACCTGACCTGGCTGCTGAGGTGCTGGCTTGGTGTTGATGTACGCATAAGGCGCAAGAATAATAGACAGCGGATATGATGGGAACCCGGCAGCGAATAGCCCCTTGGACACCTTGCTGACGTTTGCGAAGTAGCCAAGAAACAGCTCGTAATCCTTTCGATGCCGCGCAGCCGATAGCCCTCTCTCAATTGCTGGAGGGGTCACTGGCAGCTCCCTCTCAGGGAAATCGCTGCGAGGGAAAAGGCAGAGAGAAAAAAAGAGCATGACAGGGGGGGGTGTGGGCAAAGGACGAATTCGTTTCGTGGAGCCACGGTGCTTGCGCCGGGCCCCTGGTTCGACAAAATTGGGGCAAAAAGCTATCGCAAAGTTCGTATTTCCAGAGACTGTGTAGAAATACCAACTGCAGGGGTTCTGGCTTGTACCAGCAGCGCGGATCGAGGCGAAGACGTCCCCAATCAGCCAGCGCGGACCTCCCGGAGAAATACGTGATCGACTGCCCTTGCAGGAACAAGGAGCCCAAGTCACAGTACGAGGGGGGCCGACTTGGCGGGTTTCCTTCCAAACCTTCCAGCCGCACCTTGCAGGGGAGGGGAGGGCTCCGATCATTCTGATAAGTCTGTGACTTTGTGTGAAGCAATTGATCCCCAAGAAAAAAGAGTCCCACGCTCTCACCCTTGTCGAAGACGTGTGATCCTTGTCCACCTGGCGCATCACTGCACGTATGCATGCCTGCCCCATTCGCCCTCGATCGTCTCGGTCGCTTCGCGGGCCTCGCTCCGTTCCCAAGTGTCCCGGAACCCAATCGCTGGAAAGACCCGTCACTAGTTCGGATGGAGCCTCGCTCTCTCCCCCTCTCCTTTTCTCTCTCTCCTAACATCCTGGACAGTGCTACTTTTTGACGACTACGTAACATGGCAGTAGCGAAACAACACCCCTCCCCGACGGACCCCGGAAGAGCAGGTTGGGAAGTTGGCACCTGGAAACCTCCCATAACCGATAGTTCAAGTTGTTGGTACCTGCCAAGGTCGTTTAGTGGTGACGACTCTGACGAGTTGTCACTGAACGACCCCACCGAGGAAGACTCTTATCAGCCCCAGTGTTTCCGGTGGCTGTCGCTACCCAACCTCGCCGACGGCAGAAACTGAGAGCTGAAACCGAGGACCAAAGGCCAAGGCATGCGGGCAACATGTTGGCAAAGGATTGCTGGGCGAGGGCCCCGTGCGCTAACATGGAGCTACCAGTAGTCCAAAGTTGGCCCTAAGGATAAGAACAGCATTTCTTCCGGGCCAACAGGAGAGTTAGTGCGGTGGAAATTTTGGGGGGGCTCAAGAGTCTTGGAAGCTCGCAGACGGCCTAGTGTTGATAGCTATCTCTCGAATGGACTTTAGGACGTTGTTCCCTCCTCACCCCTTCTTTGTCCGTCCTCTCCTGTCGACTTCAGGTTGTCAGCGGCGGAACCTGGAATTCGAAATTCGTGATAATAGCGGTGACGCTACCAGCTTGGCCGGGCTGACAGCGGCGTTCTTGGGGCTATGTATAAATATAGCAACTACACTTTTCAATAGGGTAGGTAATTTGCAAGGTTCCTACCAGGGAGTACCCGGCCCAAGACATCAATCACATGACTTGGCGCCATGGCAAACATCGGACCAGGTACCACCACGCCTTGCTTGGTCCCACCTTACATAATTAGTATACATCTTTCGAGAATCACCAACTCAACCCTCGGCCAAGCCGCCGTCCGACTCCGCAAGAGCCGTTGCCATATGGCAAGGTACCCCGCATTATCCTCCAACACCCACTGCCAGCATAGGCATGGAGGAATGCGGCTCAGAGGTGTGGCCACGAGAGATTCTCCGTGGATGCCGTGGATACCGTGCAGAGGCGGGGTGTTGGCTCGGGGTTAAAAGAAGCGATTTAGCGATCTAAACGGTTTCCCTTAGGTAAAGGCTGCTAGCCTTGGTCTTGCTCCAACGTAGTATAAACTTCCACTAGACCCCTGACTACCTAATTAGCCGTTACTTCCATGCGTAATCAACCCAATGGGTCACGAGTCGTTCCTACGGACAAGAACCTGGCAGGCAGGCAGAATTCTTGAGGCCGTGACGGGCTGAGCGAACCTCTTGCGCAGCTCGGGATATCGTCGACGTTTCTCTGCTCTCATAGGACACTCCTAGGTGGCTGAACTCCTTAGTAAGGAGGTTTGCGCACAGGGGCCAAGTTGTAACAGGAAAGTGGCAGACGATGCTTAATTATGTCTCCTATTCCTATAATTGCAGGGGAATTCCCGGAATTGTTGTTAGTGTGGCCACGGGGAAGGGAGTGGCTCTTAAACAAGGAGGCAGGGTCGAGATTGCCAAGAGGTCGGATCGCAGGGTCTCCCCACAAACTGAGCCTGCCCTAGTCCCGCGGCTGTGGGTTGACTGTTCGGCCATTGCCTATTACACGAACCCATCTTGGTGAAAGGAATCTCGTGTGTCTCGGGAACATCAATGGGAATGACGCTTTGTGGCGGGTGGCGTGGCGTCGCGCTTCTCAGGTAGGCCTTCCCGAGTGCTTTTTGGTCCATAGTTCCTGCCACCGTGCAACGCTGCCCGTTTGTGTACATAACTACCTTAGTCACAAGAAGGTTTATGCTGTCGATAGAATCGGCAAACAAATGTCCTTGCCTAAAATTCGAGTCAGTATTCGTCGGACAGCAATGAATCCCTGGCACAAAAAGGACCACGCAAACTTCCCCGATAGTGACTGAAGCGGCGCTTAAAATAGGGGCGGCTAAACCTTCGGGCCGTAAGCGCGGCACCTAGTGCAGGTGGCAGGTTCAGTCAAGTTTGAAAACTGTGGAGCCACCCCCGGCCAGCCAGCCAGCCAGACGAGCCGATCACGCGCCTGCGCCCAGGGCCCACGAACTTCTTCCAACCTGCCGCATGCAGTCACGGCCTTAAAGATTTCCATCGCAATCCCAGACGGAGAAGGGGGACCGCATTTCGCTGCGCCGCGCATCTTCTACTCAGTAGCGAATCGCACCTCGCTGGGCACATTCTTAATCGCTTTTTGGCGGTTGTATTTCTTCTGCCCCCGAATTGCGCGTGTTTCCGCGGCCTAGGAAATCCGCAGATCATCATCATCATCCGCCGCACCCCCCCACCGCAGCCGCCACATTTCCTCCGAGCCGAACTCCTTGGATGGCGGCTTGCTAAAAATCGCATCTATTCGATCTGCCCGGAGTCGCTTCGCCTGCGTGCGACCACGATCCCGCCGCCCCCATCCCTCCGAGAGTCTAAGACACGTTAGACGAAGCCTTCCCCGATCACGGTGCGCCCCATCATTGCGCGCCGACCCCTTGAGAGAAGGTGGCGGCCCTCGGTCTCCTCACCCGCGCCGATACCGAACTATCACTCCAGCAACACCTAAATATCGCTCCGGATCTGTTTAGCTACAGCCGAGCTATACCCGAGGGGGACTCCGAGCCTGTGATGATGGCACAACCAGTGCCTCATCAGTTGACGGACAAGAAGCGTGTGAAGGTCTATGAACTTCGAAACAATGACTGGTTCGACCGAGGCACCGGCTTCTGCACCGCGACCTATGTCCCCGTACGTGGCACCGTCTCAACACTCTATCCTCCGTACAATCTCTAGCATTGTTTCCCTTTTCCCTCACCCCCCCGTCGCGCGTTGCAGCCTTTCTTCGGATCTAACCCTATTTACTCCTGCTTAGGTCGAAGGTTCGCAGAACAAGGAACCTTGCGTCATCGTTGAGTCCGAAGACCAGCCCGATAGACTCCTCCTTCAGACTAAGATATGCAAGGAGGATGGCTTCCAGAAACAGCAAGGCGGGTTGCGCGTGAAATAATACTATCCTGAGGAAGGTGCTAACAATCTTAGCAGAGACCCTGATCGTGTGGACCGAGCTGACCAATGGCGTAGACATGGCCCTAAGTTTTCAAGAGGCTGAAGGCTGTGCTATGATATGGTGAGTCTTGAAAAGTCGCGTTTGCCGTACATGGTGCCTCGATTCTAACTGGGCTCAACGAAAAGGAAATTTATCCATGCCATCCAGCAATCCTTCCACGGCCCCATGGGCGGTCCTGGTTTGTCGCCTTTCTTTCTCCTCCACTGCCATTTATAAACTGACGCAGAGATCGACAGACGATAGTCTCGAGGACGACCCTGCCACGGATCCGCCACCCATAATCCAGCTCCCTGCGGCCGAGCTCGGCAATCTTCCGGAAATCGAAAATAACATGCGCGTGATGAGCTCGACCCCAGCGGGCCGTGAGGCAATGGCAAAGTCTATCGTTAACACCGAGTACATCGACAAGCTCATACCTCTGGTGGATATGGCTGAGGACCTCGAGAGCCTCTCAGATCTCCACCGCCTCTGCAACATCATGAAGTCCATTATCCTCTTAAATGATACCGTCATTATCGAGCATGCCGTTTCGGACGATTGTGTGTTAGGCGTCGTCGGCGCATTAGAATACGACCCTGATTTCCCGAGCCATAAAGCGAATCACCGGCAATGGCTGAACAGCCAGGGGAGGTACAAGGAGGTTGTGCGCATTGAGGATGAGCCGATCCGCAGGAAGATACACCAGACATACAGACTACAATACCTCAAGGACGTGGTCTTAGCCCGAATACTCGACGACCCTACCTTCTCCGTCCTCAACTCCCTTATCTTCTTCAACCAGGTCGACATCGTTCAGCACCTCTTACAAAATGTTGGCTTCCTGAACGATCTGTTTGGAATCTTCGTCGATCCGAACGAGGAGCAACTACGGAAAAAGGAGGCCGTTCTGTTTATCCAGCAGTGCAGCGCCATTGCGAAGAACCTTCAGCCCCCCGGTCGACAGACGCTGTATAACAACTTCTTGTCACATGGGCTCCTGCAGGTTATTAACTTCGGCCTGCGGAACATGGACGTCTCAGTGAGGGCCGGAGCAACGGATATCCTCGTCTCCATGATCGACCACGATCCCCAGATGATCCGCCACACCATCTACCGACAGCTTTTGGAAAAGCAGCCGCCTCTAACCGACACGCTTATCGATCTACTCCTCGTCGAGGTGGATTTGGGCATCAAATCCCAGATTTCGGACACCCTTAAAGTGCTCCTTGATCCTAACCCGCAAGGACAACCCCCCGAGAACTTTGGGAAGCCGGCCGGCGAATTTGCCGCTAGGATCCGTTCGCATGCCGGCTCCGACCCACAGCAGGAGCTATTCCTCGGCCATTTCTACGACCATTCCGCAGTAAGGCTCTTCAGGCCACTTCTTGACCTAGAGAATAGGACCGAGATGAAGTTTAACGCCCTAGACGATGGAATCTTCAGCTACCTCAACGATATCCTCTGTTTTTACATCCGGCAGCACCATCATCGGAGCAAGTTCTTCGTTCTGGAGCACAACATTGCCCAACGATTCATTCAGCTGTTGGCATGCAGGGAGAAGCATCTCCAACTAGGTAAGTTGCCTGCAGCCCAGTTTAAGGTGAGGAAAGTCCTATGCTCACATGTGGCTTAGTTGCAATACGCTTCTTCCGGCAGCTAGTTATGCTGCAAGACGAGTTCTACATCAAGCACATCGCCGAGAAGCAAGTTCTCGGCCCCATTCTCGATGTTTTGCTACGTACGATGCCACGAGACAATCTCCTGTGCTCGGCCTGCCTGGACTTGTTTGAGCTTATCAAGAAGGAAAATATAAAAGATCTGGTCAAGCACTTGGTCGAGACCTACCGAGAGAAGATTGCGGCCCTTGCCTATATGGACACGTTTGCGGAGATACTTAATCGCTATGACCAAACTCAGGGCTTTACTCGCAATGCTGATGCCTACTTCATCGAGTCCGAGGACGACCTAGGACGGAGGCCACCGATCAATGCGAACACGAGGGCTATGATGGAGCAACTCGCCGTGGACCCGGCTCAGGAGGAGTACTGGAATACGTCTGACGACGAAGAAGAGCTTGGTAACGGGCAAGATCAAGCCAATATACCCAAGGCGGGCTCTCCGGCAACTAAGCCGTTAGTCGACTATGTCTCGGACGAGGAAGCAGAAGAAAATGGCGATACGGTGATGATGCCATCACTCCCGGAGGATGACAAGCAAAACGACGGCCAGGACGCAGCTAGCCGGGCGAGTAGCCTGGCCGCCGCGACCCCGCCTCCCGAGCGAGTGTCCGAGAAACGCCGTAGGGAACAAGACGAGGACGACGAGTTAGACAAGCTGATGCAGCACAAGCGTCGCAACAGCAGCTCAGCGAGCAGCAACTCGGCCGGCGCGGCGGCGACACTGCGTAAGAAGAAGAGCTTCGCCGGCGGCCCCCGTGACCAAAGCGCCAACGGTCCTAAGAAGATGTCCATCTCCATCTCGCCCGCGCTTAGGAGCTCTGCCGGGTACTCTCCACCCTCGGACGAGCCGCCCTCATGAAGCCCCTACCCTGACCGCGGTCCACGAAATTTCGCAATGATTTTTATGTCAAAGCATGAACTGTCAGAACTTTCTATTAAACTGGAATAGGTGCGTCGGTTTTGGGGGTAGGGGGTAGGGGGTTAGGAAAGGCGTTTTTCCGTCACGGTCGACCCGGCGTTTTATGGGTGCGTGGCGGCGGGTTCCCCCCCCGCGCGTCCCTCCATTCTAGCAAAGTTTGCCGCTGGCAAGTACCATCGGTGGGGGTTTTTTTTTTCTGGTGTTGCATGTCTAGAATAAATAGGGTATACCTTAGTTTGAGGGGCTCCAAGACCTGGTGAGACTCGGCGGGGGCCAACAGCAGGGTGCGAGCCCCTTTTGGCGTATGGGATACTGCGGCCAATACGGGTGACAGCCGCAATAGCGAGAAGGGGTCCAGGCAGAGAAAAACAACAAAAAAACAAAGATGCCCCGAGAGGCGCCCAGCGGAAATGGAACTGGTCCTCGCTGCTCCGGTATTTGATGTCCTGTACCATATATAGATCCTAATGTGGGCTCAAAAACGGGTGGGAAGGGCTCGCCTTCTACCCAGGCTCGGAGGGCTCCTCGACGATCATCACAACGCATCCTCCTCGGTCAAGCGCGGGGAAGTCGTCAGTATGAAAATTGATTGTCTTTTTTTTAAATAATTAAACGTCACAATCCTTCGCCGACCAAGCCCTTTCTGGGGCAGTAATACTTCTAGGATACCTTCCAATAGCAGACTCTATAAGTCATAGTCGCCCAGTCCCTCTCCGCATAATCCGATGATAACGTAGGAATCTAATCTAGTATCCGCGGAACTGGCTCTCCCATTCCGTGTAACCGCTCAGCATCTCCTCCGTAATCTGCTGCCTGTGACTCGCAACAGCCGTCTCCAAGTCCTCCATAGTGATGCCCAGCGCAGCGGCGGACGGATCCTGCTGATACCGCCCCAAGGCAGCCCGGCCCGCAGTTGCACAAGCGCCCTTGATCTCGGCGCCCGAGTAGCCCTCTGTCATGGCAGCGAGGTGCGGGATGTCGACGTTAAGGAAGGTATGCTTCCGGGCGACGTTGCGGAAGATGGCCTCGCGGGCGGCGAGGTCGGGCGGGCCGACGTAGATGAGGTCGTCGAAGCGGCCAGGCCGGAGGAGGGCTGGGTCTAGCGCCTGAGGCCGATTCGTCGCCGCTAAGACGAGGACACCTTGCGTGGCCTCGAAGCCATCCATCTCGTTAAGCAGTGTGGTCAAGACATTGTGACCGCCATGACTCGTCGACGATTTCCCGCCGCCGAAGCCGAAGCCATGCCTATGGCCGGCGATGGCGTCGATCTCGTCAAAGAATATCATACTAGGAGATGCCTCGCGGGCGCGCTCGAAAAGCTGACGTACGGCACGCTCCGATTCGCCGACATACATGTTAAGGAGCTCGGCGCCCTTGACGGCGAAGAAGTTGAGGCCGGACTCGGTGGCCATGGCCTGCGCAGCCATGGTCTTTGAGCAGCCTGGTGGGCCGTAGAGGAGGAAGCCCTTGGGCGGATGTTCAAAAAAGGAGCTGAGGAGTTCCTTGGGTGCTGTTGATAGTGCGACGGCTTGCTGGAGGGACGCCTTGACTGAGGCCTGCCCGCCGATGTCGTCCCATCGGACAGGTGGTGGATTCAGGTTGATATCGCGCATTGCACTGGGGCGGACCTTCCTAAGGGCTTGGTCGACGACCTCGAGTGGTATGTACGGCCCTGGTTGCTCTTCGTCGGCGGTGCTCTCGTCGGGGGCGCTCCGGTCAGCGAAGGTCAGTTTCTCGGCCTGGCGCATTATCTCACGTACAAGGTGCTGTAAGTCCTTGGCGTTGTATGCGTGAGTCCGTTCGCTGAGATCCTTCAACACTTCTTCCTGCTCTTCAGGAACAAAATGGAGATTGTACGACGACAGGATGGCCCTTCGACACGGTACGTCCGGTAGAGGGAGGTAGATGTCCTGGTCGAACCGGCCCGGTTCTCGGAGATCGGCAGGGAATTCAGTGTAATCTAGAAAAGTGCCAATGACAACGACTCTAGGAAGTTCGCCTTTGGTCCTCGAGTCCTCGGCCAGTCTATCAAGGGCTTCGCAGAGGGCGAGGATTACCGCGGTGCGGTTGTTTCGGTCCTTGTCTATGAGCCTCTCGAGCATATCTATCAGGACTATGCTGGGTTGCTGGGTCCGAGCTCTCGTAAGGGTCTCCTGAATGTCGGACAACTTGTCTTTGAACTGGATTTGATGTACCGTCCCCCATCCGGTCTTGGCAATCCGGTCTAGCAACATGGTCTTGCCGGTTCCGTGCGTCCCGTGGATGATAAGGCCAGAAGCCAGTAGGTCGGGTCGCTTATAAGTCAAGCTTGGCGCAAAGCAGCGCAAGAAGTCGTTGAGCTCCTTCACCTGGGGTTCTCGGCCGGGAATATCGTCGATCTCGAGCTTACGAGTGTCCACGGCGTTCGCCACGGGGGCTTCGTCACCGCCAATTTTGAGGATTGTCTTTCCGTAGACATATTTGGCGAGGGTGGTGGGTGATCCATTGACAGAGACGACGGTGAAAACACGGCTTGGAGGGGGTACCTGGGGCTTCTTTAAAGTCATTCCAGGGAAAATGTTCTCGATAAGGACTAGATTCCGGGCGACAGCTTCCTCCCAGAAACGCTCCCATAAACCAGTCTCCAAGGGAGGTGCTGCTCCATCTTTAGATGTGATGTCTCTGAGGACGATCTCTTCAGCGTCTGGGACAGTGCTGCCCGCCGAGAATGATATCTTGATTCGGTCTCCTATACTGTAGCCGCAAATTGTGCGGAAGGCTTCGCTTATCTGAGCCACTTTGACCAGTTTCGTCGGCGCGGCCCAGAGAGTTGCCTCCCGGCGTTCCGCTGGTTGACCATCATCTGATATCCGCTCGATGGTAATGGGTTTGCCATCCTCCACGCCGTTTGTTAATTCGATAACAGCATCTCTGCTGATGTATACGCGAGATGCGAACTTCAGATTCTGTTGATCGGTCCCTGGGTTGGTTGCCCGGACCTTGAGTTCGAGCGACTTCATCGTGGCGCCAGACACTTAACGCTAAGTAAGGATCGAGCCTTGGTCTAGGTGCGTCACAAGTTCGGAATTTCTACCGTCACCCACTGGACACCAGACGCCAAACCTCGCCCCTATGTTTCCTTCCGTATGGTGCTTCCTTCTATAAGACCGCAAGGGCCTCCCCTCGATGGGACCTTCTGTAACGGTTCTCGTCACTGACGCTTGCCAACTGACACGGCGTAGATGGAAGCCAAACCACGACAGGGAGGAATAGACCAAGGGTGGCTCTTGCTGTTATAACTTGCCCGACCAGAGACCGAGATCAACAATGATAGACTTAGTATCCGCTGCCGAACTGACAGAACTATTCAGAACTAAGACAGTGAGTGTGCCCTCCGTCAGTTTTGGCCCAAATTTGACTCGGGTGCTGCTATTTATAAACGATTCTTGTTCAAGAGTTGTTACGTTCGTGAATAAAAGAAGTGCAGAAATAAATATGAACATAATACGGAGTACGGAAAAGAAGTGCAGAAATAAATACGAACCTAATACGGAGAACGGATATTGAAGCTTGATGTCGAAAATATGTACGCAGTGGCCCCACTCGGAGCCGATATTGCATTTTATGCCGATCTTCACCGGCGGCCTGCGGGTCAATCCACCTGCGATATTCAACGAACCAAACGTCGCGCGACCACTTCCCCGTAGTCGTTCCTGTCTAACCCCGGCTCGATGAATACCTTGTAGCGCCGACCGTCTTGATGCTTACGAAGAGGTTGCTCGCGCCGCAGACCGTCCTTTCGCCATGGGACGCTGCCGCCCGGCTCGCGACTGTCTGTCGCAATGACCAGCCTCGTCGAGGAGCCAAAAGCCAACCTCCCCGAGGAGTTAAGAGCTGGCGGGGTCCGCCGGATGCCCCCAATGGCTCTGCCGATACCTCTAGTAAATCTACCGATGCATCCAATGGGTCCTCCTTATACAATAAGCTGTTTCCGGACCCGGCACCTACGATACGAAAGCGGCCCACGCCGAAACGGGAAAACGTCCCTGCCAGAGAACCTCCCGCAACCCTCCTTCGCTCGGCACTGATTAGGGATATGAAGGCATGGGGATGGGAAGACAATGCCCAGTCGAAGATTGAGAGTCGGGACACAAAGCCTCCACGATGGGGTGAGCGGTACATTCGTGGAAAAGAGGGGGATGAGAAGAACCGGGAGAGTCAGAGCTACAACGGGCCAGCAATTCTGGAGCTCAACTCGGCAAGCAAGTCCCTGCTCGAGAGCGACTTCTACCGCCTCGGGCGCCAAGGCCAGCACCTGCACGGCTGGGCCAGCGGCATAGTCAAAGGTATGCGCTCCTTCGAGTTGATTGTCGCGGTTGGCTTGCTAACAAATGCACTCATCGCCAGTCGTCCAATCGCGATCCCCGACAACCCAAGAGCCCCTGGGACGGTACTTTATCCACTTCGACACCCGAGCCGCAGCCATGGCCTACCTGGACGAGGTGATGCGCCTGCTACTCCTCTCCCGCAAGGCCGCCGGCGACAACTGGCACCTCTCCCCGCGCGACCCCACAGGGCCCATGCCGCTCGCGCCCAAGCTGGGCGCCGAGCCGGGCGGGAAGGGTGATACAGACGCCAACCTCCGGGCGTTCACGCTGGTCCCGCCGAGCGCGGTCTTGAATCTGAAATTAAGGCTTCCGGCGGACCAGAGTGAGCAGGCGGCCGGGGGGCGGACGGACCACGGTAAAGCGTCCGATAATGGTGGCGGCATTTGGGCTGGTGCCCGTGATGCGGATCGAAAAGGGGATCATCACAAGGTGCTGGTCTGGCTCGACGGCACCCATCTTACGAAGGAGGAGCTACTTGAAGCTATTGATGATGACGGCAGAGATCGCAACCTCGACTGGAGGTTCCAAGATGGTACCCGGTCGGTTTCGCCAGTCACTTTTGCAGAATCTCGAAGGAGCCCTGAGGAGGGGTTGGAGAATGGCAGGTCGCGCTTTGGGCGGTTCATCCTGTCCTTCGCCGAGCCCGTCGAGGCCCGGCGTTTTGCCAGGAGCTGGCATAAACGCCCGCTGAGCCTCATTGATCGAGATAGAGAGGCTGTGGTTAATGCCACTGCACTCTGGTAAATTGCCAACATGCAACAAGGAGCGAACATTTTGAGCACCCCTTTCCTGCTGCTGGTATGGGCAGCTCGGTCCTTTTGCTACAATACCTGCGTAAGGCCGGGCGGCGCAAAAGGCGGGCGGGTACCATGGCCGGGACGACGAAGGGAGCAACATGTACAACACTGAGATGATTTTATAGACAGAAGAGTGTGTGAGACTAGATGTTATTTATACCCTAAGCTTTTAAAGCTACCCGTACCTGATATTGAACGAATTATTCCTGTCCATTCCCTGCCCTAATTTCCAAGGTATCATACCTGACAACCGTCAAGGTTCGTCTTTCCCCGGTCTTAACAAATGAAACGTCATTCCAAGATACATAACCGAAAATGGGTTTTTGGGAGAAAAAAACCCAAGGTCCCAGACCATTAAGTTGCCTCTAAAGGCGAGTTCATGCCATGGGAAGGTAGTCGGAGCCCAGCGCCTCCTCTAATCACCTCGTAAGGAGGTTTTGGTGAGCGAGTGTAAGAATCTAAAAAAAAAAAAAAGGTCGGGTATTTCTCCCGGAGAATATGAATGAAAATTAGGCGTGCGCTAGAAGCCCGTAAGAAAAGGGTCAACCACTTAAATCGCCTCGACGACAACCCTCTCACTCTTCCGGTGCTGCGCAAGCTGGCTATGCATCGTCTCCGTCGGTACCACCACCGTCGGCGTCGCATATCTGGTAGCAGCAACTCGCTCATTCTGGCCTAGTGCGCCCTTCCTGATGGGGCTCGCACCCGCAGCAGCCCTGACCTGGGCGCCGGCGGAGGCGGCGGGGATCTGGGCCAACCGAGGCCTGGAGCTAGGTGCAGCAGGGGCGGTGGCGACGGCGGTCTTCATGGGCCGCAAGAGGGTGCGTTGCTGGCGGCTGATGCTGATCTGGCGGGCGATGCTGATCTCGACGGCGGTCTTGAGGGCGTTGTCGCCGACGCCGTCGTTGGTGTCGACCGAGGGCCGGGTGATGTGCGTGTGGACCGACGAGGCGGACGAGGTAGGGGACCGGCGGGTCGTGCTGGTCATGACGCTGCTACCGGCGCTGCTCGCGGGGGGTGAGAACATCTGCCACTGCGGCTCTTGCACGGTAGGCCGCATGGGGACGGCGTGCGGGACGACTTCGTTGGGGTCGCCAAAGTCACTGATGGGGTGGTCATGCTCGCCCATGCTCTGTGGCGAGTCCAAGACCAAACCCGATTCCTCCGGCCCGAAGTGGAAGTCGCTCTCTGGGCCGGGATGGATGACTTCCTGTTCGTGGGGTGCAGCCGCTGGCGGGCTTCGTTGATCGGCCTCCCGCGGGGAGACAATGGTTACTGTCTTCCTCTCCCGTCGGCCATGGTGGTGGTTACGGTCGAAGTTGAGTTGTGAGGGCGACGGCAAGTGAGCCGGCGACGTGTTGGAGCGGCGAGGAGTGAGCGGTGAGCTGGTTTGGTGCCTCTCGGTGGGTGGGAAGAGGGTAAATGCTGGTGACTTGGTAGGTTGAGGTGAGGTTGCCCTCCTTTGTCTCAATTTCTGGCGCTGCTCCTCTTCCTGCACAATCTTGTCGTTGATGCTCTTCAGCTTTTCCAGGGTTGCTTGCCGCCTGGCGAGGAGAGACGAGGACCCTTGCGGATTGAGGAGACTGTCGAACATTACACTGTACCTCTCCATCTTGATACTGGGGATTTCGACGTCGAGGAACGGGCCGCCGGTTGAGGATGTGGTAGTACTAGTAGTAGTAGTTGTTGTTGTTGTTATTGAGGGTATCGAGCCGACGGAGGGACCGGAATTATTCGGTTCGAGTGAACTGTTAAATGATGGGTTTGGTGAAGTTGCCTTGTAGCTTCTGTATGTCCTTGGCGCTTCAACGGGGGTTTGAACGGCCGGTTCGGTATTAGACCGAATAATGATAGGCTGGTGTCTCGCAGTTTTCCGGTCTGCAACGGTATTACTTCTTATCGGGGTGGTCTCCCCGAACGGATATTGGGCCTCAATCGAATTCGATACTACGACGATAGTCGGGCTACTGCTGAGTGAGCTCGCCTCGGAAGCCTTTGCCTCCGAGTTCTTCTTGCTCCCAAACAGCCCGAACAACTTCCGCCTTTGCGTCTTCTGTCTCTGGACCGTAGGCGGGGTAGTAGGCTGGACGGGGTCCAGCGAGGCAAGTGCAAGCGCTCGAGCTTGTTGGGTTGTTGCTTGCTGGGTTGCTTGACGGGGCGGTTGGAAGGACGCAACCTCCTGGGGTTGCCAGCCGGAATATGAGTCTGGGGCGTGGGACGGGCTTCCCAAGGCCATGCCGATCTGGATTTCTCCAGATCTCACCGACTCCGGGGTGGGCATTCGAGGCGGCATCACGGTAGGCTGTGGCATCGGAGGAGAGGACCCCGGGCTCGCCTCGGGGGTTGGAAGTCCCCTCACACCAACGCGATACGGTTGCATTGCCTTCCTGTACGATCCCATTTGGCTGGGCACGTACATATCATCCCTCGAAATCCTCTTACTGTTGAAAGCTGGCTTCTCAGAGAGGCCGAGGATAACGGACGCCTTTGCACTTGGACCTGTTCCTCCGGATGTGCTTGGTCGTGCTGTCGGCATGACGGGGGGCAGAACAATCGACGGGGTGGATTTTGGCGGAGGGGGAGGAGGAAGCGGTCGGTCGAGGTAAAGATTCCTGCCGTCGGGGAAACGGTCGGGGGAGTGGCCAGCATTTTGAATCCCCAGGGCACCACCTCCGTCGTGCAGGGCAGGACCTGACACAGAGGCCGGTTCAACACTGGAGGGGGCATCTGGGCCGTGCGCAACGTCGTCTCCTGCATTCCTGCCAGCACGACCCCCCCATACATCCCTCATAGATCTGGAACGTTTAATCACTTTGAACATGGTGGGCTATCTCGTTCCTTGCTGGGGTCGGTCCTTGCTGGGGGGGGTTGACCGCCGAATCAGGTGCAAGGTTGGTCCTGTTCCTGTTGGAATGTCCCCAGCAGACTTGCTGGGGGGTGGTTGGAGTGGAGGCTGAACAAGGGCGGTCTTGTTCCTCTGTATGGCGGGGGGGAAGACCCAAAATGAGATGTGGTTCCGCAAAGTGGTGGTGGGCGGGGGGAGAGACACCACACATTCGAAGGAGTGGATGGGATTCGTTTTCGCGCAGAATAGCAGAAATGAGTGACTGAAATGAAGGACAGCCCGGTGACGAGGCCACAGACCAGACAGAAGGAAGGAAATGGGATTCGAGAAGAACCGGGCCGGTCTCGACTTACATAGCTTGCCGTCCTCATCTCTCTGTCACTCACACTCGCCATCTCTCCAGAGTTTCCAAAGTGCCATCTCTTCGACACCGGTATTCTTCCAGAAGACGGCTATTCAGAGAGTTCTGATCAGCAACAGGGATCACGACCCCAGAGGCGGACTTCCAGGGGATCCCCGTTAGGCCAATCGCCCCGTCGCCACGACTAATGACGAAGGGGGAGAGGGCTCCCCTCTGGCCGATCCTAGCGTGGAGAGCCTTCACGGGTGTTGTGTCTCAGAGTTTGGAGACGACCATCGGACAGGGGGCCAAGGGGGGTGAGGGGGGCCCGGTAGCATGATTGACGGAGCAAGGGTTCGTTGTCGGCCGTCAGCGGACTTGCCCAGTCGCGGCGGACAGTCCTGAGTCTAACACACGCCTGAATAGGCTCAATACCTGATACCTATCCATTTCCAGGAAACCGAGTCCCCCCGGTGCATATTTTGCAGTCCTGTTCTCTGTCACGAGGCCGCCACCGCCTGGGACGAGAGGATGGGGAGTTGGGAATTTGAAGATGACAGGGGAAAAAAAGCTGCGGGGTGGCTGTTACGTGCCTCCTTGCTCCTGCGTGGACCGTGCAGCCCTCCCGGGGTGGCCCGTCGCCCAGAGCCTCCAGGGATAAAGCCAGGGCAGGGTTACTTTGTGGCAGGGGGGAATCCATTGGCACGTTTCGTCATCTGGGCGCTGGCAGTTTATCGTTCAAACGACCTTGGTATTAGTCAGTCCTGCTCATGATCAATCGCAAAGTGTCCACAATTGACCGGTATCCTGTATTTCTTCTTCGGATGAGACCCGCTGTCTAGGCCCTGCAAACAAAACGGCGCGCGTCGGGCGCTCGTTTGCAGGTGCAGTCTACCTTGGACAAGCTCACGTCACGTAGGTGGAGGCGCCGAGGAGCTCACCCATTCAGGAAAAATCCGGCCAAGAGGATCGGGCCAGGAGGATCCGGTCCGGAGGAGCTGTTGTGTGTGGTCTCTGTGGTCTCCCTCGTAACATTGGTTAGCTACGGTAATTTCACGTCGCGAGATTCCACAATCTCCCGAGCTACGAATAATAAGACCCAGTAGCTCCTGCTGTCACATCCCTCGTGCTCTGGATAAATCACGGCGCTCCTTGATGAATGTCGGTTGGAATAACACCACCACTCACACACATACAGGGACCGAGGCTGCAGGTTGGTGCAGCCTGCAGCCGAGCCGTCTGCAGGCCATACTCTGGTTCCTGGAATGAAGGAGACGGCACATGCGAATTGGAAGGTTGGCTTGTATGCCCTTGCCTGCACAGACGGTCGTAGTGGGTGGTACGGTCGCAAGTGGACTCGTACGACGTAGATGACAGACCACAATGAAATAGATCAGACGAGCTGGCGATGCGCCTCCGGGCTACAAGGCTTTTGGATCGGACGGGCGACGGGGAATCTGATCAGCAGCCGATTGGCAACTGCCGAGGAACGGACTCGACGACGGGGGTAGAGTCCTAAATGCCACTCTCATTTAACGCCTTCTTCAAGTACCGTAGCAATCGCTACACCCGACAACGCCCTGCCATGGGCAAGCGTCACGGCGTCGGCAGCTGGCGCAAGCCACCGTTCGAGAAATCTCCCTTCAAGTCTAATAATAACAAGGCGACCATTGATGCCAGTGTTGTCCCCCGTCATCGGGCAACGCCACTGTGTTCGTTGTTTCGTTGTTGGCTCCCAGTTGCTTGTTTCATCTCGCCGAAATCGGCTAGGCCACACGATGCCCACGTCTCAAGATTGCAAATCTTCAATGGCCTACGTATCATAAGCCGACACCAGGTAGCTTATGAATTTTTGTAGAACGGGGGCCACCTATGTGTAGAACCGGTTTGGCACTTCAGCGTCTAATCGAGACCGCGAAGGCAACGTCCCGGCCTAGGGGAAGCGCAGCGAGCCGGACTCGACTAAGGTTGAATGAAGGAGGCTTCTAGACCCTATTAACCGCCTGAAGATCGACGGTCTGAGATCTTCTCTGTTGCCTCGAGGTAGCCTTCTAAGACCCTTCTCAGGGTTGACCCAAACTCGTTCCTCTGACGGACAGGCAGATCCGTATTCATCCTATCAACCAATACCTCGGCGTCCCGTTGGATGGGTGGGACGGGTATGTCGTCAAGGAGTTGTCCTCTCCCGCAAAAAAAGAAAATCTACTTGGACGTTCTGCATGTTTTCGCCCCCCTCCGAGCATGGTTTTCGTCCAAAGGTCGGAGATCGCGGCTCAGATCATGGACGCTTGGCCGTAGAAAGGAGAGGATCACGCCCCCAACGTGGTACGCATAGAGAGCGTAGAAGGTTCGGTCTGGCTTCGAAGTCCTCTTTCGGGGATGACGAGTCTACCCCTAGGCGTGGAGTCACCAGACCAGCTGATGGATCTCATCGGCCGTTCGTATGAAATCAATGCCCTGGCAGATCCGCACACTAACTTAGATATAGCCAGCTCCATCCACTCAAAACCATGTCCGGTTCCGGGATGCATCGCCGACGGGAAAAAAATAATGGAGGTATAACACTCCGGCGAGGCCTCACCAGGAGGTCGACGGAGCTGACATGGTGCCAACTTGCAGGCATCATGCTGCGACGGGAGGTAGCCCATTAGCTGAGGACAGCTTTGAGCATGAGCAGCCAAGGCTAAAGGGTTGGTACGACATGCCTACTTTCGATCCTACGGTAACCAACTCGCCCAACTGATATTGGGAATGTCGACGGCTTGCGCTAACAAGCACATTTGGTGGTTTGAAGGAAAGAGGCTCAAAACTGTAGACACGAAATGTAGAGCGACCGACCACGTCATATTGTGGCCCTAGTTCGGGTAGGTCATCGGTACAGCGCAGAGTACCCCACTGTCAGGTTATTCGAGCGGTCAGCAACAAACGGACTTGAAATTTAATCATGACCAAAAATGATAGCGGACCAATCCACCACTTTCGTCAGCCTGCCATAGCGGGGTCAAAGTAGGAAACAACTCCAGACAACTTTCCAAACCCCGCCAAAAGTAGCTGCCTCGATTTCCAACCCCGCGAGATCTTTTGTTGCACACCTCCCCAATCCCGAGTTACCTCTTTTGAGCCCGCCATCCAGATTCTTCTCCTTTTGCACCCCATTCCACTACCTAATCTCGAGAAAAGCACATCTCGCCAACATGTCGTGGCAAGGTTAGTGTCGCACCCCTCCCCGCGCATCTGTTTTTGCTTTGTTTTTGGCACGGCCAAGCTAACTGCCCGCTCCCAGCCTATGTTGACACTAGGTGCGTGCGGCATCGGCACCTTCGTCGAACAGGTCTCGGCACATCGTAAACATTGCTAACATTAAACCAGCCTTGTGGGCTCTGGCCACATCGACAAGGCCGCCATCATCAGTGCTGCCGGCGACAGCACATGGGCAAGCTCCCCTGAATTTCAGGTCAGACAACCCCCCACCATTCTGATGCTGCCGCCGGGCGTTTGGGGGAGGGGGACCTTTCGGAGTTAACAATATTCTCTCAGATCAAACCCGAGGAGATGACGGCACTCGTTGCTATCCTAGGCGGAAGCAGTGATGCTGTGGACAAGGCCCATGCCGAGGGAGTCTATGTCACCGGCACCCGCTACGTCGTGACCCGAATTGAGGACCGAAGCCTTTACGCCCGACAGGTACGAACCGAACTATTAGCTCTCTCCCCCTAGTATCAAGAAATATCGCTTACCAAACTCCACGTAACAGGGACGGACAGGAATCATTGCCGTCAAGACGAAACAGGCCATCTTGGTCGGATACTATGGCGAAGGCAAGGTGGCAGGCAACTCGGCACAGACTGTCGAGACACTTGCGGACTACCTTATCAAATCGGGCTACTAAGAAGGCTGCGCCGCCATGTTCCGGACGGGAGAAGGAAGCATGCTGGGGCATTGCTGAGGAACAGTTGGGTGGATGCTCTCTCGCTGGCGAACGCGAGAGGTTGATGTTCTCCTTAGAGCAGTACTGCAGTGGATGAGGTTTCCCGATCTTTGGCTGTCAAGCTCGTTCCTTTTCTTTCCCCTCCCCTCCTACCCCAACCCCTTTGCCGCTATGGCGAGGGCCATTGTCACGATGATGATTCTGCATAAAGCACACTTCGGGTAGCCGTTTGCTGCGGCTCTACCCCCTTAGAATGCGATGAAGTACCCCTACAAGCCGCCCTATCAAGGGTATGCCCCGGCCTCTACTGACCTGCCATTCCAAGTTCTGAATATATTACAGTGTGCGTTCTATTCAAATGTCCTGCGGTTATCCTACAAGCAAAGCCTGAGCTTCGCAAATTACAAGGGTATAGTTTCCACCCCTCAACGCCGTCATACCGTTGCCGTTCCAGCGACCGTCCGTTCTATAAATCAACAGACTCCAGCCCTCCCGTAGTAGTCTTCAGTCTAGGGTATCGCCGGTCCGGTTGTCGAGTTCGCCGTCGGGTCGAGCTCTGTCCCCCGCCCCTGAGTTCGCTGCGTCTCTCGAGTGCTTCCCTCGGCTGCTTCCCTCGGGTGCTTCCCTCGAGTCGTAGAGACCCCTTATACAGGCAATTCCGCATTCCTCCGCCCAAGCCCTGTCCGCTCAACAACGATTGCGATATAGGGTCCCACGACGGGAATGTTCGTAGCGAAGGTGGCGATCGTCCCGAGGAAGTCGCCAAATAGGACCATAATTCCGTAGAGCTCGACGCAGAATCCTATCAACGGCCACTTCAGTAGGATCAGAGCCAGGCCCGCGAAGAATGCCGCTGTTCCTTTGGCCTTCTGTTTCCGCGCAAAGAAGAGCAGTGTCTTCGCCGGTCCGATGATGATGGTTAACCCGATGAGGAAGAGGATCTAAGCGCACTTTGCGTCAGCCCGGTACAAGTCGAAACGGCAAGGGAGATTCGAGTATTTTTTATTACATTTCCCATCGCAAGCATAGCCCGGTCAAAGAACAGGAAGACGCCGCCGATCAAGAACAAGCCCCCTATGCGCAAAGGGTCGGATATCAGCTCAAAGGCTCGCGGGCGCCCGGCCGGCGGGAAAGCGCGTACCTACCACCAGAGCAGAAGGCCACTCCAATCTCTAGAGAGGCAGACATTAGTTCAGAGATCCCGACATGAGCCGATTAGGGGCATTAATAAGAAATAAACTTTTTGTCCACGTACTTTGGGTGTCTGATAACCACATGGACGGCATTTTCGCAATGAATTCGGAAGGCAATTAGGTG
>Ga0164242_10002759_pt1 | contig 20262 bp, 20 predicted proteins | sample OricomgcompostMG_FD_108783 | JGI IMG/M metagenome (GOLD analysis project Ga0164242, IMG submission 108783) | Miracle-Growth compost microbial communities from Emeryville, California, USA - Original compost - Miracle growth compost (MG) ... | reverse complement strand
TTAATAGTCATCGCGGGTTGCGTTTGGGAAGGTGAAAGCAACTGCAATCGCAACTACTGGGCCAGCTTCGAACGCATAGAATTCATAGCTGTTAGCCGCGGGCAGATTCCAGGGGTCGGCAATGCGGCCCTTCAGACTTGCGGTGTGTGTAGGTGCTCATCGTGGGTGAGTCCGCCGCCGATCAGGAGCATGCGGCCGACACCATTCTGGCAGCCAGGACCGGCCCAGCTGGTTCAAGACTCACATACGCGGTAGTTGTCGCGGTTGCGGAAGTCGCGGCGATGCGGCGGTGCAGTTCGATGAAACCTCGTTGGGGACTCCAGATTACGCCACCGGACCCGTACCGGCCGCCCGAACGACGGCGCATCGATCAACTCGTGGATCTGGCCGCCGTGACTGACCGCGACCGACCCACCATGAGCTGGCGACCTCACCGGTCACGTCGGTCACATGCACCCCGACGCGGGCGTCGAGCAGCCACGGGCGCAGACGCACCCCGTAGGGTCAGACACGTCGAGGTCCTTGAGAAGGAAGAGGTAGAAGACCTTTCGATCCTGAGGGACCTCGACCCCTTCACCCGCTCAAGCAGCCACCCCGCGTGTCGCCGCTACCCCCCTGCAGATATGAAGATCCGACAAAGCGCATGTATGAAGAGCCGCAAGCATCCAGCCCGTCGGTTCGAACCAAACCCCGACTACGCGCGCAGCATGCTGGAAGGTGTTCAATAATCGGGATTCACCTTGGGATTGTGTCTCGGCGCAATCTATAACGTTCGAGGCTGGTTTTTAAGGCGCACTGACACTCAGCACCCTTAGCTGTTAAGGTAATCGAATGCTCAGATCTCCTCGGCCGGCGCCACGCGAGTTGGCGCGAATGTATAGTCAGACATTTCGACGGGCAGTTCGCACGAACGGCCTTCATCCCATCCGTGCCATCGGCTCACTCAGCAAGAGCCCAGTTTTTATTGTTGGGTGTCCTCGAAGCGGAACAACGTTCACGGCGAGGGCCATCGGAAGGGTCTACGGGTTTATAGACATAGGCGAGGTGCCGCGGTACAAAGGTGCGATTCCGGAGATGTTCATTTGTGCTACTGAGGGTCGCAGAGAGGAGTCGATCCGACGGATCCGATCAATTATCACGTTCAGCCAGAGACTGGCAATGACGGGCTCCTGTACGGCGGTGGAGCAGACTCCTGAGTCGGCCTTTCTAATCCCGGAGATCGCCGAGGCTTTCCCGGCAGCACGTTTCGTTCACGTGCAGCGCGATGGTCGCGATGTCGCTGCGTCCTTGCTCGAACGCGGCTGGCTCGCAACCGATCCATCACGTGCGCAAGCCCAAGAGCAGCGACAGGTCGACGACGGGGGACATGCCTTCGGCGGCTACGGACGATTCTGGGTCGAGTCTGAGCGCGAACGGGAGTTCGAGTCAGCGACGGAAGCAAAACGCTGTGGGTGGGCATGGCGCCGCTACGTGACTACCGTCCGGGCCGAATTGGCTGTGTTGGACCCCGACAGATCTGTCAGCATCCGCTACGAAGACCTTACGGCTGATCCGTCACGCGTCGCGGAACGTTTGGCGACGGGGCTCGGGGCAGAGCGTAGGACCGATGAATTCGTACAGGCGTTGTCGGAGGCGCACTCGCGTTCCGTCGGCGGTTGGCGCAGGAAGCTCAGCCGCGAACAACTGGACGATGTGCTGGCAGAGGAAGCGCCGTTGCTGAGTGAACTGGGATATCTGGGTTAAGCATCCAACTTCAGTTTCGATATTGGCTGGGGCGGGCGGTCAATTCTCTCGAAGGAGTACGACGACATGAGCGATAAAGCGTCTGCCAGCAGCCAAGCTGCGGTCTCCGTTGGTGCTCAAGGCGAAAGTGGGCATCGTCTGCGGTCTCTTAGTGGGTTTGAGCGCCACCTCTTGCTCCCTCATTGTCCGGTATGGGCGGGTTGCTTGCGGTACGGCTGGCCTCTGGCGATCACAAGGGCCGCGTGTGCAGCATGCATCCAGCGGTGGTGTGTTCGGGCAGGAAGCAGCCCCCATTCATCGAATGATCAGTGTGAGGTGATGCCGATGCACGGGCGGTTCGTATTTCGACGGGCGGCTCAACGACGCGCCGCGCTAACTTAGTACGTCAGCAATGGGAGTTCGTGTCGCCGCTGCGATGCGTCTAGAGCGAACGTCCCTACGGACCCACCAAGTGTACGGCACGACTTGGAATATAAACACAGATACTGCGGACCCCAATACAGGACCAGCTGCTCCTAATGGTGGTATCAGTAGCCATGATAAGGCAACGTTCGCCACCGTCATTGCAATTATCGGAATTACCTGAAACTGCAATCCGCGTTCATCGGTCATGTACATTCCAGGAGGGTAATTAAGTGCTTGGACTGCGGTTAAGAGTACGAAACTGATGATCAGTGTAAGCGGAAGATGAACCCGGCCATTCGCGACTACCTGTTCGATCAAGGGGGTGGCAAATGCGAGAGTAGTCGAGATTGCTAAAGAGCCGATAAGAAATGCAACCATCAACTTAGTTGGGTTCAGTATTTCGTTTCGTGCTCGTGCTCTTGCAAAATATGGCCAGAGTGCAACCCCGCCAGCTACGATCGCTTGCATTATCATTCCGAATATTTGTGCAGCGAAAGTGTATTGGGCAAGCTTGTCGGTTGTCGATCGATGCGAAAGTAGCAAACGATCACTTTGCATTGCAACGGGCATTGCAAAGGACTGAACCAGAACGGGTGCGGCGGTGGCGATAACTCTGATACCCGGGACGGTGCGAACATGAGGAACATCATGGATGGCACGATGGAGTTGTGGGGAGATCATTCGGGCGCCGACAAGAAGAAGAATGGCTGATGAAACAGACGCCCCTAAATAGGATAATACTGGAATGAAGTGCCCAGATCGATCCAACCCAACGAGTGCCAGGATGGCAATAGATAGCACAAAGAGCGGTGATTGAATGCTCTGCAGGAGCGCTTGAAGCATGTTCCGACGTAGCCCGATAAGGATCCGGACTCCGATGCCCAATGGTAGGGATATTCCAACTATGCAGAGGCACAGAGTCGCGGTGAGTGAACTGCCTGCGATTAGCCCCTTGCCAAGCAGGAGTGGCCACCAGCCAGCGACGCCAATTACTATGGAGATGGCAATAATTGCACAGCCGGAGACACAAAGAGCCCGAATCGCCGTCATTAAGGCGAGACGAACCCGGTCTGAGTTGGTGGGATCGTCAGATCCAGCGATCACGTTGAGGACTACGGCGCCTATGCCAAGGTCCGCAAATGGCAACAATGTGCTCATTCCAGCGAGAAGTCCATATTGAGCGTACGCTGCGACTCCGAAGTGCTGGATGATTATCCGGCTGCTGATGATTCCAAGTAAGCCGCCGACTGTCATGACGAGGATCTTCACCCCGGCCGTGCCCGTGACTGAGCGCCACACCTCCACGACGCAACCTCCGAGTGGGTCTGGTTCTCTCCTTGTCCACGTTGACGCGAGGACGGCCCGACGGCCTGTTGCGCATCCGCTAGCGTGGAGACTATAACTTTCCCCCAGTTGGGTCGTGAAGGTCAAATCAAACTCGATTTTTTGCAGTGCTGCTACCGTCAGAGAGTATTGATGTCTTTCTGGGTGTTGCTTGAGCGGACCCGGCCGCGAGTCAGGGTCCGGTTAGCATTCATTTGTATCGAACGCATGCGTCGCGAGTAATCGTTTGAGCAGCGAAACGCGCTGACAAATTCCTGAAAGACGCGTACCCTCGAGGTGTGGAACGCAAAATTGAGAATCGTGAGGCTCCGATTTCTAGCGACGGGGGCCGGCTAGGGAAGGGATCTGCCCGCGTGCTGAGTTCAGTGGCTAGGCGCATCAAGGGTTCAGACTACCGAGTGGACAGCAGGATCGGTATTGCCTATCAGGTGCGCGTCGCCAGTAGCCGCGTGGGCATGAAGGTCCGTGGGTCTCTGCGGTTTCCCGGGCGGGACGCACGTCCGTTCTTAGGTGTTGGCGCAGCCATCGTTAATGGTAATTCACTCCAGTTCGGACCTGGTGTTACGTTCGGACCGGACAGTTATGTGGATGCGCTTTCTGAGAACGGCGTGCGTCTCGGCCGGAATTGCTCTGTCGGTCGCAATACACGAATTGAGTGTACCGGAAATATTCAGCAGATCGGTGTTGGCATGACTGTAGGTGATGATGTTGGTCTTGGGACCGACTGTTTCTATGGTGCTGCGGGGGGGATTGAGATCGGAAGCGACACGATCGTGGGGAATTTCGTCTCGTTTCATTCGGAGAATCATGTTTCGGAAAGTACCGACGTACCGATTCGACTGCAGGGGGTTACGCGGAAGGGGATAGTGGTTGGCCGCGATTGCTGGATCGGTGCGAAGTCGACGATTCTTGACGGGGCGCGTATCGGAGATGGTTGTATCATCGCGGCCGGATCCGTGGTCACTGCGGGAGACTATGCGTCGCGCGGGATATACGGTGGTGTTCCTGCGAAGGAGATCGGGAAGCGGTCGTGAGGGGGAGTCCTACGGGGCAGAAAGAGACTTGTACCACTTCCGCAGCGCAACGATCAGGAATGCGACGTTGCATACCATGAGTGTGCTGTAGAGCGTGACGAATCCAGTCACTGTCCCGAGTAAGAAGAACGAGATGCAGAGCACCCCGTAGTCGGCCGGCAACATAATGATGGAACGCAAGTAGGGGGCGTGCTCACGCGGATTTGCCTGACTTTTTGAGTCTGCGGCCGTGTGGATGGTGCGCAGGTGCTCGGTCAAGATGATAGTGAAGAACCACACCGCTGATTGCAGGCAGAACACGATCGGGACGAGCATCAGCGAGGGGTGCTCGAGGTGGAAGAACCGGAACCAGCAAATGAGGACTGCGAGGTGGATTGCGGAGGATTTCGTGCAGTCGACCACGTGATCCAGCCATTCACCGTTCGGGCTGCCGCCTCCTCGCAATCGTGCCAGCTGTCCGTCGGCGGAGTCGAGGGCGTAGGCAAGCATCAGCAGCAGCGCGACGATCACCCCGAGGACCGGCGACGTTGGGACTGCGGCGATCAGAGCGATACCCGCGAACGATACGATCGCACTGCAGGTCGTAACTTGATTCGGCGTCATGCCAAGTCGACAGGCGATGGCGGCGAGGACTCGCCCCGCTGGGCGGTTGATCCATCGCGAGTACCCGGGTGCCCCGAGGTTGCTCTTCTGTGCGGTGGACAGGCTGCGGATGAGTTGCCGGATCGAAGGTGAAGCATGGTGAGGAGTTGTCGCGTTAAGCATCCGCTGCGCCCTTCATCGGTGGAATGCTCGGCCTTTGGGTTGGCGCAGTCCTCGAGTACTGCTGGTAGCGGTAGCCGCACGCACCAGCGAGCATTCCACCACCGCGATAGATCGTTCCCAAGCCGCGTGCGCGATCGCTGATCTGCCCAGTCAAGCAGCCGCGCACCGTTCGTCCCACACCTAGTGTTATCAAAGCGGCGCCGGCCGCTGCTCGGTAGGCGCGGACCCGTGCCTGCTGGACCCTGGACTCTGCGATGTAGCAGTCGATCAGGCTGATCAGATTGCCTTGCGACCACATGCGGCGCAGAACCCATTCGCGGGTGAGACGCGACGGAGGAACGACATCCTCGACAGCAGACTCGTGACACCACACGATCTTGTATCCACGTTGCACCAGCCTCTTCCCGAAGAGGCTGTCTTCGCCACCAGTCGGTCCGAACGGCTCCTCGAAGCGCAGGCCGGACTCACGTATCTGCCGTAGATCGAGCAGTAGGTTTCCGGCTGCCGCCGCCGGCATACGGGTGCCGGTGGCGCGGACCGGGCGATCAAAGAAGCCACCCGCTAGCAGCCAGCGGTTAGGAGTTGCTTTGTATCGTGGCAGAACCCGACCGGGCACGGCAGCCGGTCGGGAGGTGTTCCACACGTCTATGAGAGACGGCAACCACCCTGGGAGTGGCCGCTCGTCATCATCAATGAAGACAAGCAGATCCATTCCTGCTGCCTCGTCGACGGCGCGATTGCGCGCGGCCGCGATGCCAGGTGTTGGCTCGCAGACGTAACGGACACCCAGTCGCAGGTCTTCGATGACCTCGCGCGCGGATCCTGACGGATCGTTGTCGACCACGATGACTGACGCTACGACCTGGCCGTGCCGTTCTGCGTTGAGCAGTCTGGCGTGTTCCACGATGTGCGGCAGATGCTCTCGCAGCTCGCTGTTGCGTTGGAAGGTGAGGATTGCGATGGCGAGCTCGTAAGCCCGTGGCGGCTGGAGCTTTCCGCCGGGGTGGTCGGACTCGAGTCGTGAACTGGTGATGCTCATGACGTTATTGGGTTTCGGGAACGCCGGTGAGCGTGGATCAGGCTGACCGCATGGCGATAAGCGGCCTCGTGGAGAGCAGCCGAGCGCTGCCAGTCACGGTCCTCCAGCCTCGGTCGATCACTCGGGGGATTGATCCGGACCTCCCGAAGTGCCGCTTCGAGGTCCTGACCGGTGAGTGTGCCGGAATACAGATGAACCCACCCACGGCCAACTTCAGCTTGCAGGTCACGGTTGACCGGATTGTCCTGGACCAATACAGGGCGATCCAATGACAGGGCCGCGAGAGCGCTGCCTGAGTTGTGCATCTCGGGGTGGGGCAAGACCACGAGCTCTGCCTCCGTGATAGCCCTGACAAGTGCTGGATCGTCAAGGAAATCCAGGACAAGGTCGATACGTGGATCTGTCTTTGCAAGACGAAGCATTTCTGCCCCAAGCTCAGGCGTGGATGGCTTACCACCGATGCTGAGACTCAGTCCTGGGTCAGCGGTCTCCTTGAATGCGGTGATCAGTCGATCAACGCCCTTGTAGCGCCGGATCATGCCGAAGTACGCTATGCGACCGGGCCGGGTTGAACTGCGTCGGTGACCGTCGTACCAGGGTCGGTAGTCGCCGTGTGGAACAATGTGCCTGGTCTGTTCATCGGGTACCGGCGTATGCTTGTTCAAACAGATGTGCACAGCGGTTTGGCGCTCGAAAGCACGTAGCAGGAGCACTTCTCGCCATGAGATGTCGCGAGGAAGGCCAATGTTGTGCTCGGTCCTCACGATCGCAGTCCGGTTCACCCTCCACTTCAACAGGAGTAATGCGAACACTGCCTGACGAGCGAGCGCTCGCCAGCGTACGGGACTTGTGAGCATCGCCTCCGGCCAGTGCGCGTGGAAAACTGCGTGCCTCTTGGTCAGGGCCTCCCGCCACGAGAAGTAGCGGAAATCAATCCCGGGGAGCGACTCTATGGCCCGCGCAAGCATGATGTTGTACGGGTTGGTGGTCGGGAGCGGCCTCGGACCCGACTGCAGAACGACGAGGGTATCCGCCGTCGTTGCTGATCTTGCCGCTTTGCTTCCACGTGGCGTGATTTTGTTCGGTGCCGCCGAATCGCGGGCTGATGCCGAACTGATGCGATCTTGGAGAGCCATTATCGAGCGTCGCTTGTCACGAGTTTCACTTTTCCGCCTGTGTGTGAGATGTGTTCGACGAGATCAATCGACACATTTACCTCGTGGTTCAGCAGAGTACGGAGATTCTCGCCCACCGTGGCGATGTCGCGCGCGGCGTCCGGATGCTCGGACGAGATGCAGCTGAGAACCACTGAAAAGTCGTCACGTTGGTGGATCTGGAACTGACGGACCGCGCTCACATTGCGGCTGAAGATCTGTGCCAACCCCTCACCTGCGACGATCTGACCGCTCGGCAGGTGAAGCGCATCCGACTGTCGACCTCGAATGGACTCGATGCGAGGCAGAGTGACCCCACAGGAGCAGTTGCCATCGATGCGTGCGGTCCGATCTCCGAGCCGGTAACGGATCAACGGGAATACCCGGTTGTTGAGATCGGTAACGACCGTGTCGCCTGCCTCACCAGGGGCTGAGGCGATGCCCGCTTCGTCGAGCACCTCGAGTTTGCGAACATCTGCGAAAACATGCAGACCCTCGTGAGCGGAGCACTCGCCAGCGATCCACGGCACCTCCGCTGATCGGTAGTGGTCGTAAACCGGTGCCCCGAAAGCCTCCGAGATCATCGCTCGTTGCGGATCAGTGAGCATCGCTGCTGTCGTTGCCACTGCCCTGGGAGGCTCGACCTGGAGTTTGCGGGCGAGGATGTCAGCCGCGAGTTCACTGATGCCGCCTGCGTAGCCAATGAGCAGCCCAGGACGAACCGATCGCCACGTTGCGACAAACTCCTCGATCGTCTGACTGTTCATCCGATAGGCATCAAGCTGAAAACGCCGTGACGGCCACCAGGACAATGCGTGGCGAACCTGTGCGGCGCGAGACTTCATGTGTCGCTGGACGATCGCGATGTCCGTCGACGGGTCAAGCCCCCACCAGCGGAACAGCTGCCATTCGAGAGCGCGCGCAGGCACGCGAGTATCGCGCAGCACCTTCAACGGTTCACCCGTACTTCCGCCAGTCCGGTTCATAGCGGTGTTCCGCTCTGAGGCCTCGTCGGACCTGATGTCGTCGAAGTGCTCGCGGACATCCGCCTTGCTGATGGTGGGAAGCTCCGCAAATGCCGCAGGGTCGCCCAGATCCGCCTCGCTGAACCCGGCCCCCCGGTAGAGCTCGCGATAGAAGCGTGTGTGCCGCATCGCGAACAGCGCCTGGTCAGCAGCACGTCGGTCCTGGAGCGTCTGAAGTGCTGCCGGATCGAGGACCTCGTGTAGGACGTGATCCCGATAAGCTTCCCGCGTTGCTCGCAGGACTGTCGCGGCCTTGATCCGGAACGCCGGCTTCTTGGCAAACTCAGGATGAAGCATCGCTCGGTGCCTTTCGCATGATCAACTGAATTCCTCCACCAGCTGGCGAGTACTAGCGATGTTCCTCGCACTTGAGGCACCGAAGACGATCGACTCAATCTGAGGTTGACGACAGATCCACTCGATGGCCTCGCGTGGCGGGATCGCACCGGACGCGAGGACCGACATGGCGACCGCGCGGAATTGCCGGTTCTTCAGCGCGCCCTCGTACGCCTCAATCCCGCCCGACATACGGAAACCAATCTTGTTGATGTTGGAGCAGACGATGGGGTTCTCGAGCCCCACTTCGTCGAACGCATCCAGCGCACGAGGCAGGTTCATCGTGATGAATCCAGGTTCAGCACCGTATCGGTTGCGCACATGCTCGGCAAAGATGACGAACGCGTCTTTGAACCCCAGGCCGATCAGGAGATCTACGACGACATTCTGGAGCCATACCACTGGTGTGGATAAGCCTCGGAACATCGCCATCTCGGCGTCCACCAAGAGGGTGATGATCCCTTCGACGTCTTTCTTCGCGAACGACCGCCCACCGCGAAGGGCAGCGTTCAGAACTCCTTCTTCAGGCAGAAAACGGCGGATCGCACTGAGCATGCCCAGCTCGGTAACGGCGTCGGCGTACTTGTGGGCGTAGGGCATACACGGGTAGAAGGCGAAGTTGCTGTAGCGCTCAGGCATCGACCTGACGTGATCGCATACCTCACTGATGCGGTCATGCGTTGTACACATGAAGGTGGTGATGCCTTCGTCGTACGCGGCATCCAAGACATCAATGATTGATTGAAGATCCTGGAACCGCATAGCTTGCTGGCGCGCCTTCTGCTCCGACATGTGGTTGACGCCGAAGAATTGGTTGTCACCGAAGAGGAGGCGGGGCATCCGAGCCGATGCCGGGTTCGAAGTGCGGGATGCTGTCTGGGTGCTCATATGTACCTTTGAAGGAGGCGGCGTAGCGGGCGCCTGATGGGTTTGGTCAGGACAGGGACTGCGGCGTCGTCATCAGCGCTTGTGGACGGTCCCCTGGATGCATCGCGTGAGATCAACTCGAGCGCTCTGTCAGTGGTTGCTGCGCTGCGGAGGGTGTTAAGCCCTTCCGTCTTGCGTGCATTGACTCGCTGGACGAAGTAGTCGAGTTGGGCGCTGTACTCCTCGCCACGCAGGTAGAACCAAGGAGCTTCCGTCAACTCGGTCGTGTACTTGGTGTTCCAACCGTGGCGATAGCCCGGCGGGGGTTCCACAGTGTCACGAAGATAGACTTGGCACTCCTGGCGGTCGGCGTGAATGCGCCCGCCAGTGCCCCAGATTGTGATCTTGGTGGTCATCTTGCGGCAGGACTCATCCGACCAGTTGACACTGACTTGCCCGCTCACGCCTTCGTCGAAATACATGGTCGTGAAGACCTCATCGTCGGTTTGCTCGGAGAAGACGCTCCCCAGGACGGTTCCGGCAACCCCCGTCGGGGCGCCCACATACCAGGTCATCAAGTCGACCGGATGTGCTGCGTAGTCATAGAGGCAACCACCCCCCTCTGATTTGCGACTGCGCCATGTCGATCCCTTCGGTCGCAGCACAACGGGCCCGTATGCCTCCGCCAAGATGTGGGTGACCCGACCGATTGCCTTGGCATCCAGTAGGTTCCGAACCTCCCGGAACGCTCCAACGAACTTGTTGTGGTAGCCAACCTGTGTCACGAGTCCGCGACGTTCGGCGAGCTTGCTGAGGGCCATGGAGTCTTCGGAACTCAGAGTCAGCGGTTTCTCGCAAAACACATGGATGTCGCGCTCAAGAGCCGTGCGCACCATTGCCTCGTGCATCCTCGTCGGCGTCGCGATGATCACGGCATCCAGATCGACGGCCTCCAGCATCTTCCCGAAGTCAGTGAACGTCCGCCGTCCCGTGTACTTCGCAAGCACGTCAAGCAAATATCCTGTCGAGTCCACAATTGCTTCGACGGTCACGTCGGGATGAGCCTGGATCATGGACAAATGTGAAAGGCCCATCTTTCCCAGGCCGACGACTCCAACTCTCATCGCTGTCCTTCGCTCTCAGTAGCAGTTGGTGTGTTGAGGGTTATGTAGCGCTGCAGGACAGACTCGTACTGGCCGGCGACATGATCCCAGGTGAATTCCGAAGCATGGCGGTGTCGGCTCGCCTCCGAGAGCTGCCTGCGCAACTCGGCAGAGTCCAGGATTTCCGTGATGCAACTGCTGGCTGACTCAACATCGTCGAAGTAGAGCGCCCCATCACCGGCGACCCAACGGTTGTATGGGTTGTCGTGGGCGACAACGGGATTGCCAGCCGCCAATGCTTCAACCAGCGAGGGGTTGGTGCCGCCGACCGTGTGACCGTGCAAGTAGATGGCGCTGTGGAACCGCAACGCGGCGACGGTGTCTGGCTCGTAGATTGCGCCGACGAACCGTACCTCGTCACTCGCAGCGTCCATGACGGCGCGATGGTACGAATCGACGCGAGGGGTGTAGTTGCCGAAGATCGCCAGCTCATAGCCGCGAGGCTTGGCCGAGAAAGCCTGTACGAGCTCAAGGATCGAGTTTTCAGGGATGGGTCGGCAAATCAGGGTCAAGTATCGACCGGGCCTCAGGCCTCGCTCCAGGACTGGGGCAGTGGGAGCCGAGGCAACGGCGTGTGCGCCGTAAGTGATCGTCGATATCTTGCGAGTAGGAGCTTTTCGCGACAGGTAGTCCTTGATGCAGGGATGGTCGGCGATGAGCTGATTGCCGACGAGACACGCTATGCGCTCGTTTGCGTACAAGATGGCCTGTCGTGCTTTGCCCCACCGCGCACGGGACCACTCGATCCCATCCATGTTGATCACGTTGGGTATGCCGAGCGCTCGCTGCAGCACGTTGAAGATGGCGGTGTTGTAACCAAACGTCAGGCAGAGGTCGCGGTGGCGAATTGCGTGGCGGATCGTGATCCAGTCGAACGTTGAGGTTCCGAGCCAACCATCGCGGTCGACAGGGACAATCACACGTTCGATGCCCTCCCAGACGTCCTCTCGCAGCGGCCCGTTGCCGCTCTCCTGGCAGTAGACGACTACCCGCCATCCGTGATCACGCAGATAGAGCGCGACGTTTTCGGCGGCGGTCTCAAACCCTCCGTACCCGGCGGGTACTCCATGAGTGCCGAGGATCCGGACGGTCGGCCGAGGGTATGCCGAACCAACGTGCGTGGTTCGATGCCAAGCGCTGAGCTTCATGCTGAGAGCTCCTCGACTCGCTGACTCGTGTGTGGGTGCCCTGCCAAGGAGGCGATGAGATGGAAGACGTCACGTTGATAACGCTCAACGGTGAAACGCTCACTGGCGTTGATGTGGGCGCTCCGGGCCAGCGATGCACATAGGTCGTGGTCATCCATGAGCCGCGCTACAGCTGTTGCCATCGCCTGCGGGTCGCCGGGCGCCACCAAGAGCCCGGTCTGCTCATGGGTGACGGTTTCGAGATGTCCCATCGCCGCTGCGGCTACCACCGGTCGACCCGCCAGTTGTGCCTCGACGACGGCGTTCCCGAAAGGCTCGCGCAGCGATGGTGCCAAGATCACGTCAGCCCGTGACAAAGCGGGCCAGACGGGAGACACATAGCCAGAGAACCTGACGGCCCCGGCAAGATCCTGGTCTTCGGCACGCCGGCGCAGTTTCTGCTCGAACCACTCATAACCGCTGAATGGTGTTCCACAGACGTCCAGTTCGACGTTGCGACCAGATCGGCGGAGGTTGGCGACCGCCTCAAGCGCGACATCTGTGCCTTTGCGGGGTGACAGTCGTCCGATGACCGCTGTGCGGAACGGCGTGGACATATTCGCGGCTGCGACGTCCTGATCGGGTTTCGGCACACCGTTGTAGATCAGGTGGGTCCTCGAGCTCAGTCGTGGCAGGTCGGCGGTCGTCGCGCGAACCGTTGACTGGCTGATTGCGATCAGTGAGTTGGCAGCGAGCAGGGGAAGGTTCAAGGCAGTGCGGACGATCCGTCCGTCCTGTGCCTCTGCCTCGTGGACGTGGCACACGACCGGTATGCGCAGTGCACGTGCAGAGACGATCCACCACGGGATGGTCACCGTGTTGACGTAGACAGCGGCAGGGGCAACCTCCCGCAGCACTCTCCGGAGGGAGGGTATTGCACGGGTCGACTCGGCAGCGAGGCTGACGACGCCAGCCGCGCTTGCGTTGGCCCTGCGGAGCACCGGATACTTCACAAACTTGACTTCTGCCCCGCGCGACACCAAGAGATCCACGAGCTGACCGTCGGTTGGTGTGGTGACTACGACTCGCCAACCTCGGCTTGTCATGGCAGAAACGGTCTCAAGCATCTGAAGGTCGGAGCCGTAGACATCGGCTGAAGGGTTCGCGATCAGCAGCGTCGGGCTACCCGACATGGCTAAGCGCTTTCCGCAGGATCGTGCTTGAGGTATGGATCGTGTACGGCAAGTAGACGACGTCTACGCCCACGCTGGCGAAGTCGCGTTCCAACATTTCGCCCTTCGGTGTGCCACGCCAATCGTCGCCCTTGAAAATTACATCAAAGGGATGCTCTCGCCAGGTGTCCAGCTTGCGAGGAACGGTTTCCACGATCGCCTCATCGACGAAGACGATGTGTTGGACGATCTCGAGTCGCTCTGCCGTGGGTACGACCGGGGCCCTGCCCTTCGCGACCTCAGCCATCTCGTCCGAGACGACGCCGGCAATCAGGTAGTCACACCTCTCTCGGGCACGCCGCAAGATGTTGAGGTGCCCGATGTGGAAGAGGTCGTAGACCCCAGGTGCGTATCCAACTCGACGTGTCACGTTCTCGCTCCTCCGCATGAACTCTCGAGATGCCAGAGACAGTACGAAGGTCTGGCACGCGACGCCGAGGTTTTGCAGGGGTTGCCGTGTCGCGAAATAAGTACCTGCGCTGAGCGAGATCGTGTCGCGGAGCCAGCTCGGGGGTGGCCCAAGGCTGGCACAGGCCTGCCTGGGGCCGCTTCTTGCGGCGTGGCCAGGCTGCTGAAACAACCCTCGGGTTCAGGCGGACTGTGGGGTCACCGAGCCCTGCCGAGGGTATCCTGACAGCTGTCTGAGGCACCGAACCGCACCAGAGATGATTAAAGATTCCGTAAAGGCTTGATATAGAAACGGTCTAGTTGTAGGTTGCTTCGCAAGCCCCCTTTCGGGTCGGGATCGACCTGGTGCTGGGGCTGCATCATGTCAGTGGCGGTGCCCCCAAAGGTGGCTTCGCTATGTCTGTCCGCCCCCAAAAACTTGGGCTTGCGGCGTCGTCTCTTGTGTGGGAGAAAGCCGGGGGCTCAATGCCGATTACAAGTCATCAGACCTATCCACGGAGTCTGAAGGGCCAGAGCGGCACAACTGGGCCTCGCATCGCCCTGATCGGGGGGGCCGGCGCAGCTTTCGGGCAGGAGCTCGCCGAGCAGCTCCTAGCGCGGGGCTTGCGCGTGCACAGCGCCGACGTTCGATCAATGCGTGTGCAAGCCGTCTCCAGCCACGTCGTTCCGACCCTGGATGACCCCGGTTATGTGCCAGCGCTGTCTCGACTTGTGCGTCGATACGAGATAGACGTCGTCATACCGGTGAGTTTCTTTGCGTTGCAGGCGATTTCGACCGGTCGCGTAGCTCTCGACCCAGAGGTTGGTGTGGTCGCACCGAGCGCCGGTGCGGCGGCCATCGTGCGGGACCGACTTCTCGTGTCCTCCAAGCTGTGGTCGCATGGCCTGACGGTTCCCAACTTCGGAGTGCCCAGCGACTTCCCCGACGCGACGACGGCACTGCGCCGGATGAAGGGGGAATTCGTCCTTCGCTCGAGATTCATCGACGACGGGCACTCCTCGAGCCTCGTTCGTACTGCCGATGACATCGAGTGGTCAACGCTCAACGACGACACTTTGGTCCAGCAGTTTGTTGCTGGCGCCGCGTACGCCGTCGTCATTCACCGTCCCGTAGATGGTGGTCGTCGGCTGACTGCGGTGCTGGAAAAGACGATTCGCGCCGATGGCGAGGTCATGACGTCCCGGGTCAGGGGCGATCGTCCAGTGAGCAACATCGAGCGCACTGCGCAAGCGGCGGTGCGGGCGCTTGGGCTGACCGGGCCCGCCGAGGTCCTGATACGCACCAATCCAGACGGGATTCCAATCGTGCTGGATGTGTTCGCTGGGTTCGGGCCGCACAGCCGGCTCGTGCCTGAGCTTCTCGATGTCGTCATGGACGAGCACGTTCCCCACCTGCAACTGCAGGATCGACCCGTAGCAGCAGGCGCAGAGAGCTCAGCTAGAGCGGGCGGAAGCGGCCGTCGTCACGTGAGGGGGCGGCGATCATGAGCTGGGTGCCGAGGCGAGGCCGACCGGTCGCCATGCCCAACGACTTCACACCGCTGCGCGGGCGCGAGATCGACACGCGTGCGCGCATCGCGTGGTTGTTGCGGATCAACCGTCTCGCGATAGCTCCCGGCCCTGCGGCTGCGTTCGTCGAGAGGCTTCGCGGGCATGGCTGTGTCCTTGGGCCGAGCACTTTGTGCCGCTACGAGACCGGGACCGAGCCCGTGCCGGCGTCCGTGATCCGAGCGTACGAGCTTGCTCTCAGCCTTCCCGCGGGACAGCTGCTTGGTGTGTGCTTCGGTCTGGACCGGATGTTCGGAGCAGCGCTCGCGCCGGAAACGGCGCCGATCCAGCTGCCGCGTGCGGAACTCATGGCGGTCATGGGTGATTGGGAGACGCGTGTCGCTGCCGGCACCATGCGGGGATCTGATTGGGTGCGTGCTGCAGAGGTGCTGAGCCAGCCGACCGGTCCCGTGCTCCCACCGTCGGTCCTTCGCCGTTGGGTGGGCCAATTGGTGAGTGAGACGATGCGCTCCGTCCGTGAGGCATACACCACACGAGCTCACGCGCTCGGGCTGGTGCTGGCCGGCCAGGGGCTCAGTAACCTGGTGCTCGAAGCTGTCGACGAGACGACTGGAGAGCCCGGCGCACAGTCCGTCATCAACGTGCTCGCGATCCTCGGCAGCAGCTCGGACCCTGCTGTCCTGCGTTGGCTGGTGGCACATTTCGAGCAGGCCGAGGGCGAACACCAATGGGGCGCGGCATACGCACTGCTGAGCCAGATCTGCCGTGGCACTCTGCCCGCCGACCTGGTACCGGCTGTGTCCCGCGCGGTGCTCGACGCGGCAGCGGAGGGACTGGGCCGTGGCCGCCCAGCGTTCATGGTGGCGCAGCGCCTGTCGGCGGGCCTCACCCAGCAGGTCGTCAGCCGTCTGGGCTGCTATCCGGCACCAACCGCGTCCGGCGCGCGAGTGCAAAGCCCGGCAAACCTGACCGTCTACCGAGCCGCTGCGCTCCAGGAATCAGGGCTCGATGACCCCATGGTCGACCGGCTCCTTCGGGAAGCTCTGTCCCCGGACTTCGTCGAACGACGCCATCATTCGCTGCTGCTCTTGACGGCCAGCCCTTACCGCGACGTCTTCGCCAATGCATCGGTCGGGCTGTTGGGCAGCGCGAAGGAGCAACATGTCGGCGACTCTGCGAGCCATTCTCTGACATACCTCGCGGGCGACGGCCAACGACGCCAACTCCTTGAATTGCTGAAGACCGCGCCGAGGAGACGCGCCGCTGTGCTGGCTGCGCTCGCCAGGTCGGGCGGTGTTCCCGCCGGGGTCGACTTGGTGGCGCTTGCTGACGACCCCGACATCGCATCTGACGTCGTCTACGCGGCAGGGATGAGTGGTCACGCGGCGCTGCGGACGTTTGCGACGAGCACGGATTTGGCGGATGCCGACCTGCAGCGGAGTGCCCAGTGGTGGAGGCGAACCGGGCCGGCGATCACCGATCGGCACCCGGAAGTCGGTGAGGCCGTCCTCCACCTCGCAGGCTGACCGCGTCAGGGGCGGCGCCCCGAAGAGGACAAACTACTGGTCAACCGAGCCAGTCGTATGTAACGCTCTCGCGACGGGTTATGGGTCCCCTGGTCACTCGTCCTTGCCGCGGTCGGCGCGCGGTCCGGTACCGATCACGGTCGCAACTGCAAACGCGTCCTTTTGCGAGTACGACACCTGCAGATCGGTGAGGCCCGCTTCGTCGGCCAGTTGCCTGGCGGAGCCGGTCAACCTCAGGTTCACCCATTCACCGGGCATCTGCACTACTTCGATGTCCCGCCACTCCGGAACGATGTTGAGCGGCCGGAGTACTTTCAGGACGGCCTCTTTGGCGCACAGGCGGGCAGCGAGGCCCGGCGCAAGCAGATTGGGCTCGGCACCGTAGCCGCCGCTCGACTCGACTTCCCCCGGTGTGAACATACGGTCGAGGTAATGGCGACCGTGACGCTGAATCGAGGCCTCGACCGAGTCGATGGTCTGCACACTCGTGCCGACTCGCAGCGTGAAATGGGGTTGGCTGGACTCCGGGACGGCTGACAGGCGCCGTGGCGCATCGGTCTCAGTCATCCCAGAGTGTTCCCTTCAGGTTTCGAGGTCTCCGACAGTCACCCCGCCGGCGCAAGGCCGCTCCGCCCCAAGGGTAAAGAAAGCGTATGGTTTTCGTAAGAGGTTGGCAAGAAGAGCCGAATGGCAAATCTGCACCGATTCGCGCCGCGCGGTGAGACGTCGACCGAAGTGGCTGCCTGAAGCGCGCGGGTTCTTCCGACCAACGGCCTTCAGGAGCAGCGCTGTTCGTTAGACTCTCCGTGTGCGGGTATTGGTCACTGGCGGAGCCGGTTTCATCGGTAGCAATTTTGTTCACCTCATCCGTGGTTCGCATTCGGGTGTCGAGATCACCGTGCTGGACGCCTTCACGTACGCAGGTGACCGTGCGTCGCTCCGCGGCGTGGAGGCCGAGGTCCAGATCGTCGAGGGTGACATCACTGACGACGCACTCGTGGATCGACTTGTCGCTCGTGCCGATGCAGTGGTGCACTTCGCCGCTGAATCCCACAACGACAACTCGCTCTCGGAGCCATGGCCATTCGTGCATACCAACTTGGTCGGTACGTACACGCTGCTGGAGGCAGTTCGTCGCTATGACGTGCGTTATCACCATGTCTCCACCGACGAGGTGTACGGCGATCTCGACCTCGACGATCCCGCGCGTTTCACCGAGGCCACGCCCTACAACCCGAGCAGTCCGTACTCCTCGACCAAGGCCGGAAGTGACCTGCTCGTACGTGCTTGGGTGCGGTCATTCGGAGTGCGCGCGACCATCAGCAACTGCTCGAACAACTACGGCCCGCGACAGCACGTTGAAAAGTTCATTCCGCGTCAGATCACGAATATCATCGACGGCGTCCGCCCCAAGCTCTATGGCGACGGGCTCAACGTGCGGGACTGGATTCACGTCGACGACCACAATCGTGCGGTGTGGGCGATCCTCGAGAGCGGCCGGCTCGGTGAGACCTACCTGATAGGTGCCGACGGCGAGCGGAACAACAAGGACGTTGTCGAGCGCATTCTTACGGTGATGGGTAAGGACGCGACCGACTATGACCATGTGACCGACCGGGCCGGACACGATCGCCGGTACGCGATCGACTCCGCCAAACTTCGCTCCGAACTGCGGTGGCGTCCGTGGTTCGGCGACTTCGAGAAGGGTCTGCTCGACACTATCGACTGGTATCGCGCCAATGAGTGGTGGTGGCGTCCCCAGAAGGCAGCCGCGGAGGAGCGCTACGCTGGCCAGGCCGTCATCGGCAGCGGTCGTTGATGCGCTGGCTGATCACCGGTGGCCGCGGCATGTTCGGTACGGACCTGACCTCACTGCTGCAGGCGCGGGGCGAAGAAGTGAAGGCCGTCGGGTCGGCCGAGTGTGACGTCAGGTCGCTGGATGCGGTGCGTGCTGCAATGCGCGATGTCGACGTGGTCGTAAATTCAGCGGCCTGGACAGCCGTCGATGATGCGGAAACACATGAAGCAGAAGCGTTCTCTGTCAACGCTACGGGTGCCCGCAATGTCGCGCTCGTGGGGCGAGAGACCGGCACTCGAATGGTGCACATCTCCACGGACTACGTCTTCGACGGGAATGCCACGACGCCATACCCACCAAGCCATCTACAAGCGCCACGATCTGCATACGGACGCACGAAGGCTGCGGGTGAGTGGGCGATTCAGGCCGTCAACCCGGAGGCGCTGATCGTGCGCACTGCGTGGCTGTATGGCGAGCACGGTCCCAACTTCGTCAAGACGATGCTGCGCCTTGCGGACGAGCGCGACAAGTTGAACGTGGTCGACGATCAGGTGGGGCAACCCACGTGGACCCAGGACCTGGCCGAGTATGTCGTCGAGCTTGTCTCGGGCGACAGCCCGGGCGGCTATTACCACGGCACTTCATCGGGTCGGACCAGCTGGTGCGGCTTCGCGAAGGAGATCTTCTGCCTTGCCGGACTGGACCCGGCGAGGATCCAGCCGTGCACGACAGCAGATTTTCCCCGACCTGCTCCGCGGCCGTCTTTCAGTGTCCTGCAGGACGGACAGAGTGCCGTGTCGATTGGCCCGTGGCCGGAGCGCCTCGGCGTATTCCTACAGGCTCAACCGGTGCAGCAAGGGGAGACGGCATTGTGAGTGCAGCTGGACGAATCCTGGTGGTCTGCACGGGCAACGTCTGCCGGTCGCCATACATGGAGCGGTTGCTCGCCGCGGGTTTGAGCGATCTCGACGTCGAGGTGTCCAGCGCGGGGACGCACGCTCTCGCTGGTCGCGCGATGGAGCCGGGGTCGGTGCGACTGCTGCAGGAGGCTGGCCTCAGCGCTGAGGGCTTCGTGGCCAGGCAACTCACGGCCGAAATGCTGCGGAAGGCGGACCTCGTGCTGACCGCGACGCGCGACCACCGGAGAGAAGTCGCCCAGCTGGAGCCCAAGGCATTGTGCTACGTGCATGCGGTCGACGACTTCAGCGATCTGGTGGCCGCCGCCGACCTGCAGCACGAGTCGTTCCTCGAGCCGGCGGATGCGTCACTTGTCGCGAAGCTGGCGATCCGGACCCAGTCCGCGCGTGGTGAGGTCGCCGCGCGGGTGGCTGAGGACTCCGGCATCGTGGACCCGTTCCGGCAATCCGATGACGTGTTCGACACGATGGCACGGCAGGTGAACGCCGTCCTGCCACCCATCGTGCGGGCCGCGCACGAGGTCGCCACCGCTCCTTGACCCACCGGCGCTTTCGCCCGCCCTATGGTGAGGTGATGGACGCTGAGTTGGCGGCAGGGGCAAGACCATCGGCGAAATTCGCCAAACGTAAGGTGCTGGTCGTGGTCGGCACCAGACCGGAGGCGATCAAGCTGCTTCCGTTGATCCGGGCGATGACCGACGACAAGCTGATCGAGCCGTTCGTGATCGCAACCGGTCAGCATCCCAGGATCGTCGAGTCGGTCTTGGCGCTCGACGGCCTCGCGCCGCACGCCAACCTGGGAGTCGGCCAGCCGGGCATCACCCTGAACGAACTCTTCTCCCGAGTGTTGGTCGGGTTACAGGACTTCTG
>Ga0164242_10002758_pt1 | contig 20268 bp, 15 predicted proteins | sample OricomgcompostMG_FD_108783 | JGI IMG/M metagenome (GOLD analysis project Ga0164242, IMG submission 108783) | Miracle-Growth compost microbial communities from Emeryville, California, USA - Original compost - Miracle growth compost (MG) ... | reverse complement strand
TCACCGTCCCGGCGCTCCGACGAACCGGCGCCGTGACGATGGCGCGCCCCGTCGAGCCGCGCCTGGTCCGCGCACTGCCCGTCCTGCGCAACCATCTGATCCGCCTCGCCGTGCTGCAGTCGATCGGCGCCGTGCTGACCGTGCTGCAGGCCGGCCTGCTTGCGGACGTGGTCGTGAGTGTCGTCGCACGTCACGGCTCGCTCGCCGTCATCGTGCCCCGTCTCGTGCTGCTCGCGGCGGTCGGTGCGGGACGCGCGGGGGTCGCCGCGTTCCAGGAGTGGTCGGGCGCCCGCGCGTCGCTGCGGGTTCGCCGCGACCTGCGTGCCCAGGTGCTCGACGCGGTACACCGGCTCGGGCCGGTCCGCGCCGCAGGCCGAGCCTCGGGCGAGCTCGCGACGGCGGCAGGTCCGGGCCTGGACGGGCTGGACGGCTACGTGAGCCGGGCGCTGCCGGCCTTCGTCGCCGCCGCCGTGGTGCCCGCCGTCGTGCTCGCCCGTATCGCGTTCGCCGACTGGCAGAGCGCCGCCGTGCTCGTCCTGACCCTGCCGCTGGTCCCCGCGTTCATGATCCTCGTCGGCATCGTGACCAGGCGGCGGATGACGGAGAGGTATGCCGTCCTCGCCCAGCTGTCGGGCCACTTCCTCGATCTGCTCGGCGGCATCAGCACGCTGCGGATCTACGGTCAGGCCGAACGCCAGGTCGACAACGTCCGCGCCGCGACCGATCGGTACCGCCGCCGCACGATGGCCACGTTGCGTTCGGCGTTCCTGTCCGGGCTGGTGCTCGACCTGATCGCCACGCTGGCCGTGGCCGTCGTCGCTGTCGACATCGGCCTGCGCCTGGACCACGGTGGCACGAGCCTCGGGACGGCACTCGTCGTGCTGCTCCTCGCGCCCGAGCTGTTCGCCCCGTTGCGCGCGATGGGCGCCCAGCACCACGCGGCCGAGGAGGGCAACACCGCCGCGACAGCCGCCTTGGACATCGTCGCATCCGCAGCGGAACTGCACCCGGAGCAGACGGCGGTCGCAGTACGTTCTACAGGCTCGCTGTCGTTCTCGGACGTGCATGTCAGCTACGCCGGTCGGGTGACCGAGGCGCTGGCGGGCGTCGACCTGACCGTACGTCCCGGTGAGGTCGTCGCCCTGCAGGGCCGCAGCGGAGCCGGCAAGAGTTCGCTGCTCGCGGCGCTGCTCGGCTTCGTCGCCCCCGCCCACGGAACGATCCGGGTCGGCACCGACGCCGGCCTCGTCGAGCTGACCACGTGCCCGCCGGACGAGTGGCGCCGCAACGTGGCGTGGCTGCCCCAGCGGCCGCGCCCCACCCGCCCGACGGTCGGCGAGGAGGTCGCGCTGGGTGACCCGGACGCCGACGCCGGAGCGATCGCGGAGGCGCTGGCGACCTGCGCGGCGCCGCCCGCAGCGACCCGCCTCGGTGAACAGGGCGACGCGGTCTCCGCCGGTCAGCGGCGCCGGGTCGCGCTCGCCCGGATCCTGCTCCGGGCGCAGCGGGTGATCGGCGCCGGCGGCGTTCCGATCGTGCTGCTGGACGAGCCGAGCGAGGATCTCGACGCCGACACCGAGCAGGTCGTCGTCGCCGTGCTCGCTGTGCTCGCCGGGCGCGCCACCGTCCTGGTGGCAACGCACAGCGACGTGCTCGCCCGGGCCGCGGACCGCGTCGTGCGGATGGCTGACGGAGCCGTCGTCGCGGACGAGCCCCGACTCGCCCGCCGTCATGCGGTTCTCGCGCCGGCGAAGACGGAGGTGCGGACGGCAGCGGACCCCCGCGGCGCCCGGCCTCGCTCGCCGGCACGGCCGGTTGTGCTGCCGATCCGCCGCACGCTGCGCCGGCTGCTGCCGTCCGCCCTGCTGAGCGGATGCGCCGGCATCGCGGGCCTGGCGTTGACGGCCACCTCGCTGTGGCTGATCTGCCGCGCCTCGCAACACCCCAACGTGCAGGCGCTCGAGGTCGCGGTGGTCGGCGTGCGCACGTTCGCACTCGCCCGCGCCGGGCTGCGATACCTCGACCGGCTCGTCAGCCACGACAGTGCCCTGCGTGCCCTCGCCAACGTGCGCGCCAAGGTGTTCGCCGCGCTCGTGCCCCGGGTGCCGGGCGGGCTCGACCTGCGCCGCGGCGACCTGCTGCGCCGGTTCGTCGGCGATGTGGACGGCGTGCAGGAGGGACTCGTCCGCGCGGTCGTCCCGCTCGCGGGCGCGTTGCTCACGTCCGCTGCCGCCACCGGCATCGCCGGCGCCGTCTGCCCGGCCACCGCCCCGCTGCTCGCCGCGGCCCTGCTGCTCGGCTCCGTCGCGGCACCGATCCTGAGCCGGCTCGTCGCGGGACCGGGCGATCGAGCGGCGTCCGCCGTCGCCAGGCGTGACACGGAGATCACCGCAGTCCTGGACGGGCTCGCGGAGCTGACCGCGTACGGCGCGGTCGACGCCGCACTGCGCCGCATCGGCGACGACGAGGCCGAGGTCGTGCGCGCCGGCGATCGGCCCGCCGCCGGCGCCGCTCTCGGCGCGCTGCTCGCCGGCCTCGCGTCCGCCGTCGCGCTGCCGGCGGTGCTGGCGGTCGGTGCAGGCGCCGCGCACGCGGGGGCCCTCCACCCGGTCGCCATCGGCGTCCTCGTCGCCTGTGTCCTGACCGCGTTCGACGCGATCGCGCCGTTGCCCGCCGCGTTCGCGGCCTGGAGCCGCTTCCGCACCGGCCTCGAGCGGGTACGCGAAGTGCTCGGCATGCCGGTGCCGGTGCCCGAACCGGACGTCGCGGCCGTGCCGCCGCTCGCGCACGCCGGACTGCGCGGGCGATCGGTCGCCGCCGCGCCGGCCCTGGGCGTTCCGGCGGTGCTCGCCGGGCTCGACCTCGACGTCGCCGCCGGCGACCGCGTCGCGCTCGTCGGCCCGAGCGGCTGTGGGAAGAGCACGCTGCTCGCCGCGGCGCTGCGGCTCGTGCCGGTGGTGGGCGGTGAGCTCTCGCTCACCGGCGCCGGGCGCGCCGTACCGATCGCGGCGCTGGCCGGCGCGGACGTCCCGGCGCGCATCGCGGGCTCGCTGCAGGGCGATCACGTCTTCGCGACGTCGCTGCGCGACAACGTCCGCGTCGTGCGGCCGGACGCGTCGGACGAGCAGCTGGACGCGGTCGCCGTGCGGGCCGGCCTGCTGGAGTTCGTCCGGTCGCTGCCGGCGGGCTGGGACACCCAGGCCGGTGCGGACGGTGCGTCGCTGTCCGGCGGCCAGCGCCAGCGACTGCTGCTGGCACGCGCCCTGCTGGCCGCGCCCGACGTGCTCGTCCTGGACGAGCCGACCGCGCACCTGGACGCCGAGACCGAACGCGAAGTGCTGCAGGACGTGCTCTCGGGGACCGCGGGACGCACCGTGCTGATGACGACCCACCGCCGCCTGGAACCGGGCGCGGTCGACGCGGTCGTGCGTATCGGCGGCGGCTCGACGGAGCTGGTTTCCACGGAGCTGGTGCCGGAGGAGCTGGTGTCATGAGGATCCGCGGTGACGTGATGGACGCCTGGGTCGTCGACGGTTGCGGGCCGATCGACTCCGGCCCGATCCGGCACGTCGAGCGTGCCGTGCCGCAGCCCGGCCCCGGGCAGGTCCGGGTTCGCGTCGACTGCTGCGGGGTGTGCCGCACCGACCTCCACCTCGCCGAGGGCGACCTGCCCGCCCGGCGTCCGGGGGTCGTGCCCGGGCACGAGATCGTCGGCTACGTCGATGCTGTCGGCGCGGGGGCCGACCGCTTCGCGCCCGGGGACCGCATCGGCGTCGCCTGGCTCGGCGGGACCGACCGATCGTGCCGGTTCTGCCGCGCCGGTGCCGAGAACCTGTGCCTGGCGCCCACGTTCACGGGATGGGACGTCGACGGCGGGTTCGCCGACGCGTGCGTGGTGGACGAGGCGTTCGCGTACCGCCTCCCGGACGGGCTCGACGACGAGCACGCCGCGCCCCTGCTCTGCGCGGGCATCATCGGTTATCGCTCGCTGCGCGCGGCAGCCGTCCCGCCGGGCGGCGCGCTCGGCATCTACGGCTTCGGCGCCAGCGCGCACCTGGCCGCACAGCTCGCGCTCGCGGAAGGCATGCGCGTGCACGTCCTGACCCGCGGCGAGCCGAACCGGAACCTCGCGCGCAGGCTGGGTGTCGACTCCGTCGGCGGCGCGGACGCGGCACCGCCCGAGGAACTCGACGGCGCGGTGCTGTTCGCCCCGGCCGGTGATCTCGTCCCGGTGGCCCTGCGCGCCTTGGGACGCGGCGCCACGCTCGCCGTCGCCGGTATCTGGCTGTCCGACATCCCCGCGCTGAACTACCAGGACGTCCTGTTCCAGGAGCGGCGGCTGCGCAGCGTCACCGCGAACACGCGGGCGGACGGCGAGGAGTTCCTGCGCCTCGCGGCACGCCACCGGCTGCGCGTGACCACCGCCAACTACCCGATGGAACGCGCACAGGATGCGCTGTCCGACCTCGCGCACGGCAGGTACGCCGGCGCTGCCGTCCTGCACAGCTGACGAAAGGAGACGGCCATGAAGGTGAGTTCCGTGATGACCCGGGAGGTCGTCACCGTTCATCCCGAGGACTCGGTGCAGTACACAGCCGGGCTGTTGACCCGCTACGACATCACGTCACTGCCGGTCGTCGACGACGAGAACAACGTCATCGGCATCGTCAGTGAGACGGATCTGCTCCGCGGACGACTCGCTGCCGATCCGCGCAGTCATCTGACGCCGACGATCGTCGACGAGCCCGACCCGCCGACGCTCGTCCGTGAGGTCATGACCCCGACGGCCGCGTGCATGGCCGCGAGTTCCGACACCGCCGACGTCGCCGCACTCATGCTCGAGACGAACGTCCGCGCCGTCCCGATCGTCGACGGGGCGGCCCTCGTCGGCATCGTCAGCCGCCGCGACCTGCTGCGGACCCTGCTGCGCGACGACGAGGCCATCCACCGAGAGGTCGTCGACCGGTTGGAGGCCTACAGCGGTGAGACCGGCCGCTGGCCGGTCACCGTCGAGAACGGCATCGTGACGATCGGCGGGCACGTCAGCGACGAGCGCGAGGCGCAGACGCTGATCGCGCTCGCGCGGACGGTCGACGGCGTCCTGCGCGTCCACGTCCACGCGCACAAGCTCATCGGACATCGCGGATGACCGCGCTCGACCGACCGGTCCAGGTGCCGGTACGCCTCGAACTGCTCGACGCCTACTGGCGTGCGGCGAACTACCTGTCGGTGGGGCAGATCTACCTGCTCGACAACCCGCTGCTGAAGCAGCCGCTAGCTCCCGAGCACATCAAGCCGCGGCTGCTCGGACACTGGGGCACGACGCCCGGGCTGAACTTCGTCTACGCGCACCTCAACCGGGTGATCGTCGAGCGCGACGTGAACGTCATGTACGTGCTGGGCCCCGGGCACGGTGGCCCCGCGGCCGTCGCCAACGCCTATCTCGAGGGGACGTACTCCGAGACGTACCCGGCGATCCGGCAGGACGAGGAGGGCATGCGCCGGCTGTTCCGGCAGTTCTCCTTCCCGGGTGGTGTGCCGAGCCACGTCGCGCCCGAGACGCCGGGCTCGATCCACGAGGGCGGCGAGCTCGGCTACTCACTGGTGCACGCCTACGGAGCGGCCTTCGACAACTCCGACCTCGTCGTCGCGTGCGTGATCGGTGACGGCGAGGCCGAGACCGGGCCGCTCGCCGCAAGCTGGCACTCGAACACGTTCCTCGACCCGCGTACCGACGGCGCCGTCCTGCCGATCCTGCACCTCAACGGCTACAAGATCGCGAACCCGACCGTCCTGGCCCGGATGCCGCGCGCCGACCTGCTCGCACTGCTGCGCGGCTACGGCTACCAGCCGATCGTGGTCGAGGGCAGCGATCCGACGCTCATGCACAGCGCGATGGCCGAGGCCCTGGACGAGGCGTTCGACGGGATCGCCGCGATACAGCGCACCGCGCGCGCCGACGACGCGATCCCCGAACGCCCGCGCTGGCCGATGATCGTGCTCGTCACGCCGAAGGGCTGGACGGGCCCGGCGGAGGTCGACGGGCTGCCGGTCGAGGGCAGCTTCCGGTCCCACCAGGTACCGATCGGCGAGGTGCGCACCAACCCGGCACATCTGCGCCAGCTCGAGCAGTGGATGGCGGGTTACCGACCGGACGAGCTGTTCGACGGGCACGGCAGGCTACGGCCGGAACTGGCCGCGCTCGCACCCCGCGGCCAGCGCCGGATGAGCGCGAACCCGCACGCCAACGGCGGCGTCCTGCTGCGCGACCTCGACCTGCCCGACTTCCGCGCCCACGCCGTCGGGGTCACCGGGCCCGGCGTCACGTCCAGTGAGGCAACCCGCGTGCTCGGCAGTTGGCTTCGCGACGTCATCCGCAGCAACCCGTCCACGTTCCGCCTCGTCGGTCCGGACGAGGTCGCGTCCAACCGCCTGGGGGACGTCTTCGACGTAACCGACCGCGTCTGGCAGGCCGACATCCACCCGGGTGACGACCACCTCGCGCCACGCGGGCGCGTGATGGAGGTGCTCTCCGAACACCTCTGCGAGGGCTGGCTCGAGGGATACCTGCTCACCGGGCGCCACGGCATGTTCACCTGCTACGAGGCGTTCATCCACATCATCGACGCGATGGCCAACCAGCACGCCAAGTGGCTGAAGACGACCAGGGTCATCCCGTGGCGCCGCCCCATCGCCTCCTTCAACTACCTGCTCACGTCGCACGTCTGGCGGCAGGACCACAACGGCTTCTCGCACCAGGACCCCGGGTTCATCGACCACATGGTGAACAAGAAGGCCGACGTCGTCCGGATCTACCTGCCGCCGGACACGAACACGCTGCTCTCCGTCGCCGATCACTGTCTGCGCAGCCGGCACCACATCAACGTGATCGTCGCGGGCAAGCAGCCCGCCTTGAACTACCTGGACCGGGACGCCGCGATCGCTCACTGCACCCGCGGCATCGGTATCTGGGACTGGGCCAGCACCGACGCAGGACGCCATCCCGACGTGGTGCTCGCCTGCGCGGGTGACGTACCCACGCTCGAGACCCTCGCCGCGGCCGACCTGCTGCGGCAGTTCTTCCCCGAGCTCGCCGTCCGGGTAGTGAACGTCGTGGACCTCATGCGGCTGCAGCCGGACACCGAACACCCGAACGGGATGCCCGACCGCGAGTTCGACGCGTTGTTCACGACGGACCGTCCGGTGATCTTCGCCTACCACGGCTACCCGACCTTGATCCACCGGCTGAGCTATCGCCGGGCCGGGCACCACAACATCCACGTACGCGGCTACAAGGAGGAGGGCACGACCACGACGCCGTTCGACATGGTGATGATGAACGACCTCGACCGGTTCCGGCTGGTCATGGACGTCATCGACCGGGTGCCTTCGCTCGGTGCCGACGCGGCCCACGTCCGCCAGCGGATGGCGGACGCCCGGATCGCCGCACGCGCCTACACCCGTGAGCACGGCGAGGACGAGCCGTCGATCGCGGAGTGGACGTGGCCGTACTGAACCAGGACGTGCGCGACGACGCCGTCGTCCTGGTCGTCAACTCCGGGTCGAGCAGCCTGAAGCTGAGCGTCGTCGCGCCGGACGGTGAGGCGCTCGACGCGGCCGAGCTGGCGCCGATCGGTGCGGTCTCACCCGGGGTTCTCGACGACGCGGTCGACGCGTTGCGCACGGCCGCGGGCTACCGGCTCGCCGCGGTGGGGCACCGCGTCGTCCACGGCGGCACCCGCTTCGTCGCCCCGACGATCGTGGACGACGCGGTGCGCGCGGAACTCGAGGACCTCGCCGCGCTCGCGCCGTTGCATCAGCCGAAGAGCCTCGCCGCGCTGGACACCGTCAGCCGCCTGGTTCCACAACTGCCGGCCGTCGCCTGCTTCGACACCGCGTTCCACGCCCACCTCCCGGCCGCCGCGGCGACGTACGCCGTGCCCGCGTCCTGGCAGCGGCGGTGGGGCGTGCGCAAGTACGGCTTCCACGGGCTGTCGCACGCGTGGTGCTCGCGCCGCGCGGCCGAGCTGGTCGACTCGCCCACGGACGCGGTGCGGACGGTGTCGTGCCACCTCGGCTCCGGCGCGTCGCTGGCCGCGGTCGCCGGCGGGCGCAGCGTCGACACGACGATGGGATTCACCCCGCTCGACGGGTTGGTGATGGGCACCCGCTCAGGCAGCGTCGACCCCGGGCTCGTCCTGTGGCTCGAGGAGCACGAGAACCTCAGCCCGCACGACGTCGCGAGCGCCCTCGAGCACCATTCCGGCCTGCTCGCGCTCACCGGCAGTGCCGACCTGCGCGAGATCGAGGCGCGCATGGCGTCGGGCGACACCCGTGCGCAGCAGGGGTTCGACGTCTTCGTGCACCGGATCGCCACCGGCATCGGCGCGATGGCCGTCGCCGCCGGCGGGCTGGACGTGCTCGCCTTCACCGGCGGCATCGGCGAGCACTCGCCCGCAGTGCGCGCGGCCGTCGTGCAGCAGCTCGGCTTCCTCGGCGCTGCCATCGACCCGTCGGCGAACCGCGCGCAGCGCCTCGACCGCGACATCAGCGCGCCCGGCACTCGCGTGCGCACGGTCGTGGTCCGGGCCCGCGAGGACGTCGAGATCGCCCGGGGCACGCTGGCCGCGCTCGCGACATCGCCCGCCGGACGCTGAGTCCGCCGGGCGTCGGTCAGGAGGCGGTCTGCACGATCGGCGCGTCCGTCGGTGCCGGCACGACGCTCACCGGCACGTGCAGATGACGTTCGCACCACCGGCCGATGAGGTAGCTGCTGTGCTCGGGCGAACCGGCACCCACGACGACCAGATCCGCGCCACGCGCGGCCGCCTCGAGCGCGCGGTAGAGGTCACCGGGGATGAAGTCGAAGACGACGGCGAGCTCCGGGGCGATCGACCGGGCCCGGTCGACGGCGTGCGCGAGCACGGCCTCCTCCGCCCGTTCGTCGGCGTGCAGGCGGCTCGCTTCGGACCGGCTCAGCGAGTAGAGCCGGCCGATCTCACGCCATACCCGGACCAGGTGCAGCGACGCGTTGCGCCGGACGGCCTCGCCGACCGCGTACCGGAGCGCCGCCTGGCCCGACGGTGAATCGGACACCGCAACCACGACGCGCGCACGCGCGGCGTCGAGCGTCGTCGTACTGGTAAGCAGCTCCCGCTCGGACATGACGGTCACTCCTCGTGTGGCTCCGTGTTCTCACCATCAGCGTCGTCCGCGCCGGGCGTGACGGGCAGGACACAACGGCCCGAGCGGACGGGCCGAACGGCCTCGCAGTTCAGCGCGGCGAGCGCAGCGCCCGGGTCAGCGGGTCGGTGAGCACCGCGCTACCCGGCGCGGCGACACGGATCTTGACGTCCACCAGGTGCAGCTCGCCGCCGATGCCGATCACCGGGTTGAGATCGAGCTCGGCGATGCGCGGCTCTGTCGCGATCAGCGCCGAGACCCGCGACAGCAGTCCGCACACCGCGTCCCGGTCGATCGGTGCGGCCCCGCGGAACCCGTCGAACAGCGCCTGGCTGCGCAACTCGTCCACCATGTTCCGGGCGTCGGCGGCCGACAACGGCGCCAGCCCGAACGCGCGGTCGGCGAGCAGGTCACTGGTCACGCCGCCGGCGCCGACCATCACGACCGGGCCCATCTGCTCGTCGCGGATCGCGCCGACGATCAGCTCGCTCCCGCTCGGTGCGGTCGCCTGGATCAGGACGGACGCGCTCAGAGCCAGCAGGTCCCGGACCGCGAGGCGTACCTCGTCCGCGTCGGCCAGACCGAGGCGGACACCGCCGACGTCACTCTTGTGCACGATCCCGATGGCCTTGGCCACCACCGGGTACCCGAGTTTGTCCGCCGCGACCACAGCCGCGTCGACGTCCGACACCACCAGCTGGTCGGCGCCGGTGATGCCGTAGTCGCACAGCAGGGCTGTACATGTTTCGGGATCGAGCCAGGTGCCGTCAGCGACGGTGTCGAGGCGACCGCTCGCGCGCGACGTCGCCGCGCGCGGTTCGCCGTCGGTCGCTCGCGCGCTCACCGAACGCTGCCGCCAGGCAAGCCCCAGCGCGCGCACCGTCCGCTCGGGCGACGGGAACACCGGGACGCCCGCTGGCTCGGGAAGGGCGGAGCCGACACCGAGCAGTCCCACCGCGATCGGCACGGCGCCGGACACCGACGCCGCCGACCGGACCAGCTCGTCCGGTGCCGCTGCAGCGGTCTGCGCCGCGACGACCGCGACGCCGTCGACCTCGCCGCTGCCGACGAGCACCGCGGCGACCGCGGCGAGCTGATCCGGGGTCATCCCGGCCCCCAGGTCGACGGGGTTGCTCAGCCCGGCGGCGGCCGGGACGAGGCGCTCGATGTCGGCGCGCGTGCGCTCGGACAGCTCCGGCACCGTCAGGTCGACCTCCCGCGCGGCGTCGGCCGCGAGGATCTCCGGACCGCCGGAGTTGCCGACGATCGCGAGCCGCGGGCCGGCCGGACGCTGGTCGAGCAGCACGCGGCTGACGTCGACCAGCTCGTCCATGCTGTCGACGCGCAGGATGCCGGCCTGGCGGCACAGTGCGTCGACGAGGTGGTCGGCCGACGCCGCGGCGGCGGTGTGCGAGGCGCCGGCCCGGCGGCCGGCGGCCGAGCGTCCCGACTTCAGCAGCACCACGGGCTTGCGGGTGCTCAGCTCGCGGGCGAGCCGCAGGAACTTGCGCGGATCGCGGACGGACTCGAGGTACAGCGCGACGACACTCGTCCGCGGGTCGGCGCCGAACCACATCAGCAGGTCGTTGCCGCTGACATCGGCCTTGTTGCCCAGTGACACGAACTGCGACAGCCCGACACCGGTCTGCTCGGCGGCGGCGGCGACGGCGATGCCGACGGCGCCGGACTGCGACGCGAGGCCGAGTCCGCCCGGTTCGGTGCGCAGCGGAGCGAGGGTGGCGCGCAGTTGCACGTCCGGTGCGGTGTTGACCAGGCCGAGGCAGTTCGGCCCGACGAGGCGCATGCCGTGCTGGCGCGCGACGCGCAGGACCTCGTCCTCGAGCGACGCACCGGCCGGGCCGAGTTCACGGAAGCCGGCGGTGACGAGCACGATGCTGCGCACTCCGCGGCGCCCGCAGGCGCGGACGGTCTCCAGGACCGCGCGGGCGGGCACCGCCACGATCGCGAGGTCCGGCGGCTCGGGCAGCGCGCTCACCGACGGCCACGCCGGCAACCCCATCAACTCGGCGTGCTGCGGGTTCACCGGATAGACCGGCCCAGTGAAGCCGCCGGTGAGCACCGACTCGAGCAGGGCACGACCGGCCGAACGCGGGCGGTCGCTGGCCCCGACGATCGCGACCGATCGCGGTGCGAGCATCGTCTGCAGGCTCGCCGCGACGGCGCGCCCGTCGCGGCGGTCGACGGCGGCCTGGATGTCGGCGCCGCGCAGCCGGCACACGACGTGCTCCTCACCGCCCGCCGACCGGGTCACCTCGATCGGCGCACCGAAGTCCCGGAACAGGGTGATGACGTCCTGGTTCTCGAGCATCACCTCGGCGACGAACTCCTCGATGCCGTCGTCGCGAGCGAGCACGGCGAGTTCCTCGAGGAACAGCGTCCCGAGCCCGACGTGCTGGTGCTCGTCATCGATGAGCAGGGCGACCTCGGCGCGGATGTCGTCGATGCGTTCGAAGCCCGCCAGGCCGACGACGTGCCGCGCGGTCGCGACGAGCGCGCGCCCCTGATGTCGCGCCGAGACCACCTTGTGGACGTACTCGTGCGCGGCGCGCCGGTTGGTCGAGAAGAAGCGGTGATAGATCGTGCGGTCGGAGACCCGGTCGATCATCCGGTCGAGCGCGGCGCGGTCGCCCGGGCGCACCGGTCGGATGCGGATGGGTCGGCCGTCGCTGCGCAACGCGTCGTAGCCCGCCTGGGCAAGGGTGTCCACGCCCATGAGCCTGGCGCGCCGCGCGCGTCCCGTACCGGGGCGAACGTCCCGACTCTGCCCGACGGCGCCGAGCGGTGCCGGGGCGTCCGTCCCGTTCCGGTGGGACCTTGGGCCCTCCCGGCGCCGGTACCGGTCGACTCGATTGGAGCTGCCGGGAGAACACCCGCTCTTCCCAGCAGGGGCCCGGCGAGATTCGCAGGAGAGAAGGTACGCACCATGACACCCACGACGACCGTCGCGAAGCCGAACGGCACCCACGAACTCACCCACTGGACGCCGTTCCAGGACACGTTCGCGCTGCCGACCCGGATGAATCAGCTGTTGGAGTCGATGTGGCACACGATGTCGCATCCGGACGAGGCGGCTCCCGGCGCGCAGCTCGAGGAGACCGAGGACGCGTTCGTCCTGGAGCTCGACCTGCCCGGCGTGACCAAGAAGAACATCCAGGTCGACATCGCCGGCCGCCGGCTCTCGGTCCGCGCCGATCGCACCGAGACGACCCATCCCGCATCCGTTCGCCGGCACACCACGCGCGTGTCGAACAGCTACGCCTACGATCTCTCGCTGCCCGGTGACGTCGACGACGCGGGAGTGACGGCGAAGCTCGAGGGCGGTGTCCTGACCGTCCGGGTGCCGAAGTCCCCGACCAGCAAGACCACGCGCGTCCGGATCGACTGACCGCGACGCGGGTCCCATGCCGCCCGGGCCGGGACGTTCGTCCCTGTCCGGGCGGCAGCCGACCGCCGGATCGTGGAGTGATCACGAACGGACGGAGACAGGGACCCATATGTCCGACATCCTGGACAGCAAACGCATCGGCGCGATGCTGCGCCGAGCTGCGGTACGAGCGACGCTCGCTCCGTCGGTCCACAACACCCAGCCGTGGCGGTTCGTGCTGGCCGGGGACGAACTGCGTCTCGAGGCCGACCGCAGTCGGCAGCTGGCCGTGCTCGACCCGAACGGCCGACAGCTGATACTCAGCCTCGGCTGTGCACTGTTCAACGCTCGGGCCGCGCTCGCGGAGCTGGGCGTCGGCGTGCGGGTCGGCCGCTTCCCCGATCCGGCGCGCCCCGACCTCGTCGCCACGGTCTCGATCGACCAGACCGTCGCCGTCGACGAGTGCGCCGCCGAGCTCGCGTCCGCCGTCGAGCTCCGGCGCACGAACCGGCGCGAGTTCGCCGCCGAGCCGGTGCCGGCGGAGGTCGTCGCCGCGTTCGTCCGCGACGCGGCGAGCGAAGGAGCCCGTCTGATCCCGGTGGAGCGCGCCGAGCACCGGCTCGCGCTCGCCCGCCTGAGCCGGCAGGCCGACCGCGCCGAGGTGGGCAATCCGGCCTACCGTGCCGAGCTGCGGGCGTGGACCACCGACGACCCGCGCCGCACCGACGGCGTGCCGTTCTTCGCGGTGCCGCACGTCGACAAGGGCTCGGACGACGAGATCCCGCTGCGCGACTTCGACACCAGCGGAATGGGATGGTTGCCGACCCGGACGCACTCCAGCACCGACCAGTGCCTGGTGCTGCTCGGCACCGCGTCGGACGACCTGACCGGCTGGCTGCGGGCGGGCGAGGCGCTCGAGCACGTGCTGCTCGACGTGGCGGACCGGCGCATGGCGGCCAGCCCGATGACACAGGCGATCGAGGTGGCCTCGACCCGGCAGCTGCTCCGGCAGGAGCTCGGGCTGACGATGTTCCCGCATATCGTGCTGCGGGTCGGCTTCGCGCCGTTGACGATGGCGACCCGGCGTCGCCGCCTGGTCGAGGTCCTCACCGAGACCGGATGACCGGCGGCGGGCCCGCTCAGCCGGCCGGCGGAACGATCGCGACCGGGCAGGTGGCGTGGCGCACGACGCGCTGGCTGACCGAGCCGAGCAGCACGCCGAGGCGCGAGTGCCAGCTCCGGCGACCCACCACCAGTAGCCGTGCGCCCGCGGCGGAGTCGACGAGTCCGTCGGAGGCGTGCGCGCACAGGACGGTCGTGCGCACGGTGACGTCCGGGTAGCGCTCGCGCCAGCCCGCGAGCGCCTCCGAGAGCGACAACTCGGCCTGCTGCTGTTCGATCGACACCTTGCCTGCGGGCGGCACCGCGAGCAGATCCGGCCGCCAGCACGTCACGCACCACAGCGGCAGGTGATGGCGCTCGGCGAAGTCGAACGCGAAGCCCAGGACGTCCTCGGCGCTGCCGTCCGCTGACACCCCCGCGACGACGCCGGCCATCATCCCGAACGGCGGCTCCGCTCCGGTCGCCGGCGGCACGACGATCACCGGGCAGCCGGCCCGCGCTGCCAGCGGATAGCTCACCGATCCCTCGAGCGCGGCGCGCACGGCCTGTCCGCGGTGCGTCCCGACCACGAGCACCGAGGCGTCCGCGGCGAGCTTGCGCAGCGCGTCGATCGGGTCGCCACCCGTGATGCGCAGCTGGACCGGCAGCTCCGGATGCTGCGCGGCAACCCTTTCGGCGAAGCGCTCGGCGACGTGATGCGCGGAATCGTGCTCACGCAGGCGCTCCGCGCGCTCGTCGGCGAAGTACCACGGCTCCTCGACAGGAGTGCTCCACACCCGGACGAGGCGCAGGGTCTCGTGACGCGCGATCGCCTCGGCCACGGCCCAGTCGAGGGCGAGCAGCCCGGCCGGCGAATTGTCGACGCCGAGGACGACGACTCGCTCGGCGTCCGCGGCCGGCTTCCCGTCGCGGGTGTCGCCCTGCGTGCGATCGTGCGGAGCCTGCTCCGTGGTGTGTTGCGAAATGGCGTCCATGCTCGGATCCGACCGCACGTCCCGGCGCCGCGGCAGATGCGTTGCGCCTCCGGTCGGCGGGACCTTGGACCGTGTACGAACGGTGCGCTGCGCCCTGATGGCAAGCCGCCCATCCGCGCCACGCTGTGGGGCATGACTTCAGCGACGACCTACCCGCCCATCCCTGCTCCGGCGCGGACCCTGACCGCGCTGGACGTCGCCGACTGCTGCGGCGTCCAGGCGACGCACCGCTGCGTGTTCCTCGCGAACGAGCACAGCGCCGCGGAGCTGCTGTTCTGCACGCACCACCTGCGCGTGCATCTACGAGCTCTCGGCGAGCGTGCGGCGGTGGTCTACGACGCCGCCGGCACGATCGTCGGCGCCTGAGCCCGCACGACCGTTCCGGCCTCGCCGCGCAGCACGCGCTCGACCTCGTCGAGCGCCCCGATGCGGGCCGGGCGTCCGGTGGCGCGGGCGAACGCGAGGCACGCGGTGACCTTCGGCCCCATCGAGCCGTCCGGCAGGCCGAGCGATTCGGCCTCGGTGGCGTCCACCTCCGTCAACAGCCGCTGACCGGGCGTACCGAAGTCGACGTACACGCCCGCCACGTCGGTCAACACCAGGAACTCCTCGGCCTGCAGGGTCGTCGCGAGCAACGCCGCGGTGCGGTCCTTGTCCACGACGGCTTCGACGCCGACCAACCCGTCTTCACCCTCGGCGACGGAGATTCCCCCGCCACCTCCGCACACGACGACGACCCCCGCGTCGACGAGCCGGGCGATCTCGTCCTCCTCGACGAGACGTTGTGGCAGCGGCGAGGCGACGACACGGCGCCAGGACGTGCCGTCCCGCGCCACCTGCCAGCGCCGTTCCACCGCGAGCCGCTGCGCCTCGTGGCGGGCGTAGCCGGGACCGATGAACTTCGTCGGCCGCGCGAACGCGGGATCGTCCGACGCGACGACCGTCTGGGTGAGGACGCCGATCACCGGAGCGACCAGCCCGGCGTTGTGCAACTCCTGCACCAGCCAGTAGCCGATCATCCCCTGCGTCTGGGCGGTGAGGACGTCCAGCGGGAACGGCCGCGACAGGCTCGCGTCGGTGACGCTCTCGAGCGCGAGCATGCCCACCTGCGGACCGTTGCCGTGGCAGATCACCAACTCGTGCCGCTCGGCCAGCGGCGCGAGCGCCTGGGCCGCACGGCGAGCGTGCCGGCGCTGCACGGCCGCGTCCGGACGTTCGCCGCGCTCCAACAGGGCGTTGCCACCGAGGGCGACGACGATCCTCATGTCAGTGCCGGTAGGCGGCGACCATGACCGCCTTGATCGTGTGCATCCGGTTCTCCGCCTGGTCGAAGACGATCGACGCGGGCGATTCGAAGACCTCGTCGGTGACCTCGGCACCGACGAGGCCGAAGCGGTCGCGGACGCGCCGGCCGAGCTCGGTGCTCGCGTCGTGGACGGACGGCAGGCAGTGCAGGAACTTCGTCGTCGCCTTGCCACTCGACGCCATCAGCTCCGGGGTGACCGCGTACGGGCGCAGCAACGGCACGCGCCGGTCCCACTCCTCGTCGGACTCGCCCATGCTCACCCAGACGTCGGTGTAGACGAAGTCGACGCCCTGGACCGCGACGAGCGGCTCGTCGGTGATCGTGATCCGCGCGCCGCTGCCGTCAGCGAGGCGGCGTGCAGTCGCGACGACGTCGGGCGGCGGCTGCAGCTGCGCGGGCGCGCAGATGCGCACGTCCATCCCGAGCAGCGCACCGGTGACCAGCAGCGAACGCGCGACGTTGTTGCGGCCGTCGCCCAGGAAGCAGTACGCGATCTGCTCGAGTGGGCCGTCGTGGTGTTCCCGCATCGTCAGGACGTCCGCGAGCATCTGGGTCGGATGCCAGTCGTCGGTGAGGCCGTTCCAGACCGGGACGCCCGAGTGGTCGGCGAGCGTCGCGACGGTGGCCTGTGCGAAGCCGCGGAACTCGATCCCGTCGTACATCCGGCCCAGGACGCGTGCCGTGTCGGCGATCGACTCGTCCCTGCCGATGTGTGAGCCCTCCGGGCCGAGGTAGGTGACGTGCGCGCCCTGATCCAGTGCGGCCACCTCGAACGCACAGCGGGTGCGGGTAGACGCCTTCTCGAAGATCAGCGCGATGTTCTTGCGGGTGAGACGGCGTCGCTCGTAGCCGGTGAGCTTCTCGCGCTTGAGCTCGGCGGCCAGATCGAGCAGGGACACGAACTCCTTCTTGTCCAGGTCCAGTTCCTTCAGCAGGCAGCCAGGGTGCCGGCGAACGGTCACAGCTGTTCTCCTCCTTGCAGCGCGTCACGGCGGATCGGGCAGGTCATGCACCGCGCCCCACCGCGGCCGCGACCGAGCTCGCCGCCCGGGATGGGCAGCACCTTGATGCCGTGGTCGACCAGCATCGAGTTCGTCACGACGTTGCGGTCGTAGCCCACGACCACGCCGGGTGAGAGCGCCAGGAAGTTGTTCGCGTCGTCCCACTGCTCGCGCTCGGCCGCCCGGGTGTCGGAATCCGCGGACAGCACCACGAGCCGATCGGTGCCGAGACCTTCCCGGATCGCACTGAACAGGTCGTCACGCGCCTCGACGTGCAGCCCACCGCGATCCGGCTCGACGGTCTCCTCGGGGTCGCGCGGCGTGACCACCCAGGTCCGCAAGGTCGCCGGGTCGAGGTACGGGTAACGGACGAACGTGTTCGTGTCGATCATCGTCAGCACCGTGTCGAGATGCATGAACGCATGCGATTTCGGCAGCTGCACGGCGATCACGCGGGTCGCCTGACCGGTGCGGAACAGCGCCCGGGCGAGGAGTTCGACGCCCATCGGCGTCGAGCGCTCGCCCATGCCGATCAGTACGACCCCGTTGCCGAGGACGTGGATGTCGCCGCCCTCGAGCGTCGCCGGTTGGTGATCGGCGTCGTCGTCGCCGTAGTACCGGACGAACTCGGCGTCACGGAACATCGGGTGGAAGCGGTACACAGCCCGGCTGTGCACCGACTCGCGCCGGCGCGCGGGCTTCGCCATCGGGTTGATCGTGACGCCGCCGTAGATCCAGGCGGAGTTGTCCCGCTGGAACAAGGTGTTCGGCAACGGCGGCAGGACGAAGTCCTCCAGCTCGAGGCTCGCCCAGCGCAGGCTGCGGACGTGCAGCGGCGACACGTCGGTGCGGAGGATCCCGCCGACGAGCAGTTCGGCGAGCGTGGCACCGTCGACCTCGTCGGTGAGATCGCGCAGCGACCGGGCGAGCGCGGGGCCGAAGGACCGCTCGGTGAGGATGCGGTCCAGCACGAAGGCACGCGCCTGCTCGTCCGCCAGGGTCTCGGCGAGAAGGGTGTCGAAGTGCAGGACGGTCACGCCGTTGTCACGCAGGGTGCGCGCGAACACGTCGTGTTCCTCGCGGGCCCGCTCGGCCCACAGCACGTCGTCGAACAGCAGCTCGCTGCAGTTGCTCGGCGTCAGCCGGCTGAGCTCGAGCCCGGGCCGGTGGATGATCGCCGTGCGGAGCCGGCCTACTTCGGAGTGCACAGCGAGGGCGGTCACGCCGCACCGTCCATGGTTGCGTGGCGTGCCGAGGGCCGTCCCGGAACGGTGTCCTGGTCGAGCGTGTGCTCGATCGGCTCGAGCACCTCACCGCGCCGTTCGCGACGTGCCTTGAGGAACGCGTAGATCGGGATCCCCACGAGCAGCAGGAGCATCGCCTGGTAGACGGCCTGATAGCCCGACGTGAACGTCACCCACAGCGAGAACAGGATGCTGGCGCCGGCGATCGACAGGTCGCGGGCGAGCGCCCAGCCGTTGACCGTGCGACGACGCGACACCAGGTAGGCCAGTTGGGCGCAGGCGGCGAAGAAGTACGGGATCGCGACGGTGACGACCGAGAGGTCCACCAGGTAGGTGAACACCTTCAGCCCGGTCGACCCGCTGTAGGCGAACGCCATCAGGGCGGACGCGACCGCGGTGGACACGAGGATGCCGAACCAGGGGATGCCGTCACGATAGGTACGCGCGAACTGCGGCAGGAACAGGCCGTCCTTCGCGGCCGCCCACGGCATCTCGGCGGTCACGAGCGTCCATCCGTTGAGCGCGCCGATGCCGGACACGACCGCGGCGCTCGCGACGAGTTTGCCCACCCAGGTCGCGTGACCGAACATCGTCTGGAACGCGTCGACGAACGGCGCACCGTTGCCGACCAGCGAGTGATGCGCGACCAGGCCCATCACGGCCGCGGTGACGAGCACGTAGACCACGGCGCTCGCCGCGGTGCCCAGCACCGAGGCGCGTCCGACGTTGCGGCGCGGGTCCCGGACGCGGCCGGCGGCGATGGACGCGCACTCGACACCGATGTAGGAGAACAGCGCCACTCCCGCGGCGATGCCGATCGCACTGTAGAGGTCACCGCCGGACGCGTTGAACGGCCCGAAGTGCGCGGCGCTGACGAAGAACCACCCGCCGACGCCGACGACGAGCAGCGCGAGGAACTTCAGGGCGACGGTGACGTTCTGGAACCAGGCCATCTGCTTCACACCGACCAGGTTCACGACCGCCGGGATCCACAGCCCGAGCATCGCGATGCCGAAGTTCGTCCACGCGTTCGGGTGATGGATCGAGAACAGCGACTCGACGTAGAGCACCCACGAGGAGACGATCGCCGCGTTGCCGGCCCACGCGGTGATCCAGTAGCACCACGCGGTCAGGTAACCGGCGAAGTCGCCGAACTCGTGCCGGCTGTAGGCGTACACGCCGCCGTCCGAGGTCGGGACGCGCTTGGTCAGCTGCCCGAACAGCACTCCCAGCAGTAGGGCACCGATCGAGATCACGCCGAGGACGAGCAGCGAGCTGGTCCCCGCGCCGGCCATCACGGCCGGCATCGTGAAGACGCCGGTGCCGATGATGCTGCCGATGACCAGCGCCGTCGCGGACGGCAGGCCGAGTGCGCGGGCACGCTGCTGCGCCGGGGTGGGTTCGGCCTCGCGGCCGGTGGTCGGTGGATGCGCGGTCGTGGTCATCGTCGTGTCCTTCCTGGGACTGCTTCGTTGCGATGAGAGGGCGGGGCCGGACGTTTCCGGCCCGGCGGCGCGTCGACGATCAGGACGGGGCAGGCGACCTGGCTGCTGACCCAGGCCCGCAGCACGTCCACCGTCGTAGGGTCCGTGCCGGATCCCGCGACGAGCAGATCGGCGCCGGCGGCGCGGTCGACCAGCGCGGGCACGAGCGGTCCGGGGCACAGGTCCGCCAGGACCCGGATCGCCGGTGACTGCTCGTGCGCCGCCTCGACCGCCTGCTCGAGCACCAGCGCGTTCGCGTGCTGGCTCGCACCCGCGTCGAGTTCGGCGCCACCGATGCGGTCACCGACGTTCCACACGCGGATCAGGTGCAGGGTCGCCGACCGATCGAGCGCCTCGCGCACGCCGCGATGGAGCGCGGCCTGCCCGGACGTCGAGTCGGACACCGCGACGAGCACCCGGCCGGTGCCGGTGTGGGCGTCGGTACCGGTGTGGGTGTGGGTGTCGCTGTGGGTGTCGCTGTGGGTGTCGCTGTGGGTGTCGGTCTCGTCGGTGGTCACGTCCTGAACCTGTCGCGTGGGCGATGTCGGGCACAGATTCCGAAGACCTCG
>Ga0164242_10002757_pt1 | contig 20273 bp, 18 predicted proteins | sample OricomgcompostMG_FD_108783 | JGI IMG/M metagenome (GOLD analysis project Ga0164242, IMG submission 108783) | Miracle-Growth compost microbial communities from Emeryville, California, USA - Original compost - Miracle growth compost (MG) ... | reverse complement strand
GGTTTTGCGCAATACAGCCTGGCCGAGCGCGAATCCATAGGCCTGCCCCCTTATGCCTACCAGGCCCTGCTGACTGCCGAAGCGCGAGAACTGGCCGTGGCGCTGGAATTCCTGGGTCGGGCCCGCAAAGTGCTGCAGGATCTGGCCGCAGACTGCGGCGCCTCACTGGCCCTGTACGATCCCATCCCTTTGCGGGTAGTGCGAGTGGCCAATATCGAACGCGCCCAACTGCTGGTTGAAAGCCGTCACCGCCCCAGCCTGCAGGCCTGCCTGGCGCTATGGATGCCGCGGCTGCCCGAGGCGGCCGAGGGCATGCGCGTGCGTTATCAACTGGAAGTCGACCCGCTGGAAATCTGAGGCCGGAGAAACGGGCTGCTGCTGCTGCCTCGATCACACGAAACCTGGGTTCAAGCTTCCGCTTCCGCCAGGATTTTGCGCAGTTCCCGTTTCAGTACCTTCCCTGACGGATTGCGTGGCAGGCTGTCGCACAGGATCAACTTCTTCGGATTCTTGAAGCCGCCCAGCTTTCCTGCGCAATGGGCACGCAATTGCTCCAGAGTCAGTGTGCTGCCCGGCCGAAGGACGACCGCGGCCGTGACACATTCGCCCCAGTTGGGGTCAGGCAGGCCGACGACTGCAGCCTCTTCTATTTGAGGAAGCGTGTAGATGACCCGCTCGACTTCGGACGAGGCAATGTTCTCGCCGCCACTGATGATCATGTCTTTTTTGCGGTCGGTCAGGTACAGGAAGCCTTCGGCGTCGAGGTAGCCCATGTCGCCGCTACGGAACCAGCGGCCGAAGAAGCTGGCGGCTGTTTTTTTTGCGTCCTTCCAATAGCCTTGGCAGACCTTGGGGCCGGACAGGCAGATTTCGCCTATGTCGCCGGCGGCCAATTCGCGGCCTTCGTCGTCGAATATGCCGACCGAGACATGAGGCAGGGCACGGCCGGTAGAGCCTATCTTCTCGATTTCGCGGCCGGCCTCCATCAAGGTATCGCCGGAGCAGGTTTCGGTCAGGCCGTAGGCATCGATGTAGCGGGCCTGGGTGAATAGTTCGGAGAAGTCGCGGATGCGTTCTTCCGGGGTGCGTTCGCCACCGCCGATCAGCCAGCGCAGGCTGCTTACGTCGTATCGGTCGCGTTCGGCGAGGCTCAGGCAACGGTTGAGCATGATGGGGGCCATCCATGCTCCGGTAATGCGCTCGCGCTCGATCAGTTGCAAGGCCGCGGCGGCGTCGAACTCGCGCTCGACCATCAGAGCGCCGCCGGCCATCCATACCGCTACGCCGGGCAGATCATATGCCCCCACATGGTATAGCGGGCCGACCACCAGTAGCCGGTCTTCGCGGTTCAGCCCCAGTGCGGTAATGTGATCCAGGCATTTCCAGGCCATGTTGGCATAGCTGTGCATGACACCTTTGGGGCGATCGGTCGTGCCGCTGGTGTACATCAGCCGGTAGAGGTCGGCGGGGGCGACAGCGTGCGCGGTGGGCGCCGCGATCTCCCCATCACCTGCCAGGGTCCGGCTGTCGGCCTGGGCTTGCGCGTCTATCCATGCTATCGGGCAGCGCTCGGGCGCAGCCTTGGCCAGCTCTTCGTCGGCACACAGAAGCTTGGCCTCGGCATTGCCGACGATATAGTCGACCTCGTCCCTTCCGAGACGGTAGTTGATAGGCAGCACGACCGCGCCCAGATGGCTGGCGGCGAGCGAGAGTTCCAGGAAAGCGGCGCTGTTTTTCATCAGGAGGGCGACTACGTCGCCGGCGCCGATTCCGCGCGAGGCCAGGAAGGTGGCGGCGCTCAGGACACGCTGTTGCAGGCCTGCGTAGCTGATGCGCTGGCCGCCGTATGTCAGGGCCAGGCGCTGCGGTTCGGTGCGCGCCCACCAGGCGACGCTTGCGGTGATTGAAACCACGATTTTCTCCCTAAATGCCACCGTTCCGTGTCAATAAGAGCGCGGCATGTTCAGTTCATGGTTGGCTACGTAGTTCAGAATCATTTCCTCGGATACCGGTGCGAAGCGGAACAGTCGGCAGTCGCGCCACAGGCGCTCGACGTGATATTCCTTGGCGTAGCCCATGCCGCCCATGGTCTGCATGGCGCGCTCGGTGGCGCGTCCCACGGCCTGGGCGGCGATGAGCTTGGCGGCGTTGGCCTCATTGCTGTAGGGCAGGCCCATATCGAAGTTGGTGGCAGCCTTGTAATTCAAGAGGCGAGCCGATTCGACCTCGACGTGGCATTGCGCCAAGGGGAATTGCAGGCCTTGATAGGAACTGATGGGACGGTTGCCGAATACGCTGCGGTCATTGGCATATTGCACGGCCAGCTTGATGGCGAGCTCTCCGGTGCCTACCAGGCCGGCAGTCGTGACCATGCGTTCGGTGTTCAGTACGTCCAGCAGCTCGCGCCAGCCCTTGTGCAGAGTGCCGACCAGTTCTTGCGGTTCCACGCGCACGTTGTCGAAGAACACGCTGCTGGAATCCAGTGTGCAGGTGCCCAGCTTGTCGATCGGTGTGTGGGCCAGGCCTTCGCGCTTGACGTCGATCATGAACATGGTCAGGCCGTCGGTGCGAGACTGGGCCTCTTCCAGCTTTTTAGTGCGTGCGATAACCAGCATCTTGTGAGCCGATTCCACGCCGGTGATCCAGATCTTGCGGCCGTTCAGGCGCCAGCCGTCGCCGTCCTGCGTGGCGTAAGTCTTGATTTCCAGCGTGTTGGTGCCTGCGTCGGGCTCGGTCAGGGCCATACTGCAGTTGATTTCGCCGCTGATCAGCTTGGGCAGCAGATCGCGGCGCATGGCGTCGCTGCCGAAACGCGCAATGGAGACCCCGCCGAAGATCGGGTTGATCATGAACAACTGGCCCACCGTGGAGCCGCCTCCGCTTGCCGACAGGGCTTCCACGATCAATGCCATCTCGAACATTCCCAGGCCGCTACCGCCATATTCTTCGGGCAGCGCTACGCCGGACAGGCCGGCCTCGCACACCGCTTTCCAGTATTCGGTGGGAAAGGCCTTCTCGGCGTCCTGTTTGCGCCAGTATTCCAGCCCGAAGCGCTCGCCGACCTGGCGGGCGGATTCGATCATCATGCGCTGTTCGTCGTTGAGTCGGAAATCCATGTCATTGCCTCTTGCGGAAATAAGCCCCCCGGGGCTGGTGCCATTGCCGGAGCGTCGGGGGGCGTCTATGCGATCTGTTCAATCGGTGTGTATGTTGGCCTTGCGCGCCAGCGCGATGTTGCGCTGTATCTCATCGACCAACTGCTGCCGGGCTTCTTCCGGGGTATTGCCGACGGGTTCCAGGCCTTGCAGCGTCAGCCACTTGCGCATATCCGGAGATTGCAAGATGCTTACGAACTCATGGTTCAGCATTTGCACCGTGGCGGCGGGGGTCTTGGCAGGCACGTAAAGGCCATACCACACCGCGGCGTCGTATCCGGGCACGCCCGATTCGGCCACGGTGGGCATTTCGGGCCACAGGCTGGTACGCTTGGCAGTCGTGACGGCCAGAGCCTTCACCTTGCCGGCCTCGGCAAATTTTTTGGCGGTTGCCAGCGGGTCGATCACCATTTGTATTTCGCCGGACATGAGTCCGGTGAGCGAGGCGCTGGCGCCTTTGTAGGGAACGTGCATCATCGGTGCTCCCGATTCGGCCTTGAAGTATTCGCTGGCGAAATGCACCGATGAGCCGACGCCAGGGGTGCCGAAATTCACCTTGTTGGGATGGGCCTTGGCATAGGCCACCAGCTCGGATACGCTGTTGACCGGCAGGGACTTGTTCACCAGCAGAGCGAAGGGGCCGCGCACCGCGGTGGTGACGGCCGCAAGATCTTTGGTGACGTCATAGGGCAACTTGTGCTTGATTGCCGGCTCGGTAGCGATGGCGCCGCTGTGCAGCAGGATGGTGCTGCCGTCGGGGTCCGACCTTACTGTCGCCTCGACACCAATGGAACCTCCTGCGCCGGCACGGTTTTCCACGATCACGGGCCGGTGCAGTTTTTTTCCAAGTTGTTCGGCCAGCTTGCGGCCCAGGATGTCCGAAGTGCCTCCGGCCGAATACGGCACGATCAGGCGCATCTGCTTGCCTGCTGGAACGCTCTGGGCGCTTGCGGTCGCGGTCCAGGCCGTCAGGGCCACGGCCGACAGAATTATCGAATTGCGAAACGAGAACATGCTTTGTCTCCTTGCTTGGGTAGTGTCGGCGTGTATCGCCGATGGATTCGGGGCGGTATGTCCGAAGCGATGCATTCGATGGTCGCGTGATATCAGATGTGCAGGGCCCGTCCATACGCGGCCAGCACAGATTCCTGCATGGCTTCGGACAGCGACGGATGGGGAAAGATCGTTTCCATAAGTTCCGACTCGGTTGTTTCCAACGCGGCGGCCAGGGTGTAGCCATGAACCAGCTCGGTGACTTCCGGACCGACCAGGTGCGCGCCCAGCAGTTCGCCAGTGGCCGCGTCGAAAATCGTCTTTATGAAACCCGAGGGCTCGCCTATGGCGATGGCCTTGCCATTGGCTTCGAAGGGAAATTTCCCCACTTTCACTGCGCCGTGGCGCGCGCGCGCCTGTGCTTCCGTCAGACCCACCGCAGCGCTTTGCGGATGGCTATATACGCAGGACGGGATCGGGTTGTGCTTCGGCCTCGGTCCGGATGCCAGGCCGGCGATATGCTCTATGCAAGCCAGCCCTTCGTGGCTTGCCTTGTGCGCAAGCATGGGCGTGCCGGTCACGTCGCCGATGGCGTAGATGCCGGGCTCTCCGGTCATGCCCCATTCATCGACCGCTATCGTGTCGCGGTCGATCGTGACTCGGAAATTTTCCAGGCCCAGGTTTTCGATATTGCCCACCAAGCCGACCGCCACCAGCGCGCGCTCCGCGCATAGCGTGACGAGCTCGTTCTGGTGTTGGAGCTCAGCCTGCACTCGGCCGTCCGACACGCGGGCTCCGGCAAGTTTGGCGCCGGTCAGAATGCGGATGCCGTCCTTTCGCATCGCTTCGTGGACGAAAACGGAGACGTCTTCGTCGCCTTGCGGCAGGATGCGCGGCGCGGCCTCGATCACGGTGACCTCAGTGCCCAGCGCGGCATAGAAGCTGGCGAACTCCAGGCCTATGGCACCCGCGCCCACCACCAGCAGCGTAGCGGGGCGATCCTTGGCGGACAGCGCATCACGGTAGCTCCAGACATGACTGCCGTCGAAGGGCAGCGTGGGCAGTTGGCGCGCGCGGGCGCCCGTGGCCAGGATGATATGGCTTGCCTTGATGTGTAGCGACTCGCCTTGGGGCGGCGCGATATGCAGCGTCTTGTCAGGCAGCAGGCTGCCGCTGCCCTCTATCACTACGACGCCCGCCTTTTTCAGCAAGTGCGTGACGCCGCGGTTCAGGCGTTGGGCGGCCATGCGCGACTGTTGCATGATTCTAGGAAAATCCGCACGCGTGGTGCCTTGCAGTATGCCGGACGATTCCGCCGCGCGCACGCGGCGCAGCGTGTCGGCCGAATGCAATAGGGTCTTGGTGGGTATGCATCCCCAATTCAGGCAGATGCCGCCCAGGTGTTCGCGTTCCACCAGGATGGTGCGTAGTTTCAGTTGGGCAGCCCGTAAGGCTGCGACATAGCCGCCGGGGCCGCCGCCGATGATGGCGATGTCGAAGTTCTGATTGGCGGGGCTCATCACGTCACCAACAGCCCGGCCGGCTGCTCCAGGCCTTGCACGACGAGCTTCAGGAACTTGAGCGCGCTCACCCCGTCGAGCACGCGATGGTCGGCGGACAGCACCATGCCCATTTCGCGCCGTATGGCCGGCCGGCCCTCGGCGTCGGGGCGGAATACCTCGCGCATCGCGCCCACGCCCAGGATCATGGCCTGGCCCGGATTGATGATGGATGCCATATAGGTCACGTCGTGCATGCCGGCGTTGGATACCGTGATCGCACCGCCCTGCATATCGGCGCCCGAGAGCCGGCCCGCCTGGGCCTTGGCGATCAAGCTGCTTGCCGCGGCGGCGATAGCGCCCAGCGACAGGCAGCCGACGTCGCGCAGAACCGGCGCCCACAGGCCGTTTTCCGTGTCGACCGCCATGCCCACATCGCTGCTCGCGAGTGTCAGGATGCCTTCTTCGGTCCAAACCTGGTTGACCTGGGGCATGGCCAGCAAGGCCTGTCCCACTGCGGCCAGTACGAAATGGTTCAGCGTCAGGCGCTGGCGGGACTGGGCCGCGTTGATCCGGCGCCGCAGGTCAATGACGGCGCTCATCTCGGCTTCGACTGTCAGATAAAAGTGGGGGATTTGCTGTTTGGCCGCAGTGAGACGCCGCGCGACCACCCGTTGCGTATTGCTGGGCTGGCTCAGCGTACCGGGCAAGCCGTGGGCGTCGGCGGGTCCCGTGGCCGATGTCGTCGCTGCGCCCCGCGTGTCTTGCATGGTGCCGGCCGTGGCGGGCACCGCTGCTTGCGCCGCGTTGACGTGGGCTTGTATGTCCCGGGCCCGTATGCGGCCATGCGGCCCCGAGCCCGCGACTTCGCCCAGGTCGATACCCTGCCGGGCGGCCAGGCGGCGGGCCAGGGGAGTGACGGGGATGCGGGGCTTGGCGAGCGAGGCAGCAGGCATGCTGGCGCTCGCCGCAGGCGGCGCGGCCCTATTTGCGGGCGAAGGCGCGGGCGCTGCTGCGGGTGTGGCGGCGTCCCCGGTCGGCGGCGCGGGAGGCCTGTCGGCCGAGACGTCGCCGGGCAGCCTGTCGTCCCAATAGCCGATGACGGCACCGCAGGGCAGGGTGGTTCCCGCCGGTGCGCAGATTTCCGTCAAGATCCCGTCCACTTCGGCTTCGATTTCGTTGGCGGCCTTCTCGGATTCGATGACGAACAGGACCTGGCCGGCCTTGAAAGGCTGTCCGGCGGCGAGCATCCATTCCACCAGCGTACCTTCTGACATCGTCAGCCCCAGCTTGGGTACCAGGAGTTCGCGGCGCATGGCGCTATTGCCCCGAGAATTGGGCGGCGCGCTTGTCGAGGAACGCGCTGCAGCCTTCGTGGGCATCGCGGCTGTCCAGCACCAGCCCTATCATGGCCTGTTCGTGCGCAAGGGCGGCGCCTAGCGGCATTTCGCCGCCGTCGCGCAAGGTGCGCTTGAGCAGCTTGATCGTCAGAGGCGACTTCGCTGCGATCTGGCCGGCCACTTCGAGGGCTTGCCCCATCAACTGCGCGCGCGGAACGGCACGATTGCACAGTCCCCATTGCACGGCTTCGGCCGCGCTCATGGGCAGGCCGGTGAACATCAGCTCCTTGGCCCGGCACAGCGGCATCTGCCGGATGATGCGTTGCGAGCCGCCTGCGCCGGGGAACAGCCCGAGATTTATTTCGGGCAGCCCCAGCTTTGCTTCTTCGGCGACCAGGCGGATGTCCAGCGTCAGCAAGAGTTCCGTGCCGCCCCCGAGCGCCCATCCGTTGATGGCGCCTATGGTCGGTTTGTCGCTGGTTTCGAAGCGGCGGAACACGCGGTGTATGACCTCCGCGAATTCCTGATAGTGCGCAAGGCCTTCGCGGCTGTTGAGGTCTGCGATGTCGCCGCCCGCGACGAAGGCCCGGTCGCCGGCGCCGGTCAGCACGATGGCGCGCACGTCCGGGTCGGATTCCAGATCGCCTAATGCGGCCTCCAGCGCCAGCAGGGTGGGGATGTCCAGGGCGTTGAGGGTCTGCGGGCGGTTGATCGTCAGGATGCCGATGGCGCCTTGGATTTCGGACAGTATGGGCTGATTGGTGTCGGACATGAGTATTTCCTTTAATCGGGTCAGGCCAGAACCGCGCGTACAGTGTCGATCACGCGTTGGGCGGTTACTGCGTAGCCTTGTTCGAGCGAGCTGGCGAACGGCGCGGGCATGAAAGGCGCCGCCACGCGCGCTATCGGCGCGTCCAGTTCGTCGAAGCCTTCGTCGGCCAGCGTGGCGGCTATTTCGGCTCCCACGCCGAAGGCTTGCACAGCCTCGTGCACGATTACCGCGCGATGCGTGCGCGACAGGGATTCGAGCACTGTCGTCTTGTCCCAAGGCTGGATGGATCGCAGGTCGACGACTTCGGCCTGCACGTTCTCGCCGGCCAACGATTCGGCGGCCTCCAGGCAGGTCTGGACTGTTGCCCCATAGCTCACCAGCGTCACGTCGCGGCCTGCGCGTGCGACACGCGCCTGGCCGATCTGCGCGGTTTGGGTGGCGTCCACCTGGCCCTTGCGTGCATACATGGCTTTGTGTTCGATGAACACTACTGGGTCGGGGTCGGCGATGGCCGCACGCAGCAAGGAATAGGCGTCCTGCGGATTGGAAGGACAGACGACTTTCAGGCCGGGAACGTGCGCCAGCCATGCCTCGAGGCATTGGGAGTGTTGCGGTCCGGCGCTGAGACCGCCGCCATGCGGCGTGCGCAGCACCATGGGTACGGACCCTTGCCCGCCGAACATATAGTGGGCCTTGGCTGCCTGATTGACCAGCGCGTCCATGGACAAGGTGATGAAGTCCATGAACATGATTTCCACGACCGGTCGCAGGCCCGTGAGCGCTGCGCCGACCGCGGCGGAAACAATGGATGCTTCGGATATCGGAGTGTCCATGACACGTCCCGGCCCGAAGTCCTCGAGCAGGCCGCGGGTGGCCTTGAACGAGCCGCCGGCGTGGGCGACGTCCTCGCCCATCACTATCACCGCGTCATCCTGCCGCATGCTGTCGCGCAGGGCCTGTGTGATGGCGGCCACATATCGCATCTCGGTGTTGCTCATGCGCGGGTCTCCTGTGTCGGGCTGGTGTAGACATCACGCAGGGCAGGCTCGAAAGCAGGCAGGACATCTGAGCGGGCGGCCTGTACCGCCGCCTCGATGAGGGCGGCGATTTCGTGATCGATAGCCTCGGTATCGATGCCGGACCTGAGCAAGCGGGAGCGGGCGGCGGACAGCGGGTCGTATTCGTGGATCGAGGCCAGCTCGTCGGTGTCGCGGTATTTCTGGGCGTCGCCTTCGAAGTGTCCGCGCACGCGGTGGGTTGTGCACTCCAGCACGAATGGCCCGCAGCCGGCGCGCAATTGCGTGGATGCCGCGGCCGCGGCATCGGCCACTGCCAACGCATCGTTGCCGTCCACCTTGGCGTAGCTGATGCCGAAGGCAGCCGCCAGGCCTTGCAGGCTGGCCGCGAATTGTCTTTCGGTCGGAGAGAATTCCGACCAGCCGTTGTTTTCGCAGACCAACAGCAAGGGACATTTCCACAATGCCGCCATATTGAGGGTCTCGTGCAGAACTCCTTCGGCCATGGCGCCATCGCCGAAGAAGCTGACAGCGATGCCGCCAGTCTGGCGCGTCTGATGGGCCATGGCGCTACCCAGTGCGATGGGAATGCCGGCACCCACGATGCCATTTGCGCCGAGGATGCCCAGGCTCAGGTCCGCCACGTGCATGGAGCCGCCTCGTCCCTTGCACAGGCCGCCTTCCCTGCCCATGATCTCTTTGATGAAGCCGGTGATTGCCATACCTCGCGCAAGCACATGCCCGTGCCCGCGGTGAGTGGTGGCCAGCGTATCCTGGGGAAGCAACGCAATGGCGACGCCGGCGGCCACGGCCTCCTGCCCGATGCTCAGGTGTATGAAGCCGGGCACTTCGTTGTTGGCGAAGAGCTGGCTGAGGGTCTGCTCCACCTGGCGTATCAGGCTCATGGTGCGATACAAGGCCGACAGCCGCTCGGTGGACTGCCCCGGCCCGGTTTCAGCGACAGGTTTCGAGGTGGTCTTGGCGGCGGCCCTCGCCGTGGGTTTCGATGCAGGCTTCGTGGTCATCGCAGATCTCCGGATTCCTGGCCGTGCGGCTGATTCATGCGCAGTTCGCCGGCGACCCGGTCCGAGCCGTCTTGCGCGCGCACCCAGACATCCCAGCAGTGCGGCTGGCCTGCCCGGGGCTGGCCCCCTGCGCTGAGCAGATCGCCGACGAACACTGGCTTGACGAAACGCACATCCAGTTGCAGTCCTGTGAAAACGTCGGCATCGAAGTTCTGGTGCACCCATTGCCACATCAGGCACAGCGACAAGGTGCCGTGGGCGATCACGCGCCCCATGGGCGTGCGTGCGGCGAATTCCTCGTCCAGGTGCAAGGGATTGAAGTCGTCGGTCAGCTCGGCATAGGCGCGTATGGCGGCCGCAGTGACGGACAGGTTGCAGGTGGGCATGGGCGAAGAGTGGTATGGCTGTGTCATCATGCAGCCCAGATCAGTGTCAAGTCGCCGGCGAAGATGGGACGGCCGTTGTCACCGTTGCCTTCGACGCGCAGTTCGAGGTAGCGGCGCTCGCGGCGCATGGACTTGGCCACGCAGTGCACGGCCGTCCGCACGGTTTCGCCGGGGCGAGGCATGCCGTGCAGTTCGAGTTTTTGCCTGGCGTGGATATTTCCGGGCGGGCGCGGCGCTACTACTTTCAGGTACGCCCGCATCATCATCACGACGGCCATGCTGGCTTGTTCGGCCGGACCATCGGCTCCTGCCGCCGCGGTATTGCCGAAGATGGCTTGCCAGCGCCGGGCCTGGTTGGGGGTATAGGTTTCGCTGTGCTCGCCCATTAGCGAGCCTGGCTCGAAATGTTCGAACAATACCGGCTGTGCGCATGTCTGTAAGGTCATTGCCTGGCCTCCACGATCGGCAGGGCCATGCCTTCGACCTGCGCGAAGCCTATGCGCACCCGGGCGCCGATTTCCATGCCCGGAACGGCTTCGGCCTTGGCATTGGCCATGACGCGAAAGCCTTCGTCCATATCCACCAGGGCAATGACATACGGTGCCATGGCCTTGAACACGGCCAGCGGGGCCCGGTGTACGGTGGTATAGCTGAGGACGGTGCCCAGGCGCGCGGATTCCTGCCATTCCAGGTCGGCGCTCTGGCATTGTTCACAAAGCGCGCGAGGAATAAGCTGGACACGGCCGCAATGGGCACAGGACTGGTATTTCAGGATACCCGCCGCGCAGCCGTCCCAGTAGGCGCGGGTTTGTGCATCGGGCTGGGGCAGGGGGTAGTTCGATGTTGCGGTCATGTCAGGCCCCGAGTACCAAGGAACAATGAGCGGAAAGAATTCCGCCGTCGCCATGCAGGAAAGCCAGTCGTGCGTCGTCGACCTGGCGTTCTTGCGCGTCGCCGCGCAACTGGCGCACGGCCTCCACCGCGTGGAACATGCCGCCGGCTGCACCGGAGTGCCCATAGGAAAGCAGGCCGCCGTGAGTATTGCAGGGCAAGCTGCCGCGCAGCCCCAACTCGCCCGCAGCGGCTGCGGCGCCTGCCTGGCCGCGTTCGAAGAAGCCTATGGATTCCAGTTCCACCGCCAGCGTGATGGTGAATGAGTCATAGATTTGCGCGACATCGATATCCGACGGCCGCACGCCCGCACGCGCGAACGCGGCGGCCGAAGAAGCCTTGCAGCCATAGTCGACCAGACTCGGGGCGGCCACGATGTGCTCGTGAGTGTGGCCTTGGCCGGCACCCAGGATTTCCACCGTTTTGTTGCGGCTGTCGCGGGCGGCGTCGCGACTGCTGACCACCAGGGCCGCGCCGCCGTCGGAGATCAGGCAGCAGTCCAGCATGTGCAGGGGATCTGCGATCTTCTTGGAGGCCAGCACTTGTTCGATCGATAGCGGGGCGCGCATGTGCGCTTTGGGGTGCCTGCCGGCGTGGCGGCGGTGTTCTACGGCAATGGCGGCAAGCTGCTCGGAGGTGACGCCGTATTCGTGCATGTAGCGCTGCGCCACCAGGGCGTAGGCTGCCGGCACGCTGATCCCGAAAGGCCTTTCGAATTGCGGATGGCCGACTTCGGACAGTGCAGCGACGGCGCCATTGCGCGACATGCCCGTGAGGCGGTTGTCACCCGTTACCACCAGCACGTGACTGCACTGGCAGCTGGCTACCAGCGCTGCGGCCTGCATGATCATGATGCAAGCACTGGCGCCGCCGGCCTGGATGGCGAAACAGGCGCCGGGGTGTATGCCGAGATATTCGCAGAATACTGAACCCAGCATCAGGTGCGGTTGGGTGAACGAATAAGCGCAAAGCACGCCGTCTATATCCGACAGTTGCAGGCCCGCGTCGCCGATCGCGCCCATGGCAGCCTCGGCATGCAGGGCCATGCAACTGCTGCCGGGCAACTCTCCTATCGCGGTGTCATAGGCGCCGGTGATATACGCGTTCATGGTCATGGCTTGAATCCCATCTGCCGTGCGATGATGTTGCGCTGGATGTCGCTGGTGCCTTCGCCGATGACGTAGACCAGTGCATCCCTATGGATGCGGCCTACGGGGTATTCGCGCATGATGCCGGCGCCCCCATGGATGCGGATAGCCTGTTCGCTGACTTGTACCGCGGTTTCCGTGGCGATCAGCTTGACCTTGGCTGCCGTGGCCGGGTCGAGCGTGCCTTGGTCGACGCGCCAGGCGCCGTAATAGACCATCCATTTCGCGGCTTCTATCTGGGCCGCCATGTCGGCCAGTTTGTGCGCCACGGCTTGGTAGTCGCCGATGCGCTTATTGGCAACGATGCGGTCTTTGGCATAAGCCTCGGCGGCGTCGAAGGCCGCACGTGCCATGCCCAGGGCGTTGGCGGCCACTCCGACGCGGTTTTCGCTCAGACATTCCAGGATGACGGGATAGGTGCCGGTGATCTCGCCCAGCAAGCAGTCGTCGGGGACGAAGGCATCTTCGATATGTATCAACCCGGTTTCGGATGAGCGTATGCCCTCTTTGCGCAGCTTGTGAATGTCGAAGCCCGGGTTGGGCAGGTCGACGATGAACAGGCTGATGGATTCGGGCTTGATTTCGGCCGACGTGCGCGCGGCCACCATCAGGAAGTCGGCGAAAGGCGCGTTGGTGATGTAGAGCTTGCTGCCATTGAGCTTCCAGCCGCCGTCGATCTTTTCGGCACGGGTTTTCATGGCGCGGATGTTCGAGCCGCCGTCGGGTTCGCTGAGACCGAAGCCGGAAATTTTCTCGCCGCTGAGGGCGGGCTCGAAATAGCGCGCTTTCTGGCCCGGGGTTCCGATCTTCCAGATAGGCCAGATGCCCAGGTGCGAATGGGCCGACCAACTGGTTGCGAAAGCTTGGCTCAGGTAACTGAGTTCTTCGCGCACGATGCAGTCGCTGATTTTGTCCAGGCCGCTGCCGCCATCCTGTTCGGGGTAGCGCACGCCGAACAGGCCCAGCTCTCCCCAGCGCTTGAAGATATGGCGAGGAAATTCTTCATTTTCTTCCGCGGTCTCGACCAGCGGCGTGAGCTCTTCACGACACAGCCGGCGCACCGTGTCGCGCACTGCCTCGTGCTCGGGCGAAAAGGAAAAATTCAGGCTCATAAGGGTGGCTCTTGGCTCAAAATATTCTCAATAAAGAATTTAACACAGAATAGAGAATGAAAATATCGGGTAAGTACTTATATCTCCAGAATTCCATTCGGTATTCTAAATATAAAATTCTCAATGTAGAATATAATTTCTTCGGAATGTGCAAACCACAGATTACCTTCATGACAGGACAATTCCTCCCGTGACTGCCGCCAACCAGACTCCCACGTTTTCCGATGGACGGACCGTTCCTGACCACCGGCTGTCCCGCATACTCAATGCGCAGAGCGTTGCGGTCGTGGGGGCCAGTTCCGACCCGGCCAAGATCTCGGGCAGGCCGCTGGCCTACATGCTGGCGCGAGGCTATGGGGGGCAGCTGTTTCCCGTGAATCCGTCGCGCAGCGAAATCCAGGGCCTGCCGAGTTATCCGTCGCTGCGAGATATAGGCCACGCCGTCGACCTCGCCATCATCGGCACTGCCGCCGAACACGTGGAAAACATCGTGCGCGAAGGCATCGAAGCAGGGGTCGGGGCCTTCGTCGTGTTCTCGTCCGGCTTTGCCGAGATGGGTGTAGCGGGCCGCGACATGCAGCGCCGCTTGGGTGAGTTGGCGCGCGACAGCGGAGTGGCCATCGTGGGGCCAAACTGCCTGGGCGTAGCCAACAGCCAGACCGGGCTTATCGCGTCGTTCACCACCGCGTTGGAAAGTACGGGCCTGCGCAGCGGCCGTTTTTCGTTCGTCAGCCAGAGCGGCGCGCTGGGCGCGTATTGGCTGGATATCGTATTGAGATCAGGCACAGGCTTCAGCCAGTGGATCACCACGGGCAACGAGTGCGATGTGGATGCTGCCGAGGCCATCGATTTCCTGGTGGATGATCCGTCCACAGAGGTGATTGGCCTCTACATAGAAGATATACGCCGCCCCGCCGCGTTCCGGGCCGCGCTGCAGCGGGCCGCCGTTGCGGGCAAGCCGGTGATCGCCATCAAGTCCGGGCGATCGAGCGCGGGGGCTGCTGCAGCGGCTTCGCATACCGGCGCTCTGGCGGGCGACGATGCGCTGTATGACGCATGCCTGCATCAGTATGGCGCGCTGCGTGTCGACAGCCTGACAGAAATGATGGATGCCGCCCGCATTTTTCTGCACCGGGCCACGCCCTCGGGCCCGAAGCTGGCGGTCATGACGGTATCGGGCGGTGCCGGGGTGTTGATTGCCGATGCCTGCGAGCCGCTGGGCCTGGCCTTGCCGGCCCTGGCTCCGGCCACCGTGGATGCCCTGGCCCCGGTGCTGCCGTCCTTCGTGCATCCGGCCAATCCGCTCGACATTACCGGCAATGTGCTTCAGGACACCGGAATGATAGGGAAGGCGCTGCGCGTGTTGGCCACCGATCCCGGGATCGACGGCATCGTCCTGTTCATCGGCATGATGCACAGCATTGCCGACTTCTTCGTACAGGCGCTTTCCGAAGCTCGTCGGCATATCGATCGGCCTATCGTCGTAGTGTGGATAGGCGCCATGGAGTCCAGCATTCATGCGCTCGAGGCTGCGGGGGTGCCGGTTTTCCTGGACATCCCTCAGGCCGTGCGAGCCCTGGCTCAATCTTTGCATGTCCAGCGTGTGCGTCCGTCTGCGTGCGCTGCGCAATTGTCGGCGCCGGGACTGGGGGCAGTCTCCTTGGCGGCAAGCCCGATCTCGGAATTCGACGGCAAGCAGTTGCTGCGGAGTTGCGGCGCCATAGGCCTGCCGCGCGGCCACTTGCTGGCGGTGGATGCTATCGATACGGTTCCCGAGCTATTGCGCTATCCCGTGGTGGCAAAACTGCAGTCCGCAAAATTGCTGCACAAAAGCGATGCGGGTGCGGTAATCCTGCCCATCCATGACGAGATCGCCCTGGGGGCCGCCTTGCGGCAGCTGCGCGCTATTGGCGAGCGGCTGAATATTCCCCTGCAGGGTGTACTGGTGGAGGAAATGGTGCCTTTTGACCACGAGCTGCTGCTGGGGCTGCGCCGCGATGATCGTTTCGGGGCCGTCCTGACCTTGGCCCGCGGCGGCATAGAGGCGGAGCTTGCCGCCGATGTGACCAGCCGTTTGCTGCCGCTATCTGCGGATGAGATCGAGGCAATGCTGCGCAGCCTGCGGGTCGGCCGCCTGCTGGAAGGCTTCCGCGGACGGCCTGCCGCCGACATCCCGGCGCTGGCCTCGCGCCTCGCGCGCTTGTGTGCATGGTTCGAGAGCCAACCGCTCAAAGAGCTGGAAATCAATCCCTTGGCAGTATGCGCAGGCCAGGCTTGGGCGCTGGACGCACTGGTCTCTCCGCTGGCCGCCTCGTGATCGATGGCCGTGGCGAGGTTGTAAAATCGCGAGATTGTGTATGGGCCCAGGGCTGCCACCGCTTGCGGTCTTTCCCAGGCCATTCGCCTCAAAGCCGTTTTCGCATCGGCACAGACTTGTTTGCTCATGACCGCAACCTCTACCTCTTCTGAAAAAAAAGTCGGCGCACTCAGTGCGGGCTTGAGCATCCTGCGCCATCTGGCCAGTGTTTCCGGGCCTCTGGGTGTTACGCGCATTGCACGCGACCTGAATTTGAATTCCAGTACGTGCTTCAATCTGCTCAAGACCCTGGTGCATGAACGTCTGGTGACATTCGACGAGGCGACCAAGACATATCGCATGGGCCTGGGCCTGGTCGAGCTGGCCAAAGGTTCTCTGGAGCAGGCCTCGTATGCGCGGCTATTGCGTCCCCACCTGGAGGAAATCGCCAGCCGCCATCGCGTCACGGCGACATTATGGCAGCGCACTTCCAACGATCGTGTGGTCATGGCTGATTTGGCCGATAGCGGATCGGCGATACGCGTGCACATGAGCATTGGCCAGCGTTTGCCGATGTATATCGCCGCGCTGGGGCGTTGCATGGCGGCATACTCCACGCTTTCTGCGGCCGAGCTGCGGACTCAGCTCAGCAGCTTGCGCTGGGAGGATGGCCCCAGTTTCGAGGCCTATATGCGCGATGTCGAACAGACTCGCCGGTTGGGCTATGCCATGGACGAAGGACATTTCGTAAAAGGAATCACGACGGTGTCTTCGCCCATATTGGACGAGCATCGAAGTCCCTTGATGGCGATCAGCGCGGTCGGTTTTTCCGCGCAGTTCACCTCCTCGGCGATCCAGTCCCTGGGCGAAGACCTGCGGGAACGATGCCGCGAAGCCAGCCTGTCCATATCCGGCGGCAAGGTGGGGAAGTTCTGGGAAGACCAGTCATAGTATCCGGCCCGCCCCGCTTCGATCTTGTGGATTTTGAAATTTGCGTTGAAATCTGACGTCGTGGCGCGAGGCGAGCGCGCTAACTAACGGTTCCATGGCGATCAATATCGAATCGCTGCAGCACTTCTGCCGTATCGGCACCCAAGCTGGGGGGCGGCCTCAGCATGGCTTCGGCTGGCGCCATTCCGGGCATGCGCACCACGGGCAAGGGGTCTGTGTAGCCTAGATCCATCTCCTGGAATAGCTCATAGACCGATGCCTGAGGGTCATTCAGGAAGTCTGTGTAGGTCTGTACCGGCTGGCAGATCAAGTCGATCCGGCGGGTCGCTTCTATCCAGTGCGCCGAGGGCTTCTTGAGCAATTCCGCCTGGATCAGGGTGCGCAAGGTGTCCTGGTTTTGATGCCGGTCGCGTTGGGTGGCATACAGGGGGTCCGATAATATATCGGGACGGCCGATGAGTTCTATGAAGTCGGTGACGTGCTGGTCGCGCATGGCGCTCAAGGCGATATGCCCGTCCTGGGTTTTGTAGATTCCGATCGCCGCGTAGAGCTCTCTGCTTACGATGCCTCGCGTCGCCTTGTATTCCGCATACTTGGCGCCTTGTATCGCGCTGATGCCATGCATGAGGCTCAGGTCGATGTATTGCCCCTTGCCCTGATTGGCGTGCCTGCCCATCAGCGCTGCCAACACGGCGTTGCTGCCATATATTCCGGTCACGATATCGGCTACGGAAATCCGCACGCGCACCGGATCTTTCATATCTCCGGCACCGAACGAAAATCCGGTATAAGCCTGCATGGCAGCGTCTGTGGCGGGGAAACTGCAACTCGGCCCTTGTTGTCCGAAACCTGTCACGGAAAGATAAACCAGGCCTGGATTGATCTGACGTACGTTTTCGTAGTCCAAGCCCAATCTGGCCATGACGCCGGGCCGGTTGCTTTCTATCATGACGTCGGATTGCCGTATCAGCGCCAGCGCTTTTCGTTTCTCGGCCGGGTCTTTCAGGTCTAGCGTAATGCCGGCCTTGCCTCGATTGAAATAGCCGAATAACAGGCTGGTGTCGCCCTGGCGATGGCCTAGGCCACGCAGCCAGTCCCCGGACGGGGGCTCTATCTTGATGACGTCGGCGCCCATTTCAGCCAACAGGCAAGCCCCATGAGGCCCGGCGATCCCTTGGCTGAAATCCAGCACCGTGATGCCATCCAAAGCTTTGCTTAGCATGTGATCCTCAATTGATTTTGATGTGCGATTTTTTGATGACTTCACGCCATTTCTCGGTTTCCGAGCGGATCTGCTGTCCGAATTCGGCAGATGACGATGCTTGCGCCGTAACGCCTAATGCATCCAGTCGTGCTTGTATGGATGGTTGCTTCAACACGTCGGCTACCGCATGTTCCAGCTTGTTGACGATTGCCGGCGGTGTGCCTGCGGGGGCAAGCAATCCGTACCAGCCCACCGCCTCGAAACCAGGAACCCCGGCCTCTGCGATAGTGGGGACTGTCGGCAAGATGCGCGACCGCTCATGCGAGGTGACGCCTAGCGGCACCAGGCGGTTCGACTTGATCAACGGCGCTACCGATGCGAGCGATGAAAATGCAATGTCTACCCGGCCGCCGATGACGTCGGTGTTGGCCGGCCCTTCTCCTTTGTAGGGGACGTGCACAGCTTGTATGCCGCCCTTGAGCTTGAACAGCTCCATAGTCAAATGGGACGTGGTCGCATTTCCTGCAGATGCATAGCTTAGAGAGTTCGGTTTGGCCTTGGCAATCTCGAGAAGATCTCGGACCGAATGGATACCGGTTCTGGAATTTGTGACGAGCACCAATGAGAAATTGCCCAGGCCGGCTACGGGGACGAAGTCCCGCATGGTGTTGTAGGGTAGGTGAGGATAAAGGCTGGCATTTACAGCGGCGACACCTTGGTAAACCAGGATCATGGTGTAGCCATCCGGTTTTGCCTGGGCCGCTGCCTCCATGCCGATGATGCCGCCCGCGCCAGGTTTGTTTTCCACGATGACCGCTTGTCCGAGCTTGTCCGCCAGTCCTGCTGCAACCAGGCGGGCCAGCGTGTCTGTCAGCCCGCCTGCGGCGATGGGGGCAATCAGACGTATAGGCCGACTAGGATAAGAGTCGGCTGATGCGGAACCGACGATGCCGGCTGCGAGCAGCATCGCCGGAAGTAATGTGCGTGTGATGTATCTTGTGAACATATTGTGTCTCCATTATTTAAGTCTTTGTTGATCGGGGCCGTCGCCCGTCGCCACCGCACCTTTGATTCCCTGGCGTAAGTAAAGGTGGCCGACTGCGGCCGGAGGCCGGCCCAGAGTGAGCCCATCAGCGCTTCGGCCAGGAGAATCCGAGTGGTTTCTTGTCCAGGAAGCGCGCAACCGCTGCGTCGTGGTATTCGGTGTGAATGGCCAGCGCTTGGGCGTAGGATTCGAGTTCGGCCAGTGTGTTCTGGTCCAGGTTGAATGAGCGGTTCAGGATGTTCTTGGACATTCCCAATGCCTCGGTCGAGGCGTCATGGAAGCGGGCAGCCAATGCAAGCGCTTCGTCCATCAGGCTGTCCGATGCGACAACGTCGTACAGAATACCCAGCGACTTTGCTTCGTTTGCATCAATTTCGCGCGCGGTGAACACGATTTCTTTGGCGCGTTGCAGCCCGACGATGCGCGGCAACAGAAAAAAGCCGCCGAGATCCGGCACCAGTCCGATGCGCCCGAAGACTGCGCAAAAGCGTGCAGAAGGCGTGCCCAGGATGAAGTCGCAGGCCAGGGCGAGGTTGAAGCCCCCGCCGAAAGCGGGGCCGTCCACGGCTGCGATAACGGGTTTTTCCAGATTTACCAGTTCATGGAACCAAGGATGCAGGCGGCGGATCCGGTCCCGATCCTTGTAGAGAGGACGTTTACCGTCGGACAGCGACTTCAGGTCGCCGCCCGCGCAGAATATTCTCTGGGAACCAGTGATGATTACAGCTTTGATACTGTCATCGTCGCGTGCCTCAAAAACGGCTTCCGCCAGCCCTTGGCGAACCTCCAGGTCGAAGGCATTGCGTCGTTCCGGTCGATTCAGGGTGATGACGAAGGTCGCGCCGCGCCGCTCCTGCAGGACAAAATTGTCCATGATTTGGCCTCCTCAAGGTTATGTGCAGTGATGCTTTTCTGAATTTCGTCAGTGCTTGCGCTGCCGATGGGACCGGCTATAGCGCTAGTTAAGCAGATATTCTCTATAAAGAATTTTATTATCTATAAAGATAATAATATCGGCTTCCCCTAGCCTCGTCAATCATTTTGTCGGCCATGTCTCCGATAGGAGGACAGTGAAATTCGGGGCGGGCAATTCCGGTGCGGCCGACTATTTGCCGGGGTGCGTGCTATTTAAAATTATGTTCTTATAAAAGATTAATGTTTTTTATATAGAATAATTCGTGGTGGTGTGATGAAAGCATTGCACGGAGCCCGCTCTTTGCCGCTGACTTAAAAAGCCTGCCTCCGGAACTTGTGATGAAATAGCCGTTTCACCTGCCTCGTTGTGCAACACCCGATCCGCATTTCATGATGTCCCCTGGCCACACCCTAGCCTCCGGTTTGAATCCCACGCAGCGCGAAGCCGTGCTTTACCTGGGCGGTCCTTGTCTCGTATTGGCGGGGGCGGGCAGCGGCAAGACGCGGGTAATAACCCAGAAAATC